>Ga0153982_1000004_pt1 | contig 349987 bp, 337 predicted proteins | sample TSGA066MetaG_FD_104743 | JGI IMG/M metagenome (GOLD analysis project Ga0153982, IMG submission 104743) | Attine ant fungus gardens microbial communities from Georgia, USA - TSGA066 MetaG | ecosystem: Host-associated > Fungi > Mycelium > Unclassified | place: USA: Georgia, Alexander Wildlife...
AGGAAGACATTTCAAAATAGCCATGCCGAGGTGCGCACAATGACGTTATGTGTAAAAAGGCCGCTGCGGTGCTCTATTCTCGCAGCGGCCTTTTAAACATAACGTGTGGCACATTATGCGCACTGACATGTCGGTGCGCAGATTCTGAGGTATATTATGGCCTGTACCCGACCTTTAAACGCGTATCAGACGCCTTCTGGCAAGGTACTTTTTACCCCTCATCCTGATTCTACGTTCATACAATTAGCCCGTCCACATTATCACCTGGTGTTATTTAATCATGACTTCTATGACAAAGTTCTATTCAAGTCTGGTAAGTTCCCGCTGTTTATATCCGATACTCTTAGGGACTTATGGCCACATGGCCATTCCGTGTTACAGGGTATCAACTCAATGGAGGCTGCAAAAAATGCCTTTGCTAGCTGACTATAACCGTCGTTTTGGTTTGGTAAAGCGCCTCGACATGACTTTGACGTGCATCGTGCAGTCCGTTCCTCCTAGTGATGGCCCTTCCCGGCGACGGCCCAGAGAGGAAGGGAAAAAATCTCAGCGTTCACTGAATAACGACGACATGCTCGAAGCGCTTAAGCAGCTCCAGTCGCAGTCAGAGGAGATTTTTGGCAAAAGAGCCAGAACCGGACGATAATTTTCTGCGAAGGGTCACTGCGTGAGAGACTTCCCCGCCGTGACCCTTTCATATTGAACATCTGAACCTTACTCAGATTCTACTCACAACCAAGAGCAGAGTCTTTATCACAGGCTAGTTTTGACGACAAATCACTAAGGCGGTCAATACCAACGGACTTACAATCGTAAACAGATTCTTTTTTGGTTTTCAGATTCGTAACACTAACCCCACGACTTTCATTCTCATCTTCATAATTACTGAATATTGTGTATTTATACCCTGCATTCACAAACGATACGTTGAAGTAATCGGTTTGAAATCGCGAATAATGATTGTATTTAAATCCTGAATAATCATTACCTTTTGACTCATAGTTAAATTCACTTTTGCGGTCTTTCGTTAAGGTGTACTGGAGTACATCCTTGTTTACATCTAATTTAATGGTTCCCTTTACTGTATCGCATGAAAAATACTCATCATTTGCAAACGATGAGCCGCATAGAAACATTGCAATTAACACCACAAATTTATAATGACGCATTATAGTTTTTCTCCATTTTTAAATCATATCCTTTTTGGCGCTTCCCGTTATATCTTTTGGCGAATGAAAGCCAATCCTTAGAGCGGAGCGATTTCAGTAAAACACTGTCCGCCTCGATGAAGCTAACAAACGCTTTTGTTACGGGAGCATCGCATCGAAATACTTCATTTCTTCCTGGTAGCTTCTTACAAGGCAATCACTCACTTCGGCTGTTTCAGCATCAGTTCCTTTCGAATCAATCGTTTCCAATTGGCACTTTTTACTAATCATCTCTCCCCATGATTTTTTTAGATCCAGAATAAATGGCTTACGCTCTGGGTTGTTATTGATTTGTGCATCAACAGATTTGTTCAAATTCTCTAATGCCGCTTTTACTTCCCCTGAGCTTTTTTGATTAATACTTGCAAGCTGGCTATTTTCTTCCTCAGAAAATGCGGCAACACTTGCCGCAGAATATGAAACAAACAAAGCGAATAAAATAAATTTAATTTTCATAAAACCTAACTCTCCTTAAAAATCTATCTTGTGGAACATTTGACCATTGAGTTCTATTTGACAATACCTGACCGAATGAAGACAAATCACCAGAATACGCATACCGCTGAATTAACGAACGAGCATGGGGTGTATAATCCCCACGGTATCTAAGATCTACAAGCACCTCTTTTATTTTTTCTGGAATATCATTCCACGCTCGTTCTGGAGTGGTATTTGGATTCGGATGATACACCCTAATAGTATCACGCTTTTGACATATTCTTTTTACTTCAGCTTCTAACCTATTGTAAGTAATAACAAAAAGATCGTATTGCTGTTTTCTTGTTATCTCATAGTTACTGATGCTGTTATCTGCTGATTTATAACGACTTTTAGCATCCAAACCAGACATGCCCTTTGATTCTTCAAGCCAATTATTTAACGGTTGACTCAATTCAATAAAGTCAAAATCTGATGATGGAACATTTTGCTGTCCTAGATCATATCCTCGTCCAATAGTTATCCCTGAAACACCTCCAGGCCAATGAATATGACGACTAAAATAAGGACTGTCGTTATTATCATTCCCCTCAGCATCAAATGTTAACTGACCTTTAGGTACAGTTAACCATTTGATATCCATATCATCATCACCTGACATTACATATAAAAACTCAAGCGGATGAAAATGCCACACTGACCGCTGACTGGCGAACGGCGGAACCTTATCCATCCAGCGCGTGGCGTCAAGAAATCCCCCGTTGGCCATCTTCACAACAGGACTTTCATCCCTGACCTTAAATACCGATGACCAGCGTGTATCTTCGCGTGTACTGTGCCAGTCGCTGTCATGCTTCACTATCAGCCGTCGTGCATATTCCGGGATGTTCATCTGATTGGTATGCAGTGCGCCAAACAGCAATTCGTCCTGGGATTTATCAGGATACGAGTCGGGTGGTCTTCTGTCAGCCAGGACGATTCATCCTGCTTGTCGGGCTTGTACACTGACCTGACCAACACAAAGGTGCCGGACTGGCGCAGGGGGCGTTCCTGGTAACACTCGATATTCGCGTAATCCCGGTTAACCCGCCATGCTACCACCTCGCCGTCCATCATGAACTGGAGCGGCACCGATTTTTCAGGCGAATCCGGATCCAGCACCGAGGCCGGGGACGATGACGTCCCAATGTGGATCCCCCCGTGCCAGTAACGATTTACGCCAAGTAACCACCAACCGTGGGCGTTTTTGTGGATGTCGGTCAGCAGCTCGTCATAGTTCTTATAGTCCCGCCCGTCGGCTTTCCGTACCGGATAACGTATGTTCATCGTCTTTCCTTGAGTTAAATCTCCAAAACCATAATCATCGCAGGGAGTTAAGACGAAGGGGAGTAAAATTTATGCAAATCTTATCCTTCATTTTCATATAATCTTTTAAATGAAATGGCTCACCGGCAAGGACTTTTGCGGTCCTTTCTGCCTTTTTTCCTCATACTGGAGATTCATTCATGGCTGACTGGAACCCTTCGCTTTATCTGCAATATGAAACTGAACGTTCAAGACCCGCAGCAGAATTACTCAACAGAGTGGCGTTAGAGAGTGTCCGTTCAGTTGTTGATCTTGGCTGTGGTCCGGGAAACAGCACGGCATTATTGCATCAGCGCTGGCCCTCGGCTGTAATAACCGGGGTTGATTCCTCACCCGCCATGCTGAATGAAGCGCGCAACGCATTACCGCAATGCCATTTTATTGAAGCGGATATCAGTCAGTTCCAGACCGAGCATCCTGTGGATCTGCTTTACGCAAATGCGTCTTTACAATGGGTACCCGATCACTATGAACTATTGCCGAACCTGGTATCGCTGCTGGGTCGCAACGGCGTTCTGGCCGTGCAAATGCCGGATAACAGGCTGGAACCCACGCATGTTCTGATGCGCGAAGTGGCTTATGAACAGGGTTTTCCGGACCGAGGGCGTGCGCCACTTCCTGGTGTACATGCCTACTATGATCTTTTGACCGAGGCTGGCTGTGAGGTGGATATCTGGCGCACAACGTATCATCACATTATGGATTCTCATCAAGCAATTATTGACTGGGTAAGTTCGACAGGCCTGCGCCCTTGGTTGCAGGATTTAAGAGAAAGCGAGCAACATCAGTATCTGGCGCGCTACCACGAACTACTTCAGGAGCAATATCCATTACAGGAAAACGGCAAAATTTTACTGGCATTTCCACGGTTGTTTATTGTTGCCAGACGCAATAGTTAAGCGTTTATCATCAGATAGATCACAGGAATAGACGATCGTCTATGAGCGCCCTCGCCTTTTTAACATAAGGATCTAGTGACAATGCCAGGCATCTGCTAGTGTCTTGCCACGTGTTTCTGACGGGAGTTGTTATGTCTAAAGTCTACAATGGTGGGTGTCTTTGTGGTTCGATCCGCTTCACGGCCAACAGTCCTAATAATTCCCATACCTGCTCCTGCGATATATGCCAGAAGCATACGGGCGCACCGACCGTCATCTGGATTGAGTTTGATGCGAAAAATGTGGAATGGACCGGAAAAGCCGGAAAACCGACAACCTGGCGCTCATCAAAAACAACCTGTCGAGCTTTTTGCCCTCAGTGCGGCAGTTCCGTGGGCGCTATTGATGACGCACCGGTAATTGCGCTTTTAGCCGGGGCTTTTGATGACCCAAACGATGAAGACCTGGCGCCAGAGTTTCATTCGTTTTCCGACATGCAGCCCGCCTGGTGGCAAAACGAACGCAACTAAGTTAGTTGGTAATGCTTATCAGGCATGTGTTTTGCTGGCACATTTGTTTCATCGTTCATCTGCAGCAAATCGATTTCGATCGCATTGCAAATCGCATCCAGCGGCAGATCATTGTTCTCTGTGCCAAACGGATCTTCAAGCTCTTCTGCAAGCGTGTCGAGCGAGATAAAAGTATACGAAATAAGGACAGAGATAAACGGTGTCATGTAGTGCAGATCCACCACTAACGCGAATGGCAGCATGATACAAAACAGGTACACCGTGCGATGAAGGATCAACGTATAAGCAAACGGGACCGGGGTATTCGCAATCCGCTCACAACCAGCCAGTACCGCAGACATATCGTTTAATCTATTGTTTAAACTATGAAATAATATATCTGACAGTTGGCCATTACGCCTGCGCACAGCCAACCACTCTCCCATCAACAACAAAATGCGGTTTGCTGGAGATTGTGAGGCAAATACCGTCTGCAGATCTTTCTCGCTAAGGTATTTCGCCAACGGCTCTGCCTGTGGCTTTCGGCGTAAAGTCATGCGTAGACAGTGGGCAAACGCGATTTGCAGACGAACAAACTGCCCTAATTCGGTATCGTCCGGTAAGGTGGTTTTTACCTCTCGCAGTAGCGATCGGGAAGCAATCATCAACTGCCCCCACAGGTGCCGGGCCTCGACATAACGTGAGTAGCAGGCGTTATTGCGAAAACCTAAAAAGATTGCAATCGCCACACCGAGAATGCTGAACGGCGCCAGAGTGAATTTGATTCCCAGCATCGTGTACCACGGAAGCATGATAATAACGGCGATGGAGAGCAGGAAGTTCAGCAGCAGTCGGGAAAAGATTTTAGATAATACTGATCCATGCCAGACGAATATCAGGCGTAGCCAGTGTTGTTGGGGGCGAACGATCATGGTTTTCTTCGGGAAAATGTGAAATCCATCACATTAGACGCGATCATGATCAATGTTGCAAGCTAATCGCAACATTAGCTAAACAACTTTTTGCCCTGCCTGAACTACCGCGCACAGGAGTTACAGAACGGTGTAGTTACTTATAAGTAATAGTATGTTGTAACTAATGAATGTTCTATAAAAAACCCGGCCTGAGCCGGGTTGTCTTCTTAGCACAATGGCTTAACGGCTTCACGCATGCCTTTTGCCAGAATAGTATCCAGATCGGCTGAAACCAGCTCCACGAGTCCGGAAACCTGAGTCAGATCCTGTTCCCAGTGTTCTTTAACGCCCAGTACCGATTTGACTAAATCTTCAGTGCTTATCTGGCGGTCATGATGCTGGGACCACAGCTGTTGAAAACGCGCCACCCAGTGCGCATCATCCTGGACTGGATAAGCCTCACCGTTGCGCTCTCCACGATAGAAAGCAATCAGCGCGGCAAGCGCAAATGTCAGGCGGGCTGGCAGTTTACCGCTGACCTGTTGCCCTGCCAGCAGCTGCGGCAATATACGGGTACGGAATTTAGTCATGCCGTTCAGGGCAATCGACAGTAGCTGATGCTTGATGTAAGGATTGCAGAATCGACCGGTCACTGCGCTGGCGAAAGACGCCAACTCATCGCGGGGTAAATCCAGTACCGGAATGATCTCTTCATAAATCGCTTTTTCAACGAAGGCGCAAATCTCTGCGTCATTCATCGCCTCCCCCACGGTGTCCAGTCCTGCCTGCCAGGCAACGGGAACCAGTGCGGTGTGCGCGCCGTTCAGAATCGCCACTTTCCGTTCTTTGTACGGTTTGATGTCGTCAACAATCAGGACATTAAGCGGATATTTATCCAGACGCAGTTCTGCGGCTAATGACTTCGGTCCCTGAATAACAAACAAATAGAAGTGTTCCGCAGTGTCCAGGAAGGCATCGTGATAGCCCAGCTCAGCTTCAAGCTTCTCCACTTCGTCACGCGGATAACCGGTAACAATGCGGTCCACCAGGGTGGAGCAAAATACGTTAGCCTGATCCAGCCATTGAATAAATGCCTCCGGCAGCGCCCACTCCTGAGCGTAGCGCAGCACCAGTTCACGCAGCGCATCACCGTTGTAATCAATCAGTTCGCAAGGGATGATAATCCAGCCTTTATCCGACGCGCCATTAAAATGGCTGAAGCGTTCGAACAACAGTCGGGTCAGTTTGGCCGGATAACTCACCGCCGGTGCATCCTCAAACTTATCGCCCGCGTGGTAGCTGATGCCCGCTTCAGTCGTGTTGGAGAACACAAAACGCATATCTGGATTGTGCGCCAGCTTCAGGAACTCATCATATTCGCTATAGACGCTGATTTCGCGGTTAACCGAACGAATTAAACGGGCATCGCTTACGGCCTCGCCCTTCTCATTCAAACCACGAATGATGGTGGTATAGAGACCATCCTGCGTACTCAGCGATGGCGGGAAGGTACTCTCGATAGGACGAACAATGACCACACCCGCGTTCAGATCGGTATGTTCGTTCAGCAAATCGACTTGCCAGTCAACAAAGGCGCGCAGGAAGTTTCCTTCACCAAACTGAATAATGCGTTCAGGATACTGAGCACCGGGGAAATCGCGACGATTTAGAGTTTGCACAATGGGTTCCCTTTTTAATTAGTCATACAACCTGATTGAATTGGTCCAATAGGTTAGCAAACTTTAATACATTGAAACCCTGTTTTGATCAATCCCCGGCGACAAATTAGAGCGTTTTATAGAAAAGTGTGGTCCCGGTCAGCATCCCGTCAGGCATTTTGGCATAGCCCGGTATTACCCCTACTTTTTGCCATCCGCAATTGTGGTAGAACAGCTCAGCACCACTGCCTGTCGCCGTATCAAGCACCAGCAGCGTTTTACCTTGCTCACGCGCGCAGTGTTCGAGTTCATTCATCAAGTTGCGGGCAACACCACCGCGCCGCGCTGAGGGGTGAACCAGCAGTTTGGCGACATCAGCACGATGAGGTTGGTTTTCGGGTTGATCGCTAATGAGTTGGACGGTACCGATAAGCTCCTCCGCTGCGTTCTGCGTACCCAGAACAATCCTTTCTCCACGGTCAACGCTTTGCGCGACGCTCATCCAGAAAGGCCGTGATTTATCCCGCGTAAAAGGCAACATAAAACTGACAGAGGCGCCGTCATTGACACATGTTTCAAGGATGTCGCTGAGCTCATCGATTCTCGACAGAATCTGTGCCGCGCTCAGCACAAAGCAGGATTTATCAGAAGCCATTTTTTTCTCCTTAGATTGACCCCTTCATACTGCATTTAACAATTACGTAACACAAGAAGTCATATCATAGGATTATGTTATCTATGGCTTGTTCATCTGAATCACTAACCAGTGATAAATAACCGTGACAACGTAACGTTGCTGTTCGTCGTTTAATGCCACGCCCTGAGGGATATCATGCCATTTCGCCAGACATCCCCGACAGCAGGTCGCCGTAGCATGTTGAGCAATAAATACCGGATGCCCGCGCATGGGCGTCTGCTTGCCATCATTGGCAGGAAACGCGGGTGCCAGTCGTTTGGCAATAAAATCCGTGGCGTGCTGTTCGATAACCGGTGCGCCTTTATCCAGACAATACTGCCTTTCTTTCTGGCCAAGGCGAAACCGCGAGCGAAACGTTGATTTCGCCAGCCGGGCAAAAAGAGGATCGAGCGTCTTCATCAGTAAACCGAGCGCCCCAGTTGTTGCGTTAATTGCTCCAGCACGGCGATCCCCGCCAGCGAATTTCCCGCCGCATCCAGCTCCGGACTCCAGACGGCAATCGCCATCTCGTGAGGCACGATCGCCACGATACCGCCCCCCACACCCGATTTCGCTGGTAAGCCCACTCGCCAGGCAAATTCCCCTGCGTTCTGATACATGCCACTGGTCGCCATCAGCGCGTTGATCTGCCGGGCCTGCATGGGCGTAACCACGGGTTCAGCAAGATGAAAAGCATGTCCTTGATTCGCCAGAAAGACGAACGTGCGCGCCAGCTCCACACAGCTCATTTTCAGCGCGCAGTAGTGAAAGTAATTTTGCAAAACGGTGGTCACGTCATGGTGAAAATTGCCAAAGGACTTCATTAGCCAGGCAATAGCCGCGTTACGCGCCGAGTGCTCAAACTCAGAACGCGCCACCTTCGCATCATAGGCGATATCCGAAACGCCGCTTAGCGCCCTTACCACTTCCAGCATCCGTTGACGCGGTGCGCTCAGACGTCCTTGCAACATATCGCAAACCACCAGCGCCCCGGCGTTGATAAAGGGATTGCGTGGGATCCCTTGCTCCATTTCCAACTGCACCAGGGAGTTAAAAGGATGACCGGAGGGATCCTTGCCGACGCGTTGCCAGATCTCATCCTCCTGATAGTGACGCATCGCCACGACCAGACTGAGCACCTTTGAAATTGACTGAATAGAAAAGCGCTCTTGCGCATCCCCCGCCTGATAGTGCTGTCCATCGACGGTGCAAATGGCAATACCCAGTTTTGAACCATCGACAGACGCTAAGGCAGGAATGTAATCAGCGACTTTACCCTGACCAATCAGCGGACGAACCTGCTGCACAATGGTCTCTAAAATTGAATTGTCCATGGCCCTGGCCACAACATGCTCCTTGCTCGCAGGTATGAAAGGCCTGCGAGTATAACAGAGCTAAATACGCAGCGTCAGGCCGGAAGGTGGAATCTGGCCACGGCCTGCATGAGCGGGTGAGATTCATGATATAGACAGAAACATTGCAGGATTAAGGCAGGTGCCCCCGGCGGAGGCACCCACACCATCAGAGGCGGTTTTTCCAGACGGTCTGCACATTACAAAACTCATGCAGGCCGAAGTGTGAAAGCTCGCGGCCAAAACCACTTTTCTTCACGCCGCCAAATGCAACGCGGGCATCGCTGGCACTGTAACCATTGATAAATACACCCCCACACTCCAGGCGTGACGCCATCTTCTGCGCCAGAGCTTCATCCGCGGTGAACACCGTGGCTGATAAGCCGAAATCGCTGTCATTAGCCAGCGCTAAGGCATGTTCTGCATTCTTTGCAACGGTAATCGCTGCAACCGGGCCAAACAGCTCCTGTCGGAAAGCCGTCATCTCCGGGGTAACATCCCCCAGTACCGTCACGGCATAGTAATTGCCCTGACCCGCGATTTTTTCTCCGCCGAGCAGTAACCGCGCGCCTTCGGCAAGAGAGGCTTCGACCTGCTGATGCAGCTCATCACGCAGATCAAATCTTGCCATTGGACCTAAATCGTTTTCTTCGTTCAGCGGGTCGCCCATTTTGAGCGCGCTCGCGGCCGCCACAAAACGCGCCGTAAACTCTGGCGCAATTCCTTCTTCGATAATAAAGCGCTTCGCTGCCGCACAAACCTGTCCGGTGTTTTGATAACGACCAGCGACCGCCGCCTTAACGGCAAGATCGAGGTCTGCATCATTAAGGACAATAAACGGATCGGAACCCCCCAGTTCAAGCACGCATTTTTTCAGCGCCGCCCCCGCCTGAGCACCAATCGCCGCACCAGCACGAACGCTACCCGTCACCGTTACCGCCGCGATACGCGGGTCATTGATCATCTGACTCACCCCGGCGTTATCGGCATTCACCCAACCGTAAACACCCGCGGGAACGCCCGCCTCAGCAAAAACCTGCGCGATAATCGCAGCACAGCCAGTCACGTTTGGCGCATGCTTTAACAGATAGCCATTTCCGGCCAGCAGAATTGGAATGGCGCCGCGAAGTACCTGCCAGAGCGGGAAGTTCCACGGCATGATCGCCAGAATAGTTCCTACGGGGCGATACTCAATCACCGCCTGGTTGTTCTCTACCAGCGTAGGTTCAGGAGTGAGCATCGCCGGTCCATGTTCGGCGTACCAGTCACACAATGCGGCTGATTTGGCAACTTCACCACGCGCCTGCTTAATGGGTTTCCCCATTTCACGTGAGATACACTGCGCCATCTCTTCCGCGCGATGACGCAGAGCCTTCCCGATATGACGCAGCGTTTGCGCACGGTGCTCAACGCCAGTGTGTTTCCATTCGCGGTAGCCATTCGCGGCAAGGCTTAGCGCATGTGCAATCTCTTCAGCGCTGGCCCACGGCATTGCCGTCAGCCTTTCACCGTTGGTAGGGTCAACGGAAATCGCATGTGTTGCTGCTGTGATCGTCATAAATGCCTCTCTTTATCGCAGGGTATGGTCATATCATGCGCATATTTACTCTTTCTTAGAAATGAATAATATTAACCACATCATTCACGAATAGAGAATATTATGGATCTGACGCAACTGGAAATGTTCAACGCCGTCGCGGAGACAGGCAGTATTACGCAGGCCGCTGCAAAGGTGCATCGTGTGCCCTCTAATCTCACCACCCGTATTCGCCAGCTTGAAGCCGACCTTGGCGTCGATCTGTTTATTCGTGAAAACCAGCGTTTGCGGCTTTCCCCGTCCGGGCACAATTTTTTACGCTACAGTCAGCGGATCCTCGCACTGGTTGACGAGGCGAGAATGGTCGTCGCCGGCGATGAACCGCAGGGGTTGTTCTCTCTTGGCTCGCTCGAGAGTACTGCCGCTGTGCGGATCCCCGCCACGCTGGCTGAATATAATCAGCGTTACCCCAAAATTCAGTTTGCGCTGGCGACAGGTCCTTCAGGCACGATGCTGGACGGCGTGCTCGACGGGACGCTGAACGCCGCCTTTGTCGACGGCCCAATTACTCATCCAGGTCTTGAAGGAATGCCGGTCTACCGTGAAGAGATGATGATAGTCACTCCGCACGGTCATCCCCCTATCCAGCGGGCCAGCGACGTTAACGGTTGCAGCATTTACGCCTTTCGCGCCAACTGTTCCTATCGTCGCCATTTTGAAAGCTGGTTTCATGCCGATCGCGCAATGCCTGGCACCATTCATGAAATGGAGTCGTATCACGGCATGCTGGCTTGCGTCATTGCCGGTGCGGGTATCGCGCTGATCCCGCGTTCGATGCTGGAGAGCATGCCAGGACACCATCAGGTCCACGCCTGGCCGCTAAGCGAAAACTGGCGCTGGCTAAATACGTGGCTGGTCTGGCGCAGAGGTGCAATGACGAGGCAACTGGAAGCGTTTATTGAGGTATTGAACCCTCAGTTGTCGAAAAGCACGGAATAATTCGCGATTCTCAAACAACGCCATAAATAGAGTTCCGGGTGAATTCACACGCCCGGAATTTCATTAATAATGAAACAGTTAAAATTACGCGGAATGTTCGGCAGTCAAATTTGCCACCCAGTCAATGAAATGAGATCTGCATCACGAAATGATTGTATTTTAGCCAACAAAAGTTTTAAGATCGTGGCCTTACCTTTTCGCAGCTAATCCACCAAATTTAATATGACAACAGACACTGTTTCCCGCAAGGTCGCGTGGCTTCGGGTAGTTACGCTTGCCATTGCCGGTTTTATTTTCAATACCACCGAGTTTGTTCCTGTCGGTTTGTTGTCCGACATCGCACAAAGTTTTAATATGCAGACCGCTCAGGTCGGGATCATGTTGACGATCTACGCCTGGGTTGTCGCTCTGATGTCGCTGCCTTTCATGCTGCTTACCAGCCAGGTAGAACGCCGTAAACTTCTGATCTGTCTGTTTGTCGTTTTTATCGCCAGTCACGTCCTCTCTTTCCTGGCATGGAATTTTACCGTGCTGATGATCAGCCGTATTGGTATTGCTTTTGCGCACGCTATTTTCTGGTCGATCACCGCATCGCTGGCGATTCGCCTGGCTCCTGCCGGAAAACGCGCGCAGGCTCTCAGCCTGATTGCGACCGGCACCGCACTGGCAATGGTGCTGGGCCTGCCTATCGGGCGCATCGTTGGTCAGTATTTTGGCTGGCGAACCACCTTCTTCGCCATCGGTATGGGGGCGTTAGTCACCCTACTTTGCCTGATCAAGCTCCTGCCAAAATTACCCAGTGAGCATTCCGGGTCATTAAAAAGCCTGCCAGTTTTATTCCACCGTCCGGCATTGATGAGCCTGTATCTGCTGACGGTGATTGTGGTCACCGCGCATTACACAGCCTATAGCTATATCGAACCGTTTGTGCAGACCGTGGCAGGGCTGAGCGCCAACTTTGCCACCGTGCTGCTGCTGGTTCTGGGTGGCGCGGGTATTGTCGGGAGCGTCATATTTGGCAAATTGGGTAATCAACATGCCTCCGTACTGATCAGTAGCGCCATAGCCCTGCTGACGATATGCCTGGTGCTGTTACTGCCCGCCGCTGACAGCGAAATGCATCTGGCCGTCCTGAGCATATTCTGGGGCATCGCCATTATGTTGATAGGTCTGGGTATGCAGGTCAAAGTGTTGGCGCTGGCCCCGGATGCCACCGACGTCGCGATGGCCCTTTTCTCAGGTATCTTTAATATCGGGATAGGCGCTGGCGCACTGGTGGGAAATCAGGTGAGCCTGCACTGGTCAATGTCTACAATTGGTTACGTTGGCGCAGTGCCTGCCGTTGCGGCGTTCATATGGTCGGTGATTATCTTCCGTAAATGGCCGGTATCACTGGAAGAGCAGCCTCAGCATTCATAAAAACATGCCCGGTAGACAATACCGGGCACATTGTTTTAAGCGTAAGTTTTAATGATTTCCAACACGCCGTTAATAATAAACTGCACGCCCATACACACCAGCAAGAAGCCCATCAGACGGGAGATCGCCTCAATACCGCCTTTACCGACCAGGCGCATAATCCCGCCAGAACTGCGCAGACAGCCCCACAAGATAACCCCGACCGCCGCAAAAATAATTGGCGGCGCGACCATTATCACCCAGTCCGGAAAATCGGCCCCATGACGCACGGTGGACGCCGAGCTGATGATCATTGCAATCGTACCCGGACCCGCGGTGCTTGGCATGGCCAGTGGAACAAACGCGATATTCGCAGTCGGTTCATCTTCCAGTTCTTCTGATTTGCTTCTCGCTTCCGGAGAATCATGTGCCTTCTGCTGTGGAAACAACATTCGAAAGCCGATAAACGCAACGATTAACCCACCCGCGATACGTAATCCGGGAATAGAAATCCCGAAGGTATTCATCACCAGTTGTCCGGCATAATATGCCACCATCATGATGGCAAACACGTAAACGGACGCCATGAGTGACTGACGGTTACGCTCTGCGCTGTTCATGTTGCCGGCAAGGCCGAGGAACAACGCCACGGTGGTTAACGGGTTTGCCAACGGTAACAGGACTACCAGCCCCAGTCCTATTGCTTTAAACAAGTCCATCATAATGTCATCTTTCCTGTGCGTTAATCGTCAACGGCAAGTATACGGTGAAATCCGGGAGATAAGCCATTTTCGGGGTGTAAGGATTCATTTTTCATCCGCACGTATAAACCAGAATTTTCAAACCGTTAAAATTGCACACGCCAGGTATTGAGTCTGATGATTTAGCAAAACGTGGCATTTGCCCATCCATTCGTTTGACTTATATTTGCCTAAGCAATAATATCAGCCGTGACTAACTACTTGCCAGGGCAACCATTGTGAAAAGCACCAGTGATCTGTTTAACGAAATAATCCCACTGGGTCGTTTGATCTATATGGTTAATCAGAAAAAAGATCGTTTGCTAAACGACTATCTGTCACCGCTGGATATCACGGCATCACAGTTCAAGGTGCTCTGCTCCATCCGTTGCGCGGTGTGTATTACCCCTGTCGAATTGAAAAAAGTGCTGTCTGTCGATCTCGGCGCCCTGACGCGGATGCTGGACAGACTGGCCTGTAAAGGCTGGATAGAAAGGCTTCCGAATCCACATGACAAGCGAGGCGTGCTGGTGAAACTCACCGAGCATGGCGCGACAATTTGCGAGCAGTGTCATCAATTAGTAGGGCAAGACCTGCACCAGGAACTAACAAAAAACTTAACGGCGGATGAAGTGACCACACTTGAGCATTTGCTTAAGAAAATCCTGCCGTAAACAGAAAGAGGTATGACGATGTCCAGACGCAATACTGACACAATCACTATTCATAGCATTTTGGACTGGATCGAAAATAACCTTGAATCGCCGCTCTCGCTGGAAAAAGTGTCAGAGCGTTCAGGTTACTCCAAATGGCACCTGCAACGGATGTTTAAAAAAGAAACCGGTCATTCACTGGGTCAATACATTCGCAGCCGTAAAATGACTGAAATAGCGCAAAAATTAAAAGAGAGTAACGAGCCGATCCTTTATCTGGCGGAGCGTTACGGCTTTGAATCCCAGCAAACGCTGACCCGGACATTCAAAAACTATTTTGATGTTCCGCCGCATAAATACCGTATGACGAATATGCACGGCGAATCACGCTATTTGCTGCCACTCAATCAATGTAATTGCTAATCGCCAGTTAACGACGTAACCGAGGAAATCATGAAACTTCTGTCTTATGCGATGCTGGCCCTGCTGTATGTTGTTTCGGGCCAGAGCATGGCGGAACAGACCGCGCAGCCTGCCACACAAAACAGTCGTGACGCGATGATTATGCCACCTGCACACGATCGGTCTCCGTTCGATTTTAATCATATGGGTGCTGGCAGCGACAAATCCGACGAATTAGGTGTGCCTTATTACAATATGCGTAACCTGTAATTTTTTTGCCCCGTCACTGCGGGGCTTTTTTTACCCTCTCGCCTGCGCAGTCTTGCGCAACCGAAAGCCAAACACATTGATGTACAATCCTGCCATGATCAGCAGCGCACCGAGCAGTTGCAATCCTGTAAGCGTTTCATCCAGCAGCACGGCCGCGCTCGCCAGTCCAACAACCGGCACTAACAGCGACAGCGGCGCGACACGCCAGGTTTCATAACGCCCGAGCAAAGTTCCCCAGATGCCATAACCCACAATGGTCGCCACAAACGCCAGATAAAGCAGTGACAGAATGGTGGTCATGTCTATCGCCACCAGACTTTGGATAATTTGCGTTGGGCCATCGAGAAGTATTGAGACAAGGAAGAATGGGACAACAGGAATCAACGCGCTCCATACCACTAACGACATCACGGCCGGGCGTGACGTATGCTGCATGATTTTTTTGTTAAAGATATTACCGCTGGCCCAGCTTAGTGCCGCCGCCAGCGTCAGCATAAAACCGAGCATGCCAACATGCTGTCCGTTCAGACTGGCCTCAATCAGCACCAACACGCCAAATACGGCCAGCGCAATTCCTACTCGTTGTTTACCTTGCAAACGTTCACCAAAGGCGAATGCCCCCAAAATGATGGTGAAAAACGCCTGAGCCTGTAATACCAGAGAAGCTAACCCGGCAGGCATACCGAATTTGATGGCGCTAAAGAGAAACGCGAACTGCCCAAAACTGATGGTCAGCCCATAGCCAAGCAGCAGTGAAAGCGGAATTTTCGGGCGGGCAACAAAGAAAATCGCCGGAAATGCCACCAGTAAAAAACGCAACCCTGCCAGCATTAAGGGTGGCATATTGTGCAGCCCCACTTTGATGACGACAAAGTTCAGCCCCCAAACCACAACGACCAGTAATGCTAATAACCCGTCTTTACGCGACATACCACCGCCCCTGCAAATATTAAATTTTTGTAAACGAATTAAAGTAACGGAAATCGTTGTGCCGTAACAGATCATTAATTCAGGTAGGCCATAGAGGGCATTTTCAGACAACTTATTGAGTGTACATCACACTTTTAGCATGCTATTTGTTTCTGATATCTAAAAAAACATAACAACATGCATTGTCGGGCAGGAAAATGAATATCTCTCTGAGAAGGTCCACTCTCGCGTTACTCGCGTCATCATTGTTATTAACGATTGGGCGCGGTGCCACGCTGCCCTTTATGACGATCTACCTCAGCCGACAGTACAATCTGAGCGTCGACCTTATCGGTTATGCGATGACGGTCGCACTGACCATTGGCGTAGTGTTCAGCCTTGGCTTTGGTATTCTGGCCGACAAGTTTGATAAAAAACGCTATATGCTGCTGGCTATCTGCGGCTTTGCCTCTGGCTTTATTGCTATTCCATTGGTGCATAACGTAGTGGTCGTGGTTTTGCTCTTTGCCTTGATCAACTGCGCCTACTCCGTCTTCGCCACGGTGCTGAAAGCCTGGTTTGCCGATAATCTCTCGGCGACCAACAAGACTAAAATTTTCTCGCTTAACTATACCGTGCTGAACATCGGCTGGACCGTAGGCCCACCGCTGGGCACGCTACTGGTGATGCAAAGCATTAACCTGCCATTCTGGCTGGCAGCTGCATGTTCAGCACTTCCTCTGGTGTTTATCCAGACCTGGGTAAAACGTTCACCGGCAGCAGCGGAAGGGTTAAACGCCGCGGTTTGGTCTCCTTCAGTACTGCTGCGCGACAGAGCATTATTCTGGTTCACGCTGTCAGCATTTTTGGCGTCATTCGTTGGCGGTGCCTTTGCGTCCTGTATTTCGCAATACGTTATGGTGGTTGCAGATGGCGATTTTGCCGAGAAAGTGGTGGCAGTCGTCCTGCCCGTTAACGCCGCCATTGTAGTATCACTGCAATATGCCCTCGGGCGCAGGCTCACCGCCAGCAATATCCGCCCGCTAATGACAGTGGGCACGCTGTTTTTTGTGGTCGGTCTGGTTGGCTTCACCTTCTCCGGCAATAGTCTGCTGTTATGGGGACTTTCTGCGGCCTTTTTCACTATCGGTGAGGTCATTTACGCGCCAGGTGAATACATGCTCATCGACAACATCGCGCCAGCAGGAATGAAAGCCAGCTATTTTTCCGCCCAGTCGTTAGGCTGGTTGGGCGCAGCGGTAAACCCATTAGTCAGCGGCGTCATTTTAACCACATTGCCGCCGTGGTCGCTGTTTGTGGCGCTGATGGTGGCGATCGTTCTTGCCTGGGCGCTAATGATAAAAGGTATGCGTGCCAAACCCTGGGGCCAGACAGCGGTCTGCTAATGACGAGCGCGACAGGGCCGGAGCAGCTCTGTCGCGCCTCTCAAATGGCGACCAGCCCTCGAACGCCTTCGGATTCCATATTTTTACCGTCACCGCTTTGAATAATGCTGCCTCGCGACATAAGTAAGTATTTGTCGGCCAGTTGCTGCGCAAAATCATAGAACTGCTCCACCAGCAAAATAGCCATGTCCCCCCGGTGCGCCAGTTGAGAAATCACCTGACCAATTTCTTTAATCACCGACGGCTGGATCCCCTCCGTGGGCTCATCGAGGATCAACAACTGCGGACGACTGGCCAGCGCTCGTCCAATCGCCAGTTGCTGCTGTTGCCCGCCAGACAAATCTCCGCCCCGCCGATGCTTCATCTCCTGTAGCACCGGAAAGAGCGCGTAGATATCATCCGGCACATGTCTGGCCTCCTGTGCTGAAAAACGGGACAGGCCGAGCAGCAGGTTCTCTTCTACCGTCAGACGCGGAAAAATATCGCGCCCCTGTGGGACATACGCCACACCGGCCCTGACCCGCTGATGCGGTTTCCAGTGAGTGACATTTTTCTCCTGCCAGAGCACACTCCCGCTGCGGGCAGGAATAAGCCCCATCAGGCACTTAAGCAGCGTCGTTTTCCCCACGCCGTTACGCCCCAGCAGACATGTCACCTCGCCGATACGCGCCTCAAAGTTCACACCTCGCAGAATATGGCTGCCACCATAATATTGATTCAGTTCTTTCACCTGCAGCATCTGTGCTCCTTAACGCCCGAGATAAACTTCAATAACCTGCTCGTTGGCCTGCACTTCGCGCAGACTCCCCTGAGCCAGAACGCGTCCCTGGTGTAATACCGTGACTCGATCGGCAATGGTTTCGACAAATCCCATATCGTGCTCAACAACCATCAGCGAGTGCTTCCCGGCAAGCTGGCGAAACAGCTCTGCAGTGTATTCCGTCTCCGCATCCGTCATGCCCGCCGCGGGTTCATCCAGCAGCAGTAAATGCGGCTCCTGTACCAACAGCATACCAATTTCGAGAAACTGTTTTTGCCCGTGAGAAAGCAGCCCGGCGCGGCGGGCCCGCTCGTTGCCCAGCCGTAACAGCGCCAGTATTTCATCTATACGATCCCGTTGTTCGCCTGTGAGGCGCGCCCGTAAAGATCCCCAGACAGATTTATCACTTTTCAGCGCCAGCGCCAGATTCTCCTCCACCGTTAACGCTTCAAATACCGTGGGTTTCTGAAACTTCCGCCCAATCCCCTGACGTGCAATGGCGATCGGATCCAGCGTTGTTAAATCGGTCGACTGATCGTATATCGCCCGACCACTTTGCGGCCTGGTTTTGCCGGTAATAACATCCATTAGCGTCGTTTTTCCGGCACCGTTGGGACCAATGATGCAACGCAGCTCCCCAACGCCAATATTGAGCGTGAGATCCGTTAACGCCTGGAATCCATCGAAGTTAACGTTAATTTTTTCCAGCTGGAGCACCGGGTCCGTTTGGTTGCGAAACCGATCGCCTGGCATCTGGCGAGTAAAAAGTCCTTCATCTGGTTGCATTATTTGTCTCCCTTGCGAAACAGCCCCATCACACCACGAGGTAAAAACAGCGTAACGCCAATAAAGATCAGGCCAAGAAACAGCTGCCAGTATTCCGGCATAATGACGGTAAACAGGCTTTTAGCGCCGTTCACCAGTACGGCGCCAAATATCGGGCCAATCAGGGTTCCACGCCCGCCGAGAGCAACCCAAATCGCCGCTTCTATCGAGTTGGTCGGCGACATTTCGCTGGGGTTAATGATTCCCACCTGCGGAACATACAACGCCCCTGCCAGGCCGCACAGCACGGCGGAAAGCGTCCACACCAGCAGCTTGAAACCTTTCGGATCGTAACCGCAGAACATCAAACGGTTCTCGGCGTCGCGCACGGCGGTGAGAATTCGACCAAACTTACTGCGGGCCAGCGCCAGTCCCAGCCATATTGCCAGCACCAGCAGCATGACCGTCGCCAGAAACAACGCGATACGGGTTGAGATCGCGGTCACCGGAAATCCCAGAATGGTGGTAAAGCCGGTAAAACCATTATTTCCCCCAAAGCCGGTTTCATTGCGGAAAAACAGCAACATTCCGGCGAAAGTCAGGGCCTGGGTCATGATGGAGAAATAGACCCCTTTGATTTTTGAGCGGAAGGCAAACCAGCCAAATACCAGCGCCAGCAGGCCCGGCACCAGCACAACCAGCAACATAGCCCAGATAAAATGTTGCGTTCCCCACCAAAACCAGGGCAGTTCGGTCCACGACAGAAACGACATAAAGGCCGGTAATCCGTCGCCGGAAGCCTGGCGCATCAGGTACATTCCCATCGCATATCCCCCCAGCGCAAAGAAAATACCGTGGCCCAGCGAGAGCATTCCCGCATAGCCCCACACCAGATCCAGCGCCACCGCCACAATGGCATAGCAGAGAATTTTCCCGGCCAGAGTCAATGTCCACACTGATATGGCCAGCGGATGATCTGCAGGTAACAGCGCCAGAAACGGCAGAATAATCAGCGCCAGCAGTAAACCCAGACCCAGGATGCGTGTCGCGCGCGGCGCTTTACGCGCCAGCGTTAATGTCATTGGCATCGTCATCAGTCAATAACCCTCCCTTTCAACGCGAACAGCCCCTGAGGACGTTTCTGAATAAACAAAATAATCAGCACCAGAATCATAATCTTACCGAGAACCGCGCCCACCTGAGGTTCAAGAATTTTGTTGAAGATCCCAAGCCCAAACGCAGCAGCTACACTCCCCGCAAGTTGTCCCACGCCGCCCAGCACCACCACCAGAAACGAATCGATAATGTAGCTTTGCCCCAGCTCCGGTCCCACGTTGCCTAACTGCGAGAGCGCTACGCCTCCCAGTCCGGCAATCCCTGAACCAAGGCCAAAGGCCAGCATATCCACGCGTCCGGTAGGTACGCCGCAGCAGGCCGCCATATTGCGATTTTGCGTGACTGCACGTACGCGCAGTCCGAGACGGGTTTTATTCAACAACAGCCAGGTGAAGAACAGCACCAGAATGGCAAAGCCAAGCACCACAATTCGGTTCCACGGCAAGATCAGATTGGCATAAACCTGAATGCCCCCGGAAAGCCATTGCGGATTAGCGACTTCAAGGTTTTGCGCGCCGAAGGACATCCGCACCAACTGGATAAGCATCAGACTGATCCCCCATGTTGCCAGCAGGGTTTCGAGCGGACGCCCGTATAAATGGCGGATCACTCCACGCTCGAGCAGCATTCCAACCCCAGCGGTAAGCAAAAAGGCGACCGGAAGCGCAATAACCGGATACCAGGCCAACCATTGCGAGAAAAACTGACCCATCAGCTGTTGCACCATCCACGTAGCGTAAGCGCCAAGCATTAACATCTCACCATGCGCCATATTAATGACGCCAAGTAAGCCGTAGGTTATTGCCAGACCCAACGCCGCCAGCAGCAAAATGGAGCCTAGCGACAATCCCATAAATGCCTGTCCAAGAAGATCGCCAACCTTCATGCGATGGGCGATGGAATTCAGGCTTTCGGCAGCGGCGGCACGAACGCGGGCATCAGGTTCATGTTCAGCATGGGTGAATGGCTGCAGGCGCGCCTGGGTTTCAGGATCGTTTGACGCCCCTAGCAATTCGATTGCCTGACGTCTGATCTCAGGCGAGGTGCTGGTCAGTTGCAGGTTTGCCAGTGCAATAGCCAGTAAAGATTTCACGTCAGCATCTGGCTCCTGGGCCAGTCGTTGCTGCAAAAACGGCAGCATCCCCGGCTGGGCCTCACGCTGTAATATACGCGCTGCCTCGCCCCTTTGCGTGACACTGTCACTTAAGAGTTGATGGACGGCCAACGTTCCGGCAACCAGATTACGCAGACGGTTAGTCAGGCGGATTTTTTTTAGCTCGCCGTTCGTAGTTGTCGCCGTCCCTAGCGGCTGTAGCTGTGAGCCGTTCATGATAAACGCATTTTTCGCGTTATCTGTCAGCAGGTTCTCATCACGCAGCGCTTTGAGCAGCGGCAAGCGCTGAACGTCGGGATTTACCGACCATTGTTCAAGCAAGGCTGCCTGTTGAGTCCGGTTGGCGGCGGTAAAAGTATCGGCATCTGCGGCCTGCGCTATCCACGGCAAAAGCCACGTCAGCAACAACACACCACGAATAAAGCGCATGGCTTTCATGAGCATTCTCCCAAGTGTCGCCCTCCCGCAGGAGGGCGTAAGATCAGTTGCTGGCGGTTTTAACGGGCTGTTCAGATTTTTTATCATTACCGGCGATATACGGACTCCACGGCTGGGCGCGGATCGGCGCTTCGGTTTGCCACACCACGTTAAACTGGCCGTTGCCTTCAATCTCGCCAATCATGACGGGTTTATGCAGGTGATGGTTGGTCGCATCCATGATCAGGGTAAATCCTGATGGTGCCGCGAATGATTGTCCTGCCATAGCAGCCCGGACTTTGTCCACATCGGTGGTTCCGGCTTTTTCTACCGCCTGCGCCCACATATGCAGGCCAACATAAGTGGCTTCCATAGGGTCGTTGGTCACCACCGAATCAGCATTCGGCAGCTTGTGCGCTTTGGCATATGCCCGGTAATCCGCGACGAACTTCTTGTTGGCCGCATTATCTACGGACTCAAAGTAGTTCCACGCAGCAAGGTTGCCCACCAGCGGTTTGGTATCAATACCGCGTAACTCCTCCTCACCCACAGAGAATGCCACCACCGGAACATCGGTGGCTTTCAGGCCCTGGTTCGCTAACTCTTTATAGAATGGAACGTTAGAATCCCCGTTGATAGTCGATACCACCGCCGTTTTTCCCCCTGCGGCGAATTTTTTAATACTGGCAACAATGGTCTGGTAATCGCTGTGCCCGAATGGGGTGTACACCTCTTCGATGTCTTTATCGGCCACCCCCTTCGAATGCAAAAAAGCGCGTAAAATTTTGTTAGTCGTACGCGGGTAGACATAGTCCGTACCCAGCAGGTAGAAGCGCTTAGCGCTGCCGCCGTCCTCACTCATCAGATACTCAACCGCCGGGATCGCCTGCTGATTAGGCGCAGCGCCGGTATAGAAGACGTTAGGCGACATCTCCTCACCTTCATATTGCACCGGGTAAAACAGCAGACCGTTCAATTCTTCAAATACCGGTAAAACCGATTTACGCGAAACCGATGTCCAGCAGCCGAAAACCGCCGCCACCTTGTCCTGGCTCAGTAACTGACGTGCTTTTTCAGCAAATAACGGCCAGTTCGAAGCCGGGTCAACCACCACCGGTTCCAGCTTTTTGCCCAATACACCGCCCTGCGCATTGATTTCATTAATAGTCATCAACGCCACATCTTTCAGCGGCGTTTCGGAAATAGCCATGGTGCCGGATAACGAATGCATGATGCCAACCTTAATAGTGTCGGCCGCCTGAACGCTAAAACTCATTCCCATTGCGACAACAGAGGCGGAAAGCGCAAAAGCTTTTAAAAATGTACGACGCTGCATAGTTTCACTCCTGAAATTAGTCTTGTTGAAAGCTCCGGTGCAGCCGGGCAGACAAAACGGTGCAAATTAAGGGTATTCAGAAGTGATAAGGCAAAAACGATGCCAGATATTAAAACATCATATAAAATCAATGAATTAGAATTTTAGGCACAAAAATCAGTATTAATTTTTGCCGCCAGAAGGATTAATCGCGTGAAACATTGAACCACAATGAGACAACTCTGCATTATAAACGTGCAACAATCTGTGTCTGTCACACACGGTCATAACGGCGTGCCCCGGTATAAAAACATGGTTATTTGTTCGCAGATAACCGTGCCTTGTCACTATTATTTATTTTTCCCGACGTAATCACGTCAAAATTTTACTTTTCCGCCGAAATAATCACACAGTTCAGCCTTTGTTTAAGATTGAATTGCTACTATAGTCATAAGCGAGGTGAACTTAAGGTAAGAGAGGAAACTCACAAATAAAGGAGCATTTACTATGCTGGGTAATATGAATATTTTTATGGCTGTTCTGGGAATTATTTTATTTTCCGGTTTCCTGGCCGCGTATTTTAGCCACAGATGGGATGATTGATGAACGGAGATAGTCCTGAACCGACCCGGCCCCTTGCTGCGTAGCTGCACAAGGGGCCATTTTTTTACCTGAATTCCCCCTCCCGGCACCTTTTCCCTGATGTACAGATAAAAAAAACCGCCGGATAAACCAGCGGTAAATGCTTGCATGGATAGATTTGTGTTTTGCTTTTATACGCTACCTGGCAATTCCCTGCGAAGATAACGGATAGTTGGCTAATCTATCATCGACAACCCCAATGAACGTTAAACGAAACGTAACTACCTTCTATAAGTGATGTTGGCCGCTAATGAGATTCTTGCAAACCGTACAGTAATCCATGTCATCGCAATGGTTATAAAATGAGCTATTTATTGCTTCATAGTGTATGGTAAGCACCCCATCACAAGGACAATCAATATGTCGATACTCAAAGATATTAAGATGCGTACTTTACGACCAGTGAAAAGTACCTGTCCTCACTGCTGCCGCCAGTCAATGCACAGCTTGTCGAGAATAAAAAACAACATAACGTTAGTCTGCCCCAACTGCGGCAATACCTACCTTCCTTCCCAAAGCAAACCAGTCAAGTAACGTAAGAACAGGAAAACAATGCCGACCTTTCACCAGCAGCACTCCCTACCCGAGCGTCTCTATGAGATGCAAGGCATCAATACCCAACAACGATTCATTTTGCTGAAGAAAAAATCCAGCTAACAACCGGGCACCACGCCCGGTTCAATTTTCTGGCTGACCTGTCTTAAGCGCTCAAGCCACGATGTTCCAGCATGGGTTCCATGCGCGGTTCACGCCCGCTCCACTGGCGATAAAGTTCAGTTAAATCAGTGCTGTTTCCGCGGGACAAAATTGCTTCGCGGAATTTCTGTCCGTTTTCACGGGTTAATCCGCCCTGCTCTACGAACCACTGATAGCCGTCATCGGCCAGCATTTGCGTCCACAGATAGGCATAATAACCTGCGGCATAACCGCCACCGAAGATATGGGCAAAATAACTGCTGCGATAACGCGGCGGCACGGCCTTGAGATCCAAACCTTCCGCCGCCAGTGCCTGCTGTTCAAATTGATCGACCGGATGAGATGACTCGCTCAACGCCAGAGAGTGCCAGCGCATATCCAGCAATGCAGCGCTGAGCAGTTCGGTCATGTCGTAACCTTTGTTAAACAGACGGGCCCGCTGCATTTTATCCCGCAATGCCTGCGGCATTTGCTCCCCGGTATCAACATGTCGGGCAAAACGGGCAAAGACCTGAGGATGGCTCGCCCAGTGTTCGTTGATCTGTGAAGGAAACTCGACAAAATCACGCGGAGTGTTGGTCCCAGAAAGCGTGGCATAACGCTGAGTGGCGAACAGACCGTGCAATGTATGGCCAAATTCATGAAATAGCGTAATAACATCATCCCACAGCAGCAATGCAGGCTGATCCTGCGCAGGTTTTTGATAATTACAGACGTTGTAAATAACCGGTCTGGTTTCGTTAAGCAGCGATTGCTCAACGAAATTGCCCATCCAGGCTCCGCCACTTTTTGATTCCCGGGCAAAGAAATCACCGTAAAATAGCGCCAACCCTACGCCATCATGATCGACTATTTCCCATACCCGAACATCCGGGTGATAAACCGGAATGTCGAATCGCTCAACGAAGTTGATGCCAAAGAGTTGATTGGCCGTCCAGAAAACGCCCTCGTTCAGCACCGAATCCAGGGCAAAGTAAGGTTTGAGCTGTGCCTCATCAAGGTCATATTTCTCACGACGGACCTGCTCGGCATAAAACGACCAGTCCCAGGCCTCGGCGCTAGACGACTCGTGTTCTTGAAAGATAACGTTCTGGATTTCAGCCTGCTCATCCAACGCCCGCGCCCGCGCGGCTGGAACAATAGATCGCATAAATGTCAGTGCCGCTTCCGGCGTTTTTGCCATCTGGTCGGCAATTTTCCAGGCTGCGTAATTGGCAAAACCAAGCAGTTGCGCCTGCTGCATCCGGATTGCTACCAGTCGCTGAATAATAGCTCGCGTGTCGTTGCCATCATCATTTTCAGCCCGCGTCCATGCGCGGGTGAACAGTTTTTCGCGGGTCTGACGATCGCGTAAAACCGCAAGCGCCGGTTGCTGTGTTGTGTTTAATAGCGGGATAACCCAACGCGCTTCAAGCCCTTTCGCCCTTGCAGCTTCGGCAGCAACGGCAATTTCTTCTGTGCTCAGCCCCTCCAGCTGCCGGATATCATCCACCACCATAGCACCTGACGTGTTTGCTGCCAGCAACCGTTGATTGAACTGGCTGGTCAGCGTGGCTGACTCCGTATTGAGCGCTTTAAGTTTAGCTTTATCGGTCTCGTTCAGACGGGCGCCGGCCAGTACAAAACGCTGATACACAACATCCAGCAGACGTATTGATTCGCTATCCAGACTTAGCGTACCACGCCGTTGCCAGACAGCTTCGACACGGGCGAAAAGCGCGCCATTGAGATAAATATCATTGGCAAGGTTCGCCAGCTCTGCGGAAAACTCTTCGTCAAGGCGCTGTAGTTCATCGTTGGTGTGCGCCGCCGTCATCGCGAAGAAAACGCTGGTCACACGCGTGAGCAGCCCCCCGCTTTGTTCAAGCGCCAGCAACGTATTAGCAAAATCAGGAACCTGTGAGTTTTGCACAATAGCGTCGATCTCGGCGCGTTTTTGCCGCACGCCTTCATCAAACGCTGGACGATAATGCTGCACGTCGATCTGATCAAACTGCGGTGCCTGATACGGCAATGTGCTGTGGTGTAAAAATGGATTCGTTAACGACATCTTTCACTCCTGAAAACGATTTGTTTACCAGAGTAGACTTCCCGGGAATCGACCGCAATCGCGTTAAGCAGGAATAGCTCTGAACGGAAATGACGTGCTATGGTAGTACTACATAAAAAGCGTTGAGGAACAGTGAGATGATCGTTTTAGTAACCGGAGCAACCGCAGGTTTTGGTGAGTGCATTACGCGTCGTTTTATTGAGAATGGGCATAAAGTTATTGCCACCGGACGCCGCCAGGAGCGCCTGCAGGAACTCAAAGATGAGCTGGGTGACCGCCTCTATACCGCGCAACTGGACGTACGTAATCGTGCATCAATTGAAGAGATGCTGAACGCTTTACCTGCTGAATGGCGCAATATTGATGTTCTGGTCAACAACGCGGGTCTGGCGCTGGGTCTTGAGCCAGCCCATAAGGCCAGCGTTGAAGACTGGGAAAATATGATCGACACCAACAACAAAGGCCTGGTTTATATGACCCGTGCCGTTCTGCCAGGCATGGTTGAGCGCAACCGCGGTCATATTATCAATATCGGTTCAACCGCGGGCAGTTGGCCATACGCTGGCGGTAACGTCTACGGTGCGACCAAAGCGTTTGTTCGCCAGTTTAGCCTGAATTTACGTACTGACTTACATGGCACTGCGATTCGCGTTACCGACATTGAACCGGGTCTGGTTGGCGGTACGGAATTCTCTAACGTACGTTTCAAAGGTGATGACGCCAAAGCTGAAAAAGCCTACGAAAATACCACTGCGCTGACCCCGCACGATGTTACAGAAGCGGTCTGGTGGGTAGCGTCCTTACCCGCTCATGTCAACATTAACACCCTTGAAATGATGCCTGTCACACAGTCTTTTGCCGGACTGAGTGTACATCGGAGCTAATTTCTCTGCCCGGCCCTGCGCCGGGTATAGATAGCCTGAAATAAGTGATAAGATCTCCGGGTTAACTCTCTAAAAAGTAAGAATGAATGACCGTAGAAACGCAGCTCAACCTTACACAACCGGTAAATCAACAGATTTACCGTATTCTTCGTCGTGATATCGTGCACTGCCTGATTGCACCCGGTACACCGTTGTCGGAGAAAGAGGTTTCCGTACGCTTTAATGTGTCACGCCAGCCGGTACGAGAAGCATTCATCAAACTGGCAGAGAACGGTCTGATTCAGATCCGCCCGCAGCGTGGCAGCTACGTAAACAAGATTTCGCTGTCGCAGGTGCAAAACGGCTGTTTTGTTCGCCAGGCAATTGAATGTGCCGTGGTGCGCCGCGCCGCATCACTGATCACCGATAAACAGTGCTATCAGCTCGAACAAAATCTGCATCAGCAGCGCATCGCGATTGATCGAAAACAAATCAATGATTTCTTCCAGCTAGATGACGAATTTCATCAGAAACTGGCTTTAATCGCCGAGTGCCAGCTCGCCTGGGACACCGTTGAGAATATTAAGGCCACAATTGACCGCGTTCGCTATATGAGTCTGGATCATATCTCTCCGCCTGAAATGCTGCTGCGTCAGCATCACGATATCTTTACCGCACTTGAGAAACAGGATGGCGATGCCGTTGAGCGCGCAATGATGCTGCATCTGCAGGAAATCGGTGAGTCCGTTCAGCTAATCCGTCAGGAAAATAGCGACTGGTTCAGCGAAGATTAATATTACGCTCACCTTACACCGAGGTGAGTTTCTCCTGCGTTTCCCCTCTCCTGCACATCTGCATAAAAAAAGCTGTGATTTTGATCGAAAACAAAAAAAATCATTAACGAGAAGCGTATTTATATTGCGCCCGTTACGTGGGACTTGAGCCCACGGGCTTTGACGGTAAGTTGGAAAGGAGAAAACACCATGAAAACATACGATCGTAACCGTAACGCAATCACCACTGGCAGCCGCGTCATGATTAGCGACACCGGACTTACAGGCCGCATTACAGCAATAGATACCGATGGCCTGACCGCTGAGCAAATTCGCCGCGGGAAAACAGTGGAAATCGAAGGGTGTGAAGGTAAATACGCTCCCCTCGAACTGATTCGTTTGGGCATGAACTAATTGGTGTGAATGCCAGAAAACAATGCGCCATCTGGCCCGCTTATAGCCAGATGGCGACTTAAATGAAGTTCTCGTTACTTCAGTTTTGCTGCATACTTCGCAACGGTTGCCTTCGCCCCTTCAGCCAGTAAAGCAAGATACGCTTGTGTGACCTGGTTCTTGAACAATTCCACCTGCGGCAGTTCACGACCAAAAATAGCATCGATCGCCAGCAACGCCTGAACACGATCTTCGCCCTCGTTACTGCTATGCACCGCTTTCTGGATCACCGGTAACAGCGGATCGCTAATTTCAATCGCCTGGCCCTGTTCATCCACACCGCTGACGTAACGCATCCAACCAGCCACGCCCAGCGCCAGGAGTTCAAAGTGGCTACCGTGCGCAATGTGCCAGCGAACGGAGTCCAGCATACGCTGCGGCAGTTTTTGACTGCCGTCCATCGCGATCTGCCAGGTACGATGACGCAGTGCCGGGTTGCTGTATCGATCAATTAATTGATCGGCATAGTGCTGTAGATCCACACCTTTAACTTTTAGGGTGGGCGCTTGTTCCTGCAACATCAGTGTGCGGGCGGCAAGGCGATAATTTTCATCGCCCATGCAATCGTTGATGTGTTGATATCCTGCCAGATAACCCAGATAAGCAAGGAAAGAGTGGCTGCCGTTGAGCATACGCAGTTTCATCTCTTCAAACGGAATGACATCAGCAACCAGCTCCGCTCCCGCCTTCTCCCATTCTGGGCGACCAGCGACAAAGTTATCTTCAATCACCCACTGACGGAACGGTTCACATGCCACACCAGCCGGGTCGCGTACGCCGGTGATGTGTTCAATTTTGTCCAGCGTATCCTGGGTAACCGCAGGGACAATGCGGTCAACCATTGTCGACGGGAATGTGACATGTTGTTCGATCCACGCAGCCAGTTCCGCATCCACCGCCCGGGCATATGCGGTGACAACATTGCGCATCACATGACCGTTTTCCGGCATGTTGTCGCAGGACATAACGGTAAAGGCGGCTAAACCCGCAGCTTTGCGTCGCGCAAGAGCCTCCACCACTACGCCTGGCGCAGTTTTTGGCTGTTTTGGGTTTTGCAGATCGGCGGCAATCATCGGGTTGTCTAACATCAATTGACCGGTCGCCGGAGAATGGCAATACCCTTTCTCGGTAATGGTCAGGGAAACAATCGCAACCTGCGGTTCACTCATCGCAGCCAGTACGCTTTCCAGACCATCAACCTGCGCATGCAGCGCATTTTTCACCACGCCCACGACTCTTGCAGTCCAGGCATCCGCAGACATTTCTGCAACGGTATACAGGTTATCTTGTTGTTTCAGATCGGCAATCTGCTGCTCGCCGCCAATCAGGTTCACTTCGCAATAGCCCCAGTCACTGCCGTGATCTGCAGCCAGAATATCAGCATAAACTCCCTGATGTGCACGGTGAAACGCGCCAAATCCCAGATGGACAATACGCGGGACCAGTTTTCTACGATCGTAGTCGGGAAGTGCAGCCTTTGCCGTTAAGAGCTTGTTTTGCATGGTATGACCTACTTATCAATGAAATCAGGATTGATTCAGAGTAACGCCTGTATGGTTGTATGCTTTGATTTACATTAAGCTTTTCATGATTGGTATGACATCACTTAAAGCTGTGTACCAGCATAAACGGAGAACGAGCGCCTCCGTTCATGCTGCGGCTGTGAATTAGCTTGTCTGGGTCGCTGAACAACGCATCTTATCGGCTTTACTCACCTCGGCAGCGTCCTCAAGCGCACTCAGATCGCGGTCTTTTACTTCAGGCATCAGCAGCGCAGAAACCAAACCGATCAGTGAGTAGGCGATGACCATTACCAGAATTGGCCACCAGGAGTTAGTCATGTTGCAGAAGATACCAGCCAGAACCGGACCAAATCCAACGGCAACCAACCCACCCGCCTCTTTTGAAATCGCCATGCGTGTGAATCGGTTACGGGCACCGAACATTTCAGCCATGGTAATATTTTCGAGAGCAAATAATCCCAATACCGCAAAGTTATGAATAACAATCAGTGCCGTCATAATAACGCCGGGGCTATACGTTTTATCCACGATGATTGAGAGCATTGGGTAAGCCAGAATAATTGCCGAAATATTCAGAATAATATAAGGCAACCGGCGACCAAACTTATCAGACAACCAACCGAGCAGCGGTATGGTTATAAATCCAAGTACCGAACTAATCATTAAGGCATCGGTGGGTATTGATTTATCAAATAACAACGTCTGCACTAAATACCCAGCCAGGAAGGTTTGGATTAACCCTGAGTTACCCGCCTGTCCAAACCGTAAACCGGTTGCCAGCCAGAAGGATTTACTGGTAAACATCGCCCCGAGCGTATTTTCCGACGAATTATTTAATGCTGGAGAATTTTCCTCATCATTAACTTTCTCAAATACCGGGCTTTCTTTGAGGTTCATACGTAACCAGATGGCAAAAATCATCACCACGACACTTGCCAGGAACGGAATTCGCCAGCCCCAGGCTAACAGTTCTTCCCGGTCAAGAGCAAAGAACATCACCGCCCAGATAGCAGTGGCACTCAGGGTTCCACAGTTCGTCCCCATGGCGACAAGCGAGGAAATGATGCCGCGTTTTCCTTTTGGCGCATACTCGGCAAGCATAGTCCCTGCGCCCGAGATTTCAGCCCCCGCACCAAGCCCTTGTACGATACGCAGCGTCACCAACAATACGGGAGCAAAGATACCGATTTGCGCATACGTTGGCAGTACGCCGATTAATGTTGTGCAGATCCCCATCATGGTGATGGTAATAAACAGCACCTTTTTACGCCCAATGCTGTCTCCCATTTTGCCAAATATAAATGCTCCGACGATACGAGCAATATATCCTGCACCATAGGTACCCATTGCTAAAATGAGCGCCATCGCGGCAGACTGTTCCGGGAAAAATATCTCATGGAATACCAGCGCGGCACCCAGAGAATATAACTGGAAATCCATAAATTCGAGCGCAGTACCCAACCATCCGGATACGGCGGCTCTGACCAGATCCTTCGTTGATCTTTCGTGTTTTTCTTGATTCATATTGGCTATCTCTAAGAGGTAAGATGCGTACCACTTACTCGCAGTTATTTATATTTTTCAGTGAATGTGAGTAAAACTTTGCAGCAGTGCTGCTGATCTTTCTCAAACAATTCAATTGCGTCGGTCACGTGGTGATAGTCAAAAGTATGGGTAATAAGTTGGTTAGGATCGATAAGTCCCTTGACTAACCAATCAATGACAACCGGGAATTTGTTCGCATTTAATCTTGAGGAATAAATTGAAAGTTCTTTCCCGGTAATGCCTTGTTGAACAATCTGACAAGGATCGCTGGAGAAGCCCATCAGAACAATCCGCGCGGCTGGCGATGCCAGCGTGATAGCCTCCTGTAAAATAGATGGATGACAAGCTGCATCCACGATGATGGTCGGTTTTAGCCCTTTTTCTGTCAGGAAATCTTGCAACGATTGCTGACTATTATTGACTGCCCAGTCAGCACCGCACTGCTTCGCCATGCTAAGGCGTTCTTCGATTCTGTCAGCAATCACCACGGTTTTTACTTTATAGACACGTTTAAGCGCCTGTACGGTGGTCAGCCCCATAGGACCCGCGCCATAAATCAGCGCAGTATCGTTTTCTGTTGGATTTATTTGCCCGGTTACGTTTGCGGCGATGGTAAAAGGCTCAACCATAACAGCATGCTCATCAGGCACGGCATCGGGGATCGTCCAGGCATTTTTCTCTGGCACGACAGCGTACTCGCTAAAACCGCCATCGCGATGCACGCCCAGCACCGTAAGCGATGTGCAAACGTTTGGTTTACCAATTGAACAGGGATAACAATGTCCGCAACTGATAACCGGATCAACGGATACTCGCTCGCCCATTCGCGAACGGTCAACTCCGTCACCGACCGCATCAATCACGCCAAAAAACTCGTGGCCAATCACGCGTGGGTATTTTGCAAATGGATTGTGTCCGCGATAAATATGGCTGTCAGAACCACAAATTCCCGCCAGTTTCACCCTAACCCTGACTTCGCCTGCAGAGGGTTCTGGTACCGGTAGCTCGGCAATATTCAGCGTATTCGGTTTTTCAATCACAATACTTTTCATAGCAAATCACTCCTTACCAGTTCCACAACGTGCCATCTTCCAGACGAGCAACAGGCAGATATGCAGGGTCATACGGATATTTCGCCGCCAGTTTTTCGTCAAACGCGATCCCAAGGCCTGGTTTGTCTCCTGGATGCATGTAGCCGTTATCAAAGGTCCAGTTGTGTGGGAACACTTCCAGCATTTGCTCGGAATACCCCATATATTCCTGTACGCCGAAGTTCGGTACCCACAGATCAAAGTGCAACGCGGCGGCCATGCATACTGGAGACAGATCGGAAGGTCCATGTGAACCGGTGCGTACCTGATACAGCGACGCGAAATCGGCAATTCGGCGCATACCAGTGATACCGCCCGCGTGGGTGATGGTGGTGCGGATATAGTCGATCAACTGTTCTTCGATAAGCTGTTTGCAGTCCCAGATGCTGTTGAAAACTTCCCCTACCGCAATCGGCGTGACCGTATGCTGGCGGATCAAACGGAAGCATTCCTGGTTTTCAGCCGGGGTTGGGTCTTCCATCCAGAACAGACGGTATTGCTCAATGCTTTTGCCGAAACGGGCAGCTTCAATTGGCGTCAGACGGTGGTGCATATCGTGCAGAAGATGTTCGTTGAAACCAAACTTGTCGCGCACGGCTTCAAACAGTGTTGGCGTGAAATCGAGGTATTTCTCCGTTGACCATAACTGCTCTTCTGGCCACTGCCCTTTGGTGGCGGGTTCGTAGGCCAGTCCTTTGCCTTTAGACATCCCGTAAGTGGTTTTCATGCCCGGTACGCCGCACTGCACACGAATCGCTTTAAAGCCCATTTCTTTATGGCGCGCATAATCTTCGAGTACGTCATCAACGGTATGGCCTGTGGTGTGACAGTAAACCATCACGCCTTCACGAGAGGCACCGCCGAGCAGCTGGTACAACGGCATATTCGCCGCTTTAGCTTTGATGTCCCACAATGCCATATCCACTGCGGAAATCGCCGACATGGTGACCGGACCACGACGCCAGTACGCGCCTTTGTAGAAAAACTGCCAGATGTCCTCAATTCGGTGCGCATCCCGACCAATCAGCTGCGGACAAACATGATCTTTCAGATAGGACGCTACGGATAACTCACGTCCGTTTAAAGTGGCATCCCCCAGCCCGGTGATCCCATCGTCTGTCGTAATCTTCAATGTGACAAAATTACGCCCCGGACAGGTGACAAACACTTCAGCCCCAACAATCTTCATTTCTTATTCCTTGCATTTGTTCTTGTGATGCAGGAAATTTACTCAACTGAGCTACTACCATACAAGTATGATGATCAAAAAAACGCTGATTGATCACAAAAAAGGCGCTATGCGCGCCCCCATCCAGCCACAATAATCAGCATGCCGCACAATGCCACCAGCGCACCTGACCAGTCGTACAGGCTAAGTTTTACGCCGTCAACAATGCGTAGCCATAGCAGCGCTGTCACCACGTAAACTCCACCATAAGCCGCATACACACGCCCGCTTGCTGCCGGATGTAGCGTCAGTAACCAGACGAATAAGGCCAGTGACACCCCGGCGGGTATCAGTAGCCAGGCCGTAGCCCCTCGCTTAAGCCAGAGCCAGGGTAAAAAGCAGCCAATGATTTCGCATAACGCGGTGAGGAAAAAAAGGAATGTGGTCTTAAGCATTGATGTTATTCAGTTACCTTCGGTTTAACCATGATACGACAGAATGTTGTTAGCGTATCCATATCCGCAGAGTGGGTATGCCCGCAAGCCGGAATAGTGTAGGATTTAACCCTGTTTTATTGTTTTTTCCCTTTCCCATAAAAGGAATTCGCCATGAATATTACACTGACCAAACGCCTGTGCCTGACGGCTATGCTGACGCTGGCTGCGGCTGTGTACACCTCTTCCGCATTTGCTGAAACCAATAAACTGGTTATTGAATCCGGGGACAGTGCGCAAAGTCGTCAACAGGCAGCAATGGAAAAGGAACAATGGAACGATACGCGTCAGCTACGCCAGAAAGTCAACAAACGTGCAGAGAAAGAGTGGGACAAAACCGACGCAGCGTTCGATAGCCGTGATAAGTGCGAACAGAGCGCTAATATTAATGCGTACTGGGAGCCCAACACCCTGCGCTGCCTTGACCGCCGCACTGGCCGCACCGTTGCCCCATAATGATTGCACTTTAAAAGATATTGAAAGGATACGATATGAATAGCGCCCTCAGTGTTAAGCTGCGCCCGCTGGAGCGTGAAGATTTACGATTTGTCCATCAGCTTGATAACAACGCCAGCGTAATGCGTTACTGGTTTGAAGAACCTTACGAAGCATTTGTTGAACTGTCAGATCTGTATGACAAGCATATCCACGACCAAAGCGAGCGTCGCTTTGTTGTGGAGTGTGACGGCGAAAAAGCCGGACTGGTGGAGCTGGTTGAAATTAACCATGTGCACCGTCGGGCAGAATTCCAGATCATTATTTCGCCGGAATATCAGGGAAAAGGTCTGGCTTCCCGAGCCGCTAAGCTGGCGATGGATTACGGCTTTACCGTACTTAACTTATATAAGCTGTATCTGATCGTTGATAAAGAGAACGAAAAAGCTATCCACATTTACCGTAAACTCGGCTTTATGGTCGAAGGCGAGCTGATTCATGAATTCTTTATCAATGGCCAATACCGCAATACAATCCGCATGTGTATCTTCCAGCAGCAGTATCTGGCAGAACATAAAACGTCAGGACCTAACATGCTGCAACCTACCGCTCAGTAAAGACTGACTAATAGTAATCGATGGTGTTTTCAATCGAGTAATGGTGTTCAACTGCCGGCTTCACGCTCTCGTCAACGATAACGAGCTGGCAGTTGACCGGATTAGCATAGTCATCGTACTTGCACGTTTGTTTTACATTACCTAACGGATGATTATTGAGCAGACTTACCGCGGTGTAATCCAGCTTCTTCAACGGGTCAACAGACGGTTTGGCCTCCACCTGCAAAGTATTGTCCTTATTGACGGTGGTTTTACCCAGCGGATAACCTTCCGCATCATACCGATATTGCACTTTCATCTCTTTTCCCGTGGCGGAGACGACAAAACCGTTATCGTCGGTGTCCCATACCACGCCCGCCGCAGGCAGTTCTGCTAACTGACATTTTCCCTGTAAGCGGATCCGTTTTTCCAGCGTTTTGGCGTCGCGGTAATAGTTCGCATCAAGGACCAGCGCCATGCCGGTATTGTTTTCGATATCATGCAATTCAAGCGTATCGAAGCACCCTTCTTGTGAGAGCGTACCGACAACGCGCTTAGTGACTTCACCTTTGTCATTAAGCAGCGTCTGGCTGAAATCTTTCACCGGCCCGCGCAGCGGATCAAAATCAAATTCATTGGAAAAACTGGCCATTTCCGGCGTAAATGAATCCAGGCCTTTGGCGTTATCACACCCGACCAACACGACGCACAGGGAACCTAACAAGATCTGTTTCTTCACATTTTTCACCGGGATAAGAAGATAATTCTCAATCATATTAGCAAATACAGTTATTTACACCAGAAATGCTACTCTTAGTCCAGGTCAGAAATAAAGGAGCTGAATGATGAAACACATAACAGGAATTGCCGCGCTCTTACTGGTCGTCGCGTCACCGCAGGTTCTGGCGGCGCCGGCGTCATGTGAACGCGTGAAAAGCGATATCGAACAGCGCATCATTAATAATGGCGTTGCTGAATCCAGCTTTACGCTGAACATTGTCCCTAACGATCAGGCCGATCAGCCTGATTCACTGGTCGTGGGACATTGTGCAAACGATACGCACAAAATTCTCTATACCCGGACCAACAGTGGCAACGCCCCTGCCAATAGCACTCCTGCCCAGGACGGGCACGTCGCCGAACCGTAATAAATCACGCCCTCCGCGCGCGGAGGGTCACTCCAGTTTGATATGCATTAAGATGACATACCCATAAGTGGGTAAACTCAAAACCATTATTAGCATGCTATTAATTTCGTTATAGAAATTAATATATAGCGATAACTATAATGGGGTGAATCATGTCTGAAGCTGAACAATATGGAGGCATTAGCCGCAGGACGTTAGTGAAATCCTCGGCAATCGGTTCGCTGGCGCTTGCCGCGGGTGGGCTGTCGTTACCTTTCGGAATGCGCACTGCCGCCGCTGCGGTACAGCAGGCGATACAACCTGCTGAAGAAAAAGTGGTTTGGGGCGCTTGTTCCGTAAACTGCGGCAGCCGTTGTGCACTGCAACTCCACGTCAAAGATAATGAAGTCGTATGGGTGGAGTCCGATACGACCGGGGACGATATTTATGGTCAACATCAGGTTCGCGCCTGTTTGCGTGGCCGATCGATCCGTCGACGGATCAATCATCCGGATCGCCTGAATTACCCCATGAAGCGCGTGGGCAAACGCGGTGAAGGTAAATTTGAGCGTATAACCTGGCAGGAAGCACTGGATACCATCAGTGCCAGTTTGAAAAATACCGTGCATAAATACGGTAACGAGGCCGTGTATATCAACTACACCTCTGGCATTGTAGGCGGCAACATTACCCGCTCCTCCCCTTATGCCTCGCTGGTCGCTCGCCTGATGAACTGCTATGGCGGATTCCTGAGTCATTACGGCACCTACAGTACCGCACAAATCGCGGCGGCAATGCCTTATACCTACGGTTCAAACGAAGGCAACAGCACCTCCGATATTGAAAACACGAAGCTGGTGGTGATGTTCGGCAATAATCCCGCCGAAACGCGTATGAGCGGAGGTGGAATAACTTACTTCCTGGAACAGGCCCGGGAGCGCTCTAATGCCAGGATGATCGTCATCGACCCACGTTATACCGATACCGCAGCGGGTCGTGAAGATGAATGGATCCCTATTCGTCCGGGGACAGATGCCGCATTAGTGGCCGGAATCGCCTGGGTCCTGATTCACGAAGATCTCGTTGACCAGACATTTCTTGATACATACTGCATCGGTTACGACGAGAAAACCCTGCCCGCCGACGCACCCGCTAATGGGCACTACAAAGCCTATATTTTGGGCAACGGTGATGACGGTATCGCTAAAACTCCCCAATGGGCCTCACATGTTACCGGGATCCCAGCCGAGCGCATTATCAAACTGGCTCGGGAAATCGGCAGTACAAAACCCGCATATATTTGTCAGGGCTGGGGTCCGCAACGCCAGGCTAACGGCGAGCTGACCTCACGCGCAATCGCGATGTTGCCAATCCTGACTGGCAACGTTGGCATCAACGGCGGCAATAGCGGTGCGCGAGAATCAACCTACACCATCACGATTGAGCGTATGCCGCTGCCAGAAAATCCCATTAAAACCCAGATATCCTGCTTTAGCTGGACCGACGCAATCGTCCGGGGCCCGGAAATGACCGCTACCCGCGATGGCGTACGTGGGAAAGATAAGCTCGACGTGCCGATTAAATTTATCTGGAACTACGCGGGCAACACCATCACCAATCAGCACTCAGATATCAATAAAACGCATGAGATCCTTCAGGACGACACGAAATGCGAAATGATTGTGGTCATCGAAAACTTCATGACCTCTTCGGCCAAATATGCCGATATTCTGCTGCCTGATTTAATGACCGTCGAACAGGAAGACATCATTCCTAACGATTATGCAGGCAACATGGGTTACCTCATTTTTATTCAACCCGCGACGACACCTAAGTTCGAGCGCAAACCGATCTACTGGATAATGAGTGAAGTCGCAAAACGTCTTGGCGAAGATGTCTATCAACGGTTTACTGAAGGCCGTACCCAGGAGCAGTGGCTTCAGTATCTGTATGCAAAAATGCTGGCTAAAGACCCCGCGCTCCCAACTTATGACGAGCTGAAAAAAATGGGGATCTATAAACGCAAAGATCCTAACGGACACTTTGTCGCCTATAGAAAATTCCGCGATGATCCGCAGACCAATCCGCTCAAAACACCGTCTGGCAAGATTGAAATTTACTCCAGCCGACTGGCGAAAATTGCCAGTACGTGGGAACTGCAAAAGGACGAAATAATCAGTCCGCTTCCCGTTTACGCATCCACATTTGAAGGGTGGGATGACCCGAAACGCAGTTCATTCCCGCTGCAGATGTTTGGTTTCCACTACAAATCCCGCACCCACTCCAGCTACGGCAATATCGATGTTCTCCAGGCGTCCTGTCGTCAGGAAGTATGGATAAATCCCGTCGATGCCCAAAAACGGGGGATTGCAAATGGCGATATGGTGCGAGTCTTTAACGATCGCGGTGAACTGCGTATCCCGGCAAAAGTGACGCCACGAATCTTGCCCGGAGTGAGCGCAATGGGCCAGGGTGCATGGCACGATGCCGATATGGCTGGCGATAAGATTGACCATGGCGCCTGCGTCAATACGCTGACAACTCAGCGCCCGTCGCCGCTTGCAAAAGGCAACCCACAGCACACTAACCTGGTCGAGATCGAGAAGGTTTAAGGACTAACCCATGACAACTCAGTATGGATTTTTTATTGATTCCAGCCGTTGCACCGGGTGTAAAACCTGTGAGCTGGCCTGCAAAGATTACAAGGATCTCACTCCCGACATCAGTTTTCGGCGTATTTACGAATACGCCGGAGGTGACTGGCTGGAAGATAACGGCGTCTGGCAACAGAATGTCTTCGCCTACTACCTCTCCATTGCCTGTAACCACTGCGAAGATCCAGCCTGTACCAAGGTTTGCCCCAGTGGCGCCATGCATAAGCGTGAAGATGGTTTTGTGGTGGTGGATGAAGATGTATGCATTGGCTGTCGCTACTGCCACATGGCCTGCCCGTACGGCGCACCGCAGTACAATGCCGCCAAAGGTCATATGACCAAGTGCGATGGCTGTCATGACCGCGTGGCCGACGGCAAAAAGCCCATCTGCGTCGAGTCCTGTCCGCTGCGCGCGCTGGACTTTGGTCCAATTGATGAGCTGCGCAAAAAGCACGGTGAACTGGCGGCGGTCGCTCCGCTGCCGGGCGCGCACTTCACCAAACCGAGCATTGTGATCAAACCCAACGCCAATAGCCGCCCGACCGTGGATACCACGGGTTATCTGGCAAATCCGCAGGAGGTGTAACATGGGCAATGGATGGCATGAATGGCCGCTGGTCCTGTTTACGGTTCTGGGCCAGTGCGTGGCCGGGGCGCTGATAGTGACTGGCTATGGCTGGCTGACAGCTAAAGACGAGGTGGCAAAACAACGTATCGTGCGCAGTATGTTCTTTCTGTGGCTGATAATGGGTATCGCCTTTCTCGCCTCGGTAATGCACCTGGGTTCACCGCTGCGCGCCTTTAACTCGCTGAACAGAGTTGGCGCATCTGCGCTGAGTAACGAAATTGCCAGCGGTTCACTGTTTTTCGCGGTCGGTGGCCTGTGGTGGCTGGCGGCGTTTCTCGGTAAAATGCCCGCAGCGTTAGGTAAAATCTGGCTGCTGGTGGGCATGCTGTTGGGTCTGGTATTTGTGCTGGCGATGACCAACGTCTACCAGATAGACACGGTCCCGACCTGGTATAACGGTTACACTACGGTGGCGTTTTTTATGACGATGTTGCTGAGCGGACCGCTGTTTGCCGCCCTGCTGCTCCGTGCTGCGGGGATTTCCTCTGGCGCCCCCAGATTCGCCTACGTAAGCGTTCTGGCCTTATTGGTGATCGTGGCGGTTATTGTTCTGCAGGGACTCTCGCTCGACGGGATCCACAGTTCGGTACAATCCGCCACTGCGCTGGTTCCCGACTACGGAAGCTTACAGGTCTGGCGCATCATTCTGCTGGCTGCCGGTCTGGGCTGCTGGATATGCCCGCTGATCCGTCGTAAAGAATCGTCCGTCGGCGGCCTGGCGCTGGGCTTAGTGTTAGTCCTCGCCGGTGAAATCATTGGCCGCGGATTGTTTTACGGTTTACATATGACAGTCGGAATGGCTGTTGCAGGTTAATTTTCGGGTGCGGGGTAACTCGCACTGTTCAGGATTGTTTGCATGACCCATTTTTCGCAACGTGACAACTTTTCTACCGCGGCGCGCGTACTGGGCGCACTGTTTTACTATGCGCCAGATAGCGCGGAAGCCTCTGCATTAGTCAGTGCGTTAAGAGCCGATGGCTGGCAGGCGCAGTGGCCGCTCGATCAGACAATGCTTTCCCCGCTGGCAGCACGACTACAAGCCGAGGTCAATGAGCCTCTCCCGCAGGCCTGGCAACGCCTGTTTGTCGGTCCATATGCGCTACCCTCTCCGCCCTGGGGATCCGTCTGGCTGGATCGTGAAAACGTGTTGTTTGGCGACTCTACGCTGGCACTCCGTCAGTGGATGCGGGACAACGGCATCCAGTTTGCCATGCAGCAAAATGAGCCAGAAGATCACTTTGGTTCACTGCTGTTACTGACGGCCTGGCTTGCTGAAAACGAACGCCACACCGAGTGCGAACAGCTGCTGGCCTGGCATCTGTTCCCGTGGTCATCCCGCTTCCTGGATGTGTTTATCGAAAAAGCTGACCACCCGTTTTACCAGGCGCTGGGTGAGTTGGCCCGTCTTACGCTGGCGCAATGGCAGTCGCAGTTACTGATCCCGATAGCCGATAAGCCACTTTTTCGTTAGTTTCGCCACAGGCAGGATGTGTCCTGCCTGTGTAACATCCTGTTGTGCACGCTAAGCTTTTGCTTCCGTTGCCAAATAGCCGCAAAATAAAGCGTCTGAAATTTCCTGTCTGGTCACTCATGCATCATTTACATGCTTATCCTGACCTGCGCGCCATGTTCCGCCGCCTGCTGATTGCCGCGATCATTGGTGTCCTTGCTGCATTGGCCGTCGCAGGATTTCGCCATGCCATGCTCCTTCTTGAAGGGGTGTTCCTGAACAATGACACAGGGAGTCTGGTCAACGCCGCGACAAACCTGTCCCCTGTAAGACGCATGCTGACACCTGCCTTAGGAGGACTGGCGGCGGGTTTGCTGCTTTGGGGATGGCAAACGTTCAACCGGTTACGCCCGCAGGCTCCCACAGATTACATGGAAGCCTTGCAAACCAACGGACAATTTGACGTCAGTGCAAGCCTGGTGAAATCGCTGGCCTCGTTACTGGTCGTCGCCAGCGGGAGCGCCATCGGGCGCGAAGGTGCCATGATTTTACTGGCAGCGCTGGCGGCCTCCAGCTTTGCTCAACGCTTTACACCACGTACGGAATGGAAGTTATGGATTGCCTGCGGAGCCGCTGCTGGTATGGCCGGAGCGTATCATGCCCCACTGGCGGGCAGTCTGTTTATTGCTGAAGTGTTGTTTGGCACCCTGATCCTCGCGTCACTGGGACCGGTGGTGGTATCCGCCGTCGTCGCCTTACTCACCACCCATATGCTGAGCGACAGCAATGCTCTGCTGTATGCCGTGCACTTTACACGGGAACTGCATGTGCTGGAATACGTCATGATCATCAGTACCGGTCTGGCTGCCGGCGTTTGCGGACCGCTCTTCATGTGGTTGATGACCGCCAGCCATAATGGTTTTTTGCGCTTAAAACTTTCGCCCCCGTGGCAACTGGCGCTCGGCGGGCTGATCGTTGGCCTGCTGTCATTGCTCACGCCTGCGGTCTGGGGTAACGGCTACAGCGTGGTACAGTCATATTTACTCTCTCCACCGTTGCTGGCCGTGGTGAGCGGGATCTTCATCTGCAAATTACTGGCAGTGCTTGCCAGCAGTGGTTCCGGTGCGCCTGGCGGCGTATTTACGCCAACCCTATTTGTCGGTCTTTCGGTGGGTATGCTGCTGGGACGAGTATGGGGATTATGGCTTCCGGGTCCGGATGAGATTGCTATTCTGCTGGGATTAACGGGGATGGCAACGCTGCTGGCAGCGACCACACATGCGCCAATAATGTCGACATTGATGGTTTGTGAAATGACCGGGGAGTATCGTTTGCTCCCCGGATTGCTGATCGCCTGTGTGGTGGCGTCTGTTCTGTCGCGAACGTTACGCCACGACTCTATCTACCGACAACACGCTGCCGAGCATTGACAAACGGATGTACTGAGACAGCTCGCGCTGCTCCGCGCGAGGCAGATAAGGCAGTTCACCAATCAGCGGTGCAGGTAATTTTTTGCTCAGCACATCAATGATTTCCGCATAATGCGCTAGCCCCGGGTTAATTCGGTTCGCGACCCAGCCAATCAAAGGCAGTCCGTCGCTGGCAATCGCCTGCGCGGTGAGGATGGCATGATTAATACAGCCTTCCTGGATACCCACCACCATCAGCACGGGCAGTTGTTCCTGCACCACCCATTCAGATAACGGACGCAGATCGTTCATCAGGCTCCGCCAACCTCCGGTGCCTTCCACGACAACGTGATCCACTTTTTCACTGAGGCTGGCGAGGCCGTTGGATAACAGGGTGTAATTGACCGGACCACTATGCGCTACGCTACTTTCATCTTCACTCAACGCAATCGGGTTGACCGCCTCGTAGGGCAGTTCGATAGTGGATACGCTTTGCAGTACCAGCGCATCTTTGTTGCGCAGACCTTCAGGTGTCTCTTTGCTTCCTTTGGCCACGGGTTTGTAGCCCGCAACGCTTTTACCCCCTGACGCTAACGCTTGTAGTAATGCGCGGGAAACCACGGTCTTCCCAACAGAAGTGTCTGTACCTGTAATAAAGAAACGCTTCAGCATCACTAACTCCACCGTTATGCTTTGAAAATATAAGTCAGGAAAATAATACAGTGGAGAAAGTCTAAGGTATGACGACGAGAATCGGCTTGAGATAGCGCAATTTTTCTTACAACAGTTAAAAAATGTTAACCCTGTAATAGACGAATCAGCAAAGAACCGTTATACATCGCGTCCTTCACGAGCGCCGCCCCTGCCATCGTCCCTTGATTGGTGAACTGCGTACTTTCGACAACAATATGCTGGCTGTAGGCCGGGAGCGCTTGCTGACGAATGCTGTCAGCAATAGTGGGAAACAAAATACCCGCCGCTTTACTGAGTGGAGAACCAATCAATATCTTTTGCGGGTTGAACAAATTCACCATGATAGCCAGAATGCGTCCAACGTGGGTCCCGACGCCGCTAATGATATCTTTCGCCAATAAATCCCCCTGCATCGCCGCCAGACACAGCGCGTCTACCGTTAACGGTTGCCCGTGTAGGGAAGAACTCATTGACTGCTTCAACCGTACCTGTGCCAGTTCGAGCACGCTGTCAACGCTGGCGATCGTTTCCAGACAACCATGGTTGCCGCAATAGCAGCGTTTGCCGTAGGGATCCACCTGCGTATGGCCAATTTCCACCAGGCTACTGCTGCCGGCATGCAGTAGATGACCGTCAGTGATTACCCCTGCCCCCACGTTATGATCGATAACCACCTGAATGACGTCGCGCGCGCCGCGCGATGCGCCAAAAAGCGCCTCGGCCATGGTCCAGGCGCTGATATCGTGCTGAATATAGACCGGCACGCCGGTATGATTCTCAAGCGCTTCGCCCAACGGCATCTCTTTGACATCGTCGTAGAATGGCATGCGATGAACGATACCGTTTTCAGTATCAATAATGCCGGGTAAGGTAATGGCGATGGAGGTTAAGCGCTCGAGCTTTTGCTGGTGGCGGATAAAAAACTGATCAACCTGGGTAATAACGCGTTCCAGCAACGGTGTTTCACTCACCAGCGCCATTTCAAGACAATCTTCAACCACCAGTTTGCTGCTCAGATCGCGCAGCGCCAGAAAGATCTCGCCGCGACTGATACGAATGGATAAATAGTGCCAGGCTTCCGTTTCCACAACCAGCCCAACGGCCGGACGCCCACGGCTGCCCGCTTCTTTGATTTCCAATTCTTGCACCAGGTGCGCTTCGAGCATTTCGCGGACAATTTTCGTAATACTGGCAGGCGCCAATTGTGCCAGGCGAGAGAGATCAATACGCGATACCGGACCCAGCTGATCAATCAGGCGATAAACCGCGCCCGCATTGGTCTGCTTAATTTGATCGATATGCCCAGGCTGACTATCAGCAACCACCACTTACTCCCTTTATTTTCGCGCTCCGAAATAATCTGCGGGCTATGGTGAAGCACTTCAATGGCTTCCGTCAACTTTTTACTTAGCCTTGTGATTTACTGCACATTTTCGCCCATTTTTAAACTAAATTTATCGCCTGAACAGCTGCCAGAAGCTGCTCGCGAAAGCGTTGCGCGGCGTGACTTTGCTCATGATGTTTTGGCCACACTAACCACATTTCCGAAACGGCATCTTCTTCTGCTATCGGGATCCAACACATTTCATACAATTGCACCCGTTTAAAGGAAGCGGGAAGAATGGAAACGCCTAATCCTGCGGCCACCAGCCCGATGATAGTCATCGCCTCGCCAACCTCCTGAGTAATCGTCGGCGTCAGTCCATAGCGACGCAGGAGCCCAAGAATATCGTCATACAACCCCGTCCCCACATGCGGATCAAAAAAGACAAATGGCTCATTGGCCAACTCCGCCAATGTGACCACGGGCTTTTGCGCCAACGGATGCGCGCGGGGGATCATCGCCATCAGCGGCTCATGCAGAATGATTTCACGCTCCAGCGTTTCCGGAAGCTGCGTGTTGCGCAGAAGTCCCAAATCCAGCGTTCCTTCATTGAGCGGAGCAATTTGCTCACGCGTGTTCATTTCACGGGTTTGCATATGTACATCAGGGTAGCTCTGGCGAAAGAGGGATAACGTATCGGAAACCGCTTTGATAAACGGTGCCGATGACGTAAAGCCGATACGCAATTCCCCCGCTTCTCCCAGATGCAGACGCTCAGCCCTGGCAGCGGCCTCATTAACCAGCCCCAGGATCTGCCGACTGTCTGCCAGAAACTGCTTCCCGGCAGAGGTCAGCGCCACGCTGCGGTTAGTGCGCGCCAGAAGTCGGGCGCCGACCTGCTGCTCGAGGATCTGGATTTGCTGGCTGAGCGGCGGTTGCGAAATATTCAGCCGCGCCGCCGCCCGACCAAAATGCAATTCTTCGGCAACCGCTACAAAGTAGCGTAAATGACGCAGTTCGATATTCATATTTTTAAGATATCATTTGAGATTATTAATATATTAGACAGAATAATGTGATTTTCATACTCTTAAAGCTAGTCATGTAGAGGTAATTGATTGAGCAAGGATTTCAAGTGAGCCGTACAACAACTGTCGATACCGCGCCGACAAGCGATGTTGATGAACAGAGCGTTACACCGCCGGATAGTTTTATCAAACGCGGAACATCCCCATTTATGCGCGTCACGCTGGCGCTGTTTTCTGCCGGACTGGCGACATTTGCTCTCCTCTATTGCGTGCAACCCATACTGCCAGTGCTCTCGCACGAGTTTGGAGTCTCTCCCGCCAGCAGCAGTATTTCGCTTTCCATCTCAACGGCGATGCTCGCGATCGGTTTACTGTTTACCGGTCCACTTTCCGATGCGATAGGCCGCAAGCCGGTGATGGTTACCGCGCTACTGCTCGCGTCCTGCTGTACGTTGCTTTCGACGATGATGACCAGCTGGCACGGAATTTTAATCATGCGGGCGCTGATAGGACTTTCGCTCAGCGGCGTGGCGGCAGTGGGTATGACCTATCTGAGTGAGGAAATTCATCCCAGCTTCGTCGCCTTTTCAATGGGCTTATATATCAGCGGTAACTCGATTGGTGGTATGAGTGGCCGTTTGATTAGCGGTGTGTTTACCGACTTTTTTAACTGGCGTATCGCGCTGGCGGCGATCGGTTGTTTTGCCCTCGCCTCCGCGCTGATGTTCTGGAAAATCTTGCCGGAATCTCGTCATTTCAGACCAACATCACTGCGACCGAAAACGTTGTTTATCAACTTTCGTTTGCACTGGCGCGACAGAGGATTGCCGCTGCTGTTTGCGGAAGGTTTTTTACTGATGGGGTCGTTTGTCACGCTGTTTAATTACATCGGCTACCGTCTGATGCTCTCTCCGTGGGAACTCAGCCAGGCGGTTGTCGGCCTGTTGTCCGTGGCCTATCTGACCGGGACCTGGAGCTCACCGAAAGCGGGGTCGATGACCACCCGCTATGGACGCGGTCCGGTAATGCTCTTTTCAACCGGTGTGATGCTGGTTGGACTGTTGATGACCCTGTTCACGTCACTGTGGCTGATCTTCGCCGGGATGCTGCTCTTTTCAGCCGGGTTCTTTGCCGCGCACTCCGTGGCAAGCAGTTGGATTGGACCACGGGCGAAACGCGCTAAGGGCCAGGCATCTTCCTTGTATCTGTTCAGCTATTATCTGGGTTCCAGTATTGCCGGTACGCTAGGCGGCCTATTCTGGCACAGCTACGGCTGGAACGGCGTGGGCGGATTTATCGCCCTGATGCTGGTGCTGGCGTTGCTGGTCGGCGCACGTCTGCACCATCGTCTGCACGTATAATCGACGATGCCCGGGTTCCGGGCATCGCCTTCATCAGCCTGGCTGTAACGTCTGAGCCCCCATTTGCAGGGCAATAACCGTCCCATTCATCGCTATATGCAGCATAACCGGCATCAACAGGCCGTTACTTTTCAGTCTGGCGATGATCAAAACCTGCGACACAAGAAACAGCATCAGCAACGTGCGCAGATCCACATACTGGGTATGCATGATGGCAAAAATGACCGATACCACCACCGACGACAGCCAGGTTTTATTATTGAACCAGTACTGGAATGCGTTGAATAAACAGCCCCTGAAAACAATCTCTTCATACACTGGCGCAATAAAGATCAGTGTCAGAGTGGATAACCACAGCGCGTAGCTGTTTAGGGATATTTGGCTGGTTACCCACGCTTCGGTTTGTCTGAGACCCAGAAACCATGGCAGGATAAGCTGAATAAACAGCAGCACCACGAACAAAATGGCAAACCACCTGGCGTTGAAAATTCCCTTTCCCAGCCCCTCTCTTTTTCTGAAGAAGAAGTAATACAGCGGGACCAGCACAACAAATTCCAGCGCAAACAGCAGCGGAAAAAGCAGCCCTTTGGCAAGCAGAACCTGGCTGGCGGGGAAAAACAACGGAATAAACGTGAGGCCAAACATCAGCAAAAACATGGTAAAACAGCCAGCAACCGCTTTGGTCCTGACGATATACAGGTTGTCGGCATCCTGTGACATACGATCTCCTTGCGCCTATCAATGATAACTTGATGAATTATCAATATATGATAAAAATTCTCATTATCACTGACAACCTACCAACTTTTACGCAACGCCCACGGTTTACAACGTGTAGAGCGGTATAGACCCTTTTCTGCGGAAATTATCGTCAGCTACTCAGTGTAGAATCCGCCAGCGGCAACGAAAAACGGAAACAAGCCCCTGCCGTTGAATTGATCAGGTTGATATTTCCCCCATGCAATTCGAGCATTCTACGCACAATCAGTAAGCCCAGACCACCACGCTCAGCACGCTGCTCATGGGGTAGTAACGCAGTCGGGCGCTGAAATAATACTTCGCGTACAGCTTCTTCGACGCCAGGCCCGCTGTCCTGCACTTCTGCTAACAAGCGGTCTTCATCACGCCAGACTTTTAACCATACTTCGCCCCCGTCAGGTGTATGACGGATAGCGTTATCCAGCAAATTCGTCACGACTCTTTCCATCATCGATAAATCGGCATTCACCAGCGGTAACGGACCAATTACATCAAGGTGCAGCTGCAAATGACGCGTGGCAACGGGTAGATCAAATTTTTGCGCCACATCCTGGATCAGCTCGCCAATAGCAAAACGTTCACGCTGCGGTTTTATGCCGCCATGCTCAAGTCTCGCCAGTTCAAACAGCTGTTGTGACAGATGGCGAACCTTATGCCCCTGGCGCAGCGCGATACTAAGATAATGCCGGTTTTCTTCTGGCGTCATCGTGTCGGCTTTCAGCGACAGCATTTCCAGATACCCCAGCAGTGAAGTGAGCGGCGTGCGTAAATCGTGCGAAATATTGGCGATAAATTCTCTGCGCTGACGATCGCTGTCAGCTAATAAATCCCATTGGTGGGCAATTTTCTGTGCTAACTCAATAAACGCATTATTCAGCAACGCAATTTCATTCGCCGGGGCCAAATCGGGCTTTTTTTGCGCGAGCTGTTTGATGACGCTAATGCTGTCCTGCTCCAGGTTAACCACCTGTCCGGTCAGTCTTTTCACCGGATTCGTCACCCATCTCCACACCAGGTAACCCGCGATTGCACCGGCTAATAAAACCAGTATTAACGTCCCGGCCACGGTATTCCAAAGCGTTTTTTGCCAGGCGGTATTCGCCAGCATATTGAGATCTTCGCCCTGGAGAATAATGTACAAATAGCCATGCAGCTCGCCGTTAAATAAAACTGGCGCGGCGCTGAATACCTTTTGCTGGCTGCTGCGCGGATCATTGCCATAGACGGGCAACTCGTCCGAATTAAGGAAAACCTGAATCGGCTGTACGCTAATTTTTTGACGCTGAATATGCCCAGGAGGAGCGGCATCAGCAAGTATTTCGCCTGACGGTGAAACCAGATACAGCTCCACGCTTGGGTTGAGCGTCATCAGGTGATTAAACAGGCCTTTTAAGGTCTGGCGATTAACCTGCCCGCTGGCATCAATAAGCGACTCACTTTTAACAATCTTGCTCGCCAATTCCAGCGAGAGCCTTTGCACCATGGCGTCGCCATACTGTTTACTGCTGCGGATTTGGACAACGCTGACGGCAACCGCGCAAATCAACATAATAGCGGTAAAGACCAGGGTCAGACGCTGGCTCAGCGACAATCGATAAATCATGGTTGATGCTCCGCGTTAACCGCAGCAAGCTTATAGCCTCGTCCCCAAACGGTGAGAATAATTTCCGGCTCCGCAGCATCTTTTTCAATTTTAGTCCGCAGGCGATTAATATGACTGTTCACCGTATGCTCATATCCTTCGTGCTGGTAGCCCCACACCTGGTCTAACAGCGCCTGACGCGAAAAGACCGCCCCTGGATGACGGGCGAAAAAATAGAGCAGATCGAATTCACGCGGCGTTAAATCGAGGGATTTACCCTGCAGGCGGACTTCGCGGGCTAATGGATCAATCTCCACGCCATGGACGGTGATAATCCCCGCCTCCATACGCAGGTTCTGACTCATCGCCTCCTGACGGCGAAATAACGCCTTCACCCGTGCCATCAATTCCAGCACCGAGAAAGGTTTGGCTAAATAATCATCGGCGCCCATTTCCAGCCCCAGTACGCGGTGAGTTTCACTGGTGCGAGCGCTGATAATAATGACAGGTAGATAGAAACTCATTTGCCGAATGCGACGACAAATCTCCAGACCATCCACGCCCGGCAGCATCAAATCGAGGATAACGGCATCCCAGACATGCTTCTCCAGTAGCTCAATCGCTCGTGCTCCATCAGACTCATGAATAATTTCGTACCCCTCATCCTTCAGGCTAAGTTGCAAAAGTGAGGCAATATCGCTGTCATCTTCCACCAAAAATATCTTTTTTGCGCCTGCCATCAGTGTCATCCCCCTCTCGTCATACTGAAAGCTTACCTCAGGCAAGGGGCGGAAGTTATCACAAAATTTTTAACTTTTCGTGAGGATCCAGGGATACGCACGCGTCCAGTATGTCGTAACAGATACGTCAGGCAGCAACAGGGAAACGTCGATTTGTTTTCCTTAACATGAAAATAAAAAGGAAAAGTTATGCAGAAAAAACATCCACTTCGGGAAGCTGATGTAACCGCCGAGTACGTTTTTTTTATGCAACGACGACAGATCCTCAAAGCTCTTGGGATAGGCGCGGCGGCGGCATCGTTGTCTTCCCCGACACAGGCCAGTCTGTTGAATTGGTTTAAAGGCAACGATCGTCCTCCTGCACCGGCGGGCAAACCGCTTGAGTTCACAAAACCAGAGATCTGGCAAAACAATTTGCCCTTGACGCCGGAAGATAAGGTGACGGGCTACAACAATTTCTACGAATTTGGTCTGGATAAAGCCGATCCTGCCGCGAATGCCGGTAGCCTGAAAACCGATCCCTGGACGTTAACCATCAGCGGTGAGGTTAACAAGCCTTTAACGTTAGATCATGATGCGCTGACCACTCGTTTTCCATTAGAAGAGCGTATTTACCGGATGCGTTGCGTTGAGGCGTGGTCGATGGTTGTACCGTGGGTCGGCTTTCCCTTACATAAATTATTGGCGCTGGTTGAACCCACCAGCCACGCCAAATACGTCGCCTTTGAAACACGCTACGCGCCTGATGAAATGCCCGGGCAGAAAGATCGCTTCATTGGTGGCGGGTTGAAGTATCCCTATGTTGAAGGTTTACGTCTGGACGAGGCCATGCACCCGCTTACCCTTCTGACCGTGGGGGTGTATGGCAAAGCGTTGCCGCCGCAAAACGGAGCGCCAATACGCCTGACCGTACCCTGGAAGTACGGCTTCAAGGGCATTAAATCGATAGTCAGTATTAAGCTGACGCGTGAACAGCCGCCAACGACCTGGAATATGTCGGCACCTAACGAATACGGTTTTTACGCCAACGTAAATCCGCAAGTCGATCACCCCCGCTGGTCTCAGGCCACGGAACGTTTTATCGGTTCGGGTGGCATTCTCGATGTGCAGCGACAGCCCACGTTGCCTTTTAATGGTTATGCCGATGAGGTGGCGTCTTTATATCAGGGTATGGATCTACGGGAGTATTTTTAAGTGAGGTTAACCGCAAAACAGATAACCGGCCTGAAAGTAGTGCTGCACCTCGCCGGTTTTTTACCCCTGCTATGGCTCTTCTGGGCCGCACAGCGTGGCGAGTTGGGAGCCGACCCGGGTAAAGATATTCAGCACTTTACGGGCATTACCGCGCTGAAGTTTCTGCTTGCTACTCTGCTGGTGTCACCGCTCGCCCGCTATGCAAAGCAGCCGTTGTTGTTTCGCACCCGTCGATTATTAGGTTTATGGTGTTTTGCATGGGCCACGCTGCATATGACCAGCTATGCGTTGCTGGAACTGGGTATACAAAATCTGGGATTATTGGGACGTGAACTGGTTTCACGCCCATGGCTAACGTTGGGCATGACTGGTTGGATTATCTTATTTCTGCTGACGCTGACCTCCACGCAAGCTGCACAACGTAAAATGGGCAAACGCTGGCAAACGTTGCACAACTACGTCTACCTGGCGGCCGTTTTGCTTCCGCTGCATTATCTGTGGTCGGTGAAAGTGTTATCCCCGCTCCCCATTATTTATGCCCTCTGTTTTCTCGTGCTACTGGCTTTTCGCTATAAAAAGCTGTTACGCAAAGTCGGGTTCAAAGGTGTGTTTATGAAAAGTGAATGAATCACGGTAAACTTCTCACCACACCTAAACAGAACGAGAACAAAAAATGAGTAACAATGAGAATTACCATCAGCTCACCCGCACGTTCCAGCGGCTCTCTCGCTTCTCCCACCTCTCGGCAATCGCCAGTTGGGACATGTTTACCATGATGCCATCTGGCGGCAGCAAAGCTCGCGGCGAAGCGCTGGCCGAGCTGAGTGTGCTTGAGCACCAGTTGTTAACCGACCCGAAGGTGGCAACGTGGATCGCCGCAGCCCAACAGGAAGATCTTAACGATGTTGAGCAGGCTAATCTGCGCGAAATGTCGCGACTGCATCATCAGGCATCCTTACTCCCTGAATCGTTGGTAGAAGCGAAATCACTCGCGGGTAGCCGCTGCGAGCATGCCTGGCGTAGCCAGCGACCAGCAAATGACTGGGAGGGCTTTTCCGAAAACCTGAAAGAGGTCGTGAAGCACAGCCGCGAAGAGGCCCGACTGCGCGCAGACGCCAAAGGCTGTTCGCCTTATGACGCACTATTGGACATTTTCGAACCAGGGATGACCAGTGCCCAATTGGATGTCCTGTTTGCAGACGTTAAAAGCTGGCTACCTGATCTGCTTAACAAGGTAGTGGCAAAGCAGTCTCAGCAGTCGCTCATTGCCCCGGTTGGTCCTTTCCCAACCGTAATCCAGCGAGAGCTGGGCCTTGAAACGATGGCCCAACTGGGATTCGATTTTACGGCTGGTCGACTGGATATCAGTGCACACCCCTTCTGTGGCGGCGTACCTGAAGATGTTCGTATCACCACCCGCTATGATGAAAACGAATTACTTAGCGCGTTGTTTGGCGTGATCCATGAAACCGGTCACGCCCGCTATGAGCAAAATCTGCCACGCAGTTGGTCAGGGCAGCCTATCGCTCTGGCACGCTCAACCGCCATTCATGAGTCCCAGAGTCTGTTCTTTGAGATGCAACTGGGGCGCAGTAAAGCATTCCTGAGGCGGTTAATTCCTGCAGTGACACGCCACTTTGGCGATCAGGCTGCGTTTGAAGAAAGCAATTTCATCGCCTGGAACCAGCAGGTTAAACCCGGTTTTATCCGTGTTGATGCCGATGAGGTGAGCTATCCTGCTCACGTTATCCTGCGTTATGAAATCGAACGCGCACTCATTAATGGCGATATTGAAGTGGATGATATCCCGGCATTGTGGAATGAGAAAATGCAGTCCTGGCTGGGGCTGTCAACGATAGGCAATTATCGTAACGGTTGCATGCAGGATATTCACTGGACCGACGGCGGCTTTGGCTACTTCCCTTCCTATACTTTAGGTGCCATGTATGCGGCGCAGTTATTCAGTGCAGCTCACCGCGCATTGCCTGATTTAGAGCAGTCTATTGCGCAAGGTGAGTTTGGAGCCCTGTTTGACTGGTTACGTCAGAATATCTGGCAGCATGGCAGCCGTTTTACCACTGAACAGCTTATTCTCCAGGCTACCGGAGAACCGCTCAGCAGCCGTTATTTCCGCGATCACCTGGAAGCCCGCTATTTGTAATCTCATACCGTGAGTCATTGTACAAACGGTTACACGCCGAAACCAATGACTCACGGAAGCCCTGTGATGACAGCGATATAGTTACTTCAACGGCCCCGCAGTGGGGTTGAATGAAAAACCAAATCGAGGGTATGAGAATGAAAAAAGTATTAGCTCTGGTTGTTGCCGCTGCTATGGGTCTGTCTTCTGCTGCATTTGCTGCTGAAACAACTGCTACCACCGCTCCGGCTGCTGCTGCAACCACCAAATCAGCTCCGGCAAAAACTACTCATCATAAAAAACAGCACAAAGCAGCGCCGCAGAAAGCACAGGCTGCCAAGAAACACGCTAAAAAATCCACCACAAAACCGGCTGTAGAACAGAAAGCGCAAGCCGCTAAAAAACACACCAAAAAAGCAGCGACCAAACCCGCTGTAGAACAGAAAGCGCAGGCCGCGAAAAAACACACTAAAAAGGCAGTAAAACACGACACCGCTAAACCAGCTGCTCAACCTGCTGCATAACATATTTGTAGTTACTAAGGCGTCCCCCACGCCATAGCATACGGCGCTAAATCGACCTGATTTAGCGCCGCCGTTTGGAGGGTAAAATGGTGTCACATTACCGCTTTGAGTTCATTCTTATTACCCTGATAATATGCGCTCTCATAGCCATACATTTTTATATTTCCTGAGTGTAGTTATCTGATTTTACTCCCACTTTCCCGCCGTCCCGTCTATAGTATTAACTGAGGGTTTGCTGTTAAAAATCATAATTCCCCACCAGAGTGTGATATGCATAAAACCATTGCTGTGTTACTGGGTTCAATTTGTTTATTTCCTGTCATTGCGCATGCGGACCAGCCTGCAACGGCCAGCGCTGAAGCAGAAAACATAAAAACGCTGTTTTTTGGTCATGACGATCGCATAAAGGTGGCTGACCCAACGCAATCTCCATGGGACGCTATCGGGCAACTGGAAACCGCCAGCGGTAACCTGTGTACCGCCACGCTCATTTCACCACATCTGGCACTGACAGCCGGACACTGCTTACTCACTCCCCCGAAAGGCAAGCCGGATAAAGCCGTGGCATTACGCTTCGTGTCGAAAAAGGGTGTCTGGCGCTACGAGATCCACGGCATTGAAGGACGGGTTGATTCCTCGCTCGGAAAACGTTTAAAAGCTGATGGCGATGGCTGGATTGTGCCGCCTTCCGCGGCCCCGTGGGATTTTGGTCTGGTGGTGCTGCGTTACCCACCTTCCGGCATCACACCGCTGCCATTATTTGAAGGTGATAAAGCGGCATTAACCGCGGCGCTGAAAACCGCAGATCGTAAAGTTACGCAGTCGGGCTACCCGGAAGATCATCTCGATGACTTGTACACGCATCAGGATTGCGTGGTGACGGGCTGGGCGCAGAATACCGTCTTGTCGCACCAGTGCGACACACTCCCGGGCGACAGCGGTTCACCATTGATGTTGAAGACAGATACTGGCTGGCAGTTGATTGGCGTACAAAGCTCCGCTCCGGCGGCGAAAGATCGCTGGCGGGCCGATAATCGCGCCATATCCGTGACCGGTTTTCGCGATAAGCTGGATGAGTTGGCGAAGGAATAACCTATGCTGCCCGTAGTCACGGGCAGCACCGAGATCAGGCAAGTTTAATCATCACCATTCCGGCAAGCAGCAGCGCCACACCGATCCAGCCTTTATGATTCAGGCGCTGACCAAACAATACCCAACCTGCCGCTAACGTCGCGGCAATCCCGAAGCCGCCCCACAAGGCGTAGGCAACAGAAAGGTCGATACCTTTTACCGCCTGAGACAGCGCGCTAAAGGCCGCTAGCACGGCAGCCAGCGACAGCACGCCATAAATCTTGCGGCGAAACCCATCAGAAAATTTCAAAAAGACGTTAGCGACGATTTCGAGCACAATGGCTATGCCAAGCCATGCGCCGTGAACCCACTCAAACTGCTGCATGGCTCACCTCTTTGCCCGCTTTTATCGGTTTTCGTGTACCGGATTTAATCAGCACAATACCTAACACCAGCGAGACCAGCCCTGCCACCTTCATCGTGGACAAGGTTTCGTCAAATAACAGCACGCTGAACAGCGTAATAAATAAAATACCGATACCTTCCCATAAGGCATAGGCCACACCTAGGGCAATTTTTTTAACGGCAAAACTGAGAAAAATATACGATAAGGCAATCATTACCAGCATTAAAATAAAGCCCGAATTACCATGGCCGACGCTTGCCCATTTCATTGACAGCGTACCAGTAATTTCAGCCGCGATGGCCAGACCTAATAATATCCAGTAAAACATAATGCTTCTCCTGCTTGAGAATATAGTCCTTTGGGCCTACTGCATGCAGTAAACCAAAAAATAAAATTAGTTAGCTCAGCGCACAGCGCCAGCTCAGGCAGAAGAAGGGACTAAAGCGCGTTGCGCCAGTGTTGCTCACCCGCAAGCAAGAAAGTGGAGGAGGTACGAAGAAGTGAAGGTAAACGCAAAAACATCCTGAACATATTGTCCATAATATTACAATTATCCGCAGTGTTGCTTCTCATCATCGCGGATGATAATTGTCCTCGGTAGTTAAACACAGATGATTTGTACCATAGCTTCAATGCGAACTCAAAGTCTTTTCACTTCTTTACCTGCCCCATTTGATTTTTGTTATAACGGCTCGACGCAAATCACATTATTATTCAGATCCAAAAATAAAAAATGCAGGAATACACATGGCGAAACCGATCATCACGCTTAACGGCCTAAAAATAGTCATTATGCTGGGCATGCTGGTTATCATTCTGAGCGGCATCCGTGTTGCCGCAGATATCATCGTCCCGTTTATTCTGGCGTTATTTATTGCCGTCGTGCTTAACCCCGTGGTGCAGCGGATGGTCAAACTTCGCATACCGCGCGTAATAGCAGTATCATTGCTCATTGTTATTATTGTGATGCTAATGGTGCTGCTATTAGCGTATTTAGGTACATCCTTAAATGAGCTTGCGCGAACGTTGCCGCAGTATCGCTCTTCATTGGTTATCCCACTAAAAAATCTTGAGCCGTGGTTACAGCGCGCGGGGATCGGCGTTTCCGTAGATGAACTCGTCAAATATATCGACCCAAACGCGGCAATGACGCTAGTGACCAATTTACTGGCGCAGCTGTCTAATGCTATGTCATCGATATTTTTACTGCTGTTGACAGTGGTTTTTATGCTGCTGGAAGTACCGCAGTTACCCAATAAACTCAAACAAATGATGAGTCGTCCCATTGAGGGAATGGCGGCGATTCAACGCGCCATCGACAGCGTATCCCACTATCTGGTGCTAAAAACGGCGATCAGCATTGTGACCGGACTGGTGGCCTGGGGCATGCTCGCCGCACTCGACGTGCGTTTCGCCTTTGTCTGGGGATTGCTGGCCTTCGCTCTCAACTATATTCCTAATATCGGTTCGGTGCTGGCAGCCATTCCGCCTATTGCTCAGGTGCTGGTATTTAACGGTCTTTATGACGCCCTGGTGGTTTTCGCAGGTTATCTGGTCATTAACCTGGTGTTCGGGAATATCCTTGAACCGCGGATCATGGGGCGTGGACTTGGGTTGTCTACGCTGGTGGTGTTTCTGTCTTTAATTTTCTGGGGCTGGTTATTGGGGCCGGTCGGTATGCTGCTTTCTGTACCGCTAACCATCATCGTGAAAATCGCGCTTGAGCAAACCAATGGCGGTCAAAGCATTGCCGTGTTGCTGAGCGATCTCAATAAAGAATAAATATACACGGCGTTTATGGTGGTTAGACGGTTACAACCGTATGGGTTTATGAGCGGTAGTGAATGAATAGCGGAGTATTAAAAAAAACGGCCTCCGCAGAGGCCGTCCTGGTTTTCGCTAATGATTACAGCGCCTTCAGAATCGCATCCACGCTGGCTTTGGCATCGCCAAACAGCATATGGGTGTTTTCTTTAAAGAACAGCGGGTTCTGCACGCCAGCATAGCCGGTGTTCATAGAACGTTTGAACACGATAACGTTCTGCGCTTTCCATACTTCCAGCACCGGCATACCGGCGATAGGGCTGCGCGGATCGTCCTGCGCCGCCGGGTTTACCGTATCGTTGGCACCAATCACCAGCACAGTATCGGTATCAGCGAAATCATCATTGATTTCATCCATTTCCAGCACGATGTCATACGGTACTTTGGCTTCTGCCAGCAGCACATTCATATGACCTGGCAAGCGCCCTGCTACCGGGTGAATGCCGAAACGTACCTTGATGCCGCGCGCGCGCAGTTTCTCGGTGATTTCAGCAACCGGATATTGCGCCTGTGCCACGGCCATACCATAGCCCGGGGTGATTATCACGGAGTGCGAGTTCTTCAGCATTTCTGCCGTGTCTTCCGCATTAATCTCACGATGCTCACCGACTTCTTCATCAGACCCCGTAGAAGAACCGTCAGACCCAAAACCACCGGCAATCACGCTGATAAACGAACGGTTCATCGCCTTACACATGATGTAAGACAGGATCGCACCGGAAGAACCGACCAGCGCACCGGTGACGATCAGCAGATCGTTGCTCAGCATAAAGCCCGCCGCCGCCGCCGCCCATCCTGAATAGGAGTTAAGCATTGAAACGACGACCGGCATATCCGCACCGCCGATGGACGCCACCAGATGCCAGCCAAAGGCCAGCGCAATAATGGTCATCACCAGCAGCGCCAGAACCTGCAGGCCCACGCTTTCGGTACGAACAAACACTACCAGCAGCAGGAAAGAAACAACCAGCGCCGCCAGGTTCATTTTGTGACGATTCGGCAGCATCAGCGGTTTAGAAGAGATCTTACCGCGCAGTTTGCCAAACGCCACCACGGAACCGGTAAAGGTCACCGCACCGATGAAGATACCAAGGAACACTTCCGTCAGGTGAATGTTCACCAGAATCGGTTCCAGGCCCGTGTCGTGATACAGATAGCTGTTGAAACCCACCAGTACCGCCGCCAGACCGACGAAGCTGTGCAGAATCGCCACCAGTTCCGGCATCTCGGTCATCTCGACTTTCTTTGCCAGACGAATACCAATTGCGCCACCGATGATCATCGCCACCAGAATCCACGCAACGTTGCCGGTCTCCGGGCCAAAAATCGTGGCAATCAGCGCAATCGCCATCCCGGCGATACCGTAGTTGTTACCCTGTTGAGAGGTTTCGTGTTTCGAAAGCCCCGCCAGGCTGAAAATAAACAGGATCGCGGCAACAATGTATGCAGCTGTAACTAATCCTCCAGACATATGTTACCCCTTAGTTTTTCCGGAACATTTTCAGCATGCGCTGAGTCACGGTGAAGCCACCGAAAATATTAATGCTGGCAATAAGCACCGCGATAAAGCTCAGGAAACTCACCCAGCCACCCTGGCCAATTTGCAATAACGCCCCGACAACGATGATCCCGGAGATAGCGTTAGTCACAGACATCAGCGGAGTGTGTAGCGCGTGCGACACATTCCAGACCACGTAGTAACCCACCACGCAAGAAAGCGCGAACACCGTAAAGTGACCCAGGAACTCTTTCGGCGCGACATCAGCGAGCCAGCCAAACAGAACGACCACCAGCGCCATCAGCGCATATTTACGCCACGGTGAGGTCGGTTTTTCCTCTTCTTTCGGCGCGGGTGCGGCTTTTGGCGCAGCCTGCGGCTGAGCAGAAACCTGGATCGGCGGCGCAGGCCAGGTGATTTCACCCTCACGAACTACCGTGACGCCACGTACGACGACGTCGTCAAAATCGACGGTAATGTTGCCGTCTTTCTCCTTACACAACAGCTTGAGTAGGTTAACGAGGTTGGTGCCATACAGCTGGGAAGATTGCGTCGGCAGACGGCCTGGCAGATCGGTATAACCGATAACCTTCACCCCGTTCTCGGTAGTGGTCACCTGGTTAGGCACGGTATATTCGCAGTTACCACCGTTTTGCGCGGCGAGATCGACAATCACGCTGCCCGCCTTCATCGAATCGACCATTTCGCGAGTGATCAGTTTCGGTGCGGATTTGCCCGGAATCAACGCGGTAGTCACGATAATATCAACGTCTTTCGCCTGCGCGGCGAAGAGCGCCATTTCGGCTTTAATGAACGCTTCGGACATCACCTTGGCGTAACCGTCGCCGCTGCCCGCCTCTTCTTTAAAGTCCAGTTCGAGGAACTCAGCGCCCATACTCTGAACTTGTTCTTTCACTTCCGGCCGGGTGTCAAAAGCACGAACGATAGCGCCCAGGCTGTTTGCCGCACCGATAGCTGCCAAACCCGCTACACCCGCACCAATCACCATGACCTTGGCAGGTGGAACCTTGCCCGCAGCGGTGATTTGGCCGGTGAAGAAGCGGCCAAATTCATGAGCGGCTTCAACAATGGCGCGATACCCGGCGATATTCGCCATCGAGCTTAAGGCATCCAGCGACTGCGCGCGCGAAATACGCGGCACGGAGTCCATCGCCATAACCGTCACGTTGCGCTCTGCAAGCTTTTGCAACAGCTCTGGGTTTTGCGCGGGCCAAAGAAAACTCACCAGCGTCGTGCCCGGGTTGAGCAACGGGATCTCCGCCTCTTCCGGCGCGTTGACCTTCAGGATAATGTCTGATTGCCAGACGGCATTTCCGTCAACAATTTCTGCGCCTGCTTGTACAAACGCCTTATCGTCAAAACTTGCCAGTTGACCTGCGCCGCTTTCAACCGCGACGCTGAAACCCAACTTAAGCAGCTGCTCAACCGTTTTCGGCGTGGCTGCGACGCGGGTTTCATTGGTTAACCGTTCTCTTGGTATGCCAATTCGCATAATATTCCCTTCCATCTGAATTTGTGATGATGGTTTATCAATGTTCGCACGAGGCATGCGCGCACTCTCGAAAGAGGTCAGTGTTACCCCAATAAAATAAAACAGTAACAAACTCTGTATAACCTACTGAAAATGACGCCTGTGATCTAGCGCCAAAAAACAGTATTTATTATGAAATTCGCAAAATAGAGATGAATCGAAGCTCAGGCAGACAAAATGCCCTAAAAATAGCCGCCAAAGGCCGATAATTCGCTCAAACGAAGCGGCAAAACATGATTACGTGCCTACTAAAAACAATTGATTAACATTAAATTAACTTATGAAATTCAACTGCTTTATCAGTTTTGGTCGCCAAACGCCGAAATTTTCGACATATCACAAAATGTTATCAGTGTTGTTACGTCACGTGGCACGATGAGTGAAAATTGACGCAGACACTGACACAATTTAAATGCAATAATCAGCGACGTTTCTAGTCAATAACAATACCAGTACCTGGTTTGCGCAAGGCGAAGGATTATTTTTATGAAGCTTAAGAACACTCTCCTGGCGTCCGCACTTATTTCTGCGACTGCTTTTTCTGTAAATGCAGCGACAGAATTAACGCCGGAGCAAGCGGCTGCCCTGAAACCCTATGACCGCATTGTGGTGACCGGTCGTTTTAATGCTATCGGTGACGCGGTGACCGCCGTATCACGCCGTGCAGATAAAGACGGTGCAGCCTCCTTTTATGTTGTTGATACCTCCGATTTTGGCAGCGGCGGTAACTGGCGCGTTGTAGCCGACATCTATAAAGCTGACGCTGAAAAAGCGGAAGCGTCCAAAAACCGTGTCATTAACGGCGTTATGGAATTACCGAAAGATCAGGCTGTTCTGATAGAACCTTTCGATACCGTTACGGTGCAGGGTTTCTACCGTAGTCAGCCTGAAGTGAACGATGCCATCACCAAAGCAGCGAAAGAGAAAGGCGCATATTCCTTCTACATCGTGCGTCAGGTCGATGCCAACCAGGGCGGCAACCAGCGTATTACCGCATTCATCTATAAAGCTGATGCGAAAAAACGCGTAGTACAAAGCCCTGATGCGATCCCAGCAGATTCAGATGCCGGACGTGCCGCATTAGCAGCAGGTGGCGAAGCCGCGAAGAAAGTTGAGATCCCAGGTGTTGCGACGACCGCGTCTCCGAGCGCTGAAGTCGGTCGTTTCTTCGAAACGCAATCCACCAAAGGTGGGCGTTACACTGTCACGCTTCCGGACGGAACCAAAGTTGAAGAACTGAACAAAGCAACCGCCGCTATGATGGTGCCGTTCGACAGCATCAAGTTCACCGGTAACTATGGCAACATGACGGAAATCTCTTACCAGGTCGCCAAACGCGCAGCGAAGAAAGGCGCCAAGTATTATCACATCACCCGCCAGTGGTCTGAACGTGGTAATAACATAACCATCAGCGCTGACCTGTACAAGTAATACTCACTGCCTTATCAGGTCTACAGTGTAGACCTGATAATTTCCCGCCATCCTCCCCTCAGGCAAACCAAAAACAGCAGTATTAAGACTACTTTTCACACTATTAGTCACAAATCTCTCTATCCCCATTGCATGCGTTCTCTTCTCTCCGTAAAATCCCGCGCCTTAGTGGCTTTCACCATTTTTATGCGGTTTGCCAAAATAATTATTCTCTCACTCTCGTTTTTGTCACTGGATACAAATGGAAAAGAAATTGGGTCTGAGCGCACTCACCGCGCTGGTTTTAAGCTCAATGCTCGGCGCTGGTGTTTTCAGCCTGCCACAAAATATGGCAGCGGTAGCGAGCCCGGCTGCATTACTGATTGGTTGGGCGATTACCGGTGCGGGTATCCTTTTGCTCGCCTTTGCCATGTTGATTCTGACGCGTATCCGTCCTGAACTGGATGGCGGCATATTTACCTATGCACGTGAAGGTTTCGGTGAGCTGATTGGTTTCTGCTCCGCATGGGGATACTGGCTGTGTGCTGTTATCGCTAACGTTTCGTATCTGGTGATCGTTTTCTCTGCGCTCAGTTTCTTTACCGACACGCCAGAGTTACGTCTGTTTGGCGACGGTAATACCTGGCAGTCGATTGTTGGCGCATCGGTGTTGTTGTGGGTGGTCCATTTTCTGGTGCTGCGTGGCGTGCAAACAGCAGCCAGTATTAACCTGGTGGCGACACTGGCGAAATTACTGCCGCTTGGTCTGTTTATCGTACTGGCGTTTATGCTGTTTAAGCTCGACACCTTTACCCTCGATTTTACCGGCGTAGCGTTAGGCGTTCCCGTCTGGGAGCAGGTTAAAAACACCATGCTCATCACCCTGTGGGTTTTCATCGGTGTGGAAGGCGCGGTGGTCGTTTCCGCCCGAGCCAGAAACAAACGCGATGTCGGACGCGCCACACTGCTGGCGGTACTCGCCGCGCTGGGCGTTTACCTGCTTGTCACCCTGCTGTCTCTGGGCGTTGTCGCGCGTCCCGAACTGGCGGAGATCCGCAACCCGTCCATGGCCGGTCTGATGGTGGAAATGATGGGGCCATGGGGTGAAATTATCATTGCCGCGGGTCTGATTGTTTCCGTATGCGGTGCTTATTTAAGCTGGACGATTATGGCGGCGGAAGTACCGTTCCTCGCCTCCACGCACAAAGCGTTTCCACGCATTTTTGCGCGGCAAAACGCGCAAGGCGCGCCATCAGCATCGCTGTGGCTGACCAACATCTGCGTACAGATCTGCCTGGTGCTGATCTGGCTCACAGGTTCCGACTACAATACGTTATTAACCATCGCCTCAGAGATGATTCTGGTGCCCTATTTACTGGTCGGCGCATTTCTGCTGAAAATTGCCACTCGTCCAATTCATAAGGCTGTCGGTATCGGAGCGAGTATTTATGGCTTATGGTTATTGTATGCGTCAGGTCCGATGCACCTGCTGTTGTCCGTGGTGCTGTATGCACCCGGGCTGCTGGTTTTCCTTTATGCCCGTAAAACACACGTGCATGAAAACGTATTAAAACGCCAGGAAATGGCGCTGATCGGCCTGCTGCTTATTGCTGCTGTTCCGGCGACCTGGATGTTGATGGGGTAACATTGTCCCCATCGTTCGCGACATATGGAGATTACGATGGGTAAAAAAAACCCTTTGCCAATTCTTATCACCGGAGGAGGTCGACGTATCGGCCTCGCCGTCGCATGGCACTTTATTAATCAAAAACAGCCAGTTATCGTCAGCTACCGCACGCATTATCCGTCTATTGATGGCCTGCAAGATGCGGGCGCGCTGTGTATCCAGGCTGATTTTTCCACCGATGAAGGCGTGTTGGCCTTTGCTGATGAGGTCAAAGCACAGACGGATGGCCTGCGCGGTATTGTGCATAATGCCAGTGCCTGGCTTGCAGAAAAGCCCGGTACGCCGTTGACCGAAGTGCTGTCAGCCATGATGCAGATTCACGTCAATACACCTTACCTGCTCAACCACGCGCTGGAAGGATTGCTGCGCGGACATGGACACGCGGCCAGCGATATTATCCATTTTACGGATTATGTCGTGGAGCGTGGCAGCGATAAACACATCGCTTATGCAGCCAGTAAAGCGGCGCTGGACAATATGACCCGCTCGTTCGCGCGCAAACTGGCACCGGAAGTGAAAGTGAACGCAATTGCTCCCTCGCTAATCCTGTTTAACGAGGGTGACGATGCAGAATATCGTCAGCAGGCATTGAACAAATCGCTGATGAAAACAGCGCCAGGTGAAAAAGAGGCCATTGATTTAATTGACTATCTGTTGACCAGTTGTTTTGTCACCGGGCGTAGTTTTGCCCTTGATGGCGGGCGTCATCTGCGTTAGTGCAGTTTAATCCAACAAAAAATAAGCAACCACGCGCTCAGGCCCCAGCACACCACTGAACCGCCGAGCGCAACGGGTAAGCGCATAAATCCGGTGAAATACCACAGCGAAACGAGGTAGACAAAATAGGGAATAATCGACCACATGCTGAAGACAATGGTTGTGCGCAACGCTTCGATCCCACGTTCACTGGCCACGATATAGTGGGCAATCAACGCAAAAGTCGGGAACAACGGAATTAACCCGGCAATATAGTAGTTCTTTGTTTTTGCCAGCAAACCAATTAACACCACCACCAGCGCACCGAGCGCCGCTTTTATAATGAGTCCCATCACTCTGCCTTAACACATCAATAACATCAGCCTCTAGCATAACGGAAGCATTCTCGTTTAGAAAAGATTAATGGAAGGAAAAACCAGGACGGTGTATGTTGGCGTTTTATTTTCAAAATGAATGATATGAACACCATCGTATTTGTTGAAGATGATCCCGAAGTTGGCTCGCTGATTGCGGCTTATCTGGCCCGGCATGATATTGAGGTTATCGTTGAACCTCGTGGCGATTTGGCCGAGGAGAAAATCCTGCAAGTTCAACCCGATTTGGTGTTATTAGATATCATGCTGCCAGGCAAAGATGGGATGACTATCTGCCGTGATTTGCGTGGACGCTGGCAGGGTCCGATCGTCCTGCTCACCTCGCTGGACAGCGATATGAACCATATCCTGGCGCTGGAAATGGGTGCCTGTGACTATATTCTGAAGACAACGCCGCCAGCTGTGCTGCTCGCTCGTCTGCGTCTGCATCTGCGCCAGAATGAACACTCCGTCCAGGCCAAAGGCATTCAGGCGGCAACCATCACGCCGCACACGACGCTGCGCTTTGGCACTCTCACTATCGACCCAACCAACCGTTCCGTGCTGCTCGGCGGCGAGCAAATCTCGCTTTCCACCGCCGATTTTGAATTACTGTGGGAGCTGGCAACCCATGCCGGGCAAATTATGGACCGCGATGCGCTACTGAAGAACCTGCGCGGCGTGAGTTATGACGGCATGGATCGCAGCGTTGATGTCGCGATTTCCCGGTTACGCAAAAAACTGCTCGATAACGCGACGGAGCCTTATCGAATCAAAACGGTGCGCAACAAAGGTTATCTGTTCGCACCGCACGCCTGGGACGATGAGCCACTGAAGTAATGCCATCAGGCCGGTCTCATTGATTGGCCAACTTACCCGCCAAACGTTACACCGTCACAGAAAGCTTTCTTTTGTGTCAACTAAACGTCAGACGGTCGTATTTTTTCCAACGGTAATTTACTGCGGAAATAATCCAGCAGCCGATAAAGACGCCAATAATCGCAAACCCGACATTCCCCATATGATCACTCAAATCGCTGACGGTATCCCACAAACCGCCCTGGAGCGAAAATGCCTCAGAGAGAAGCCCCAGCGCCTCCAGTCCGCCAATAAATAGCGCAACAATAACCGAGGTTCCGGTAATGGTCATATTGTAATAGAGCTTACGTTGCGGCTTATTGAATGCCCATCCGTAGGCCTCAACCATCAGAATACTGTCGAGGCAGTCAATCAGCGCCATACCGCAGGTAAACAGCGCTGGGAACACGAGAATTGACCACACCGACATGCCACTGGACGCGCTTGAAGCGGAAATGCCGAGCAGAGAAATTTCAGTAGCGGTATCAAAACCCAGGCCAAACAGAAAACCGACAAAATACATATGCCAGTCTTTGCCTACCAACCGAAACGCCGAGCGGAAAAGCCAGTTCAGTGGGCCTGAAACCGTCATTTCCTCTGTGGTGTCGTCGTAAGTACCAGTGCGTTTTAAATGACGAAAAGCCTTCCAGACATGACAGAATATAATAAGATTAATGCTAGCCAGAATCAGCAGAAATACGGCAGAGACCGTGGTACCTATCAGACCGCCGACATTCTGAAACCATGCAATGTGTTGCTTAAACACGCTGGTGGTCAACGCAATGCCAATGCTTGCCAGTACCACAATGGTGGAATGTCCCAGGGAAAACCAGGCTCCCGTCGTCAGGGCGCGTTTTTTCTGCTGCATAAGTTTGCGCGTAGCGCTATCTATCGCGGCGATATGATCGGCATCAACAGCATGGCGCAAACCATAACACCACGCGATCAGACTGAGCGCCAGTAACGACGTGTTGTTGCTAAACGCGGTGAAAGCCCACAGCCACGCCACGATGTTTGCCCCGATGAGTAAGACTAACAACAAAATAATGTTCGGGCGTTTTTTTAATAATGAAAACAATGTGTTCATTGCTTCCAACCTGAAAAATTTGCGCTAAAAAACACACTACACCGCCGTTCACTGATTGATTAATAAAACATTTACCATGCTAATGATAACTCTAAAGAATTACCAGCCCAGTGTCGTAGATCAAAATTGATTACCCCCAAAAGCGAGTTACGCACTCGCTAACTCTGCGATCCGCAGCGGTATCGTGGCGCAGTCCCTTCCAAACAACATCCTCATTTTTCGCCAGAAGATGACTATCGACAGGGACAGTGTAGACATTATTCCTGCTTTCTCCTGTTGGGCCACAGCGTCCCACATCCACCATTCCAGGATTATCGGGCAGAGCACTAAAGGGCACACCCTTGCGTATCGGTGTGCCATGCTGACTGTGTTTTTTCAATAGAGGAAGACACGATGATCACGTTATGCAAAGCCTGTGGAACATCCTATGAGGTTGCAGACTCCCTTCCTGAACATTGCGATATCTGCCAGGACGAACGTCAGTATATCCCCGCAACCGGGCAGGAATGGGTCGATTTTGCCGCACTCAAGTAAGCATGCTGCCTGTCACTGACGTTCACCAGGATGAAATGGGATAGAAATGATAGGCCGCTCCGATGACAGACACATTCACTATCACACTGATAATGAAGTAGGTTTTGAATGGCAGTTTTTGTGTTTTATGGCGAAAGAGTTGTTGAGCGGCTATCGCGCCCCCCCACCCACCAACAACGCCAAACAGCAGCAAAGTAGATTCCGGCACCCGGCGCCAGGCCCTGCGCGCCGCCATTTTGTCTACGCCGTACATTGCCAACGTCAGTATGTTGACGAACGAAAACCATAAAACAAGGGGATGCGGAGTGAACATACTGCCTAACGCTGCGAAAATGAGTAATAAATAACAACAGCGATTAAAATTCATATTTTTATATCACAGCAATTTTGAGAGTATCGGTAAGCATTATATTATGTATTCGGTGATTTTTTATGAAGAAGCTGTTTGTACAGTTTTATCTCCTGCTGTTTGTCTGCTTTCTGGTGATGACCCTGCTGGTCGGGCTGGTGTATAAATTCACCGCAGAGCGCGCAGGCAGACAATCGCTCGACGATTTAATGAAAAGCTCGTTATACCTGATGCGCAGCGAGCTTCGCGAGATCCCGCCACGTGACTGGGGTAAAACGCTGAAGGAGATGGATTTGAACCTCTCCTTTGACCTGCGCGTTGAACCGTTAAATAAGTACACGCTGGACGTTCAAACAATGCAACGTTTGCGCGAAGGCGATATCGTGGCGCTTGACGATCAGTACACGTTTATTCAACGGATCCCACGCAGCCATTATGTGCTGGCGGTCGGCCCGCTCCCCTATCTCTATTTTCTCCATCAAATGCGCTTGCTGGACATCGCGTTGATGGCGTTGATAGCCATCTCGCTGGCCTTTCCGGTGCTTATCTGGATGCGTCCGCACTGGCAGGAAATGCTCCGACTGGAAGCTGCTGCACAGCGTTTTGGGGAAGGACATCTGGGCGAACGCCTCCATTTTGACAGTGGTTCCAGTTTTGAGCGATTGGGTATCGCGTTTAACCAAATGGCCGACAATATCAATGCGCTAATTGCCAGTAAGAAACAGCTTATCGATGGCATTGCCCATGAGCTTCGTACCCCACTGGTGCGCTTACGTTACCGGCTGGAAATGAGTGATAACCTCACCGAGCAGGAATCCCTGGCGCTGAATCGTGATATTGGCCAACTGGAAGCGTTAATCGAAGAATTACTGACCTATGCCCGGCTGGACCGCCCGCAAAATGAACTGAAGCTCAGCGTACCGGACCTGCCCGTTTGGCTGACAACCCATCTGGAGGATGTGCAAAGCGTAAACCCTGAACGTGCGGTGCGCTTACGCCATCTTAATATTGGCGACTACGGCGCGCTGGATATGCGCCTGATGGAGCGCGTACTGGATAATCTCCTGAATAACGCCCTACGCTATTGCCAGTCTACGGTGCAAGCGAGCCTGTTATTGAACGGCAATCAGGCGACGCTGGTTGTGGAAGATGATGGTCCCGGTATTGCTCCTGATGCCCGCGAACAGGTTTTTGAACCGTTTGTACGCCTTGACCCCAGCCGTGACCGGGCGACCGGTGGTTGCGGGCTTGGGCTAGCCATTGTTCACTCGATAGCATTAGCGATGGGCGGTACGGTCGTCTGCGATGAAAGCGAACTCGGCGGCGCCCGCTTTTGTTTCAGTTGGCCCGTCTGGCATAACATTCCGGAAATTTCAGCTGCCTGACCCATACAGCTCGGTGGTCAAATGGCGGATGTTGTGCTATAAAAAAGTATGTTGTAACTAAAATGGTAACTCTATGACGCGTTACGATCTCGTCGACCGCCTGAACGGCACCTTCCGCCAGATGGAGCAAGAGCTGGCCCTTCTGCACGACAATCTGTTGCAGCAAACACTGCTGATTGCGCGCGTCTTCTCGTTACCGGAAGTGGTCAAAGAGGCAGAACATGCCCCACTGCAGAACATTGATGTTAAGCAGCATTTAGGAAAAGAGGCTGAAACGCTGGCGCTACGCCACTATCGTCATCTGTTTATCCAGCAACAATCCGAGAATCGTAGCAGCAAAGCGGCCGTTCGCCTGCCAGGCGTGCTGTGTTATCAGGTGGATAACGCCACTCAGCGCGCTCTGGAAGAGCAAATACAGCGTATTAACCAGCTAAAAACCACCTTCGAGCGCATTGTCACGGTGGAATCAGGGCTGGCGCCGGCAGCGCGTTTCGAATGGGTGCATCGCCACCTGCCGGGACTAATTACGCTAAATGCCTATCGTACGCTCACCCTTGTCAGAGAGCCTGCCACCTTGCGATTTGGCTGGGCCAACAAACACATTATTAAAAATCTGAAGCGCGATGAAGTATTGCAGCAACTGGAAAAAAGCCTGACGTCGCCGCGCAGCGTACATCCCTGGACGCGTGAAGAGTGGCAGGCGAAGCTTGAACGGGAATATCAGGATGTCGCCGCCCTGGGCCAGCAGGCGCGCCTGAAGATTAAACGACCGGTAAAAGTGCAGCCCATCGCCCGCGTCTGGTACAAAGGAGAACAAAAGCAGGTGCAATATGCCTGCCCGACCCCCTTGATCGCGCTGCTCAACAATGAAAACGGCATGACCGTACCCGATATCGGCGAGTTACTGAATTATGATGCCGACAATATTCAGCATCGTTTTAAACCTCAGGCGCAGCCGTTGAGATTGATTATTCCCCGGCTGCACCTGTACGTTGCTGATTAACTGTCTGGACGCATACTGCCAACCATCAGTTCAGGGCGTACCCAGCTGTCAAACTCCGCTTCGGTTAGATATCCCAGCGCCAGGGCGGATGCTTTTAACGTCAGCCCCTCTTTGTGCGCCTTTTTGGCAATTTCAGCGGCTTTATCATAACCGATGTGGGTATTGAGTGCGGTTACCAGCATTAGCGACTCGTTGAGCAATTGATCGATTCGTTCACGATTGGGCTCGATCCCTGTCGCGCAGTGCTCGTTAAAGCTTTCCATACCGTCAGCCAGCAGACGTACCGATTGCAGGAAATTGTGGATGACCATCGGTCGGTAAACGTTGAGCTCAAAATTACCAGACGCTCCGCCCATGTTGATGGCGACATCGTTGCCCATTACCTGACAGCAAAGCATGGTCAGCGCTTCACACTGGGTAGGGTTGACCTTACCCGGCATAATAGAGCTGCCCGGTTCATTTTCCGGAATCGAAATTTCGCCAATCCCGCAACGCGGACCGGATGCCAGCCAGCGCACATCGTTGGCGATCTTCATCAGCGACGCCGCCAGCCCTTTTAGCGCGCCGTGGGCGTGAACCAGGGCATCACAGGTAGCGAGCGCTTCAAATTTATTCGGTGCGGTAACGAACGGCGCACAGGTAATGTCCCGCAATTCATCCGCGACCCGACGGGCATATTCCGGATGCGTGTTCAGTCCGGTCCCTACCGCGGTTCCTCCCAGCGCCAGTTCCGCCACGTGGGGTAAGCTGTTTTCAATGTGTCTGAGATTATGTTCGAGCATTGCTACCCAGCCGGAAATCTCCTGGCCAAGCGTAAGCGGGGTTGCATCTTGCAGATGTGTACGACCAATTTTGACGATATCCGCGAAAGCGTGTGATTTATCACGGAGCGTGTTGGTTAATACATTTAACTGCGGGATCAGTGAGTTACGCAGCGCCAGCAGCGCGGCAACGTGCATTGCGGTCGGGAACACATCATTCGAGCTTTGGCTTTTATTAACATCATCGTTGGGGTGAACTTTCCGTTCCATCCCCCGCACACCGCCCAGCAACTCGCTGGCCCGGTTTGCCAGCACCTCGTTCATGTTCATATTGCTTTGCGTACCTGACCCGGTTTGCCAGATGGCGAGCGGAAACTCATCGCGATGTTTATCCGCCAACACCTCATCTGCGGCTTGCATAATAGCCCTGGCTTTATCCTCCGCCAACAGTCCGAGATCCTGGTTAACCTTTGCTGCGGCGCGTTTCGTCAGCGCCAGTGCATGAATCAGCGAGACCGGCATTTTCTCTGTAGAGATACGGAAATGCTCCAGCGAACGTTGGGTTTGCGCGCCCCAAAGCTTATTGGCCGGAACATCAATCGCCCCCATTGAATCATTCTCGCGGCGTACCGTTACCATGACCTGCTCCTTACATTAACAATTGATTAGGTTATGTTTCGACATTGCCCATTTGCATTGGTCTTATGAGTATTAACGAGGATTAATCTGTCGTTTGGTGGTTCGTGCGGTAAAAAAAACCGCCCCGAAGGGCGGCTGACGTTACTTAACGCAGCGTGCGCACTGCGACGTCTGAATCTGCTTGAAGAAATCGTTGCCTTTGTCATCCACCAGGATAAACGCCGGGAAATCTTCCACTTCAATTTTCCAGATGGCTTCCATCCCCAGTTCAGGGTATTCCACACACTCCAGACTCTTGATACTGCCCTGGGCCAGCACCGCTGCCGGACCGCCGATACTGCCTAAGTAGAAGCCGCCATGCTTATGACAGGCATCGGTCACCTGCTGGCTGCGGTTGCCTTTCGCCAGCATGATCATGCTGCCACCTGCGGACTGAAGCTGGTCAACATACGAATCCATACGCCCTGCCGTGGTTGGTCCAAGCGAACCAGAGGCATAGCCTTCCGGCGTTTTTGCCGGGCCAGCGTAATAGATCGGATGATCTTTAACATACTGCGGCAAACTTTCGCCGTTATCCAGACGTTCTTTTAGTTTCGCATGCGCAATATCACGGCCAACAATAATGGTACCGTTAAGCGACAGACGTGTAGAAACCGGATACTGCGACAACTGAGCCAGGATCTCTTTCATCGGACGATTGAGGTCAACGCGTACCGCTTCGCCTTCTCCCGCCTGGCGCAACTCTTCTGGTATGTATTTACCAGGATTATGCTCCAGTTTTTCGATCCAGATACCTTCACGGTTGATCTTAGCTTTGATATTTCGATCGGCTGAGCAAGAAACGCCCATCCCAACCGGACACGACGCACCATGACGCGGCAGTCGAATCACGCGGATATCATGAGCAAAGTACTTCCCGCCGAACTGCGCGCCCAGCCCCAAATTTTGTGCCTCAATCAGCAGCTCTTTTTCCAGTTCCACATCGCGGAATGCCTGACCATGTTCGTTACCTTCGGTCGGCAGTTCATCGTAGTATTTAGCCGACGCCAGTTTCACCGTTTTCAGCGTGGCTTCCGCTGATGTTCCACCGATCACGAACGCAATGTGATACGGCGGGCAAGCCGCTGTTCCCAGCGTTCGCATTTTCTCAACCAGGTAATTTTTTAATTTGCCCGGCGTGAGCAGCGCTTTGGTTTCCTGGTACAGATAGGTTTTGTTCGCCGAACCACCGCCTTTGGCAATACACAGGAATTTGTATTCATCGCCATCGACGGTATACAAATCTATCTGTGCCGGAAGGTTGGTACCGGTGTTCACCTCTTTATACATATCCAGCGCGGCGTTTTGTGAATAACGCAGGTTGTCTTCGATGTAGGTGTTATACACACCGCGTGCCAGCGCCGCTTCATCACCGCCGCCGGTCCAGACGCGCTGACCTTTTTTACCCACGATAATCGCGGTGCCGGTGTCCTGACAGGTCGGCAAAATGCCTTTTGCCGCAATGTCAGAGTTACGCAGGAATTGCAGGGCCACATATTTGTCGTTTTCGCTGGCCTCTGGGTCACGCAGAATATCGGCCACCTGCTGCTGATGCGCAGGGCGCAGCATAAACGACGCATCATGGAAGGCCTGCCGAGCCAGCAGCGTTAAGGCTTCTGGCGCGACTTTAACAATCTCCTGCCCTTCAAATTCGGCAACAGAGACATGGTCGCTGGTCAGCAGATAGTATTCGGTATCATCCTTTTTGAGGGGGAAAGGATGCTGATAATGAAAGGGTTTGTTTGACATTGTGCTCTCACTTACTGCTCGGTCTGGTTATTCTCTGGGCAGATGTTCCATTGCCCTGCTTCCCTGCCGCAGGTCAGGTTGTAGATGGAAAGGCTTTCTGCAACCGGAATTACTCAGGGTATTAAAAGCGAGTCACCATATCCTACACAAATTTTTAACAAAAACTGAGACAAGTACGACTTTTTACATGTGCAGGTTACTTCGTTCAGGGTTTCTTGCTTTAATAGCCGTAGAAAATTCCACATTGAAACAGGGCTTGAGAATGCAAAAACTCATCAACTCAGTGCAGAACTACGCCTGGGGAAGTAAAACTGCGTTAACGGAACTTTATGGGATTGCCAACCCCTCTCAGCAACCGATGGCTGAGCTGTGGATGGGCGCACATCCGAAAAGCAGTTCGCAGGTTCTGGACGCTGACGGCCAGACGGTCGCTCTGCGCGATGTCATCGAACACGATAAATCCGCACTGTTAGGCGATGCCGTTGCGAAACGCTTTGGTGAACTGCCTTTCCTGTTTAAAGTGCTGTGCGCCGCGCAACCACTTTCGATTCAGGTTCATCCTAACAAGCACAACTCGGAAATCGGATTTGCCAAAGAAAACGCGGCGGGGATCCCCATGGATGCCGCCGAGCGCAATTACAAAGATCCTAACCACAAACCGGAACTGGTTTTTGCGTTGACACCGTTCCTGGCGATGAACGCATTCCGCGAGTTTTCTGACATTGTTGCATTGTTACAACCGGTTTCCGCCGCGCATCCGGCGATTGCGCATTTCCTGCAGGAACCGAGCGCGGAACGTCTGAGCTATCTTTTCGCCAGCTTGCTGAATATGCAGGATGAGGAGAAATCCCATGCGCTGGCGATCCTGAAATCGGCGCTGAACAGCCAGCAGGGCGAACCCTGGCAAACCATTCGCCTGATCGCCGATTTCTATCCAAATGACAGCGGGCTCTTCTCCCCGCTGCTGCTCAATGTGGTGAAGCTCAATCCTGGCGAAGCGATGTTCTTGTTTGCCGAAACCCCACACGCCTACCTGCAAGGTGTGGCGCTGGAGGTTATGGCTAACTCGGACAACGTGCTGCGCGCCGGACTGACGCCAAAATACATTGATATCCCGGAGCTGGTCGCCAACGTTAAGTTTGTCGCCAAGCCAGCCAATCAGCTGCTGACCACGCCAGTTAAGACAGACAGCGAACTGGACTTCCCCATTCCGGTCGACGATTTCGCGTTCTCCTTGCATGAACTGACCGCCAATGGCGCAGATATCAGCCAGCAAAGTGCGGCCATTTTGTTCTGCATCGAGGGTGAAGCCGTGCTGAGCAAGGGCGAGCAGCGTCTGGTGCTGCAGCCGGGTGAGTCGGCCTTTATTAGCGCGAATGAATCGCCGGTAAACGTCAGCGGCACGGGCCGTTTAGCGCGGGTTTATAACAAGCTGTAGCAAGATACTGATATTTTTAACAACTCTTGCTAAGCTGTAGTGAGTTAAAGACATGTCACTCCTCCAGGCGTCTTCAACGCCTGGTTTTATTTTATGGATATCAAAATGAAAAAATCGCTGGTAGCTGCGGGTGTGGTGGTTGCACTGGGTATCGTCTGGACGGGCGGCGCCTGGTACACAGGAAAGAAACTCGAAACGCATCTCGCCGAGATGGTGACGCAGGCAAACGATCAGTTAAAACGCTACTCCCCAGAGGCGGGCATTGAACTGAGTTATCAAAACTACCAGCGCGGCGTGTTCAATAGCCAACTGCAGTTGGTGGTGAAACCTGTCGCCGGGCAGGCAGATTCCTGGCTGAAACCGGGACAAAGCATCGTCCTGAATGAAACCGTGGATCACGGTCCTTTCCCGCTGGCTCAGCTGAAATCACTGAATCTTGTTCCGGCAATGGCCTCCGTGAAAACGACGCTGGTCAATAACGACGTGACGAAACCGCTGTTTGATATTGCTAAAGGTGAGACGCCATTCATCATTAATTCCCGTATTGGCTACAGTGGGGATACCCGTTCCGATCTCTCCCTCAAACCGCTGAACTACGAGAAAGGCGACGAAAAAGTGGCCTTTAGCGGTGGGGAGTTCCAGTTTACGGCAGATAAGGATGGTAATGCGGTGTCGCTGACTGGCGAGGCGCAAAGTGGCCTGGTTAATGCCGTCAATGAATACGAACAGAAAGTACAAGTTACTTTCAATAACCTGAAAACTGAAGGTTCCAGCAGTATCGCAAGCTTTGGTGAGCGCATCGGCGATCAGAAATTGTCCCTCGAAAAACTGTCGATTTCAGTCGAGGGCAAAGAACTGGCAGTGCTGGAAGGCATGGGTATTGATGGCAAATCCGATCTGATTAACGATGGCAAAACCGTCAATAGCCAACTGGATTACACCCTGAACAGCCTTAAATTGCAGGGCCAGGATATGGGGAGCGGTAAGCTGACGTTGAAAGTTGGCCAGATTGACGGTGAAGCACTGCACCAGTTCAGCCAGCAGTACAGCGCCCAAACCAAAGCGCTGATGGCGCAGATTGATGTGGTCCAAAATCCTGAGCTTTATCAGCAGAAAGTCACCGAAGCCTTCTTTAATGCGCTACCGATTCTGATGAAAGGCGAACCGGTTGTCACCATTGCTCCCCTGAGCTGGAAGAATGCAAAAGGTGAAACCGCATTTAATCTGTCACTGCTGCTAAAAGATCCGACCGCAAATACCGTGGAGCCGCAAACGCTGGCCCAGGAAGTGGATCGTTCCGTCAAATCGCTGGATGCTAAACTGACCATCCCTGTCGATATGGCGACTGAGTTCATGACGCAAATTGCCAAACTGGAAGGATATCAGCAGGAAGAAGCGGCTGGTCTGGCCAAGCAACAGGTTAATGGCCTGGCGGCGATGGGTCAGATGTTCCGCATTACGACTCTGCAGGACAACGTTATCGGCACCAGCCTGCAATACGCCAACGGCCAGGTGACGTTGAACGGGCAAAAAATGCCGCTGGATGAGTTTGTTGGTATGTTCGGTATGCCTTCTCTTACAGAGCCGGACGCCCCTGCCATTCCGCAACAATAATCACTCGTCAATGACAGGCCCGATAACAGTGTTTATCGGGCTTTTTTATTTCGCCGCCACCAGACGAGCGGAGAGCGTCAGATTGCGTGAATGACCTTCATCGTGGGCAATGCGTTGTAACATGCGTTCAGCAAGGGTGTATCCCATTTCGCGCGCGGGCGAACACGCCCAGGTAATGGGGATATCGTCCAGCGCGTTTTCCGCCACATCCGCGAATCCGGCCAACGATATTTGCTGTTCGAAATAGCGATCGACACCAATTTCACCACTTTGACGTCCTGCTCTCATCAGGCCAAACCAGGCACCTATGGCGATTATTTCGTTGTAGCACACCACCGCGCTGATTGTGGGATTGCGGCGTAACAGCGCCATCACCTCTTCTGCGGCCTGCTTCTGGCTGGATGAACACTCCAACACCCAGTCGCTATGAAACGGTAAACCATATTTTAGTAACGTTGCACAATAACCACCGACGCGCTCTGCGCGGGTCAATGAAGAACTCTGCCCGCCCAGCCAGGCAATACGCTGGTGTCCGTGGCGGATAAGATGTTCAACCAGTAACTGTGCAGCCTGCATGTTATCGGGCCTGACGGTGTCTGCGTCATCCATGTAGCTGGCGCGTGATGCAAATACCACCGGGATCCCTTTGTCAGCAGCCAACTGTTGCAGTGTATCACTGCTGCCAGCAGCCCCGGCAATGACCACACCATCCACCCCTTGGTTGAGTAACATCGAGAAACGTTGCGCCAGCTGTTCGCCATCTTTGCCGCCGTGCAGTAAGAAGACCATGCGCCCCTGCGCTTCTAACGCTTCCGTCAGACCCGCCGTCAGCTCGGCGTAAAACGGCGTTGAAAGATCGCGCACAATCAAACCAACTACTCCGCTCTGCCCGCCGCGCAGCGCTGATGCCTGACGATTACGCACAAACCCCAGTTGCTCAATAGCAGCATTCACCCGCTCTCCAGTCGCTGATGAAATTCGCCCTTTTCCACTGAGCACCAATGAGACAGTGCTGACCGAAACCCCCGCAGCCAGCGCAACATCATGGATGGTTATTTTTTTGGCTATAGCCATAAAAACAGAAAACTCCCTGATAACGTGACGGATAAAACGTTTTATCAATCACTTATATTTATACCCTCTATTATCGTTCGATAATGTGATTTATACCGCACTAAAATTAGGTAAAACGTTTTATCTTCTCGCCATCATTAGTCAGCCAGCCTTTACAAGGAGTCGTTTGATGACGACGAGAACCACACCAAAAATAACGTTATGGGAATTTTTCCAGCAGTTGGGCAAAACCTTTATGCTGCCCGTAGCGCTACTCTCATTTTGCGGGATCATGTTGGGGATCGGCAGCTCGTTGAGCAGCCATGATGTCTTAACGCTGATCCCGGCGTTAGGGAATCCGGTACTTCAGGCCATCTTTACCTGGATGAGTAAAGTTGGCTCATTTGCGTTTAGCTTCCTGCCCGTCATGTTCTGTATTGCCATTCCTCTGGGCCTGGCGCGCGAAAACAAAGGCGTTGCGGCATTTGCCGGTTTTGTCGGTTATGCGGTGATGAACCTTGCCGTCAATTTCTGGTTAACCGCCAAAGGTATCTTACCCACTACAGATGCGGCGATCCTGAAAGCCAACAACGTGCAAAACATTCTGGGGATCCAGTCGATCGACACCGGGATCCTCGGTGCCGTGATTGCCGGGATCATTGTCTGGATGCTGCATGAACGCTTCCACAACATTCGTCTGCCGGATGCGTTGGCGTTCTTCGGCGGCACGCGCTTTGTGCCTATCATCTCCTCGGTGGTGATGGGATTGGTCGGGCTGGTCATTCCGCTGATTTGGCCGGTATTCGCCATGGGCATTACCGGACTCGGCCACATCATCAATAGCGCGGGGGAATTTGGTCCTATGCTGTTTGGTACCGGTGAACGTCTGCTGCTGCCTTTTGGCCTGCACCATATTCTGGTGGCGCTCATTCGCTTCACCGAAGCTGGCGGCACACAGGAAGTCTGCGGCCATAGCGTGAGCGGCGCACTGACTATTTTCCAGGCTCAACTGAGCTGCCCGACAACGCAAGGTTTCTCTGAAAGCGCAACACGCTTCCTGTCCCAGGGTAAAATGCCAGCGTTCCTCGGCGGTTTACCGGGTGCGGCATTAGCCATGTACCACTGCGCACGCCCTGAAAATCGTCATAAAATTAAAGGGTTATTAATTTCTGGTCTGATTGCCTGTGTCATCGGCGGTACAACTGAACCCCTCGAGTTCTTATTCCTGTTCGTCGCGCCGGTTCTGTATGTAATCCACGCCCTGCTAACCGGTCTTGGCTTCACCGTGATGGCGGTGCTTGGCGTCACTATCGGTAACACTGACGGTAACCTGATTGACTTCGTGGTGTTCGGCATCCTGCACGGATTGTCCACTAAGTGGTATCTGGTCCCTGTTGTGGCGGCTATCTGGTTTGCGGTGTACTACGTGATCTTCCGCTTCGCCATCACGCGTTTCAATTTGAAGACGCCGGGTCGTGAAGTCGAAATTGCCAGCAATATCGAAAAAGTAATGGCTGGAGCGCCGGGTAAATCAGGTTACAACGTCCCTGCCATTCTGGCGGCGCTGGGCGGCGCGGAAAATATTGTCAGCCTGGATAACTGCATCACCCGTCTGCGCTTGTCAGTGAAAGATATGTCGCTTGTTAACGTACAGGCGCTGAAGGACAATCGTGCCATTGGCGTTGTACAACTCAATCAGCATAACCTTCAGGTCGTTATCGGTCCGCAGGTCCAGTCAGTGAAAGACGAGATCGCGGTTCTGATGAACACCGTACAGGCTTAAGGACAACAATATGTTTGATTTTTCAAAGGTTGTGGACAGGCACGGTACCTGGTGTACTCAGTGGGATTACGTTGCTGACCGTTTTGGTTCACCAGACCTGCTGCCGTTCACCATCTCCGATATGGATTTTGCCACCGCACCTTGCATTCTGGAGGCGCTGACTCAGCGCCTGTCGCATGGCGTGCTGGGTTACAGCCGCTGGAAAAACGATGAGTTTCTGGCGGCGATAAGCCACTGGTTTCTTTCGCGTCATAATACCCAGATAGATCCCCAGTCGCTGGTATATGGCCCCTCGGTCATCTATATGGTCTCGGAGTTGATCCGTCAGTGGTCCTCCGCGGGCGATGCAGTGGTTATTCATACTCCGGCGTACGACGCGTTTTACAAAGCGATTGAAGGTAATCAGCGCCAGGTGTGCGCAGTCGGACTGGAAAAACGCGCCGACGGCTGGTTCTGCGACATGGTTGCACTGGAGAAAGCCCTGTCTCGACCTGAAAGCAAAATTCTTCTGCTTTGCAGCCCACAAAACCCAACGGGCAAAGTGTGGACGCGTGAAGAACTGGAAACCATGGCGGAACTGTGTCAGCGCCATGGTGTAAAAGTCATCTCCGATGAGATTCATATGGATATGGTATGGTCAGACCGGCCGCACATCCCGTGGAGTAACGTCGCGCGCGGCAGTTGGGCACTGCTCACTTCCGGCTCAAAGAGTTTTAATATTCCGGCACTAACCGGGGCTTACGGACTCATTGAAGATGCTCAAAGCCGCAACGATTACCTCAGCGCATTAAAAGGCCGCGACGGCCTTTCCTCGCCTGCGGTGCTGGCGCTTAGCGCACATATTGCCGCTTATCAACAGGGTGCAAGCTGGCTTGATGCGCTGCGCGATTATCTTGCCAGTAATCTGCATTACGTTGCTCGTGAGCTTAATGCCGCATTCCCCGAACTCAACTGGCAGATTCCGCAATCCACCTATCTGGCATGGATTGACCTGCGCCCGCTCAATATTGATGACCATGCGTTGCAGGATGTTCTCATCCACCAGCAGAAAGTCGCGATCATGCCGGGATACACCTACGGAGAAGAAGGTCGCGGTTTTGTACGCCTCAATGCCGGATGCCCAAGATCCAAGCTCGAAAAAGGCGTTCAGGGGCTGATTAACGCCATCCGTTCTGTACGCTAATTAAGTTTGCGCAATGAAATTATTCATTGCGCAACATAGCTTTTTATCCCGATTTTTTCATATAATACGACGCACTTTACCTAAATACACGAGTGCGACCATGATTGATACTTCCCTCCCCCTGACCGACGTTCATCGCCACCTTGATGGTAACATCCGTGCCCAAACGATCCTGGATCTGGGTCGTCAGTTCAATTTAACGCTTCCGGCACAAACGCTGGAAACGCTGATCCCTCATGTGCAAGTCACATCAACTGAGCCGGATTTAGTGAGCTTTTTATCCAAGCTCGACTGGGGCGTGAAGGTACTGGCCTCGCTGGATGCGTGTCGCCGCGTGGCATTTGAGAATATTGAGGATGCAGCACGTAACGGTCTGCACTATGTAGAATTACGTTTTTCACCCGGCTATATGGCGATGGCGCATCAGCTCCCGGTTGCGGGCGTGGTTGAAGCCGTCATTGCCGGCGTACGCGAGGGCTGCAAGGCTTTTGGCGTCGAAGCTCGCTTAATTGGCATTATGAGCCGTACCTTCGGCGAAGCCGCCTGCCTGCAGGAACTGGATGCGCTGTTAGCCCACCGTGACCATATTACGGCACTGGATCTGGCTGGAGACGAACTGGGTTTCCCGGGCAGTCTGTTCCTGTCGCATTTCAACCAGGCACGTGACGCCGGCTGGCGTATTACCGTACATGCGGGCGAAGCCGCGGGACCAGAAAGTATCTGGCAGGCCATTAAAGAGCTGGGTGCAGAACGTATTGGTCACGGCGTTAAAGCCGTTGAAGATCGTGCGTTGATGGATTACCTCGCCGAACACCGTATCGGCATCGAATCCTGCCTGACATCGAACATTCAGACCAGCACCGTCGCCTCTCTGGCAACCCACCCGCTGAAAACATTCCTTGAGCATGGCGTTTTAGCCAGCTTGAATACGGACGATCCGGCGGTACAGGGGGTGGATATTATTCACGAGTACACCATCGCCGCGCCAGCAGCAGGACTCACGCGCGAACAGATCCGTCAGGCGCAAATCAACGGCCTGGAAATGGCATTTCTGAGTAACGAAGAAAAACGTGCCCTGCGCGAGAAAGTCGCCGCAGCGTGACGGTTAAAGTGCCGGATGAGATGCTGAGCATCGCCATCCGGCATTTGCCTAATCAGGCAAGGCACAGCGTCGAGCGATGTTTCGCAGATTCAAGACCCAGCTCAATCAGCTCCATGATTTGGATAGCTTGTCTCGCCGGTACCGGGTTTTCGCCATGACCATTTAGCGCATCACGAATGCCAGCATAGTACGCCGGGTAATTACCCGGTACAGTCAGCCAGGTCTCTTCAACCTGTTCTTCGCCTTCTATTCGCGTCAACACGCCATCACGCATGTCGTAACCCCAGTCTTCCTGAGGCAGTCGCTCGCCATTTTTCAGACGCTCTTCCTGCGGGTCAAGACCATACTTCACATAGCTACCACGCGATCCGTGCACGATATAACGGGCTGATTCTGCGGCAGCGAGCATGGTGCCGTGCAGAATCACACGACGCTGCGGATAAGTCAGGATGGCATGGAAGTAATCCGTCGCTTGCGCACCCGGGCGGAGCTGAGCCAGATCTACCGTCATGCTGACGGGCAAACCAAACAGGTTAATCGCCTGATCCAGAAGATGCGGTGCTAAATCATACCAGATGCCGCTTCCCGGACCACCCTGTTCACGCCAGCGGTCACGAACCTGCGGGCGGAATCGATCGAAATGGGATTCGAAATATGCCACCTCGCCCAAAACGCCACCCGCCAGCAGGGCTTTTAACGTCAGAAAATCACTGTCCCAGCGGCGGTTATGAAAAACGGAGAGCACGCGACCAAGGGTGCGTGCCAATGCATCCAGTTCGCGTGCTTGTGACAGTGTCACGGTGAAAGGCTTATCAACAACCACATGTTTGCCCGCTTCCAGCGCAGCCTTCGCTAACGGGAAGTGAGTATCATTAGGCGTGGGGATCACAATCAGGTCGATATTCGGATCGTTAAAAAGGTGTTTAGGTTCAGCAACAACCGCCACTGTTGGCCAGTCTGCCTTCACTTTTGCTTTATCACTACTGGAAACCGCAGCCAGTTCGAGGCCCGGTGTGCCCACAATCAGGGGGGCATGGAAGGTTTTACTGGCGTAACCATAGCCAATTAGCCCAACGCGGATGTTGTCACTCATGTTATTGCCTCTCAATTCAGGACTGACCTATTTCATACCATACCCTGCAATGTCTCAATAGTTTAATAACCATTGCGCTACAAAGGTTGTTTATTAACTTAAGTCAAACATATGCCACTTATGCTTAACTTGCAGCGAAAAAGAGGGAGAAATCGTTCCCAATTATCTTGCTGTATTATTGAGAGATTAGTAATATTTACAGACTGTGTTTATGGATAAATCAAAGCAAATGTCATCAGTAATGAATCGTCTTATTGAATTAACAGGTTGGATTGTTCTCACCGTCTCTGTGATCCTGCTGGGTGTTGCCAATCATATTGACAATTATCAGCCGCCGGAGCCCGTTGCTGCTGTGCAGAAGAAATAAGCATCTGTAGTCCTTAATCACCCGGCAATTAACATCGAGTAAGTGCAGGGTTTGACTGCAAAAGATCGAATTTTGTCAAAAAAAGAGAATTATGCCGCATCCCGCTCCGGTGCATATTGCCTGCTGTAGCGAAGCGCGTTACCCTTACCGCAGGTGCGTAAAGCGCCTGCTTTTTCACAGGTATAAACACTCTTCTCATATTTGCGCGTCAATCCGCTTTTACCTGTGTATGTTGTCTATTTTTATATTTACTACTCCGTTGGTATTATTTTATTAATATGGATTTCCATTTATGACTGTTCAGGATTACTTATTAAAATTCCGCAAAATCAGTTCACTCGAAAGTCTGGAAAAACTGTTCGACCATCTTAACTACACGCTCACCGACGATAGCGACATTATCAATATGTATCGCGCGGCAGACCATCGTCGTGCGGAGCTTATCTCAGGAGGTCGTCTGTTTGATGTCGGTCAGGTACCTAAATCAGTCTGGCATTACGTGCAATAAAGAAGAAAGTAGCGCTCAACGTTAAAAGCTTTATAATAATTGCCCCAAAATGAATGGCATGTTTGATTGCGCGCGTAAACCTGGAGAAGAGATGACTACCACACCGGCACAACGTATCGGGGGCTGGCTACTTGGGCCACTGGCCTGGCTGCTAGTCGCGTTGTTGAGCGCTTCGCTGGCATTATTACTTTATGTCACTGCGCTGGCTACACCGCAAACCTTCAAAACGCTGGGTGAGCAAAGTACGGCAAATTTGCTGTTATGGGGCGTCTCCTTTATTACCGCGATTGCCATGTGGTATTACACGCTGTGGCTGACGATTGCGTTTTTCAAACGCAGAGCCTGTGTGCCTAAGCATTATATTCTATGGCTGTTGATCTCCGTGTTACTGGCGATTAAAGCGTTTGCGTTTTCACCGGTTCCGGACGCCTTTGCCGTGCGCCAACTGCTGTTCCCATTGCTGGCTGCAGCACTGCTGGTGCCCTATTTCAAACGCTCGCAGCGCGTTAAATCGACGTTTGTGAATCCGTAATAACCCTACAGTTAACCTGTTGTCGCCTGTTGTAGATTGTCAGATAATAGGCGGCTTTTTTATTTCAGGCCGAAAAATGACTGATTACCTGCTGCTGTTTGTCGGAACTGTACTGGTCAATAACTTTGTACTGGTCAAGTTTCTGGGGCTCTGCCCGTTTATGGGCGTTTCCAAAAAACTGGAAACCGCAATGGGTATGGGCCTTGCCACGACGTTTGTCATGACACTGGCATCCATCTGCGCATGGCTGATTGACACCTGGATCCTCATTCCACTCAATCTCATCTATCTGCGTACGCTGGCTTTTATTCTGGTCATCGCTGTCGTTGTGCAATTTACCGAGATGGTTGTACGCAAAACCAGCCCTGCGCTTTACCGCCTGCTGGGGATCTTCCTACCGCTGATCACCACTAACTGCGCGGTATTAGGTGTGGCGTTACTGAACATCAACCTCGGTCATAACTTTTTACAGTCGGCGCTATACGGTTTTTCCGCCGCCGTCGGCTTCTCACTGGTGATGGTACTGTTCGCCGCGATCCGCGAACGCCTCGCCGTGGCGGACGTGCCTGCTCCGTTTCGCGGTAATGCCATTGCGCTGATTACCGCTGGTTTAATGTCATTGGCCTTTATGGGCTTTAGTGGTTTGGTGAAGTTGTAATGAATGCTATCTGGATTGCCGTTGCCGCAGTGAGTCTACTGGGTCTGGCGTTCGGCGCTATTTTGGGTTACGCCTCACGACGTTTTGCCGTTGAAGATGATCCGGTCGTGGAGAAAATTGATGAAATTCTCCCGCAAAGCCAGTGTGGACAATGCGGCTATCCGGGCTGCCATCCTTACGCTGAAGCGATCGGCTCTCAGGGCGAAAAAATCAACCGTTGCGCACCCGGTGGCGAAGCGGTGATGTTAAAAATTGCTGCCCTGCTGAACGTCGACCCGCAGCCGATTGATGGTGATGAACACGATGTTACTCCCGTGCGAATGCTGGCGGTCATTGATGAAAATAACTGTATCGGTTGTACAAAGTGCATTCAGGCCTGCCCGGTTGATGCGATCGTAGGCGCGACGCGCGCCATGCACACGGTGATGAGCGATCTCTGCACCGGATGCAACCTGTGCGTTGACCCATGCCCGACGCAATGTATCGAATTACGCCCAGTGGCCGAGACACCTGATAGCTGGAAATGGGATTTAAACACCATCCCTGTGCGCATCATTCCCGTGGATCAACATGTTTAAGTTATTCTCTGCATTCAGAAAAAACAAAATCTGGGACTTTGATGGCGGCATTCATCCACCAGAAATGAAGACCCAGTCGAACGGTACACCGCTGCGACAGGTTCCGCTGGCGCCACGCTTTGTTATTCCGTTGAAACAGCATATTGGTGCGGAGGGTGAGCTGTGCGTAAACGTGGGCGACACCGTGCTGCGTGGTCAGGCGTTGACCCTTGGGCGTGGTAAAATGCTTCCGGTACATGCGCCAACGTCAGGCACCGTTGTTGCTATTGCGCCGCATTCCACCGCACATCCATCGGCATTAGCTGAGCTGAGCGTTATTATTGATGCCGATGGCGAAGACCGCTGGATTGAGCGAGACGGCTGGGCCGATTACCGCTCCCGCAGCCGGGAAGAGCTGATCGCACGTATTCACCAGTTCGGCGTCGCCGGACTGGGTGGCGCAGGTTTTCCCACCGGCGTTAAGCTGCAGGGCGGCGGAGATAAAATTGCAACGCTGATCATTAACGCTGCTGAATGCGAGCCGTACATTACGGCTGATGACCGCCTGATGCAGGACTGCGCGGCGCAGGTCGTCGAAGGTATCCGCATCCTGGCGCATATTCTTCAGCCACGCGAAATTCTACTGGGCATTGAAGATAACAAACCGCAGGCAATTTCCATGCTGCGCGCGGTGCTGGCTGATTCACACGATATCAGCTTACGCGTGATCCCCACCAAATACCCGTCAGGCGGGGCCAAACAGTTAACGCAAATCCTGACCGGCAAGCAGGTTCCACACGGTGGACGTTCCTCCGATATCGGCGTACTGATGCAAAACGTTGGAACCGCCTACGCGATTAAACGCGCGGTGATTGACGGAGAACCGATTACCGAGCGTGTCGTAACGCTGACCGGTGAAGCCGTCAGCCGTCCGGGCAACGTCTGGGCGCGTTTAGGCACGCCGGTTCGTCATCTGCTCAACGACGCGGGCTTCTGCCCTTCCGCCGATCAGATGGTGATTATGGGCGGGCCGCTGATGGGCTTTACGCTGCCGTGGCTGGATGTACCGGTGGTGAAAATAACCAACTGTCTTCTGGCACCCTCTGCCAGTGAAATGGGAGAAACGCCGGAAGAGAAAGGCTGCATTCGCTGTAGCGCATGCGCCGATGCCTGTCCGGCCGATCTCCTGCCACAACAACTTTATTGGTTCAGTAAAGGGCAGCAGCACGACAAAGCAACGGCGCACAATATTGCGGACTGCATTGAATGCGGTGCCTGCGCCTGGGTATGCCCAAGCAATATTCCACTGGTGCAGTATTTCCGCCAGGAAAAAGCCGAGATATATGCCATTAGTCAGGAAGAAAAACGTGCCGCTGAAGCGAAAGCGCGATTTGAAGCCCGACAGGCGCGACTAGAACGTGAAAAAGCAGCACGTCTTGAACGTCACAAAAGCGCTGCCGTTCAGCCTGCGGCTAAAGATCATGATGCCATTGCCGCTGCGCTGGCTCGCGTAAAAGAAAAGCAGGCTCAGGCAATGCAGCCGGTAGTCATTCAGGCTGGCGAAAAACCTGACAATAGTGCCGTGATTGCCGCACGCGAGGCGCGTAAGGCGCAAGCTCGCGCAACCCGGATGGAAAACCCTCCCCAAACTGGAGGCAGCAGCACACAGGTCGACCCGCGTAAAGCTGCAGTTGAAGCGGCTATCGCTCGTGCCAAGGCCCGCAAGCTTGAGCAGAAGGCGGTGACGGAAACAGTCGAACCGGTGGATCCGCGTAAAGCCGCCGTGGAAGCGGCTATCGCCCGCGCCAAAGCCCGCAAGCTTGAGCAGGAAGCCGTAACGGAAACAGCCGAACAGGTGGATCCGCGTAAAGCCGCCGTGGAAGCGGCTATCGCCCGCGCCAAAGCCCGCAAGCTTGAGCAGCAGGCGGTGACGGAAACAGTCGAACCGGTGGATCCGCGTAAAGCAGCCGTGGAAGCGGCTATCGCGCGCGCCAAAGCCCGCAAGCTTGAGCAGCAGGCCGTAACGGAAACGGTCGAACCGGTGGATCCGCGTAAAGCCGCCGTGGAAGCGGCTATCGCCCGCGCCAAAGCCCGCAAGCTCGAGCAGCAGGCGGTGACGGAAACGGCCGAACCGGTGGATCCGCGTAAAGCTGCCGTCGCGGCCGCTATTGCACGCGCTCAGGCAAAGAAAGCCGCCCAGCAGCAGGTTGTAAACGAGGAATAAATGGTATTCAGAATAGCAAGCTCCCCTTATACCCATAATCAGCGCCAGACATCGCGTATCATGATGCTGGTGTTACTGGCTGCATTGCCGGGGATCGCCGCTCAGTTGTGGTTCTTTGGCTGGGGTACGTTGTTCCAGATAGTTCTGGCCGCCATCAGCGCTATCGCCGCCGAAGCGAGCGTGCTTAAACTGCGCAAACAACCCATTGTCGCGATTTTAAAAGACAACTCTGCGTTGCTCACCGGATTGCTGCTGGCCGTGAGTATTCCCCCGCTCGCCCCGTGGTGGATGGTTGTTTTAGGCACGGTATTCGCCGTCATCATCGCTAAACAGCTTTATGGCGGCCTCGGTCAAAACCCGTTTAACCCCGCCATGATTGGTTACGTGGTGCTGCTTATCTCATTCCCGGTACAGATGACAAGCTGGCTACCGCCACACGAAATTGCGGCGACTGTGCCTGGTTTTTTTGACGCTCTGAACGTTATCTTTAGCGGACATACCGCCAGCGGCGGGGATATGAACACGCTGCGTATGGGTATTGATGGTATCAGTCAGGCAACACCTCTTGATACGTTTAAGACGTCGCTGCATGCGGGACGTACTGTTGAACAGGTGATGGAATACCCAATCTTCAGTGGGATGCTTGCAGGCGCGGGCTGGCAGTGGGTGAACCTTGCCTGGCTGGCGGGCGGCCTCGTATTGTTATGGCAGAAAGCGATTCGCTGGCATATCCCGGTTAGCTTCCTGCTGTCGCTCGCCGTTTGTGCCACTTTAGGCTGGATTTTCTCACCAGATTCGCTGGCCTCGCCTCAGTTGCACCTACTTTCCGGCGCGACCATGTTGGGTGCATTCTTTATTCTTACCGATCCCGTTACCGCATCAACGACCAACCGTGGTCGCCTGATTTTTGGCGCACTTGCGGGTCTGTTAGTGTGGTTGATTCGCAGTTTTGGCGGTTATCCTGATGGCGTGGCTTTTGCCGTATTGCTGGCAAATATCACGGTTCCCCTGATTGATTATTACACCCGCCCTCGCGTGTACGGACATCGCTAAGGACTCCCTATGCTGAAAACGATTCGTAAACACGGTATTACTCTGGCGCTGTTTGCAGCGGGCTCGACGGGGTTAACCGCAGCAATCAATGAATTAACCAAGTCCACCATTGATGAACAGGCCGCGCTACAGCAAAAAACGCTGTTCGATCAGGTTCTGCCAGGCGATCGCTACAATAATAACTTGGCCGAGAGTTGTTATCTGGTCGATGCGCAGGCGTTGGGCAAAGGCACTCACCGAGTGTATATTGCCCGCCAGGACGATCGTCCCGTTGCAGCAATTCTGGAAGCTACGGCACCAGATGGATATTCCGGGGCGATTCAACTGCTGGTTGGTGTCGATTTTTCGGGTACCGTGTTGGGTACGCGGGTGACCGAACATCATGAAACGCCAGGGCTGGGTGATAAAATCGAACTGCGACTGTCCGACTGGATCACCCACTTTAGCGGCAAGACAATCGCTGCGGGTAACGACTCTCACTGGGCGGTGAAAAAAGACGGCGGCGACTTTGACCAGTTTACTGGCGCAACCATTACGCCGCGTGCGGTAGTTAATGCAGTAAAACGCGCCGGTTTGTATGCGCAGACGCTGCCCGCGCAACTTCCTCAACTTAGCGCCTGCGGAGAATAAGCCATGAGCGAAATTAAAGACGTTATTGTCCAAGGGTTATGGAAAAATAACTCCGCGCTTGTGCAGTTACTCGGGATGTGTCCGCTGTTGGCCGTCACCTCGACCGCCACTAACGCGCTGGGCCTGGGACTCGCGACTACGTTCGTCCTGACGCTGACGAACCTGACGATTTCAATCCTTCGCCGCTGGACACCGCCTGAAATTCGAATTCCGATTTATGTCATGATCATCGCTTCCGTTGTGAGCGCGGTGCAAATGTTGATCAATGCCTACGCTTTCGGCCTGTATCAGTCTCTGGGTATCTTTATCCCGCTGATTGTGACCAACTGTATTGTTGTTGGCCGCGCTGAAGCCTTCGCAGCCAAAAAAGGCCCTGCGTTATCCGCACTCGATGGTTTTTCCATCGGCATGGGCGCAACTGGCGCCATGTTTGTTCTGGGCTCGCTACGTGAAATAATTGGTAACGGTACACTGTTTGATGGCGCAGACGGTTTGTTGGGTAGCTGGGCCAAAGTATTGCGCGTTGAGATCTTCCATACCGATACACCATTTCTACTGGCCATGTTGCCACCGGGCGCGTTTATTGGCCTGGGTTTGATGCTGGCAGTTAAGTATCTGATTGATGAGAAAATGAAGAAACGTCGTGCCGAGGCGGCTGTCACGGACAGTCCGGCTGGTGAAACAGGGAATGCGTAATGAACAAAGCAAAACGGCTGGAAATACTGACGCGCCTGCGTGATAACAATCCGCATCCGACTACCGAGCTTAATTTTACATCACCGTTCGAACTGCTGATTTCGGTTTTACTCTCCGCGCAGGCCACCGATGTCAGCGTCAATAAAGCGACGGCTAAGCTCTACCCCATCGCCAATACGCCAGCCGCGATGCTGGAGCTTGGCGTTGAAGGAGTTAAGTCCTATATCAAGACAATCGGTTTGTTTAACAGCAAAGCGGAGAACGTAATTAAAACCTGCCGCATTTTGCTGGAGCAACATAATGGCGAAGTGCCTGAAGACCGGGCCGCATTAGAAGCCCTGCCCGGGGTTGGGCGAAAGACGGCTAATGTGGTGTTAAATACCGCCTTTGGCTGGCCCACTATTGCCGTAGACACCCATATTTTTCGCGTGTGTAACCGTACGCAGTTCGCCCCGGGTAAAAACGTAGAGCAGGTTGAAGAAAAGCTGCTGAAAGTTGTACCCAGTGAATTTAAAGTCGATTGCCATCACTGGTTAATTCTTCATGGCCGCTACACCTGCATAGCCAGAAAGCCGCGCTGCGGTTCCTGTATTATCGAAGATCTTTGCGAATTCAAAGAGAAAGTCGATATCTGATGCTGCCGGGGCATACCACTTGCCCCTCGCAAGCATAACGATTAGTTATGCACTCCCCTGACTTTATTTTCCCGCCAATGATGCCGTTCAACCGCGCATATCTAATGCAATATTCTTGTTAATTAACATCTGAGCAGGTTAATCGTTTTTTTAGTAAAAGAAATTTCTATCTATACGTGATCCAGATCATCCAGATAACACAATGTTAAAAAATATTTATTTTTTAGTTAAAGTGACAATCAGATGACCTAACCGAACAGTTTCTAAACAAAACATTACACTGGCTATTTTTCAGATAATGGCCTATATCACTGGATTCAACCGCAAATAGCAGAACATATCGCCACATTGCGGTTTTCACCCTGATTAAACAGTGTAAAAATCTGCCATTTTTCAAATGAAGAAATTTAACGCTAGATAACATTTCACAGCCCCGACGATTTCACCACTCATGATATATGTAACAGATTATTACAAACCACTTGTCTGAATGGTCAAGATAGTGAACATTACTTGCCGTTTCCCCTCCCACTATAACAATCGGACGGATGAACTTGACTCATCACGTACCTGAACACCCCCGTTGATATGGGATGTAAAAAAAGAGGTAAAAGTGTCTACTGCAAACAATAAACCAACAGAAAGCGTGAGTTTAAACGCCTTCAAACAACCAAAAGCGTTCTATCTCATTTTCTCTATTGAGCTGTGGGAACGTTTTGGTTATTACGGCCTGCAAGGAATTATGGCCGTCTACCTGGTTAAACAGCTGGGTATGTCAGAAGCGGATTCCATCACCCTTTTCTCGTCCTTTAGCGCCCTGGTGTACGGTCTGGTTGCCATTGGCGGCTGGTTAGGCGATAAAGTTCTGGGGACAAAACGTGTCATTATGCTGGGTGCCGTTGTCCTGGCCATCGGTTATGCATTAGTAGCATGGTCCGGTCACGATGCGGGTATCGTTTATATGGGCATGGCGGCCATCGCGGTCGGTAACGGCCTGTTTAAAGCAAACCCATCATCCCTGCTCTCTACCTGCTATGCCAAAGATGACCCGCGTCTTGATGGTGCATTTACCATGTACTACATGTCCGTCAACATCGGTTCATTCTTCTCTATGCTGGCAACACCGTGGTTGGCTGCGCATTACGGCTGGAGCACCGCGTTCGCACTGAGCGTCGTGGGTATGCTGATTACCGTTGTTAACTTCGCATTCTGTCAGCGCTGGGTTAAACAGTACGGTTCTAAGCCTGACTTTGAGCCGATCAACTTCCGTAACCTGTTGCTGACTATTGTTGGCGTCGTGGTACTGATCGCGATTGCAACCTGGTTGCTACACAACCAGCAGATCGCACGTATGGTTCTGGGCGTCATTGCGCTGGGTATCGTGTTTATCTTCGGCAAAGAAGCATTCACCATGCACGGTGCTGCGCGTCGTAAAATGATCGTCGCCTTCATTCTGATGCTGGAAGCGATTATCTTCTTCGTGCTGTATAGCCAGATGCCGACCTCACTGAACTTCTTCGCGATTCGTAACGTTGAGCACTCTATTCTTGGTATTGCTTTCGAACCTGAGCAGTACCAGGCACTGAACCCGTTCTGGATCATCATTGGTAGCCCAATCCTCGCCGCTATCTATAACAAGATGGGCGATACCCTGCCGATGCCAACCAAGTTTGCGATTGGTATGGTGCTGTGTTCCGGTGCGTTCCTGATCCTGCCGCTGGGTGCTAAATTCGCAACCGATGCGGGCATCGTTTCCGTTAACTGGCTGATCATCTGCTACGGTCTGCAAAGTATAGGTGAACTGATGATCTCCGGTCTGGGTCTGGCAATGGTGGCTCAGCTGGTTCCGCAACGCCTGATGGGCTTCATCATGGGTAGCTGGTTCCTGACCACTGCCGGTGCAAACATCATCGGTGGTTACGTAGCCAACATGATGGCTGTACCAGAGAACGTCACTGACCCGCTGATGTCCCTTGAAGTCTACGGTCGTGTGTTCCTGCAGATTGGTATTGCTACGGCTGTTATCGCTGTTCTGATGCTGCTGACGGCACCGAAGCTGAATCGTATGACTCAGGACGATGACGTCAATGAGAAAGCCTCTAAGGCCGCGACAGCGTAATTCTCAGGGAAACTCTTTTTCAGGCCGCTAACTGGTGTTAGCGGCTTTTTTTTTGCCTGAGCTAGCACTACCATACGATATACCTCAGCCAAAAGGAGTTACCGATGAAACTGTTCTACAAACCGGGCGCTTGTTCTCTTGCTTCCCACATCACACTTCGTGAGAGCGGTAAAGATTTCACGCTGGATGGTGTTGATCTGATGAAGAAGCGTCTGGAAAACGGCGATGATTTTTTCGCGGTAAACCCAAAAGGGCAAGTTCCCGCGCTGCTGCTGGATGACGGTACGCTACTGACCGAAGGCGTCGCCATCATGCAATACCTGGCGGACACCGTTCCAGACCGTCAACTCCTTGCCCCTACGAGCAGCCTTTCCCGTTACAAAACCATTGAATGGCTGAACTACATTGCGACTGAACTACACAAAGGCTTTACCCCACTGTTCCGTCCCGATACGCCAGAAGACTTCAAGTCAACCGTTCGCGCGCTGCTGGAGAAAAAAATGCAGTATGTGAACGACGCGCTGCAAGATAACCAATGGATCTGCGGTTCGCGCTTCAGCATTGCGGACGCCTATCTGTTCACCGTGCTGCGTTGGGCCTATGCGGTTAAGCTGAATATGGCAGGATTAAGCAATATCGATGCGTATATGGCGCGTATGGCTGAACGTCCGGCGGTTGCCGCGGCGTTAAAAGCAGAAGGGTTAAATTAATTGTTGTTGCCGGGTAGCGCTTGCGCTTACCCGGCCTACAGCCGAACCCAGGCCCGATAAGCGTGAGCGTCATCGGGCATTGATTACAGCTGCGTCGCGCTGAAGTAGTGTTCAGGCTTCGCGATACAATCCTGCGCAGCCACGACCTGCAGCTCATACTCGTGCATTTTTTTGGTGGCAATCATCACTTCGTACACCGCTGCTGTCACGTGCTCCAACGCCTGCTGTAAAGACGCGCCCTGCAGCAGTTTAACCAGCAACAAGCCGCTGGTGACATCCCCCACGCCAACCGGTTGACGAGCGCCAAAATCGACTAACGGTCGGCTGATATGCCACGCCTGTTCTGCAGTAACCAACAGCATCTCGAAACGATCTGCGCTGATACCCGCGCGAGCCAGATGCTTCACCAGCACAATTTCTGGTCCCTGAGCGATGAGCTCACGCGCTGCCGCCACGGCCTCATTGACATTGTTCACCGCATGCTCACACAGAATTTCGAGCTCAACCAAATTCGGGGCGATAATATCGCTGGCCGGAAGCGCATGGCGTACATGAAACTCCGCTACGCCCGGCGCGACGATACACCCTTTTTCCGGATGGCCCATCACCGGGTCACAAAAATATTTCGCCTGCGGATTAGCTGCTTTTACTTTGCGTACAATCCCCAGAATATGCTCGCCCTGTTCAGCCGAGCCAAGATAGCCGCTCAGTACAGCGTCACAGGTCTGGAGTTTATCGATATCGGCAATGCCCTGGACGATGTCAGTCAGATGACTCGGTGGCATAACGCAACCGGTCCATTTGCCGTACTGTGTGTGGTTAGAAAACTGAACGGTATTCAGCGGCCAGACATTTGCGCCAAGACGACGCATTGGAAATTCTGCTGCACTGTTGCCCGCATGACCAAAAACAACGTGGGACTGGATGGCGAGGATATTCTTCATTTTACTTACCACAACCCTGAAAAAAATAAAGGGGCGTAGTTTCCCACGCCCCTGCTAACTAAATCTTACTTCCAGCAAATCAGACAATAGTTCTTCTTGCCACGGCGCAGTAAGGTGTAGCGCCCGAACAGGATATCACTCTCCTGGAAGAAATATTCCGGATCGGATTGCTTCTCACCGTTGATGGTCACCGCATTAGACGCGATAGTCTTACGTGCCTGACCGCGAGAAGGCTGCAGCTCGGAGTCCACCAGCGCCTGCATCAGATCCGCACCCTTGTCCATCTCGATCATCGGCACGCCATCCTGTGCCAACTGTTCGAAATCCGCTTCGCTCAAATCGCTCAGATTGCCGTTGAACAAGCTTTCGGTAATACGTTTGGCCGCTACCAGACCTTCTTCGCCGTGAACCAGACGCGTTACTTGCTCGGCCAGAACATACTGGGCGCGCGGTGCTTTACCGCTATTTTTATCTTCTTCTTCCAGCGCATTGATCTCTTCAATATCCATGAAAGTGAAGAATTTCAGGAAGCGATAAACATCCGCATCGGCGGTGTTGATCCAGAACTGGTAGAATTTGTACGGACTGGTTTTCTTCGGATCCAGCCACACAGCGCCGCCTTCCGTCTTACCGAATTTGGTACCATCAGCTTTAGTGATCAGCGGAACGGTCAGACCAAACACCTGGTTCTGGTGCAGGCGACGGGTCAAATCGATACCCGAAGTAATGTTGCCCCACTGGTCAGAACCACCAATCTGCAGCGCAACACCGTGCAGTTTGTTCAGGCAGGCAAAGTCATAACCCTGCAGCAGGTTATAAGAAAACTCGGTAAAAGAGATCCCCTGATCGTCACGGTTCAGACGCTGCTTCACCGCTTCTTTGTTGATCATCTGGTTAACGGAGAAGTGTTTGCCGATATCACGCAGGAAAGTCAGTACATTCATACTGCCAAACCAGTCGTAGTTGTTTGCGGCAATCGCCGAGTTGTCGCCACAGTCGAAATCGAGGAACGGCGCAACCTGTTTGCGGATTTTATCCACCCACTCCTGCACGGTGTCTTCGGTATTCAGTTTACGCTCGGCGGCTTTAAAGCTCGGGTCACCAATCAGACCGGTTGCGCCACCCACCAGTGCGACAGGTTTATGGCCTGCCTGCTGGAAGCGTTTCAGGCATAACAATGGAACCAGATGCCCCAAATGCAAGCTGTCAGCGGTAGGATCGAAGCCGCAATAGAGCGCGATCGGGCCTTGCGCCAGTCGCTCTGCTAACGCTTCCTCGTCCGTCACCTGGGCTACCAGCCCCCGCTCTTGCAATTGTTTAATCAAGTTACTGCTTGCCATCAAAATCTCCATGTATAAAACGACTGCACCTTAGCCGGTACACGACTTTTCGCCTGATGCGAAAGAAACATAGAATAAAGCGCCGGATTGTTCAGCACCAGCGCTTAAAACAAGAATTTTGCATCTTTAGGGGGCCAGGCGATCAATTTTCCACGCGTTATCTTCGCGTTGGTATAAAAAACGATCGTGCAGACGGTTTTCACCACCCTGCCAGAACTCCATCTGCTCAATACTCACGCGAAAGCCTCCCCAGAAACTGGGCAGTGGAACTTCCCCTTGCTGAAACTTCTGCTTTAGTTCGAGGAATTTGCTTTCCAGAATACCGCGCGCGGAGATCCGACTGGATTGCTTAGAGACCCAGGCGCCAATCTGGCTGTCACGTGGGCGACTGTGGAAGTATTTCACCACTTCCAGCGTGGAAAGGCGCTCAGCCTTGCCGATTACCATCACCTGACGTTCCAGCGTATGCCAGGGAAACAGGAGGCTGATGCGTGGGTTTTTCTCAATCTGATGTGCCTTACGGCTACCGAGGTTGGTATAGAACACCAGCCCTTTGTCATCATAATGTTTGAGCAACACAATACGCTGATAAGGCTGGCCGTTTTCATCGACAGTAGCAACGACCATCGCGGTGGGGTCGGCCAGTTTGGCGTCACAGGCTTGCCCCAGCCAGCGCTCGAACAGCGCAAGGGGTTCGGCGGGAAGATCGCGGCGGCGAAGACCGCCTTTCGTGTATTCACGGCGCAAATGCGCGATTTGCTGCAATTCGTCGTTATCAGACATGATGTTGGCTACGGATTGTCAGTGGGTGACGCTATTGTGCGCCGCCCAGGTGAAAATCTCAACGCTTCGGGTTCTGTAACTGACAGTTATTTAGCACAATTCTGTCTCGTTTATAGACCGTTGCCTCGTCGCCTTTAGACCAGAAGACGTAAATACCATCGGTATAACGTGCACCTGATGCCGACACGCCCTGTTTAAGGTTCAATAGCTGATTATCATAAACAAAACTCGCCATCTGCCGGGTATTGTTCAGCTTCACGGTAAGCGGTTTTTCGTCACAGCGATACTCAAGCGTATCTGTTTGCATACGCTCGACAAATTGGTTGTACACGCTGCACCCGCTAAGCAGTACCGGCAGACACACTAACAACAGTTTTTTCATAGCCATATCCTGAAGACTTTCCTGGTCCTGGAGGGTAATGGCACCCTCCCTAATATCCCTAGTTTATCGACATATGGTGCTGAATAATTTCAGTTAACTCTGAGTTCGAGGGTTAGCAGGATAAATTGCCCCTAAAACACTCGGTTCTGATGCGCCAGTCACAGAAGGCAGATTTCCCGGTAATCCCGCCAGTGTTCTCCACGCCAGCCAGGCAAAAGCCAGGGCCTCCATATCATCGCCGCTGATCCCTGCCTCATCGGTTGAGGTGACTTCTGTCCCTGGCAATAATGCCGCCAGACGCATCAGCAGCGGATTACGGCTGCCACCGCCGCATACCATTAGCCGTTCACAGCCGCCGCTTAGCAAGACCTGCTCGGAAATGGTCACCGCCGTCAGTTCGGCAAGCGTTGCCTGCACATCCCGCGGGCTTATTCCCGGGAACTGCGCCATATGACGTTCTATCCAGCCATAATTGAAATATTCGCGACCCGTGCTTTTCGGCGCAGGCGCAGAAAAATAAGGATCGTTAAGCATATTTTGCAGTAAGGGCAGGATCACCGTTCCCGAAGTGGCCCACTGCGCATCTTTGTCGTAGGGTTGGCCGCATTGCCGCCAGATCCAGGCATCCATCAGCATATTGCCCGGCCCGGTGTCGTAACCGCGAACGGGTTGCTGTGGGATAAGCAGAGACAGATTGGCAATTCCGCCGATGTTTAGCACCATCCGCCGCTCCGTGGGATGAGCCAGCAGCGCCTGATGAAAAGCGGGAACCAGCGGCGCGCCCTGCCCGCCGAGAGCGATATCGCGGCGGCGAAAATCACCGACTACCGTTATCCCGGTACGCGCGACGATTTGATTGTTGTCGCCAATTTGCAGCGTGTGCGGCGCGATTCCCGTCGGTTCATGCCACACGGTTTGCCCATGACAGCCAATCGCAACGATCTCCTGCGGTTTCAATTTTTCCTGTGCCAACAGCGCATTCACCGCCTCGGCAAACAGATAACCGAGCTGTGCGTCGAGTTGGCCAAACTGCGATAGCGTAAGCTGCTGCCCCTGGCAAATATCCAGGATCGCCTGCTTTATACGGAGGGGGATAGGCCAGGTCATACTCGCCTGCTGCGCAACCATCGTTTCATCTATCGTCGCCAGCACAACATCGACGCCATCAAGGCTGGTTCCAGACATTACACCGATAAAACGGCCCGATTTCATATGTCATCCTTTTAAGCAAATTAGCCTTGACACTCAACCATAAAGTGCCGACTAATGCCATGCTTCCTTAATGATTTTTGAGGGCTAATCATTACAATGGACGCTTTATTACATCAATTATATGAATGATTCGTTTATACTCGGTATATCCGATTTCGGTTAAGATTTTCATATTGTTCCAGTAGAACATGTGACCTAAGGCTCACAAGTGCCATATAATTTAGCCATGAAGGGTGCTTGATTAGCGTTTCGTGGTGACAAAGGAGAGAGTAAATGATTAAACGTGTGCTGATTGTTGCATTAATGGGTGTATCTTTGGCGGGTTGCGTTAACAATGATAGTCTTTCAGGCGACGTATACACCGCATCTGAAGCGAAACAAGTTCAGAATGTCACCTACGGTACGATTGTTCATGTTCGTCCGGTGCAAATCCAGGGTGGCGATGACGCAAACGTGATTGGCGCTATTGGCGGTGCGGTACTCGGCGGGTTCCTCGGTAACACTGTTGGCGGCGGGACAGGTCGTTCATTAGCCACGGCGGCTGGCGCAGTTGCCGGTGGTGTAGCGGGTCAAAGCGTACAAGGTGCAATGAATAAAACCCAGGGTGTAGAACTGGAAATCCGTAAGGACGACGGTAATACCATCATGGTGGTTCAGAAACAAGGTGCCACCAAGTTCTCAGCCGGTCAGCGCGTTGTTATGGCTAACAACGGCAGCCAGGTTACCGTGTCTCCACGTTAATCGAATTCACGTGTGGTCAGGCTCTGGCCACACGTCATCTTATCGTTTCAGCCCTGTGACTGCAGTTCAATAATATTGTGTTCCAGTCTGGCGACCAGTTTAATCAACAGATCAATTTCCTCTGCTGAAATCCCTTCCAAAATTTCTCCACGCGTCTTGTTGATAACCGCTTCCATATCTGCAATCAGCGGCTCTGCTTTTTCTGTCAGTTTAATTCTCTTTGCCCGACGATCGCTGGCGCAAGTCTGTCGTGAAATGAGTCCTTTTTCTTCCAGCTGGTCAAGCGTACGTACCAACGAAGGCTGCTCGATGCCAATCGCTTTAGCCAACTGAATCTGTGATTGATCAGGCGGCAATTGATGAATGTTGTGCAGCGTAACCCAATGCGTCTGCGTCAACTCCAGAGGTTTCAGGCGATGGTCAATCAGAGCACGCCAAATGCGCACCAACCGTGCCAGATCAGAACCTAATGGCGATTCCAATTTCATCTCCTTATAATTAGCTTGCTAAGTTATTATGCTGATTTTAGAATAGTGTGCAGCATTTGTATTCCCAAAACAAATGTATTGCCAAATTTGCTTACCGGCTGACATTTTTTCAGACATTATGCGTTACAGAGACTCATTGTCTCTTTTTTGCTAAACCTATAGCAATGCTCTCTTCCGCCAAGGATTTTGCCCGTGAAGTTTATGTTTAATGCAACAGGATTGCCCCTACAAGATTTAATGATCGGAGCATCTGTCTACTTCCCTCCTGTTTTCAAGGCGTTTGTAGCAGGATTTCTTCTCTGGCTGGTTGTTCATCGCCTGCTGCGCGACTGGATTTACTCCGGCGAAATCTGGCATCCCCTGTTAATGGATCTGTCACTCTTTACGCTTTGCGTATGTCTGGCCTTTGTAATGCTGATTGCGTGGTGATTATGTCGCTTAAAACCATTAAATACTTCTCCACCATTATAGTCGCTGCCATCGCAGTTTTCGCCGGATGGTGGATGTGGAATTACTATATGCAATCGCCCTGGACACGTGATGGCAAAGTGCGTGCTGAGCAGGTCAGCATCACGCCGCAGGTCTCAGGCAGCATTAGCGAACTCAATATAAAAGATAACCAGTTTGTGAACAAAGGCGATGTCCTTTTTATCATCGACAAGACGCCGTTTCACATTGCTGAACTGAACGCGCAAGCACAGCTGGCGAAGGCACAGTCCGATCTGGCGAAAGCCAATAACGAAGCCAACCGCCGCCGTCATTTATCGCAAAATTATATCTCAGCCGAAGATCTGGATACCGCTAACCTCAACGTGAAAGCCATGCAGGCCAGCGTTGAAGCAGCCGAGGCCAGTCTGCGCCAGGCACAGTGGCAACTGACGCAGACGGTGGTCAAAGCGCCCGTAGCGGGCTGGGTCACCAACCTTTCAACCCGTACCGGAGACTACGCCTCAACCGGTAAGCCACTGTTTGCCCTTGTCGACAGCCACTCTTTCTATGTGATGGGGTATTTTGAAGAAACCAAGTTGCGCCACATTCGTGAAGGTGCGCCTGCGGTTATCACGCTCTACAGCGGCAACATAAAGTTACAGGGTCACGTATCCAGTATCGGTCGCGCCATCTACGACCAAAGTGTGGAAAGCGATTCCGGCCTGATTCCCGATATCAAGCCTAACGTGCCGTGGGTGCGTCTGGCCCAACGCGTTCCGGTCCGCATTGAATTCGACGCTCTGCCGCAGGATGTCACCCTGGTTTCTGGTACGACCTGCAGCGTGTCTATCGGCCAGCGTAAATGAAACTGTCCCACCTGATGCCAGGCCATTGGCCGTGGTTTAAAGCCACGGTAGCGCAGTGGCGTTATGCGTTGCGAAATACCATTGCGATGTGTCTGGCGTTAACGTTCGCCTATTACCTGAATCTGGATGAGCCCTACTGGGCGATGACCTCGGCGGCAGTGGTCAGCTTTCCCACTGTCGGCGGGGTTATCAGCAAAAGTCTGGGTCGTGTTGCGGGTAGCTTGCTGGGTGCCACCGCCGCGTTGATTATTGCCGGTCATACACTCAATGAGCCGTGGTTGTTTTTGCTGAGCATGTCAGTGTGGATCGGTTTTTGTACCTGGGCCTGCGCGCACTTCACCAATAACGTCGCCTACGCCTTTCAACTGGCCGGTTATACAGCGGCGATCATTGCTTCTCCCATGGTCAATACCGTAGAGATTACGCAGTTGTGGGATATCGCTCAGGCCCGCGTATGCGAGGTCATCGTAGGTATCCTGTGCGGTGGCATGATGATGATGATCCTGCCCAGCACCTCCGATGGCACCACGTTGCTTACCGCGCTGAAAAACATGCATACGCGCTTACTGGAACATGCCAGCTTACTCTGGCAACCAGAGACAACGGATGCGATTCGTACAGCTCATGAAGGCGTAATTGGTCAGATTCTGACCATGAATCTGCTGCGTATTCAGGCGTTCTGGAGTCACTACCGTTTTCGCCGTCAAAATGCGTTGCTCAATTCGTTGTTACATCAGCAATTGCGTATGACCAGCGTGATATCCAGTCTGCGCAGGATGCTGCTGAACTGGCCGAATCCCCCGGCTAATACCCGGGAAATCATCGAACAATTACTCAGCGAGTTGGTTAAATCCAATACCGACAGCTACACCGTCGCACGTATTATCTCCCCCTTGCGTCCCGTCGATGCACGCGACTATCGACACGTCGCCTTCTGGCAACGACTGCGTTATTTTTGTCGACTCTACATACGCAGCAGTCATTATCTGCATTTACTGGAAAATGGCGTTACCGCCGAGCGTATTACTATCGCCCGCACGCCAGGACTTGCCCGTCATACCGATAATGCGGAAGCCCTCTGGAGCGGATTGCGTACATTCTGTACCCTGATGCTTATCGGCGCATGGAGCATTGGCGCGCAATGGGAATCAGGCTCTGGCGCACTCACGCTCGCGGCCATCAGCAGCGTGTTGTATTCCGCCGTAGCCACGCCGTTTAAGTCGCTTTCTTTGCTGATGCGCACGCTGGTTCTGCTGTCGCTGTTTAGCTTTGTGGTTAAGTTTGGCCTGATGGTGCAAATTTCCGACCTCTGGCAATTCATTTTGTTTCTCTTCCCGCTGCTCGCTACCATGCAACTCCTGAAGCTGCAAATGCCTGCGCTGGCAGGGCTTTGGGGACAGCTAATCGTGTTTATGGGATCGTTTATCGCGGTGACCAATCCGCCGGTTTATGATTTTGCTGATTTCCTGAATGACAACATGGCGAAAATCACCGGCGTGGCGCTATCGTGGCTGGCATTCGCCATTCTGCGGCCCGGATCGGATGCGCGGAAAAGTCGCCGCCATATTCGCGCCCTGCGTCGGGATTTTGTCGATCAGCTCAGCCGACATCCTTCGCTCAGTGAAAACGAATTTGAGTCCCTGACCTATCATCACGTCAGTCAGCTCAGCAACAGTCAGGATGCGCTGGCGCGGCGCTGGTTATTGCGTTGGGGGGTCGTCTTGCTGAACTGCTCGCACGTGGTGTGGCAACTGCGCACCTGGGAGGCGCGTTCAGATCCTCTGGCGCGCGTCAGAGATATGTGTATTTCGCTGCTACGCGATGTAATGAGTGAGCGCGGCGTCCAGCAACGACCGCTGAATGCCACGCTGAGTGAGCTACAGCGTATTTGCGACACGCTCGCCCACCATCATCAACCTGCGGCGCAGGAACTGTCGGCGCTTATCTGGCGGCTGCACTGCTCGCTTTCGCAGCTCGAACAGGCACCTCCGCCGGGTACGCTAGGCAGTTGATTATTTGATAACGCCACAAGCGTAGCGCGCTCCGCCACCGCCAAGCGGTTTTGGTTGATCGGACATGTTATCACCGCCGACATGGATCATCAGCGCTTTGCCTTTAACCTCATCGAGCGTTTTCAGCCGCGGCGCAATGACTGGTGTTGTAGCGTTACCGTCATTATTCACCACCAGCAGCGGCAGGTCGCCCATGTGGCCTGCGCCTTCCGGACCTTCGTGCTTGCCGGTTTGGTGCGGATCATAATGGCCTCCAGCCGATTCCGCAGCTGAGGCTTTTCCTTCTTTAATAGCCGGTTGGCAACTGCCATTCGCATGCACATGGAAGCCATGTTCACCCGGCGGCAGCGCTTTCAGATCGGGCGTAAACTCCAGCCCTTTCCCGGTTTCAGCAATAGTGACCGTACCAATCGCCTGGCCGACGCCTTGCGACGTTACCAGATTCATCGTCACTTTTTCTTCACTGGCAGCCTGGGCACCTGCACAGGCGAGTAAAGTGATAATGGCCAAACTCAAACGCTTCATAAGACCTCCGTCCAAAAGGTGTCTGATTGATAAGTGTAAACCAGTGACACAAGTTTGAACGGAGAAGCATCAAAAACGTGATTACGGTACGTCGTAACCCAGCGCGGCTTTACGAATACGGAACCACTGCTGGCGAGACATGTTCAATGACTCAGACTCAACGGCGGCGCGTACGCGCTCTATCTTCCCTGAGCCAATAATCGGCAGCGGCTGGGACGGCAGACGTAAAATCCAGGCGTATACCACCTGCTCAATGGACTGCGCGTTTAACTCTTCTGCGATCACGGCAAGCTCATGACGTAATGGCTGGAACGCATCGTCATTAAACAGACGACCACCGCCGAGGCAGGACCAGGCCATCGGACGAATGCGCAGCTGTTGCAGTTGATCTAAAGTACCATCCAGCAGTAGCGGCTGATGTACCGGTGAGATCTCAACCTGGTTGGTCGCCAGCGTGAACGGCAGACGCGATTGCAGCAGTGAGAACTGTGCCGGGGTGAAGTTAGATACGCCAAAGTGACGCACTTTTCCGCTGTGGTGCAATTTTTTGAACGCGTCAGCTACGTCGTCCGCATTCATGAGCGGGTCGGGACGGTGGATCAGCAGCAAATCAATATAATCGGTCGCCAGTAACTTCAACGACGCTTCCGCACTGGCAATAATGTGCGCACTGTCAGTAATGTAATGACCCAGCGCATTTTCCGGGCGCGCCGTCGTAGCGATCCCGCACTTGGTAACAATCTGCATTTTTTCACGCAGATGCGGAGCCAGCTTCAGTGCCTCGCCAAACGCCGCTTCACACTGGTATCCGCCGTAAATATCGGCGTGATCGACGGTGGTAACGCCCAGATCCAGATGTTCTTCAATAAAGCTGACTAACTGGCGCGCGGACATATTCCAGTCCATCAGGCGCCAATAACCCATCACAAAGCGAGAAAATTCCGGACCTTGCGGCGCAATAGTAATACGCTGAACCATAGCAGATTCCTTATAAGTGAATGTGCATCGAGTATACGCAATTACGCTTTTAAAAGAGTGAGGGTTGTTGCGGTTCTTCCGAAGGATTGGCTTTGTTTGCTCGTAATTTACGCATCAGGCGCTGACGACAAAGACGAAGCACTTCCTGCTTTTCGGCATCGCTCATCTTTTGCCAGTTAAAACGCTCATCCCGACTGCGAAAACAGCCACGGCAAAAACCGCGCTCGTCAGACTGACAAATTCCACGGCATGGGCTCTGGACGGGGAAAAACTCCAGCTGTTCGGCCACATCCCCTCCTTTAGTAAGATTGATATACCTATTGAAGACGTTAACTGAATTTCTCGCAAGCGCTATTGCATTAGACCAACTGGTCTATTACACTCCTTTCCATGAACAAAATCACTGAACACGATACACGCGAACATCTGCTGGCGACTGGTGAAAGACTGTGTATGCAGCGCGGTTTCACCGGCATGGGCTTAAGCGAACTACTAAAAACCGCTGAAGTCCCCAAAGGTTCGTTTTATCACTATTTTCGCTCTAAAGAAGCGTTTGGTGTCGCGATGCTCGAACGCCACTATGCGGCCTATCATCAGCGACTGGCTACGCACTTTGATACGGGGGCAGGAAACTATCGTGACCGCATTCTGGCCTACTATCAGGAAACGCTGAACCAGTTTAGCCAGCACGGCATTATCAGCGGTTGTTTAACCGTAAAACTGTCTGCCGAAGTGTGCGATCTGTCAGAAGATATGCGCACAGCGATGGATAAAGGCGCGCGGCACATTATTGCGCTGTTAGCGCAGGCGCTGGAGAAAGGTCAGGCAAACCATTGTCTGTCCTTTGTTGGCGAGCCGCTACAGCAGGCGCAGGTATTGTATGCGCTGTGGTTGGGCGCCAACCTGCAGGCCAAGATTTCTCGTAGCGCCACTCCGCTGGAAAATGCGCTGGCGCACGTTAAAACCATCATTACTACGCCTGCCGTTTAACAGGCGTTTTTATTTATTTTACCACTAGACGACCGGTCTATTCAGGAGTGTCATATGTCATCTGAAAAACTTTTTTCCCCACTGAAAGTGGGTGCTATTACAGCAGCGAATCGCGTATTCATGGCGCCGCTGACGCGTCTGCGCAGTATTGAGCCAGGCGACATCCCTACTCCGCTGATGGCCGAGTATTACCGTCAACGCGCCAGCGCGGGTCTTATCATCAGTGAAGCTACACAGATTTCCGCACAGGCGAAAGGCTATGCGGGGGCTCCCGGCTTACACAGCGAAGCGCAAATTGCCGCATGGAAAAAAATCACCACTGCCGTACATGCGGAGCAAGGTCATATTGCAGTCCAGTTGTGGCATACCGGGCGCATCTCTCACGCCAGTCTGCAGCCCAACGGCCAGGCACCGGTCGCACCTTCCGCAATTAGCGCCGGTACCCGGACTTCACTTCGTGATGAAAATGGTCTGGCAACGCGGGCGGATACCTCAATGCCGCGTGCGCTTGAAACTGAAGAAATTCCGGGCATCGTGAATGACTTCCGTCAGGCGATTGCCAACGCACGCGAAGCGGGTTTCGACATGGTTGAACTGCACTCCGCTCATGGCTACCTGTTGCACCAGTTCCTGTCGCCAACATCTAACCATCGTACCGATCAATACGGTGGCAGCGTCGAAAATCGTGCGCGTCTGGTGCTGGAAGTTGTCGATGCCGGTATTAAAGAATGGGGTGCCGATCGCATTGGTATTCGCGTCTCCCCGATTGGCTCATTCCAGAACGTTGACAACGGCCCGGACGAAGAAGCCGATGCGCTGTATCTGATTGAACAACTGGGCAAGCGCGGAATCGCTTACCTGCATATGTCTGAGCCGGACTGGGCCGGCGGCGAGCCGTATTCCGATGCGTTTCGCGAAAAAGTTCGTGCGCGTTTCCACGGTCCGATCATTGGTGCGGGTGCCTACACACCTGAAAAAGCAGAAGCACTGATCGAGAAAGGCCTGATCGACGCCGTTGCTTTTGGTCGCGCCTATATTGCTAACCCGGATCTGGTTGCGCGTCTGCAACGTAAAGCGGAGCTGAATCCGCAACGCGCCGAAAGCTTCTATGGCGGCGGCGCGGAAGGCTACACCGATTATCCTACCCTCTAACGTCATAAACTCCGTTCTGCCATTGATAGCGGCGTAACAACGCCGCTATACTAAAACAATATTTTGAATGTATTAGCCATTTTCGAAGGGGAAAAAGATGCGTTTACTTCATACCATGCTGCGCGTGGGTGACCTGCAGCGGTCCATCGAGTTTTATACCAACGTGCTGGGCATGAAGCTGTTGCGTACCAGCGAAAACCCTGAATACAAATACTCCCTGGCCTTTGTCGGTTACGGCCCTGAAACCAGCGAAGCCGTAATCGAACTGACCTATAACTGGGGTGTCGACAAGTATGAGCTGGGCACTGCCTACGGCCATATCGCCCTGAGCGTAGACAACGCGGCCGAAGCCTGTGAACGCATTCGTCAGAATGGCGGTAACGTCACGCGTGAAGCGGGTCCGGTAAAAGGCGGCACCACCGTAATCGCGTTCGTTGAAGATCCAGACGGTTACAAAATTGAACTGATCGAAGAGAAAGACGCCGGGCGCGGCCTGGGCGACTAACCTCCCCCCACGGGCGCAGATCGTCTGTGCCCGTAGTTTTATACTCATCATTTTGCCATAATACGCGCTGCAATTTTCCCGTATTAAGAGACCCAGATGTCCGATAACGCTCAACTTTCCGGTCTGTGTGACCGTTTTCGTGGTTTTTATCCTGTCGTCATTGATGTCGAAACCGCAGGGTTTAATGCCAAAACCGATGCGCTGCTTGAGATCGCAGCCATCACACTGAAAATGGATGAACAAGGCTGGCTGATGCCGGACACGACGTTACATTTCCACGTAGAGCCATTTGAAGGCGCGAATTTGCAGCCGGAAGCCCTCGCCTTTAACGGTATTGACCCTAACAATCCGCTACGCGGCGCGGTCAGCGAATATGACGCTCTACATGCCATCTTCAAAATGGTGCGTAAAGGTATTAAAGACAGCGGCTGCAATCGGGCGATCATGGTGGCGCATAACGCTACGTTCGACCACAGTTTTATGATGGCTGCAGCAGAACGCGCCTCGCTCAAACGTAATCCATTTCATCCGTTCGTCACCTTTGATACTGCGGCCTTAAGCGGCCTGTCTCTGGGGCAAACTGTATTGTCGAAAGCGTGCCTGGCGGCAGGAATGGAATTTGACGGGACTCAGGCGCACTCGGCGCTGTATGACACCGAACGGACAGCCGTGCTGTTTTGCGAAATTGTTAACCGCTGGAAACGTCTCGGCGGCTGGCCTCTTCCCGTGCCTGAAGAGGCATAACGGACCGATAAAAAAAGCGACCATCACAAGGTCGCTTTTTTATTTACGCTGATATTATTCAGCGTCCGGTTCTTCGGTTTTGTATTTTGCCGCTGTTTCTTTAATCAGCTGCTGCAACTCACCGCGCTGGTACATTTCGATCAAAATGTCACAGCCGCCAACCAGCTCGCCATCAACCCACAGCTGCGGGAAGGTTGGCCAGTTTGCGTATTTCGGCAGCTCGGCGCGAATATCCGGGTTCTGCAGAATATCAACATAAGCAAAGCGTTCACCACAGGCGGACAGCGCCTGCACAGCCTGAGCGGAGAAACCGCAGCTTGGCAATTTAGGGGAACCTTTCATGTACAGGAGAATCGGGTTTTCAGCGATCTGGCGCTGGATTTTTTCGATAGTGGTGCTCATTATCTTGCTTCCTTAAACTTCTTTTACGGCAGTAGTCTGACATTGTAGCGGGTCAGACAAGCAACGGAAAATAACATTTTCATTACGCGTTATTATTTTATCCCCTGACGTCAAAAGTTGCATTCACAATCTCATTTATCCCCTTAAAGCCTGTGGATTTGCTTATTCGTTCACCAACGCCAACTTTACTTGCTGATTTTTTTTGCGGTCGGTTACGAAACGTAGCTTTAAACAAAAAAGCTATTAACATTCCCTCTTTCTATAGATTAGAATCATCAAGTTTTGAAAATCACACGCAGGCATGATAGACCTGCCTTACCAGAGGATTGCTCAGTGGCGCGGATAAACCGAATCTCGATCACGCTCTGTGCTTTACTTTTTACTACACTGCCCTTTACGCCCATGGCTCATGCTTCCAAGCAGGCCAGGACGACACCTACCCATTCTCACACCATCAAAGCGGTAGATAAAAAGAAAAGCGCAACAACCAGCCAAAAAACAACAAAGACCAGCAAGAAAACGGCGACAAAGACCACCAGCAAAACCAGCACCAAAACCGCTTCCTCTTCTAAGAATCGTACTGCCACTCCGGCAAAGTCGACTAAATCTGCAAACCGTCGTGGTAAAAATGCCGCAGCACAAACCGCTGCCGTTACCTGGACTGAAAAATGCACGCCGCGCAAAGGTCATAAGCCGCGTTGTGTAAAAGTGAAAACTACCGCACCAACGACGCTTGCTGACGCGCATAAAGTGAAAGTACAAAAAGCCACTAAAACCGCCATGTCCACGCTGATGAACCAAATCGGCAAGCCTTATCGTTGGGGCGGCACTTCGCCAAGAACCGGGTTTGACTGCAGCGGTCTGGTCTATTATGCCTATAAAGATCTGGTGAAATTCCGCATTCCGCGTACTGCGAACGAAATGTACCATCTGCGCGATGCCGCGCCGATTGAACGTGGTGAACTGAAAAATGGCGATCTGGTCTTTTTCCGTACCCAGGGTCGCGGAACAGCCGATCACGTTGGCGTTTACGTTGGCAACGGTAAGTTTATTCAGTCACCGCGCAGCGGCCAGGAAATTCAAATCACCTCTCTGAGTGAAGATTACTGGCAGCGCCACTATGTCGGCGCTCGTCGAGTAATGACGCCAAAAACAATTCGCTAAAAACTTACCCTACAGAACATGCTGTAGGGTAAGTTCTTCTTTTGCATAACCTTTCAATTTGCTACCCTATCCTTACTCACAATGAGGCTATTGTGTGTACTCAATATAAATAATAAGGAGAGAAGCAATGTCGTTTGAATTACCTGCATTACCGTATGCCAAAGATGCTCTGGCACCACACATTTCTGCCGAAACGCTGGAATATCACTATGGCAAACACCATCAAACTTACGTGACTAATCTGAACAACCTGATTAAAGGCACGGCGTTTGAAGGCAAATCACTGGAAGAGATCGTACGCAGCTCTGAAGGCGGTGTATTCAATAACGCAGCACAGGTATGGAACCACACGTTCTACTGGAACTGCCTGGCACCGAACGCAGGTGGCGAACCCACAGGTAAACTGGCCGATGCAATTGCCGCCTCCTTTGGCAGCTTTGCGGATTTCAAAGCGCAGTTCACCGATGCCGCGATTAAAAACTTCGGTTCTGGCTGGACCTGGCTGGTAAAAGGAACGGATGGCAAACTGGCTATCGTTTCCACCTCCAATGCAGGCACACCGCTGACCACCGACGCGACGCCGCTGATGACCGTTGACGTATGGGAACACGCCTACTACATCGATTATCGCAATGCCCGTCCTGGCTACCTGGAACACTTCTGGGCGCTGGTGAACTGGGAGTTTGTTGCGAAGAACTTCGCAGCATAAAAAAGATAACGCAGAAGGAGCACCCTTCTGCGTTTTAGCATTAGTTCGCGGTAGTGAAAGCCTCTTCAGGCTGTTTGCGCGCTGAGATAACGACTAACAGCAGCGCAAGTCCTGCGACAATCGCCCCCATCACCGGAACAAAGCTGTAGCCCAATCCACCGGAAATCACCGCCCCACCGGCTGCGGCACCCAGAGCATTCCCCAGATTAAACGCCCCAATGTTGACTGACGATGATAATCCAGGCGCTTCGCTGGCAACGCGCATCACGCGCATCTGCAACGGCGGAACGACCGCAAACGTCGCAGCCCCCCAGACCACCATACTCACCGCCGCACCCAGCTCATTACGCGCAAGGAAAGGAATGGCCAGCATAACAACCATCAACAGCAGTAAAAAACCTTTCAGCGTACCGTTGACTGAACGGTCAGCCAGTTTGCCACCAAGATAGTTACCGATTGAGAAGCCAACGCCAATCAGCACCAGCATACCGGTCACAAACGCCGGTGTGGCATGGGTGATCGTATGTAACACTGGTGAGATATAGGTATAAAGCGTGAACATCGCCCCGGCGCCCAGAACGGTCGTCAGCAGAGCCGACAGCACCTGCGGACGCATAAGTACCGCCAATTCGCTACGAACATCCGGGCGCTCTCCCGCCCCACCTTTAGGTAATGATAAGAACAGGCTGACCATGGCGATGACGCCCAGACCCGCCGTTGCCATAAACGACATACGCCAGCCGATGGTTTCACCAAGCCAGGTCGCCGCAGGAACGCCGCCAATATTGGCAATGGTTAACCCCATAAACATGGTTGCCACAGCGCTGGCCTGCTTATGTTTGGGTACCACGCTTGCAGCGACAACGGAGCCAAGTCCGAAAAATGCCCCATGGTTCAGACTGGTCAAAATACGCGATAACATCAGCGTGGCGTAATCCGGCGAGACAGCCGAAAGAACGTTACCCAGCGTGAAAATCGCCATCAGGAATATCAACGCATTGCGTCGCGCACGATGAGATAGCAGTAATGTCATCAGCGGAGCCCCCACCATCACCCCAACCGCATAAGCGCTGATTAACATTCCGGCCGCAGGAATCGAGACATCCACACCTTTGGCAATGACGGGCAATAATCCCATTGGCGAAAATTCCGTGGTGCCAATTCCAAACGCGCCGATCGCCAACGCCAGTAAAGGATAATTGAGTTTCATATTTCGACTCCGTAACGTCGAGCCGTGGCGCGACATAAAATAAGAGTCAAAAGCATGACATTGATCGCAAAATTAATAAAGTTAACAAAATTGCAAAAGACTTTTGCTTATTCGCAAACAATCGACGGGAAAAGCAAGCGGAAAGGATGAGGGAGAACGAACTCCCTCGGGGGAAATCAATGCAGCGCTGCGGTCAGGCCACCCGCGACGATCAAACCCAGAACAATAATGGTAGTCACTAACGAAAATTTCAGATCGGTGCTCATCAAGTTTTCTCCTTTTTATTCCCACACAAAAAGTGATATTGCGCATTTTTGCACACTTGAAAGCAAAAATCTCTCACGATTTATATTGATAACTGTTTTTAACTCTTCCCCTTTTCGTTAAGATCAGACAAAATTCCACGCTTACTTGATTAGCGTACCGGCCATTGACCCCTTCCTGACGTTCCGTGTCGTTTTCCCGGCGTGCCGCAACCCTTACGTTGCGCTAAGGGTGTGTAAAGGCAAACGTTTACCTGGAGTATTCTCAGGAGCTTAGGATATGGTCTGGAGTGAGATGTAATGGCAACAATTAAAGATGTAGCGAAGCGAGCAAACGTTTCCACTACAACCGTATCACACGTAATTAACAAGACACGCTTTGTCGCGGAAGAAACGCGTAATGCTGTCTGGGCGGCGATCAAAGAGCTGCACTACTCTCCGAGCGCCGTGGCGCGCAGCCTGAAGGTGAATCACACCAAGTCAATTGGTTTGCTGGCCACCAGCAGCGAAGCGGCCTATTTCGCTGAAATTATCGAAGCCGTTGAGAAAAACTGTTTCCAGAAAGGCTATACCCTGATTCTGGGTAACGCATGGAACAGTCTCGAAAAACAGCAGGCTTATCTGTCGATGATGGCGCAAAAGCGCGTTGATGGTCTGCTGGTGATGTGTTCTGAGTATCCGGAGTCACTGCTGTCGATGCTCGAAGAGTATCGCCATATTCCGATGGTCGTCATGGACTGGGGCGAAGCTAAAGCCGACTTTACCGATACGGTCATTGATAACGCCTTCGAAGGCGGTTACATGGCGGGTCGGTATCTGGTAGAACGCGGTCATCGTGAGATTGGCGTGATCCCAGGCCCAATGGAGCGTAATACCGGAGCCGGGCGTCTGGCTGGCTTTATGAAAGCGATGGAAGAAGCGCTGATTAAAGTTCCTGAAAACTGGATTGTGCAGGGCGATTTTGAACCTGAATCCGGCTATCGGGCCATGCAGCAAATTCTGTCACAGTCGCATCGCCCAACCGCTGTCTTCTGCGGTGGCGATATCATGGCGATGGGTGCGCTGTGCGCCGCTGACGAGATGGGACTGCGCGTACCGCAGGATGTCTCGCTCATCGGTTACGACAACGTGCGCAACGCCCGCTTCTTCACGCCGGCTCTGACGACCATTCACCAGCCTAAAGATTCACTGGGGGAAACGGCCTTCAACATGCTGTTAGACCGTATCGTGAATAAACGTGAAGAGTCGCAGTCTATCGAGGTTCATCCGCGCCTGGTAGAACGCCGCTCCGTTGCCGACGGCCCGTTCCGCGATTACCGTCGTTAAGACTGTTGTGCGGGAGCCTCATCGGGCTCCCGCAGCCATTCCTTATTTAGCGTTTCGCTATCCCCTAAATAGTCCAGCAGCCAGCTCAATGCCGGCGACGTATCGTTCTGTTGCCATGTCAGACAGCATGCGGCATCAGGAAATGGATTCTCCAGCTGTAGCGCGACCCATTTGCCGCTGTCTATCCATGGTTTGGCAAAATGCGTCGGTACCATGCCCACGCACAGACCTGCAGATAAACAGGTAGCAGAAGACTCCCAGTCAGGCACCACAATGCGCTTTTGGTTATCCAGCAGCCAGGTAATACGCTTAGGAAGCGTACGGGAGGTGTCTTCGCGCACCAGCGACGGCCAGTTGCGCAACGTGTCGTCGCTTAGCGGTCCGGGCATTGACGCCAATGGATGATGGCTTGCCACCACGCAGCTCCAGCTCAGCATTCCCATGTCGCGGAAGGTATAGCGTCCCCCCACCGGAATCGCCTGTGTGGCACCGATTGCCAGCTCAACGCGCCCATCGGACAGCGCATCCCAGACGCCGTTAAACACCTCCTGGAAAACCAGCAGTTCCACATCATCAAAATGACGGTAGAAATCCACGATCATCTGTCGGGTACGATCCGGGCGGACAATGTTATCTACCGCAATCGCTAGCTGCCCGCGCCAGCCGTTGGCAATTTGCTGACATTGCTGGCGGGTGATCTGCATTTTTTTGATAACAGAGCGGCCTTCTTTGAGAAACCATGCACCGGCAGGCGTCAATTCCACATCCCGATGGCGTCGCTCAAAAAGCGGCACCGCCAGCCACTCTTCCAGTTGACGTACGGTGTAGCTTACCGCCGAGGGTACGCGGTGCAACTCCTGCGCGGCCGAACTAAAGCTACCGTTACGCGCAACCGCATCAACAACTTCCAGTGAATATTCCGACCACATATTCTGCCTACAAAAAATTTGAAATCAGTAAGCAAATATTAGCGTTTCACAGCAAGAATTACACTCACTACACTCAGCGGCACTGTTCTACTGCTAAAAAAAGAGAAATGATGATGCAACCTGGGAAAGGATTTTTAGTCTGGCTGGCGGGTCTTAGCGTACTCGGCTTTCTGGCAACGGATATGTATCTGCCCGCCTTCGCCGCAATTCAGTCCGATCTGCAGACGCCTGCATCTGCCGTCAGCGCCAGCCTTAGCTTATTCTTAGCGGGTTTTGCCGTCGCGCAACTTCTGTGGGGGCCGCTCTCCGACCATTATGGTCGCAAGCCTGTTTTACTGCTGGGTTTATCCATCTTCGCGCTGGGCAGTCTGGGCATGCTGTGGGTTGAAAATGCCACCGGTCTGCTGGTACTGCGCTTTGTTCAGGCCGTTGGCGTCTGTGCGGCATCGGTTATCTGGCAGGCGCTGGTCACCGATTATTATCCTTCACAAAAAGTAAACCGCATCTTTGCCACCATTATGCCGTTGGTCGGGTTATCCCCGGCATTAGCCCCGTTATTAGGCAGTTGGATCCTGGTCCATTTTTCCTGGCAGGCCATTTTCGCCACCTTGTTTGCCATTACTCTAATCCTGATGCTGCCGGCTCTGCGCTTAAAGCCTACGGTTAAAGCACGCGACGACAGCCAGGATAAGCTGACTTTCGCTACCCTGTTGCGCTCAAAAGTTTACCGCGGAAACGTGCTGATTTATGCCGCCTGCTCCGCGAGCTTCTTCGCATGGCTGACGGGTTCCCCGTTCATCCTCAGCGAAATGGGCTACAGTCCGGCGGTGATTGGCCTGAGCTATGTTCCACAAACCATCGCTTTCTTAATTGGTGGTTACGGCTGCCGCGCTGCGCTGCAAAAATGGCAGGGCCGTCAGTTGCTGCCCTGGTTACTCATCCTGTATGCTTTCAGCGTAGTGGCCACCTGGGCAACCGGCTTTATTCACCATGTTGCACTGGCTGAAATCCTCATCCCATTCTGCGTGATGGCGATTGCCAATGGGGCAATCTACCCTATCGTTGTCGCTCAGGCGTTACGTCCTTTCCCACAGGCCACGGGACGCGCAGCCGCATTGCAGAACACGCTGCAACTGGGTTTATGCTTCCTGGCAAGCCTTGTGGTTTCCTGGTTGATCGCCACCCCGCTACTCACCACGACTAGCGTGATGCTGTCAACGGTGCTGCTGGCGGTCGCGGGTTACAAAATGCAATCGCAGAAAGCTAACGCCCCGCAAGCAGATGACCGGGCGCACATTGCCCACGGTGAGTCTCACTAATCATTGTTGCGGGCTATTAGTTAGTCCGCTAACAATTTTATATTGAATCGTCAAAAATCCAGGCCTATACTGATTCCCGGTTGTTAAAAAAACGATAATTGTTATGTGATAACGGGAATAAAAACGTTCCCGTACGCCAACGGATGGTCTTTTCGGCAAGGGTTCCTCCCTTCCTCTGTTCTACGTCGGATTATAGATTCGCGGATTAATTCCGTGAGAGTTCTCACAAAGCCCAAAAAAGCGTCTACGCTATTTTAAGGTTCTGATCACCGACCAGTGATGGAGAAGCTATGAGTTCATCGTGTATAGAAGACGTCAGCGTACCGAATGATGACTGGTACCGCATCACCAATGAATTATTGAGCCGTGCAGGTATTACCATTAATGGTCCGGCACCGGCGGATATTCGCGTAACGAACCCCGATTTTTTCAAACGCGTATTGCAGGAAGGATCGTTAGGGTTGGGTGAAAGTTATATGGATGGCTGGTGGGAATGCGACCGGCTGGACATGTTTTTTTGTAAAGTCCTGCGCGCCGGTCTTGAAAACCAACTCCCTCGCAACTTTAAAGATACGCTACGTATCGCCACGGCTCGCCTGTTCAATTTACAGACCAAAAAACGTGCGTGGGTCGTTGGCAAAGAACACTACGATTTGGGCAACGATCTTTTTACCCGCATGCTGGACCCTTATATGCAGTATTCCTGCGCCTACTGGAAAGATGCCGATACCCTGGAATCTGCCCAACAGGCGAAGTTAAAAATGATTGCCGAAAAACTGCAGTTGAAGCCAGGCATGCGGGTGCTCGATATTGGCTGCGGCTGGGGCGGCTTATCCCATTTTATGGCATCACAATATGGCGTTAGCGTGGTGGGCGTGACCGTTTCGGCAGAACAGCAGAAAATGGCGCAGGCGCGTTGTGCGGGGCTGGATGTCACAATTTTGCTGCAGGATTATCGCGACCTGAACGACAAATTTGATCGCATTGTCTCCGTCGGCATGTTTGAGCATGTAGGGCCGAAGAATTACGCAACCTATTTTGAGGTGGTTGATCGTAATTTAAAACCCGACGGTCTCTTTTTGCTGCATAGCATCGGCTCTAATAAGACCGACAATAACGTCGATCCGTGGATCAACAAATATATCTTCCCGAACGGCTGTTTACCGTCAGTTCGCCAGATTGCCAACGCCAGCGAGTCGCATTTTGTGATGGAAGACTGGCATAATTTTGGCGCGGATTACGATACAACGCTGATGGCCTGGCACGACCGTTTCATGAGATCCTGGCCTGAAATCGCCGATAACTATACCGAACGCTTTAAAAGGATGTTCAGCTATTACCTGAACGCCTGCGCCGGTGCGTTTCGTGCTCGCGACATCCAGCTGTGGCAGGTGGTATTTTCCCGCGGCGTTGAACACGGCCTGCGCGTTCCCCGCTAATCGTTGTCACCCCCGTGCAAACGGGGGTTCTACACTCAGGCTTAGGCTCCCACCTCACCCGTTACGTTGCTGATGGCGCTTTCACGCGCCGCCAGTACGCGCTCAACGGTATCAACCACCGCCTGGGTTTGAGGATCGATTTCGATATTGACCCGCGCGCCTAACTTTTTCTTACCAAGTGTCGTACGTTCCAACGTTTCCGGAATCAAATGCACACAGAAACGCGTCGGTGTCACCTCGCCGACCGTCAGACTGATACCATCAATACCGATAAATCCTTTGTACAAGATGTATTTCATCAGCGACGGATCCTGAACTTTAAACCACACCTGGCGGTTGTTCTCCGAAGTCAGAATTTTCGACACTTCGGCGGTCGTCATAATATGACCCGACATTAAATGTCCGCCAATTTCATCACTGAATTTTGCCGCACGCTCAACGTTGACCAGATCCCCGACCTTCAGGTCACCCAGATTGGTGATACGCAGCGTTTCTTTCATCAGATCGAAGCTTATCTGGTTACCGTTGATTTCGGTTACCGTCAGGCAACACCCATTGTGGGCAACCGATGCGCCGGTCTCCAGCGCATCCAGCATATATTCAGGTAACTCCACAACATGCGTACGAAAATTTGGTTTTTCATCAATGGACACCAATTTCGCGGTGCCCTGCACAATACCCGTAAACATACTTCTAACTCCTGAACTGAATTAAGACATCTCTGCACAGCACAATAGCAGGTGGAAATTCAGGTTGCCAGCGATGCGCCGCTACTGCCTGTTTTTTCACTGGAGAATTACGTATTCCTCGCTACAATAGACTGAAATTTCCCCTGCTTTTTCTCCTTGCTGCCATATAAGGCGGCTTTTTTAGTCTCTCAAATAACAACAATATAGTGGTGTACACGTGCAAAAGTATGTAAGTGAAGCGCGTCAGTTATTAGCTCTGGCAATTCCGGTGATTCTTGCGCAAATCGCTCAAACCGCAATGGGATTCGTTGATACCGTCATGGCGGGCGGATACAGCGCCACAGACATGGCGGCCGTCGCCATTGGTACGTCTATCTGGCTGCCGGCCATTCTGTTTGGTCACGGACTGCTGCTGGCCTTGACGCCGGTGATTGCGCAACTCAATGGTTCCGGGCGCCGCGATCGTATTGCCCACCAAATACGCCAGGGTTTCTGGCTGGCGGGCAGCGTCTCCATTCTGATTATGATTGTGCTCTGGAACGCGGGATACATTATTCGCTCCATGAATAACATCGATCCGGCGCTGGCGGATAAAGCCGTCGGCTACCTGCGCGCGCTGTTGTGGGGCGCGCCGGGGTATTTGTTCTTCCAGGTAGCCCGTAACCAGTGTGAAGGTCTGGCCAAAACCAAACCGGCGATGGTGATGGGATTTCTCGGCCTGCTGGTGAACATTCCTGTTAACTATGTTTTCATCTATGGGCATTTTGGCATGCCGGAACTTGGCGGCGTGGGCTGCGGCGTGGCAACGGCGGCGGTTTACTGGGTGATGTTTATCGCTATGCTGTCATACGTTAAACACGCACGCTCGATGCGTGATATCCGTAATGAGCGTGGTTTCCAGAAACCGGACACTGCCGTAATGAAGCGTCTGGTACAGCTGGGTTTACCTATCGCGCTGGCGTTATTTTTCGAAGTGACGCTGTTTGCTGTGGTGGCGCTGCTGGTTTCCCCGCTGGGGATTGTCGACGTGGCCGGACACCAGATCGCGCTCAACTTCAGCTCGTTAATGTTCGTCCTGCCGATGTCTCTGGCTGCAGCCGTCACCATTCGAGTCGGTTATCGTCTGGGCCAGGGTTCCACGCTGGATGCGCAAACCGCAGCCAGAACAGGTCTGGGCGTCGGCGTCTGCATGGCGGTTGTGACGGCGATTTTCACCGTGACATTCCGTGAGCACATTGCCCTGCTCTACAACAATAACCCGGAAGTTGTCGCTCTGGCAGCGCAGCTCATGTTACTGGCCGCGGTGTATCAAATATCGGACTCTATCCAGGTTATTGGCAGCGGTATCCTACGTGGTTATAAAGATACGCGTTCCATTTTCTTTATTACCTTTACGGCATACTGGGTGCTGGGTCTGCCGAGCGGTTATATTCTGGCGCTGACCGATCTGGTGGTTGACCGAATGGGACCGGCAGGATTCTGGATGGGCTTTATTATCGGCCTGACCTCTGCGGCAGTGTTGATGATGCTGCGGATGCGTTTTCTGCAGCGCCTACCGTCAGCGGTTATTTTACAACGCGCCGCACGATAATCGCCAAATAGCCGCCATCTGGCGGCTTTTTTATATCCTCAAAACGGGCTGGCGTTTTGGGCCGTCATCCATTCCTGGCTGACCGGATGCCTGAAATGCAGTTCACTGGCATGCAGCATCAGTCTCGGCGTTCGTTCGGTGCCTGGCAGCAGACGCCCACCATACAAATCGCACCCCAAAATGGGATGCCCCAACTGCTGACAGTGGATCCGCAACTGGTGGGTACGCCCGGTTTCAGGAGTCAGCCGTACCCGCGTCAAAGCGAGTAAGGTCCCATCTTGCGGGCGGTGATGAAAACGCTCAATAACCTGATAGCGCGAGCGCGCGGGCTTACCGTTAATGGCGCAAATCGACATCAATGGAAACAGCGCCGGGTCCTTGGCAATCGCTGCGTCTATAACTCCTTCATCGTTTTTCAGGTGCCCGCATAACAACGCGTTATACACCTTGCTTATCGCGCGCTGACTGAACTGCTGGCAAAGCGCGGCGTTGATAGCCTTGTTACGGGCAATCACCATCAGCCCTGATGTCCCAAAATCAAGCCGATGCACCAGCGTGCAGCCAGGGTAAATCTGGACCAGCCGGTGATGTACCGAATCGAGATTCTGCGGGTTTTTCCCCGACAAGCTAAGCAGTCCGGTGGGTTTATTGATAAGCACCAGATGCTCGTCCTGATAGAGGATCGCTATCTCCTCATGACAAGGCGGGGCAATAAAGGTATCGAGGATCGTAGACATGAGCGGCCAGGATGAAGTGTGGAAACGGATGATAGCGAATTTTTATCACACAGGCGAATCGGGGCGCTTAACTAATGACAATCATTGCATGATAGAGTGTGGTGTATCCCGAGTGCGATGAGAGGGTTACACCGTGCAACAAATCGATTTTTATATGGTAGATGCCTTTACCACCACCACGTTTGGCGGCAATGCCGCAGCAGTATGTCCGCTCGATAACTGGTTGCCCGATGAAATATTATTAAAAATGTCGCAGCAGCATAACCAGTCGGAAACCGCTTTTTTTGTCGCCAACGAGAATGGCTTCGAGCTGCGTTGGTTTACCACTCAAGGCGAAATCAATCTGTGTGGGCACGCCACGCTTGCTGCCGCACATGTCATCTTTGAACATCTGGATTACCCGGAAGCGACCATCCATTTTACCACCCGTTTTGTGGGTCCACTGACCGTCACGCGCAGCGGTGATTGGCTGACACTTGATTTTCCTGCCTGGCAAAGCGAACCTGCCGAAGCGCCCGCCTTACTGCTGGAAACATTGGGTATCACCGAATATAAAGAAGTGCGCGTCGCGCGCGATTACATGGTCGTGATGGAAAATCAACAGCAGGTTGAGGCCGTGCGCCCGAACATCCACGCCATGCTTCCCCTCGGGAAAATGGTATGTATCACCGCGCCGGGTGACGGGGAATATGATTTTGTCAGCCGTTTCTTCTGCCCGGGTGAAGCGGTCGCGGAAGACCCGGTTACAGGTTCGACGCATAGCATGCTGATTCCTTACTGGGCTGCAAAACTGAATAAAACGCAGATGCTGGCCCGCCAGGTCTCCGAACGTGGCGGCGATTTACGCTGCCAGCTGACAGGAACACGTGTTTATATTGGTGGACAAGCAGTAACTTATCTGACAGGTAAAGTGCTGTTACGCTAGCAGCCTTTCCCAAATTAACCAATCCAAGGAGGATTTATGGCGAACAAACTCGTGCAGATACACTTTGATTTTCAGGGGCCATTTGGCGCAGAGATGTCACATCAGCTTGTTGAACTGGCCGAATCCATCAACCAGGAGCCGGGTTTTATCTGGAAAATCTGGACCGAGAACGCAGCAAACCAAGAAGCGGGTGGCATTTACCTGTTTCAGGATGAAGACACTGCTCTGGCCTATATCAAAAAACACACGGCCCGCCTGAAGCATCTGGGTGTGGAAGACGTGACGTTCAAAATCTTCGATATCAATGAACCGTTAAGTAAGATTAACCACGGCCATATCGGCTAATTTTTGGCTTTAACGCCCCGCCCCGGGGCGCTTCTTCACTCCCCTGCTCACCCCTCATCAAAAGCGATCCCCTCTTTCACAGCGCCAGGATAGCCATATAACCTGGTTACGTTTGCAATAGTTCACAAAATCAGCACCCGCGAAAACTATCGCTAGCCGAACGCGGCATGGAAGCGTATAAAATAATACAAATAGTATTATTTTATACAAAATGAATTATCACTCACTACAGGAGATTCGCTTATGTCGGTGGACATTACATTCAACTCATCTGCAGGGAGTTTTCCGCCTGCAGGTCATTACTCGCACAGTACAACGGCTGGCGGATTCGTCTTCATTTCGGGTCAGTTGCCGGTCACCAGTGATGGCGAAAAAAAAACGGAAGCCTCTTTTGAAGAGCAGACGCGGCTGGTACTGCAGAATATTGATGCCTGTCTGGCTGGCGCTGGGGTTTCTCGACAGCAGTTGGTGTCAGTACGTGTCTATGTGACAGATATCAACCAATGGCCAACGTTTAACAAAATCTATGGGGAGTGGATCGGTGATTTCCGCCCCTCACGCGCGGTAGCGGGCGTAGCAGAGCTTCATTATGGTTTCGCGCTGGAAGTTGAAGCTATTGCCCTGGCCCCACAAGCATAATGTTTAACGACATACAGGTGAACAACAATGACTGAAATGACACTGCCTGATTATAACGATGTTGCCAGCGCGGCAGAGCGCATCGCAGATTATGCCAACAAAACGCCGGTGATGACCTCCCGAACGGTTAATGACGAATTTGCTGCTGAAGTTTTCTTCAAGTGCGAAAACTTCCAGAGAATGGGCGCGTTTAAATTTCGCGGAGCCATGAATGCGTTACGCCAGTTCACGCCCGAACAACGCGCTGCGGGCGTCGTCACCTTTTCGTCCGGCAACCATGCGCAGGCTATTGCCCTGTCGGCAAAATTGTTGGGGATCCCGGCGACGATTATCATGCCGCATGATGCCCCAGAGGCTAAAGTTGCAGCCACAAAAGGCTATGGTGGAAATGTAGTGATTTACGATCGCTATACCGAAGATCGTGAAAAAATTGGACGGGATCTGGCAGAGAAACAAGGATTGACGCTGATCCCGCCTTACGACCATCCGCACGTGATTGCGGGCCAGGGCACAGCCACAAAAGAGCTGATTGAAGAAGTGGGTCAGCTAGACGTTCTTTTCGTGTGTCTGGGCGGCGGCGGCCTGCTTTCTGGCTCCGCACTGGCAGCCCGGCATCTGTCACCTGACTGCATCATCTATGGTGTCGAGCCGGCGGCGGGAAATGATGGTCAACGGTCGTTTCGCAGCGGGAAAATTGTTCATATCGATACGCCCAAAACCATTGCTGACGGTGCTCAGACCCAACATCTCGGTAATATTACGTTTCCGATTATCCAGCAAAATGTGAACGATATTCTGACTGTCTCAGACGATGAATTAGTCGCCTCAATGAAATTTATCGCTGAACGAATGAAAATTGTCGTGGAGCCGACTGGCTGTCTGGGTTTTGCCGCCGCCAGAGCGCGCAAAGCTGAACTTCGCGGCAAGAAAATCGGCATTATCATCAGCGGTGGGAACGTGGATATCAGTCGCTACAGTGCATTCCTTGCCGGGTAATCAAAAAGGTATCTGCCAGGCGGATACCTTATTACCGTCTGTACACTCGCGTCTGGAAAAGCGAACCCCGCTCACTGTAAACTGCGCGCAATCATGGCAACAGGCATCATCGCAGGAGACTGGCATGCCAAAAACCGATAACAACTCACTTCTCAGCCAAATTGACACTATCGCCAGGGGCTTGAGCGAAACCTTCTCTCCGTTTTGCGAAGTGGTGGTTCATGATCTCAAAAATCCTGAACATGCCATTTTATCCATCCATAATAACCTGTCCGGACGTACACCCGGCCAACCGGCAACAGAACTGGGTCTGGCGCGAATTGCATCGCCTGAATTTCCCAGCATTATTGCCAACTACAGCAACCAGTTTGCCGATGGTCGCCCGGTGAAAAGTACCTCCATCGGCATCAAGGATGACGAAGGCAAATACGTAGCAGCACTCTGTCTGAATGTGGATATGACGCTGTTTCGTGGCATGCAGAGTGCCCTTGCGCGTTTTACTGAAACCGCAGACTCCCCTATTAAGGAACATATCGATCCCGGCAGTAATGAAGTCATCCGCCAGCGTATCGATGACTTTGCCGCTAAATGCGCAACGACGGCACGCGCCCTGAAACCTGAAGACCGTAAACGACTGATTCAACAATTACGTAAAGACGGTTTGCTGAACGTACGAAAATCTATGGACACAGTGGCGCAGCATCTGGGCGTCTCCAGAGCGACCGCTTATCTGTATGCCCGCCAGTCGGCTCAGGCTGGCGAATAAGCCCGTTTATGCTTTAGCCAGGTATATCCACCTGGCTCAGGCAGCAAGCCAGCGCGGCATATTCCCCCCAATCGTGGTGCATCCAGCCATTGATAAGTTCATTAAGTTGCTGACGATCCTGTAGGTGATTTTGCATATTTTGAATTCCTGATAATTGACTATTTTTGAACGTCTGCTACACCCGTGTAATCTCATCCCGGGAATGGGCATAAGTTCGATTTATTTAACAAGGTTACCCGCCGATAAAACAACGACTCCCTGGCGCTGCACAAAAAAATAAACCTTTATGATCGTGTGATTTTTTGATAATCACAGGATGAGTGTTTTTTGTACAATCACAACAAAAATGACCGTCCGTTAATAACAGCTCCCGCCTGACTTAATAAATATTTATAACCATTAAGAATAGTAACCTATTGATTTAAATGATTTAAAATACAGACAGCTTCACGACGTCAATAATAGACAGGCGGAATATATAAATAGCGTGATATCTAAATTATAATTCTTCTACATCCGGCTGATTGGTGAGGTTAGAATGCGGTTAATAGTCTTGTTGGTAAGCGTGGTGCTCTCCACCCAGCTTTGGGCGGGTGAACTTTCCAGGCCCACCGGTAAAGTTCTTTTAACGTTGTCCGGTAATATTGAAAATACAAATGCAGACGGGAAAGCCGTTTTTGATACCGCCAGCCTTGAAAAGCTGGGCATGGTAAGTTTTCAGACCACCTCCCCCTGGTATAATGGACGTACGACCTTTACGGGTATTCCACTACAAAAACTCATGGATTACGTTGGGGCGAACGGCTCAGTTGTAAAGGTTACTGCGCTTAATGACTACACCACCGTTATTCCTCTCAGTGATTTCAAAAAATACAATGTCATCCTTGCTTTAAAAATCAACGGAAAATATATGCGCATCCGTGATAAAGGCCCATTATTCATTGTGTACCCCTATGACAGCATGCCGGAACTGAATAATCAGATTTATTATTCAAGATCCGCATGGCAGGTCAGTAGTATGGATATTGAGTAAGCGTTCAGAGGAACATCATGAACAGAATACTGGCTGGCATCATCTTTTTTCTTTTTATATCTACCGGATATATCTCTTTCCTCGTGCATGAAAGGCAACAAGAGCTACAGAAACTGACTCACTATACCGATTCCTGGTCTGCCGCTCAGCTGGTATCACAATATTACCGATTTGAATCGTTGCTTGGTCTTTACACTATCGATGATACGATGAATCTTGATGATGTACGCATGCGTCTCGACATTATGCTCAGCCAGAGTGATTTGATAAAAGAAGGTGATTTAGGGCGCTACATAGAAAGCAATATTGCCCACCGTGAGCTGGCAGTAACTTTTGAAAACACCCTGAGTTATCTGGATGATAATCTCGAGAAAATGGACCGTTCAGCACTCCAGGCATATCTGAAAAAAATGCATACCCTGGATGCACCACTTGGCCGTCTTTCATCCGGTGCATTAAACAAAGATGTTAACTCGATTAATGACGCCAACCAAAAAATTCAAACGCTGTACTATATTTACTCAACGACATCTGTACTGCTAATAATACTGAGTGCGATTCTGGGTGTGCTCATTTTTTATCAAAACAGAAATATTCTGCGGGCGCACCTTCAGGTCAAGAGTCTTGCCGAAGAACTGCAGAAATCGAAGGAAAAGCTACAAATTCAGAATACCAAACTGGAATATGACGTCTACCATGACTCTCTTACCGAGATGAATAACCGCCAGCTATTCTGGAGTGATTTAAATAAAACAATTGAGATGGCAAAAGGAAATAACGATGCCGTGACGGTGATGTTGTTTGATTTAGATCGATTCAAAGAGGTCAATGATACGTATGGTCACGATGCCGGTGATATGTTATTGCGCCAGATATCGGATCGTCTGATTTCGACAAGCCTTACGTCGGATACGCTGTATCGTTTAGGCGGGGATGAGTTTGCGTTTCTCTCGAGTGGCCTGACAGAAAGCCGGGCCGTTTCGCGAGCCCAGAAAATATGTGATTTTATCAGCCAGCCTTACACTATTTACAACACAATTATCAATATAACCACCTGTGTTGGCATTGTTATCTCAGAAACTGAGCGTCGCTCCGACTATCTTTATAAATTTGCCGATCTGGCCCTTTATGAAGCCAAAAATGAAGGCTCTGGAAAAATAAAAGTCTTCCGGCAACGAATGTTAGAAAAACTGCAAGAAAGCAGAACGCTTGAGCATGATATGGCATTGGCAATAGTGAACAAAGAATTCGTGGTGTATTACCAACCTATTGTCGATTCTTTCAGTCAGCAAATATACAGCTATGAGGCGCTTATTCGTTGGATCCATCCTCTCAAGGGCCTCCTGTCGCCGGATAATTTTATTCCTGTCGCTGAAAAAACAGGGATGATTAATGAGATGGGGAAAGCGGTGCTCGAAATTGCCTGTAGGGAAGCAGCGTGCTGGGCGGTTCCGGCTAAAATTTCAGTCAATGTCTCCCCTGTCCAGCTAAGCAGCAAGGCCTTTGCTGGAATCGTGTTAACCATTCTGAAAGAAACTGGACTTCCACCTGACCGTCTCGAACTGGAAGTGACGGAATCCTCTCTCTTTACTGAAAGTACAACGCCGATAAATACGCTTAATAAGCTCAGGGCCATGGGCGTAAAAATTTCCATCGATGATTTTGGTACCGGATACTCTTCTCTTTCGCGCCTCAGCAAGCTTGCTTTCGATAAAATCAAAATAGACAAGTCCTTTGTGCATTCAATATCTACACAGGAAGACGCCCTGACTATCATCAAACTGATCACGGGAATGGCGAAATCTCTCAATATGAAGGCCGTTGCAGAAGGTGTTGAAACGCAGGAGCAACTGAAAAGACTTCAGGCTCTGGGCTGCGATTTCGCTCAAGGATATCTGTTTGGCAAACCTCAGCCTTGTATTGATGAGGAAATCAGAAACGGTTAAATCGCGGTCGGCACATTTCCCCGTGGATGCAGGGCCGCGTTTTTCTCATCGATTACGCACAGTGAAAGTTATCCCTCAGCACCGCAACGTGCAAGTGGCTATCTTAGATTTCCATTATTATGCCGGTAAACAGACCAGTCCCCTCTTTTATTGACGCCCCTTTACGGGAAAAGTATGACTGTTTCACTAATAAATCTTAGCGTACGTTATTGACCTGTAGCAGGCCCCCTTCGGAAAACAGGTTAACCAATTTACGCAAATATTCGCAGCTAAAGTTGGTAAATCCCCTGAACGGTTCTATAGTCGGGACTGCTTCTCATTACAGGGTTCACTAATGCGATTTAACGGACTGACTAAAGGTTTCTTTATTTTCATACTTGCCCTCGTGACCTGGGCGTTCTTTGATGTGTTGTCTCCCTATTTTTCTGCCATTTTGTGGGCCGCAATCTTAACCACTATCTTTAACCCGGTGAAAAACAGACTGCGCAGCGCGCTTGGCGAACGTAACGGGCTGGCGTCACTGCTCACCATCGGCATCATCTGTCTGATTGTCTTTATCCCACTGATGGTGATCCTCTCCTCGTTGGCTATTGAACTGAACGTGGTGTATGCCAAATTACAACACAATGACACTCAGTTCCCGGAGGTGGTCACCTCTATTATTTCGTATCTTCCTGACTGGGCCAGAAAATTCCTTGCAGAACATAATCTGGATAACGTCGCGCAGATCCAGAAAAAACTGTCCGACGTTGTACTGCAGGGTGGGCAGTACCTCGCCGGCAGCGCGTTCCTGATTGGTAAAGGGACATTCGGCTTTGCTATTAGCTTTGGCATCATGCTGTATCTGCTGTTTTTCTTACTGAAGGACGGACCGTACCTGGTGCGCCAGATTCTGGACTCATTACCGCTTTCTGATTTTGCCAAACAGCACCTGTTTGCCAAATTCGTCGGCGTGACGCGAGCAACGGTCAAGGGCACGGCGGTCGTGGCGTTGGTTCAGGGGATTCTTGGCGGCATCGCGTTTGCAATTGTCGATATCGACGGCAGCGTACTGTGGGGCGCACTAATGGCGTTTCTCTCTCTCGTGCCCGCCGTCGGCTCAGCGATCGTCTGGGTACCTGCGGCAATATTCCTTTTCGCCACGCACCAGGTGTGGCAAGGGCTGTTTATCGTTGGCTTCTTCGTGATTATCGTCGGGCTGGTGGACAATATCCTGCGCCCGCTGCTGGTGGGTAAAGACACCAAAATGCCGGATTATCTGATTCTGATTTCCACTCTCGGCGGAATGGAGATCTACGGCATTAACGGCTTTGTAATTGGCCCCCTGATTGCCGCACTGTTCATTACCTGCTGGAACCTGTTTTCCGGGCGCGATCATGAAGGTAACGTGGAAGGCATCGACGAAGCTTTTATGGAAGAAGGAAAAAATCCCCCAGATTTATGATGGTAGAACGATACCAGAAGGCGGTTTGGGACCGCCTTTTTTATTTTCACGCAAAATCATACGTTTCCTATAATTTCAATCATGTTTATTCATTAATCGTCGCAGAAGGAACTAATCAGTGCGAATTGCCACAATCACCAACTGGGCCTACAGCGCGACGGTATGTCTGACCATTGCCTCCGGCGTTGTCATGTTGATGGCCTCCAGCGCCGATAACACCGAACGCCGGATAGTGGAGCAGCGCTATCAATTCGATCAACTGACCGAAGAAGTCGAGCTCGATGCCTGGTCGTTGTCCGATCTGGCACGCGAATATGTTATTGCAAAAGACCCTGAAGCGCTTAACGCCTACCGCCAGAAAGAAGCGTCGCTGAAAGCCGTTGAACAGCGGCTGTCGAAACTTAAAGACATCGGGGCGACGGATGAAGAGCTGGCACTATTGCATGAAGGACTGCAGATTGTTGATGCCCTCCAGGATGAACAAACTACGGCGCTTGCCAGCTTCGCGCGCGGAGATGAATCGCAGGCTATCGCCGTGCTGTACGGCAAATCCTATGAACAGGAACTGGAACGAGCCCAGGACCGGATAGATCATTTCCGTCAGTTGCTCGACAGCCGCGTCCACAACGCCATTGAAGATGCCACCCAGGCATCTCGCACGCTGCGTATGGCTTCGGAAGTGATGGTCGGGCTGACGGCGCTGCTATTTTTGTTCGTTCTCGGCTTTATTTTAAAACGCCGCGTTCTGCGTCCCGTGGTGCGTTTGAGCGATGTGGTTAACCGTCTGGCATCGCAAGATTACGCCGTCGAGACACCACGCTTTAATCAGATCGATGAAATCGGGGATATGGCGCAGGCGATCCGCATTTTTCGCGAGAACGGCCTGGCACGACAGCGACTGGAGAAAGAACGAGACGCCGACTGGGCAGTCCGCGAGCTGCTCGCACGTATGACTCAGCGTTTGCAAGGTTGCGAGAATTTTGCCGATGTCATTAATGTGGCAGAGCTGTTTGCGCCGAATGTTGCTCCCGGTATTGCCGGGCGGCTTTACATACTGGATCGAGAGCCCTGGCAGATGCGCTGCGTTGCGCAATGGCTTTCACCGCAGGGCAAAGGGGATGCTTTCCACCCGGACGAGTGCTGGGCAGTGCGCCGCGGTCAGAGCCATCCACCGGTGCAAGGCGAACCCGATATCGCCTGCTACCATCTACCGGAATCATGCCAGCAGCATACCCTGTGCGTGCCACTGATTGCCCAGGGTGAAGCCATCGGCCTACTCTCATTTCAGAACCTCAGCAATGATTCTGCCCCCTCTCGCGCGTATCTGGAACTTATGGCGGAAGCACTCGGTCTGGCGTTAGCCAACCAGCGTCTGCGTGATGCGCTGCTGGAGAAAGCGCTCTACGACCCGCTAACCGGCCTGCGCAACCGTCATCATCTGGAAGATACGCTGCGCACCCAGATGAGCCAGGCAGTGCGTAACAAAGAGCCGATCAGTTGCCTGATGATCGATATCGATCATTTCAAAAATATTAACGACCGCTTTGGCCATGAGGCGGGCGATAGCGTGATAAAAAGTATCGCCGCCACTATTCAGCGCGTTGTCCATGACAGCGGCATGGCCTTCCGCTACGGCGGTGAAGAGTTTCTGGTGTTGCTGGCCAATACGGATGAGCAGGCCGCCAACCGCCTGGCGACAGATATTTATAACGGTGTACGCGAACTGTCGCTGCGCTTTGGACTCTCAGAGATTGGTCACGTTGATGTCTCTATCGGCGTTGCCAGCTATCCGCAGCACACCCAGAGCGATAATCTTCTGCGCGCCGCAGACGTGGCGCTGTACCGCGCGAAAGAGTTGGGGCGTTCGCGCATCGTGAGTTTTGGCATGCTGGAAGCGAGCTAAGATACGCCAGTACGCCGTGCATTGCTTTACCTCTGCGCCAGGCGGTGATATGTTGACTGGATGAACACAAAACACGATATCACCGCGTTTAATTACAACCTGTGGTGGCTGCCTTCTTAAAGGCGGTCAGAATGTGTTTCCCCCATTTTAAATAACCGCCGAAAGGCGGTTATTTGCATTTACAGACCCCTTTCGGTTTTTTGATTAAGGAGTCTTACATGAACAACAAACCTATCATCCTCACTGGCGATCGTCCCACTGGCCCGCTGCATCTCGGGCACTATGTGGGCTCTCTGCGCCAGCGCGCCACGCTGCAGCATGATTATCAGCAGTTTATATTGGTTGCTGACCTGCAAGGGCTAACCGATAACGGCAGCACACCACAAAAGATCCGCAACAATATTCCCGAAGTGCTGGCTGATTACCTCGCCGCAGGAATCGACCCGTCACTCACCACCATTTGTCTGCAGTCGGCCCTGCCCGCACTCGCTGAGCTGACCGCGCTTTATATGAACATCGTTACCGTGGCTCGCGTGGAGCGAAATCCTACGGTCAAAAACGAAATTGCGCAGAAAGGATTTGCCCGCTCGTTACCGGTTGGCTTTCTGGTTTATCCCATCAGCCAGGCGGCCGATATTACCGCCTTCAAAGCCGAGGTGGTTCCCGTCGGCGACGATCAGTTGCCTATGATCGAACAGACCAATGAGATCGTGCATAAGATGAATAGTCTGTTACCAACCTCTGTCTTGTTGCATTGTAAAGCGCTACTGAGTGAGACCAGCCGTCTTCCAGGGATCGACGGTAATGCCAAAATGTCAAAATCGCTCGGCAACACACTACTCTTGTCCGCCAGCGAAGAGGTTATTCATCATGCGGTCAGCGCAATGTACACCGATCCCAATCATCTAAAAGTGTCCGATCCGGGGCAGATTGACGGCAATATGGTATTTACTTACCTCGATGCTTTTCATCCGGATAAAGCAAAAGTGGCGGAGATGAAAGCGCATTATCAGCGCGGCGGGCTGGGTGACCGGACATGCAAAAACGAGCTGGAGATGTGCTTGCAGGAACTCATCGCCCCGATGCGCGAGCGGCGGGCAACCTACATCCAGGATAAAGGTATGCTGATGGCGATGCTCAAAAAAGGAAGCGAAGAGGCGCACGAGATCACGCAGCAGACATTAAAAGAAGTAAAACAAGGACTGGGTTTACCGGTGTTCTGAACTCGAAGCACTACAGGTTCGATGAATAAAGATAGCTCCCGACGAATGACAATCGTCGGGAGTGGCACAGCCATGCGTTGACGCGTAAAGATAACCTCTGTCACACAGGCTAATTAATTCGCTGTTTAATAATCCGCTCAATACGATATGTCGTTTTTTATGCAGAGCTATTTCTACCCTGCACCTTCAATTATTTCAGCTAATCATTATGAATTATCCATTACATGTACGGGTTCGAAATCCTCACCTTGCCTGAGATATGATTATTTGTTAAATTAACCGCATTAGCGTTAAATACATTGAGCATTACACAGACGCTATTTATACAATAATGAATGATGGAGTTAAAATGAAGTATGCGTTTGCATTAATGTTGAGTATGGTATTGTCAGGTTGTACCGCAAATGATTGGGTGGATGCTGCAAGTGGTATAATGCAGGCAAAAGACCAACAAGATAAAGACGCAAGAAACAATCGCATCAAAGAAGCCAACAGGGCTGCAGGCTACTGATATATAAATGATTAGCACATTCCTCTTCTTGTCTTTATAAACAGAAGATGAATGGTATTCCAGGCAAATTTACTGACTAAATAGCACAATTAAAATTGGTGTATAGCGCATGCACATCCTTGCAGAGAATATAATCACCTAAGAAACAAAATAATCAGCACAATTTCTCTTGACCATCAAAATCCCCTCCAAAATATTATAAGGACCTAATGGGAGGAAAGTACAATTGCCGCCATTATAGTCACTGCATTTAATTGTTCTTTATTGATCGTTTTGACCATCAAGGGTAGTGGCTCATTTTATTTATCTCTCGTAAAGGGCCTTATAACCTAACGTTCAGTCCGCTGCGCGCCAGACGCTGGTTCTGCAAGTCCCATGTCCCTATTCCTCATGTAAAATGGCACTAACTGAAAGATGTCAATCCCCCTCCTCATGTATATCTATACCCACACATAGTCATAAAGAAAGGGATGGATGAAGATGCTGAGAGGTAAAAGAGCTGTAATTACGGGTGGAGGCGGAGGATTTGGTCAGGCGCTGTGCGTGTGGCTGGCGCGAGAAGGCGTCGCGGTGGATTTTTGTGCGCGGCATGCTGATGATATTCAAAAAACTTGCAGTATCATTGCGGCTGAAGACGGGATTGCAAAAGGATATATCTGTGATTTAACCCAGCCTGAATCCCTTTCGCAGTTTTCTTCACAGTTGTTAACTTCAGACAAGCCCATCGACATTTTAATCCTCAATGCCGCCCAATGGCTGTCAGGAACGTTAGACGATCAACCAGACGCAGAAATTATCAATACCGTCAGTTCAGGCCTGACAGGTGCGATTTTACTGACTCATGCATTGTTGCCTGGATTAAGACGTTCAGAAAGCGCGGATATCGTCTCAATAATATCTTCATGTGGGATTCCGAATTTTACGGATTCAATTGCGCATCCCGCTTTTTTTGCCAGCAAACACGGGCTTAGCGGATTCACAACTAAACTGTCACACCAGTTGTCCGAAGAAAATATACGTGTGACCGGGTTGTATCCACCGGATTTCGAACTTACAGGGTTAGATACGTTTGTTGATAGTCAAACCAGAATGGGGGAACGTTTATTAAATGGACGCTCAGTCTGGGAAACAATTCGTTTTGTACTTGCTCAACCGCGTAGTTGCCATATAGGTAGTATCTACTTTCAAGGTCCAACTCGCGAGAAACTGAGTGCCAGGGGCAGGCGTTGCTAACTCCCCCAAGATAATAATCATTGGAGCTCTTCTCAAGTACAGAGCGTTTAACTGTTTTGTTAAAGCCTGAACAATAGTGCTTTTCCCGCTTTCTGGCAGGAAGCTGAAAATGATTAGAATATCCCCGTCCGCCGTCCCGATGCCGCTGACGTAGGCTTTCACCTGCGCCTCTGTCTCGCTGTCGCTAAGTTCATCACTCGCCTGATAAAGGTCAAACAGCCGCGAATAGTGTCACCGCCCTGCCAGCTGGCGTTACCCAGCCCGACCCCGGCATACTCTCTTCATACTTTGCGCACGCTTTTGCCCGAGCCTCGCCAACCAGATTGGCGCAGTGGGCATATGCCAGCCGCAAATCGTCTGAGTTCGCCCGGTTGTTCCCCGTACCGTCGAAGAATAGCCCCACCGTCAGCGTAATCCCCCTGACCGGAACCCGCTGGCAATGAACGATTTTTACGCTGTTGTGAATGCTGGTCTTATGGGTGCAATCTCCGATAACTTCATACCGGTAATAGCCGGTATCTTCTGATGCGGACTTTTCGTCTGTGCTCATGGAAAATCCCTTTAATATCCATGGGTAATTAATTTCCCATCATACCTTAACCAAAATCGACGCTCTATCTTCAGTACACGATTCAGTTGCTATGCTCAATTAGTAAGGCGGGATCGTTTCTGAGAAAAGTTTGCCGTGAGGTACGGACTGCCAACTTGCGCTCTTCGTTCACAACGGACCTAACAGTGTTTCTTTAGGTCTGCTCTTTGCCAGGCGGACGTTGCCCTACGCATGCATTACATTTAAAAACAAGAACGAGCAATCCGTAAATTTTGAAGGGATAGTGTATGTCTGCTATGGATCTTTCCAAAATGGGCACTGCCAAAGTGGTGCTGAATACCAGTGATTGCAATCATATAGTTATAGAAAAGCGGCCTGTCAGCGAAGTTGAGTGGGCCTTTTATCACTACGCAGCAACAGAGCTTAATCAAGCAGAGATTGCAACTCCTAAGCTCTTGTCTGCTGATGCCACCTTACGCCAGTTAATAATGGAGTATATTCCTTACAAGGTTGATCAGGCCGTTGTGGCAAATGACTATGCCATAGCGATGCTGGGGCGCCTGCATCGCTATCCTGCGAATTCTGAATGGCTCTATCACATTCATACGTGGACAGAAACAGCGCTTGAAAACGCTCTCATGCTTTTGGCATTACCTGAAAAAAGTGCCCAGCAGCTTCGGCGATTTCAGCAGCATAGCAATGAGTTATTTGCCTACCACAGCTTGATTTCAGGCGACAGCAATGCAGGCAACTGGGGAAGAAGAGAAAGCGGTAATTTAGTTCTTTTTGACTGGGAAAGGTTTGGCAAAGGGAGTCCTGCTATTGACCTGGCTCCCCTCATAAAGGGAATGGGCACAAAACAAGAGTTTATTGACCTTGCAGAACGCTATTGCCAGCTATCCTCCCACCAAAATATCAGTGAGCTGGTCAGAGAAATTGCTGTAGCCAAAGCCTGGATTGTCACGGAAGTGATTACCTTGCTTCATATGCGGCAAAAGACAGCATTTCCCTTATACCTCAGCTGGTACAGAGAACATCTTCCCGCCTGGTTAGACAACGTCGAAAAAATGTTATGAAGAATGAGTTTAAAAATTCTGCTCTTTATAGGAATGACTATATTTCGCACTCAGCGGACCTTTAGCCCAGTTATTTTCTATTGTTTCACCAAATATTTCCGCATCAGTGCATTTTGTAATGTCACGCCACGACAGGCAGGAAACCCACGTTCCACAACCTGAAAACCGTGTCGTAGAAAGAACGCCTCCGCAGCCTTACTGACATTTGAAGTCAGTTCGCCCATTCCAAGTTGTCTGGCTTCTTCATGAATGCGATTCATCAGTAGTGTCCCTACTCCCAGTCTCGGGTAATTTCCCGAGACAAAGAAATGGTCAATGTACCCATTTGGCTGAACATCTGCATATCCAGCTATTTCACCATCCACTTCAACAATAAAGGGGCGTAATTCCTTCATGTGATTGGCCCATTGTTCCGGGTCGATATCCGTTGGGGCCCACGCATCTATTTGTTCATGTGTGTAGTAATGTGATGCGAGGGTATGTACAGAAGATAAAAAGACGCTGAATAACGAAATTTCATCTCCATTACTAAACCTTCTGATTTTCATAAAACCTCGTCAGGAGAGTGACTTGTAGAACATTACCATTTTTGGTGCAGCGGAGCGTCAGCCCCTCGTGGTGAGTTTAATGGGTCAATGCAACGCTATTCTTAATCAAGGGAGATGCTCAGGCAACGCCGTTGAGTCAACATCAAACCATCGGCCAGTGGCGGTAATGTCGCTGCGCCACGGGTAAGACTTTTTCCAATTGAGTAGGTAATATTGACTTATTGTGTAAAAAGATTACTTTTCAGGACATGAAGAAGATACTCATTATTGTTCCCGATGGCGGTATGCTGTTTGAGTCTGCCGGTATTGCCGACATTCTGATGCAGGCCAACCGCCTGCATCCCAAAGGCGCTACGGAGACGTGTTACCAGGTTCAGTTAGCGACAACGCAACCGCATCAGGTGATCCATGGTCAGTCCGGCCTAAATCTACTGGCAGACCATCGCCTGCATGAGATAGACCCTCGCGAACCTCTCGATACCATCATCATCACTGGCAGAGGTCAAAACCCGCAGGAAGGGATTGCGGTGGTTGACTGGCTACGCCTTGCCGCTCCCCACGCCCGCCGCATTGCATCCATTTGCGGCGGCGCAATGCTGCTGGCAGAAACCGGGCTGCTGGACGGCAGACGAGCCACCACCCACTGGAAGCTACTGGAAACCATGCAGGCAGAATTCCCTAAGGTGCGCGTCGAAAGCGGTCCGCTCTATATTCAGGACGAACATATCTGGACATCAGGTGGCGTCAGTTCCGGCTTTGACCTGACGTTAGCGCTGGTTGAAGAGGATTACGGCTTCAGTTTGGCGCGCGACGTCGCTCAGGATTTCGTCATGTACCTGCGCCGTCCCGGGGGACAACGCCAGTTTAGCCGCTACAACCTTCAGCAGACCAGCACCCTGGGCCCGATTAACGATCTGCTCGCCTGGCTGCTTGAGAACCTCACCGCCGACCTCTGTGTGGATAAACTGGCGGAAAAAGTCGCCATGAGCCCACGAAATTTCACCCGCGTGTTTACCCGGGAAACCGGGGCTTCACCGGCTCGCTATGTGGCCGAAGCCCGTCTGGCCGCTGCCCGGCAGCGTCTGGAGCAAACCAATGAGACGCTGGAGCGTATTGCTGAACAAACAGGGTTTGGCAGCAGCATTAACCTGCGACGGGTGTTTGAAAAACAGCTTCACCTGACGCCTGGTGAATATCGCCAGCGCTTTCACTGTCGTAAAATGGCGTAAAGTGATCCTTTTTTGTCATTTACGCCAATCCGTGACCAGCCTAAATTTACTCCAGAGACAACAGATCAGGAGTTCATCATGGTAAAGGTCGGTATTAACGGTTTTGGCCGTATCGGACGTAACGTACTGCGTGCTGCACTGGGTAACCCGGAGATTCAGATCGTGGCAATCAACGATCTGACAGACAGTAAAACGCTGGCGCATCTGCTGAAATACGACTCGCTGCTCGGTAAACTCGACGCCGACGTCACCGTCGGTGAGAGACAGTTGGTGGTTAACGGGCAATCCATCACCGTGTTCAGCGAACGCGACCCAGCCAAGATCCCATGGCGTCAGCGTGAAGTCGATATTGTGATTGAAGCAACCGGCTTCTTCACTGAACGTGACAAGGCGGCGGTGCATATCCACAGCGGTGGCGCAAAACGCGTGATTATCTCCGCCCCCGGTAAGAACGATGATTTAACCATTGTGATGGGCGTTAACGATCACCTCTATGCCGCGGATAAACACGTTGTCGTCAGCAACGGTAGCTGCACCACTAACGGTCTGGCACCTGCCGCACAGGTTTTGCACCAACATTTCGGCATTAAGCATGGTTTGATGAACACCACCCACGCCTATACCAACAGCCAGGCGCTGCACGATCAGCCGGAAAAAGATCTTCGTGGTGCCCGCGCCGCTGCATTGTCAATTGTGCCCTACTCCAGCGGTGCCGCGAAAGCGCTTGGCAAAGTCATTCCTGAGCTGGAGGGCCGCTTGACCGGTTACTCGCTACGCGTACCGGTTCCGGTGGTGTCCATTGTCGACCTGACCGTAACGCTTGAGCGAGATGTAACAGTAGAGGAAGTCAATAATGCGTTTCGTGACGCCGCCGCGACAGGTCCACTGAAAGGGATCCTCGGCTATAGCGATGAACCGCTTGTCTCGAGCGATTACCAGGGTGACCCGCGCTCATCCATCATCGACGGCCTGTCAACGCTGGTGATTGGCGGCAATATGGTCAAAATTCTGGCGTGGTACGACAACGAATGGGGATTCTCTAATCGACTCGTCGACCTGGCACTGCTAATGGCAAGGCACGAACGTTAATCCCCTGTTCTCACACGCTCTCTAAGTCCACGCCTGGCGTGGATTTTTTTACATCTGTCACGTATTTGCCGGACGCAACATAACGTTCCCCATTTTTAGTCGTCACCTAAGATGCTGCTGGGGTGACACGTTTAAAAACGTTAGCGATAACCCAACAAAATAATAAATCACCATCACTGCAACGGTCAGTTTATTAATCAGACAGTTGCGACCATAATAAAATGAGTATGACGAGCTTATTTGAGGATTCCGGCATGATCACCTTTCATCAACTTACTGCCACCCGTCTGGATGGTCAGCCTGTCTCTATGGCCGATTACGCTGGCAAACTGGTTCTGGTGGTCAATACTGCCAGCCATTGTGGCTTCACGCCGCAATATGCAGGCCTCGAAGTGCTGTACAAGAAGTACGCCGCACAGGGTCTGGTGGTGCTGGGTTTCCCCTGCAACCAGTTCGGTAATCAGGAGCCCGGCGGGGCCGACGAAATCGCCCAAACCTGTCACATTAACTACGGTGTGAGCTTCCCAATATTTGAGAAAGTGGACGTCAATGGTGCCGATACGCATCCAGTGTTTCGTTACCTGAAAAACGAATTACCCGGCGTGCTGGGTGGACGTATCAAGTGGAATTTCACTAAGTTCCTGATCGGGCGTGACGGCAAACCGCTCAAGCGTTTTGCGCCGTTCACTACCCCTGAGAAAATAGAAACCGCGATCGTTGCCGCGCTTAAAGCCTGAGCGTGCTTGTCATTCAAACCGCGCCCACTATGCCCCAGCGCACAGCCTGAGTAAAAAACACGCTGCAAAATCAACAAAATATAGTCAACTTGCTTAATTACTCTGCAATTACACAAGAAAACCACCACCTCCCCTGGAGGTGGTTTAGGGATGACAATAAAAAAGGCCACCGCGGTGACCTTTATGAAATTTAATTTTTCATGCATTCTAAAGTAGTTCATCAACCTGAGTAATGGTAGCTTTTTCGCCAAATGGCTTGTAAATCACTAAATTAACAACGTTATATACAGGAGTTGGCAGAATATGTGTTTTTCTAGCAATAAACATATAATTATAGCCTGATACTAACTGACTTCCACAGTAAAGCAAAGGCATATAGCCGACTCCATCAATCCCTTCGACAGCTTCATTAAATATATCCAAGTACTCTTGCGGGATCTGAGTATTATCTTCAACAATCTCAGGGTTAATATGCCAGCCGCCACAAACCATATTTTTTTCCATGAAGTATATCCTTATGCAAGCTAACGGTAATTACATAACCATGTAAATAAACAACAAATTAAAAATAGCGCCACATGATTTTTAACATGTTGATTAAAATCAATAAACATGAATAATAAAATATATTCATACTGAGAATATATTTACCAGAAAGATATCTAGCGCGAATTTTAAAGGTATTAAAAATGCCAACTGATACCGCTATATAATTATTAGACACTTCCGACAAAAAACATTTTTTCCTTGCAGGCCAGCAGTCAAGGGAAAAGAAAGAATACTTATCTAAAAGGCTTTTCCATACAGCTGGGAAAGCGGCATGAAACGGTCAGGCGTTAGAGTGAAGGATCCTTATCAATCTCACTATATAAATGCATGCTGATTACTGTCATCAGGAGCCAATCCGTCGTTCATTGCCAGTCAGATGGGGCATGAGAATGCAAAGATGGTTTATGAGGTTTATTCGAAGTGGATCAGCGAAATGAATGCGGATCAGGTAAGCATGCTGAACAGCAGGATGCCGACCCAAATGCCCCCACTATGCCCCAGCGCACAGCCTGAGTAAAAAACACGCTGCAAAATCAACAAAATATAATCAATTTGCTTAATTACTCTGCAATCGCGTGAGATCAGGAAGAAAAATGCTATTTCCCTCTTGCCTCATTCGGTCTGTGCCGCTAATATTCGTCCCCGTTGTCACCTACAACGTTGCGTTCATAGCTCAGTTGGTTAGAGCACCACCTTGACATGGTGGGGGTCGTTGGTTCGAGTCCAATTGAACGCACCATCTTGCGTCCGTAGCTCAGTTGGTTAGAGCACCACCTTGACATGGTGGGGGTCGGTGGTTCGAGTCCACTCGGACGCACCAAATTATCTCGATGATTTGGTGCTATTTCCCTTCGTTACGCCTCAAAATTTCATCTCTTTACCCTATTCGTAAGCTTAATCTTTTCACCGTATGATGCTGGCAGAAAGCGATACGCCAAAACCTTCTATACGCAGTGCTCTGCGCGTATCATTCATCCTCTGCGTAAACCCTTTTTCGTCAGAGATCGGATACCATGCCCTCTTCCATCTTTCCGTTTGCCGCGGGCGGTTTACGCCTGGCATTTCCTTCAGGGAGTAGCCGCAAAGTAAGGAAATAGGTCATGTTGAGCATTACACGAATAAGATCAATTTATGCCAACAAAATAAAGCCGACGATGATGACGACCGTCGGCTGTGGGTAAGATTATGACTAACGGATTATTTGGTTGCCGCTTTGATGATATCGAGCGCTTTGGCGAACTGATCCTGCGGGATCGTCAGCGGATAAAGGAAACGAATAACGTTGCCATACTGTCCGCAGGTCAGCAGCAGTAATCCTTGCTCAAGGGCTTTCTTCTGCACGCGTTGTGCGGCGGCAGCGTTGGGTTCTCCCGTCGCTGCATCACAGAATTCAGCAGCAATCATAGAGCCTAAGCCACGCACTTCGGCCAGTTCAGGACACCCGGCTTGCGCGTCAGTCAGAGTGGCGCGCAGTTGTTCGCCGAGAGCTGCCGCACGCTGGCACAGCTGTTCATCACGAATGATATCCAGCACCGCATGAGCTGCCGCAATTGACAGCGGGTTTCCGGCGTAGGTTCCGCCCAGACCACCCGGCGCCGGTGCATCCATAATTTCAGCTTTGCCCACAACGCCAGACAGCGGCATGCCCCCCGCAAGGCTTTTCGCCATGGTCATCAGGTCAGCTTTGTCAGCGTAGTGGTTCATCGCAAACAGCTGGCCCGTACGGGCAAATCCGCTTTGCACCTCATCGGCGATCATCACGATGCCATGCTCGTCGCAAATACGGCGGATGGCAGCCACAAACTCCGGCGGCGCCACCACGAAGCCCCCTTCGCCCTGGACGGGTTCGAAAATAATCGCCGCGACCTGGGTGGGATCGATATCGGCTTTAAACAGGCGCTCAATCGCTTTTATGGAGTCCGCTGTGGAAATCCCCTGTAATTCTGAAGGATACGGCGCATGGTAAACAGAGCCAGGGAACGGGCCGAACCCTTTTTTATACGGTGCCACCTTACCGGTTAACGCCATCGTCATGTAGGTACGCCCATGAAAACCACCGCCAAAAGCAATAACGCCAGGACGGCCGGTATGTGCGCGCGCAATTTTCACCGCATTTTCTACCGCTTCAGCCCCGGTGGTGAAGAATGTGGTTTTACGCTTGCCGTCGATTGGCGCAACGGCGTTGATTTTCTCAGCCAAAGACACATAGCTTTCGTACGGAACAATCTGATAAGCCGTATGGGTAAAAGCATGAAGTTGTGCTTCGACGGCCTGCACCAGGCGAGGATGACGGTGTCCGGTGTTCAGCACGGCAATCCCGGCGGCAAAATCAATGTACTGATTGCCTTCGATATCGGTAATTGTGCTGTTTTCTGCTGACTGAGCATAAAAATCACACATCACACCCACGCCACGCGGGGTGGCATCCAGACGACGTTGTTGCAGGTTTTTATTGTTCATTCTCTACACCTTGTCCATTAATACATTTAGGTTGAATTACCCTTTAAATTTAGACGCCATCTGGTACTTTAATCGAGAGCCAAATCGTTTTATTTTAAGGATCCAAATGCGTTCACTTGCCGGAGATGTGATCAAGCAGGCATTTAGCCAGCAGACCGATGAAAAGCTGCATCGTCGTCTGTATGCCGCCATCTGCAGTTGCATCCTCGAAGGTAGCCTGAAACCGGCTACCCGAATGCCTCCGTCGCGTGACCTGGCAGGCGAACTGACGCTATCGCGCAATACCGTCCTGCGGGTTTACGAGCAATTGCAGGCCGAAGGTTATATTTCCGCGCGCACCAGCAGCGGTACATTTGTCACCGACAGCGTGCTGGACAATCTCGACCTGCGTCCCAACAAAGAGCCCGTTGCCGCCGCACTGGAGGATCACACCCGCTTATCTGCCCGCTGCCTTGAGCTGCTGGGCCATGCCAGCGCCAGCCCCCGTCAATGGGGCGCATTTATTCCAGGCGTACCTGATGTGGAGCATTTCCCTCACCGGGCGCTCAAAAAAATTCAGGATCGACTGGCGAGACGGTTGCGCCCGGAATTTCTCACTTACGATGCCGCAGGCGGCGTGACTGAGCTGAAAGAAGCGCTGGCAGACTACCTGCACACCGCTCGCGGGGTGCGGTGTTCACCGGAGCAAATTCTGATAACTGAAGGTATTCACCAGGCGCTGGATCTGGTGACCCGGACGTTATGCAACCCAGGGGATAACGCCTGGATTGAGGAGCCAGGCTACTGGGGAATTAAAAATATTCTGCGCATCAATGCGGTTAACTTTTCCGCGATCCCGGTTGATGAACAAGGTATGGTGCCGCCGGAGGCTGGCGAATCCGCGCCAAAGCTGATTTTTGTGACACCGTCACATCAATATCCGCTCGGTTCGGTAATGAGCCTCAACCGCCGTCGGGCACTTCTCTTTCGCGCACGTGAAACGCGAAGCTGGATAGTGGAAGATGACTACGACAGCGAGTTTCGCTTTTCCGGCCAGCCGATTCCATCATTGCAGGGACTGGAAGAAGAGACGCCGGTCATCTATATCGGGACATTTAGTAAAACACTCTATCCCGCACTGCGGCTCGGGTATGTGGTGCTGCCCAAACCGCTCGCCGCACCGCTAAAGAAAGTTCACAACGACCTCTATCGTGGCGGACATTTGCTGATTCAGGCAGCGCTGGCGGAGTTTATCCGCGAGGGTTACTACGCGGCACACATTCGTAAAATGCGCCAGTTGTACAGTCGTCGCCGCCAAACGTTGGTGGAGCTTATCAGCCGCCAGTTGGGCGAGCAGTATCTTGGATCTTTCAGCAGCAACGCCGGGCTGCATATGATTTTACAGTTGCCCGCCGGGAGCGATGACGTTGTCATTGCCCAACAGGCGAATGCGCAAGGGCTGCTGGTGCGCCCGCTGTCTCGCTACTTCGTGAATGAAGAGAAACGCAGCGGCCTGCTGCTGGGGTTTGCCAGTATTGAAGAGTATGAAATGGCGGCGGCGTTTACCCGACTGGTGAGTATTATCAGAGCAAACGCCGTCTAAGCGCTGCCGGATGGCGCTGCCAGCACCTTGTCTGGCCGACAAATCAGATCCATCCGACAGGCTGTTTAATGTGACGCTTTTTTAATCCCTGCCAGGTCCTCCTGGCTTACTTCACCATTCCCTTCTCCCCAACTTTTACGCACGTAATTAATCACGTCGCGCATTTCGTTGTCGCTTAACATGCCACCGTAAGCCGGCATCTTAAAGGAGACGCTGCCACGCGTTGTCGGTGTTTCTGCGCCGTGGGCAATCACTCTGAATAGCGGCGTCGGGTCATCAACCATCACCAGTGGATTGTTGATCAAAGAAGGTGCGTTATCATCCGTCCCTTTCCCCTCCAGACCGTGACAGGTGGAGCAGTAGCGGTTATAGGTCACTTTGCCCGCCTCGGGTGAATTCGACCAGGACGCCGTAGTTGCCGCTGCGCGCACCGTTTCAGGCTTCTCGCTTTTCAGGCTCAGCAGATATTGCGCGATCGCCGTGGCATCGTCATCGGTCAGGTACTGTGTACTCTGCGTAACGACTTCAGCCATCGAACCTGAAACCGCGGCATGCTTGCTTTTACCGGTCAGCAACAGCGATTTTAATTCCTGCTCAGACATTCCAGTGCCGCGCAGCGAAGGCGCATACCAGCCGTCGATCATCGCGCCGCTCAGGTACTCGGCATCAGCATTGGTATACGCTTTTTCGTTCATCGCCATGCCTCTCGGGGTATGGCACGAACCGCAGTGTCCGGGCCCCTCCACCAGATAAGCGCCCCGTTTTACCATCGCAGCGTTGTCATCCGTTTTCGCGCGCGCTACAGCCGTCGTTGGCGCGTCGGTAAACAGCCAGTTCCAGATATGCAGCGGCCAGCGGGCGGAGAGTAGCCACGGAATGGCATTCTCTTTATTGGGTTGCGCAGAGGGAGTGACATCATGCATAAAATAGCGATACAACGCCTGTACATCGTCATCAGAAAGTTTTGCGTATGAGGGGTAAGGCATGGCCGGATAGAGCGGATGACCATCTTTAGCAATTCCCTGACGTACAGCCTTGTCAAAATCCTCATAGGAGTAATTACCAATACCCTGTGTCTTGTCTGGGGTAATGTTGGTCGAATAAATATCCCCTACCGGTGTAGGAAACTTTTTGCCACCCGCCATCGCCGCTCCCCCTTCGGTGGTATGACAGGCCACACAGTCAGAGATACGCGCGATATATTCGCCATGAGATTCCGCTGCACTCACAGAAGCGGTAAACAAACAGGCGGCCAGAACGGTTACGTTACGCATAGATCACCCCATATCCTTGAGTTCATTAACCGCACGCCATGCCTGGTCGATGGCCGTATGGGCGTAAGCACTCCAGTCAGAATCGGAGTTAGCGATGGCAATGCGACCGACTGGCTGACGCGCCCGCTCGATAATTTCTGGCATTTTATCCATATCATCGAACAGCGCGTTGGCGTAATACGCATAACCATGCGCCCAGCGGTTAACCGTAATGGCGGAGATATCGCGTTCATTATCAAAGCCCGTCGAGCCAAACATTTCCTGTAACTGGGAGCGAATCATCTCCTCATGCGCCGCAAATGTTGTCCCCAGTAAATACGCTCGCCCAAGACGGAATTGCTCTCTGGCCGACAGATTACTGCCCGGATAAGTAGGCACATAGACCATGTGAATGACCATCGGATCGTCCGGTGAGGCCGGGTGTTGATACCCGCCGATGCTGACCGGATAGTCGAGCTTAACCCGGCTGTAAGGTGCCGCCGGAGAGTAAAATTCATGCACGCCAAGCTGTTTGAACGCCTGCCAGTTTTTGACCACCACGTTGGTGTAGACCAGCGGTGCCTTCACGTTCAGTTTGAGATCCGCCTGCTGCTGTTCCGGCATCTCAGGCACCAGATGCGGGATCATCATGTTATAGCCCGCCATAATGGCGTTCTTACCGCGCACGCGATGCATTTTGCCGTCACGCAGATAAGTCACCACCACGCCATCCTCTACGTTGGCGGCATTAATCACCGTGCTGTTCAGGCGCAGGCGCGTGGTGTTTTCCGGCAGATCCAGCTTTTCGTAATGCAGTCTGGCAAGGACAGAGTCTTCCATCGTGTTACCCGGTAGTGCATCCGGCAGCATATACCTGACTAACAGTCGGGCCAGCCCGGCGTTACCGTCAGGGAAATGGTAAACATACGGTTCTTCGAGGTCGGCCAGCGACTCGCCGTCCAACGGCGGTAATCCCAGCGCCTCCATGCCGGGTAATGCGCACGCCCTGGCATCGCTACAGGAAATGCCTTCAATGCCGATGGCAAAGAAGTCATTGGAACGCTGCTGAAAATAGAGCAACGCCATTTTGCTCAAACCAACTTTTGTGGCCAAAAATTCACTGTAGCTGTGGGTATCCAGCCATTCCATTTTCTCATCGACCGTCATGCCCGGAAGATAGTCGCCAGGATGGACGTGCAGATCGATCAACGCCTTTCGGTCGTGCTCACTTAGCGGAAAGTCATTGATAACGTCTTCAATTTTACGACCATTGAGCCTGTTCGGCGGGATATCATCAGATACCGCGCGTCCCGGATCGCCGCTGACGATTTTTGTCTCGCCAAAATTCTTTTTGTCGAAGAAAACGCCGCGACTGAGTTGCCAGTCGGGGTAGAAGTTTACGTCAAAGCTCTCTTTTAACCGCGTAACGCTGACGCCCACGGTTTCCATCAGTTTTTGCACCTCAGGGCTGAAATTGTGCGCGGGCGACTGGAATGCTTCGCTGCCGCCATAGCCGAGTAATTTCTTACCTGAGCTCGTAAATTCGTTACGTTTAGCGTGCCCGCCAAAATCGTCATGGTTATCGAGGATCAGGATCCGGCTATTTTGCCCGGCAAGCTGGCGCCAGAAACAACCGGCAGCCAGCCCGCTAATACCGCCGCCCACAATCACCAGATCGTACTCTTCCTCAACGGGCAGAGCGTTTAAATCAAAATGTTTATGCTCGCGGCCTACTGCATGCGCCATTTCAAACGATCCAGGATGATTACCCCGCAGCCCCGTCAGCCCTGGCGGATAATAATTTCCATCTATAAATGCGTTTCCCTTTCCTGCCGCCCTGACCCATTCCAGCGGGGTAAGCCCCGCCGCAATAGTCACCGCGACGCCGTTGAGAAAATCACGTCTGGTAATTGCCATTAACTTTTTTCCTTATTGCTACACACTGCCCTAAATACGACACAAATAAGAGATGTCCCCCTTCATAGTAATAAAGGGGTACAGCCGACTATTTCCCTGGCTTTAACTCTTCATCCAGTTTTTTAGAATCATAATAATCGCCCTGCCAGGTGATTTTACCTGCTTTAACATGAATATAGCTGACACCCTCAAATTTTATCGGATTATTTGTCGGCGGACTCCCTGCCCATTCACCACTATTTTTGCCTGAAAATTCCCAACGAAACGCCACGGTATCTTCGTCGTAAACGGGTTTGCCGACCATTTTCCAGCTCAGATCTGGCACCGCCTTAATAAAGGCACCGATAACGTCTTTTTCAGCTTTTTCTCGGCCATTTATCGGTTCGCCAGCAGCGGCATCATAATAGACTGCGTCATCAGCAAGATATTGCGCGGCTCGCGAAGCATCGTGTGCATTCCAGGCCGCCATGTACTCTTTAACGGTATTCAGCGATGTGCTTTCTGCCAGGCTATAGCCCGAGAACATCACGAATGAAAGCACCGCTATGTTTAATGTTTTCATCGAAATCCTCTCTATTCAGAAATGTCACACATGATATGTTTTACCCGGGTATATTCTTCGAGCGAATAGGATGAGAGATCTTTGCCATAACCCGATTTTTTGAACCCGCCGTGCGGCATTTCGGCGCACAGAGGAATGTGATTGTTAATCCACACCGTGCCAAAATCGAGGTCAATGCTGAAGCGCTGTGCGCGACCATGGTTACTGGTCCAGACGCTGGCGGCCAGACCATATTCCACATCATTCGCTTTGTGTAGTCCCTCTTCATTAGTCGAAAACGGCTGAATAGTCATTACCGGTCCAAATACTTCATGCTGAATAGCTTCGTCATGTTGATGCAATCCGGAGACGATCGTCGGCTCAAAATAGAAGCCCGGACCCGGCCCGGCACGCCCACCAGTTTCAATTTTTGCATGTGCCGGTAAACGCGCAATAAAGCCTTTCACCTGCTCCAGTTGGTTTTTACTGTTTAATGCGCCATATAGCGCAGCCTGATCCGCTGGCGGTCCAAATTTAATACTCTTCGTTTTCTGAACCAGCTTTTCCAGGAATTCAGCGTAGATGGATTGTTCGACCAGAATACGCGTAGCCGCCGTGCAGTCCTGACCGGCATTGAAGAAGCCTGCCGTGGTGATCGTCGCGATCGCCTTGTCCATATTCGCATCGGCAAACACCACCGCAGGCGCTTTCCCGCCCAATTCCAGATGCGCCCTGGTCAGGTTTGCCGCTGCCGAAGCCGCAACCTGCAGACCTGCGCGGACCGAACCAGTAATCGAAACCAGTGAGGCCTTCGGGTTAGAAACCACCAGCGAACCGGTGCTGGCTTTCCCTAATACGACGTTAAACGCCCCTCTTGGGAACAACGGCGCGGCCAGTTCAGCCAACAGCAGCGTGCTGACCGGCGTGGTGTCGCTGGGTTTTAATACCACCGTGTTGCCTGCCGCCAGCGCTGGCGCAATCTTCCATACCGCCATCATGAATGGGTAGTTCCATGGCGTGACTTGTCCAACGATACCCAGCGGTTCACGGCGGATGGTTGAGGTAAACCCGGCGGAATATTCCCCTGCCGCTTTCCCTTCAAGACAGCGCGCCGCACCGGCAAAAAAGCGGATGGCATCGCAGGATGCCGCGATCTCTTCCTTCTCAATAAAATGGCGAAGCTGACCGGTCTCCTGACTCTGCGCGTCTACCAGCCGCTCAACGTTTCGTTCAATCTCATCTGCCAGCTGCAATAACGCTTTTTGCCGCTGTGCCGGCGTCGATTTTCGCCAGATGCTAAACGCCGCCTCCGCCGCCGAGTAGGCCTGCTCCACCTCTGACGCATTGGCGTTTGGTGATAATGCGTACGCTTCGCCGTCGACCGGACTCACCAGTTCGAAGGTATCTTCGCTACGACCTGCTACATATTGCCCATTAATAAAATGCTTCAGGGTTTTCATGTCTGTCTCCCGCTTATAAATACATAAAGAATCTTATGTAATATATATATTGTAAAAAATTTTCAAATGCGCAACATTGACACTATGATAAGCCTCGCATTTTTAACTTAATTTTTACAATTTCGGGATAAGGCTTTTCATCATGAGCCGACGCGTTATGCTCAGCCCATCATGAGGTTATCGGGACACACATCCGCTTGTGCAGTGACATTGCGCATAGGCATGTAAAATAACTCGGCCATTCTTACCTTCCTTGCCCGACGGGCATGTGTTAAAAATGGTCGTTGTTTCAGGGAATTGAGTACAGAAAAGATTATGATTACTCACGCGGTCATATTTGCGCCTATCGGGCAGGTCAGTCGTTCAGACCAGATAGTGCAGCGCCTTTCAAACGCCATTATCACAGGGTTGCTGGAGCCAAAAGAACAGCTTCCCAACGAAACTGATTTGGCAAAGATGATGGGTGTCTCACATATCACTATCAGGGAAGCGCTAAACACGCTTCGGGCTAATAATCTTATCCATACCGTTCGTGGTCGTAATGGCGGGAGCTTCGTTTGCGAAAATATTGATGGCAAAAACAGCGCCCTGCATCCGTTCAAAGCGATCAGTACGGATTATCTTTCTGATCTGGGTGAAATGCATTGCGCCATTATCAGCCATAGCGCAAGGCTGGCTTCCAGACGGATGACCGGCGCGGATATCGCCAAATTTCGCGAGTTTGTTGAGGTGCTCAGCAAGGCAAATTCACCTGAGCTAATGACCCAGGCCGATATGCGTTGTCTACTGGCGATAGCCGCCAGTTCACATTCGGCGCGACTGGCCAATCAGGAGCTACAGGTTCAGGCTGAATGGGCATCGCTGGTGGCGATACTTTATCGCGCAGACAACATTCATGCCGAAATTATTGCGCTTTACTCGGCACTGGCCGATGCGCTGGCGGCTCACAACGAGGCAGAATCCGTGCAGCTTGCCACACGGATCATCGACACGTTTACCTATTACCTTATTGAAAAAAAGCTGAAATATAACTCGAACTGACAATCAGTGAAGGCAGGACAGACAATGAGCTCTTCGACATCCTTAAGCGCATTAATTCGTAAGATTGATGATATTACCGCCTCTACCGTAGATTCTACCGTTGCGCTGGCGAGGAGCATCCATGAGGCGATTTCCGGAGTGCAAAAGGCCTCAGCAGAAGTTGTCCTCGATCCCTCGGTGAGATCTAACGTTCAGCAACACATCAAGCGTACCCTCAGTAACAATCATTACTGTTCAGGGGCCGGGTTCGCCAGCCATATCGAGAGCACTGCAACCACAAAAGAGTATTGGCTGCTGGAATGGTGGTATAAGAAAGATAATGGTTTGAGTCAGGCACACCTCGATTTAGATCAGGCCACCCAGCAACGTCTGGATTTCAGAACCTTCGAGTGGTTTAAGCACTCACCTCCGGCAGGAAAAGCCTATATCCACGGCCCCTACGTCGACTATATCTGCAATATTTCCTATACCCTGACCTCGGCAGTGCCGGTCTACTACAACGATCAGTTTCTTGGCGTTGCCGCCATCGATCTGCTGGTCAGTCAGATAGAAACCGAGCTGCTCTCCTGCGCTCATCCTGACTATGTCATTCTGACCAATCTGGAAAACAGAATTATCTTTTCCAGTTGGCCACGTTTTCGCGTGGGTGAATTACTCTCTCCCGCAAACAGCAGCGTTGTTTATCAGAGCGACTACTTTATCCTTTATCACTATCAAAACTAAGGGCCCGAAGGCCCTTAGTTTTTAGTTATCCTGCCCCATATTCAGCTTGTTAGCGTAGGCAATGGCGTCATTTTCCGGCGCCGCAGAGCGACCAAACGGTCGGGTCAGGAACATATAGATAAGCCCTGAGCCAACGACAATCGCCAGGCCGAACAGTACCGTCCAACGGTCGATAAAGTTGCTACTGTCTGCCGGTTGCGCCAACAACCAAATCCCGCACAATCCGTAGGCTAGCGCCAGCACGTTCACAATCACGCCCCAACCGCCAATGGTCCACTCCCCGGCCGGTTTCCAGCCTTTCAGGCGTTGGCGCAGTGCAGCAAGCACAACCATCTGGAACGAGATATAAATACCGATGACGGCAAACGCGGTAATACGCGACAGGTTGTCTGGCTGGAAATAGACCCAAACGCAGATGATGACAGGCAGCAGACAGCTAACAACCATGGCATTATCCGGCACCCCATTTTTAGAGATCTTTGACATCCACTCACTTCCCGGCAGCATTCTGTCGCGGGAGAAAGAAAAGATAAGGCGGCTTAACGCAGCCTGCAGAGACAGAATGCAAGACAGCATCGCCACAATCGCGACGATGATAAAGATAGTTGCGCCAGTTTCACCAAGTGCTTCATTAAGGATGGCCGGAATCGGGTCAGACGTTTTGCCATTCACGATACTAACCAGATTGGGTGAAGCCAGGAGGTATCCCAAGACGGAAATAATCGCGGAAATCGCACCAAATACGATGCTTAAAATCATCGCAACCGGGATCTTTTTACTCGGATTCTGCACCTCTTCCGCAACGTTACCGCAGGCCTCAAAGCCAAAGAACATAAACAGCCCCATCAGCGCGGCAGACATAAATGCGGTAGAATAGCTGCCGTCATGTGCCAGCACGCCCATCGAATCAAAAATTACGGAGAATGGCTGCGATCGGTGGAATATCAGCAGATAAATTCCCAGCGCAATCACGCTAACGATTTCACACCAGAAGCCAATTTTTGCGACCCGGGCCAGATTTTTAGTCCCGGACATATTAACAGCCATCATCAAAAGCAGCAGCAGGACGGAAGTCGCCAACATAGTGGCTGGCGTCTGACCATAGTGGAAAAGCGACTCAACAAATGTTGAAGTATATTCCGCGATTGACGTAATGGTGACCACCAGTGCCCACAGGTAAATCCAGGCAGCGATCCACGCATATTTCTTGCCCCATAACCTTCTGGCCCAGGGATAAAGCCCGCCGGTTATCGGATACTGGGAAGCAACCTCACCAAACACCAACGCCACCAAAAGTTGTCCACATGCGACGATTAAAATCCACCAGACTGCGGGCGGCCCCGCCAGCGTTACGGCCAGTGCAAACAGCGAATAGACGGCGGTAAGCGGCGAAAGGTAGGTAAAGCCCAACGCAAAGTTTGAAATAAGACCGATCGAGCGATTGAACTGTTCTTTGCCATCTTTTTGAAAATTATCATTTTTCTTATCAGGTGTCTGTTCCATATAGCTTTCTCTTTTGTGGAATAGTCGCAGGGTTGAACAATTAATGTATAAAAGATATTAAGTTATATGTATAGTGATTTTGTCGCTAATTTGTTAAAAATGATCGCGCATCACGTTAATGAAAAAGTGGAAGTAAAACAGTAGAGGGCACAAGCATTTGTCGGTATTTACGCTTCACGATTCTTTAGCCATTGCGAACTGTTGGCCAATTGGCGGGTAAGCAGGCACCCCGAATTGAGTTCGATGCTAAGTAGCAAGAATCGCTGCTGTTAAGCAACATTTTTGCAATATAATAAGATGATGTTAAACGCTGAACCTGAGCAGGTGAATGATGGAAATTGATCTCGATAATCTGGTCTTTGATGGACTGGAAGAAGCGCAAGAGCGTAATGCTGAACGTCTGGAAGATGCAGACAAGAAAGCGCAGGACATTATTGCTGATAATGACTGCGGCGACGCCTGTAAAATCTGATTTGCAAACCGGCGCAATGCCGGTTTTTTTTACCGCCAGACAATGCCCTTCCTGTTATCTACATACCCCATCGCGTTTACCCATTGTTAACACCGCCTTCACTAATAACATTTTGTAAATAGATAAGAATTTTTTCTTATTTTGTCGTGAACGTAAGTTATGGGAGCGTAAAAAGCACAAACCAAAAACGACAGGGATTTACATCATGATGGCAACGAAAACTTATCGCGCTAAAAAAACACTGTTGGTAGTCGGTGTACTGCTGGCCACCGGTATTACCGCCTCTCAGACTCAGGCCGACCAACTGGCCGATATCAAAGCCGCAGGCGTAGTAAAAGTTGCGACATTCGACGCGAATCCGCCGTTTGGCTCCGTCGATGCCAAAACGCATAAGATTGTCGGCTATGACGTTGATTTTGCAGAAGCACTGGCAAAATCCCTCGGCGTAAAACTGGAACTGGTCGCGACTAATCCGGCAAACCGCATTCCATTATTACAATCCGGTAAAGCCGATTTAATCGTGGCGGATATCACGATTACGCCTGAACGGGCGCAGGTCATTGACTTCTCCGTCCCCTATTTTGTTACCGGGCAGCAATTTCTGGTTCCGGCAAAATCCCCGGACAAGCTCGATGAATACAGCAAAGCACGAATCGGCGCGGTAAAAGGCACTACCGGTGAGCAGGCGCTACATCAGCGCTTCCCGCAGTCGCGTGTGCTGGCCTACGACGATATTCCACTGGCGTTAACCGCGCTACGCAATGGCAATGTTCAGGCCATCACCCAGGACAGTACGATTCTGGCCGGTTTATTAAGCGGTGCGCCGGATAAAGCAGATTTCAAAATTCTGCCAGACCTGTTGAGCAAAGAAGAGATCGGCGTGGGAGTAAAAAAAGGGGAGCCAGCGCTGTTAAAAGCCGTCAATGATGAGCTTTCAAGGCTGGAATCTACCGGACAGGCGGCAAAAATTTATGATGTCTGGTTTGGCCCTGAAACCAAAAATCCGCAACCCCGCGCCTTTAAAATAGAAGCGAAGTAATATGCTCTCAGCCCTGTTTCATCGTCGTGCAGCTTCCGCTGCAGATTTTAGCCATTTGTGCCAGGCAAGCGTCCAACTGCGCAATGTCATCAAACAGTTTGACACTCACACCGTACTTAACGGCGTCAGCCTGTCTGTTGAACCCGGTGAAGTGGTGACTATTCTGGGCCCTTCTGGCTCGGGAAAATCCACGCTTATACGCCTTATCAACCAGCTTGAGTCGCTCAGCGGTGGCGAGATTTTCATTGATGACAAACCAATTAGTCAGTTGCGCGGGGCAGCATTGCGCCAGTTACGCAGCCGTATCGGTTTCGTCTTTCAGCAATTCAATCTCTATTCGCATCTGACAGCGCATCAGAACATCTCGCTGGCGCTGGAATATGTTCACGGCTGGAACAAGGCGGCAGCGGCGCGTCGGGCACTCGAATTGCTGGATCAGGTGGGACTGGCAGAAAAAGCGAGCGCCTATGCCGCACAGTTGTCCGGTGGGCAGCAACAGCGCGTGGCCATCGCCCGCGCGCTGGCTTCATCGCCACAAATCCTTCTGTTTGATGAGCCCACCTCCGCGCTGGATCCGGAAATGATCGGCGAGGTATTACAGGTGATGAAAAACCTGGCCCACAGCGGTATTACCATGATCGTCGTGACCCATGAAATGCATTTTGCCCGTGAGATTGCCGATCGCGTGGTATTCATCGATGGCGGAGAAATTCTTGAAGTGGCCGCGCCGGAGGATTTTTTCACCCGGCCACAGCACCCGAGAACCCAGCGTTTCCTGAAAAAAGTGCTCGACCCGTTACACCAGGAGTCATCGCTATAATGCTTGCAATGGACTGGCAGGGAGTGCTGAGCGGGCAACCTCTGCAATGGATAATTTCCGGTTTTCTCACCACGCTCTGGGTGACACTGGCAGGTGTCGTGCTCGCCACGCTCATTGCCATCTTTCTGCTCGGCCTGCGCCTGACCGGCCATCGCTTCAACAAAGCGGTGGTCAGTGTATGGGTTTCGGTGTTTCGCAACACGCCTTTACTGGTGCAACTGATGTTCTGGTATTTTGCCGCATGGAACTGGCTGCCCCGCAACGTCATTACCTTCATCAATGCAGAGCATCCCTGGTCTATTCTGCCAGGCTATGTCTGGTGGTTAACACCAGAGTTTATCTGTTCAGCATGGGGGCTGGGCGTATTTACCTCGGCATTTTTGGTCGAGGAGATCGCCTCTGGTTTACAGGCGGTTTCTGCCGGACAACGCGAAGCTGCCGTGGCGCAGGGATTTTCATCCTGGGCGACGTGTCGTCATATTCTGCTCCCTCAGGGACTGGCAAACGCCTGGCAACCCATTGTTGGGCAATACCTTAACCTGATGAAACTTTCCTCGCTTGCCAGCGGTATTGGATTTGCTGAGCTTACCTACCAGGTGCGGCAAATTGAGAGCTACAACGCGCACGCGCTGGAAGCCTTTGCTGTTGGCACTGCGCTCTATCTGTTCACTGGCATCGTTCTGGGTATGCTGCTTACGCGTCTTGGCCCACGGCCGGCATCGGGTAAGTCGTCCAAGATTAAAACGCGTATCTTCAGCGTCAGGAGCATACTGCATGATCGCTAATATTTCGGTCATTACCGACAATCTTGATTATCTCCTGTGGGGACGCGTGGCGGATGGACAACCCGGCGGCGTTCTGCTCACTTTGTTGATGGCTCTCGGCGCGGCGCTGCTGGCCTTGCCGGGTGGGATAGTTCTTGCCTGCTGCGCCTGGCGTTTTCCGGGCATGGTTCGCAACGGGTTGTTTATCTGGGCAGAGTTTATTCGCGGCATTCCACTAATCTTTGTGATTTTCTGGATGTGGTATTTGCTACCCATGCTAACCGGAAGCGATCTCCCCGGAGCCGTTACCGTGACGCTGGCGCTGGCATGGTTCACCGCCGCCTCGGTGATGCACTCCGTGTATGCAGGAATTAGCGCGCTGCCTGGCGGGCAATATGATGCTGCCGCGGTTCAGGGTTTTCGCCCGTATCAAGCCCTGTGGCTTATCTTATTGCCGCAGGTGTTGCGTAACGTACTGCCATCGCTGACGGGAATTTTTATTGGATTACTGAAGGACACGTCGCTGGCGTTTATCGTTAACGTGCCGGAACTCACAACGGTTGCTGGTCAGGTTAACAGCCGGGTACAAATCTATCCGGCAGCCATTTTTATTTTTACCGGACTGGTCTATTACCTGCTGTGCCTGAGCCTGGAGAAAGTCACCCAACGCCGCTTCGCGCTAAAATGAGATCACGGCTCAACATTCCACAAACTGGTGGTCTTCGTTGAGCCGATATTTCACGCCCGCCCGGATGTTATTTTCCCCCTCAACGGCAAGCGCAAAACGCATTCTCTCGCCATCGTGATAGGCCAGCGCCGCACAGCCGCCGGGACCGAGTATTATCGAATCGACAACACCGGTACTGGCAACAACGGCGTTCTCTCCGCTGGCAATAATGTGGATGTTGTCGGCGCAGTTGGCGATTTTCGATTCTGCGCCAAAACAGGCCAACTGGGTTAAATCACCACCGCAGGCAATCCGGTTTCTGTCGCCGAGCGAACTGATGCGTACGCGCATGCCGGTACTGGCGATACGCGTCCCGTTACCCACGCTACTGATACGTGCCGAATTTCCCGCAACCGCAATTCGCCCGCGATCGCCTGAACTGCCGATATGCGCGTTATAGCCTACGCTACCAATACGTGCGCTGTAACCTGCGCTGGCGATCTGTGCGGCATACCCGGCGCTGGTGATTTTAACGTTATCGCCTGCACAACTGAATCGGGCATTATCTTCCGCACTCGCCAGCGGACGGCTGATTTCCCCCACCGTTTGCACACGGGAAATATTCCCCATCGCGCGAATATCCTGCTGGGCAAAACTCGCCTCTTCCCGCCATTTTGACCAGCCGTATTCCACCAGGCTATTTGCCCAGTCTGTATACCCTTCCCGCTGGAGCGCACGATGGACATCAGCATAGCTTCCGCCAGTGGGAAACGCGCGTAGAAACCAGCGATACATTACGGGCCCAACGCGCCAGGCCCGTAAGTCACTTCGCGTAATCATCATCGCTTAATGCCGGTGATAGCCATCCACCATACACTTGAAGGTTTCGCCTGGCGTACGACCTGTCGTGCAGAGATAAAGATGCCCAAAGATAAAAAACAGACTGATTATTGCCAGCGCGAAGTGCGCCTGAAGCAACCAGTAACGCACGCCGGGGAACAGGTCACCGACAACCGTCGGATAGAGCGATAACAACCCTGAGATCAGCAGCAGTGGCAGTAAGCCGTACATCACGCCAACATAGGCTGCTTGCTGTAGCGGGTTGAATTTAGAACGCTTTGATGCCGGGAATGGGTGTGACTCGCCCTGCATAATACCAAACAGGTAAAAACGCGTTTGTCTTTGCGCTCGTCCGATCCAGCCCTGACGTTGAATAATATAGTGATGCCCGTTGCCGCCAACCAGATTGATCAGGACAAAACCAATCCAACAGGCGAGCAGCAAAAAGCCGCAGACCTCATGCACGGTAAGCAGGCTTTTCATCACCGACGCACTGACGGCGGAGAAATGATTAACCAGGCCACTAACCAGAAGTAGCAGAAATAGCAGCGCATTCGACCAGTGCCACAAACGAACAGCCTTCGAGTATAAATAGACTTTCTCACCGTGCCCTGCCGACGTTTTATGCGCGGCCCGAAAGCGCAGCAAGGCGTGTAGCGCCAGCACCAGCCACATCCCCACCAGCATTAATCCGGCGATGACCAACCACACAGGCCAGTAGTCCGGTGAAAACAGGGGAACATACTGCGCAAGCTGGGCGTGAAACTGTTCGGCATTCTGCGACGCGTTCATACATTTTCCTTTTTAATCAAATGTTGACCGAACCGACGATACAGATGGGGTTTCCCGGCGCCTGCAAGTTGATGCTCGTAATACTTATTTTCTCTCAACCAGGTCTGAATTTCCGGGCTATCTTCGCGACCAAAAATCAGGGCATGTTCCGGGCAGGCGTTAACACAGATCGGCGGGAAACCTTTCGCCAGACGTGATTCAGCGCAGAAGTCGCATTTATCCGCCACTTTGGTCTGCGGGTTGAGATAGCGCACCTGATAAGGACATGCCCCAATACAGTAACTGCAGCCGATACAGGAAGACGTGTCTACCCGCACAATGCCGTTGTCATCTCGCCATGAGGCGCCAGTCGGACACACCTCAATACAGGGGGCATCATCACAGTGCTGGCAGGACTGACGGAAGAAGTGATACAGCGTTTCGTTGTCGTTGTCCGAAACCGGAATATGAGCTATCGACAAACGGCTACCCTGCGCAGGAACATGGTTGGTTTTCCTGCATGCGCGGGCGCAGATATTACATCCGTTACACAGCGATTCGTCGTGAATCATGACGTAATGTTCGTCTTTAGAACGCCTGGTACTCGCTAACAGATTTTGACCTGGGCCAGTGAAAAAAATCACCGTCCCCATGCCAATGACAAATTTTCGTCGGGTGAAGGACATCGGGTTATCCTCTAATACTGTGACAGTGGTCGTCCACACGTTCCATGACATCAACCTGAATAATTCAGGGGTTCTGATACTGCTCAACCTCAAGCCATTCGCACAGGCCGTACGCTTTGCCATAACTCATAAAACGTTCGCTGAACAAATAAGGCTCCGCATTTGATGATTCCACAGTCCGTATATCTGCATAATCGGGATGCGTTTCCATGGCCGTGAGCGCAGCGGCAATCTGTTGAGACTCAAAGCGATACGGCGGTTGCGTCAACATGGCAACCTTATAAGGACGAGGATACGTTCGACAGTCGAAGCGTACCGCCTCGGCAATCGCACGGCAGATGTCGTTTTCCACCACCTGCACACACATGTCGGCGTAATTTGCCGTCATGGTTTGCGTCGAATAGAAATATGCATCTTCCGCCCCCTGCACCCAAGTGATATCCGCACCATTCGCGTCCTGACACAGCACATCCAGCAGCGCGGAAAGGTCGGTTTCAGGAACGGAATAAGGTGGCAGCAAAAAGACACTGCGCGCCACCAGTTGACCCGATGCTGAATGCTGACGGATAAAATCTGCCACAATCGACTCCGGGCTGGCTGGTTCATGAACCTGGGGCGCATTCACCTGTTCTACAGGCGGATGAAACGCCTGCAGCCACTGTCTCTTTCGGCTATCCACTTCGTCAGGAAACGCCTCAACGGGTGTCAGAACGTCGCTCACGTTAGTCATCTCGCATTCCTTACGCCGGCAACAGATCTTGTGCAGCCAAATCAGCGGCTACATCTTCAAGTCCGAGTCGGTTCAGGGTTTCACGCGTTGGGCAGCCCAGCTCTGGATCCCAGCCCATTTCCTGATAGAACATCGTCAGCGACTGACGCATATCCTCCCGGTCCATCTTGTCGGTCCCTTCAGTGAAGACCGGGATCTTCGGATCTTTATCAAACACCCAGGAGCAGATAAGATCGTGCTCATTGCGCATATCTTTGGTTTGCATCAATTTGACCGTATAGGCACGGTGCAGGGTAAAGATGCGTTCAGCGGCCAGATCCAGACTCTCCTGCGTGGTTTCATCGCCGGTGACCGCCTGGAAGAATTTTGCTTCCAGCTCCAAATCTCCGCGATAGTTGCGACTCTTGAGTGGTGAAACCGTCATCGGCCACACCCAGTTGCACAGCGTAACCGCGTTATGCAGGCAGACTTTCAGCAGCGTCCATTTGGCATATTTGATCTTGGCGGCATTGATCGGGGTGTAGTTTTTGGTTTCGTCGTATGCATCCTGCGAACCAAATAACTCGGCCGCTACTTCGCGCTGTAATTTCAGCGGTAAACCGGAACCGATGAAGTTGATATGGGTGTGCGCCATACAGTCACGGTTAAACATACAGTTGGTGATCGCCCCCACCTGTGCAGAGGCCTCGTTTGCATGGTGGACAGGAAAACCAAACGGCGACCACAGTTTATTTTTGGCATACCCCCAGTACTCTTCGCCCAAATCCCAGCGTTCAGCAATGGCATACGATCCATCCGCAAGATGGCTGAGTTCCCCCACGCGATGCGCCAATCGGTAGTAAAAATCCTTAATAAAATGAGGATCGCCCGCTTCCAGCTGATCCCACCGGATCTCCGCATATTCTTCAGCTGGTAGCACGCGCTTAAAGACGCCTTTCGAATAGCAGTAGGTAAAATCACGGTGCAACTGTCCGTAGTTACACCAGATGCCATAATCGTCAAACAAGTTCAGGCCAATCAGATTTCCCACCACGCGCCCATCGTCTTTATCGTCGAAATCTTTCGGGCCATTGGGGAAAATGGTGGTGTGAACAAAGTTCGCCACGCAGGTGTTACCGCCGGTACTTGGCACGCCAAAATCTTTCACCCGCGGGACATTGAGCTGCGACATACAGCGAATGGGACATGAATGGCAGCCGCTCATTTTGACCGTGTATTTCTCAGCGGCTGGCCCCAGATCGAAAACGGATTTATAGGTACGGAAACCCACGGTATTCTGGTTTCCCGGCGGGATTTCCCCGGTTTCGATTGGCCCCCCTTCTGCCGCGCCCCAGAACAGTCCCTTACGGGCCGTCCAGCGCGAATTTGGCGAAGAGTATTCTGCCCAGGCCTGCGGGGTGCTTGGCACAACGTGGTTGTTGTTGGCACCGATGAGCTCGGTCATCATGTAATCATTGAGCCGCTTCATCTCTTTGCGATCGGCAATATTGACCCCTTTAGTCCCTTCTACCGCAATGGCCTTCAGGTTTTTCGACCCCATTACCGCGCCAGTACCGGCGCCTCCGCTGTGGTTGCGACTGTTGATCATGCAGGAGAGCGGCACCAGATTTTCACCCGCCTGACCAATAGCGGCGACGCAGGTTTCCGGGCTGGTAATGCGGCAAATCTCTTCGGTTGTGGCGCGCGTTCCCTTACCCCACAGGAAATCAGCTTTTTCGATGCTGACCTTTTCGTCTTTGATGTTGATCCAGACAGGCGTCGCGGACTTGCCTTCGATAATAATGGCGTCGTAACCGGCGAATTTCATTTGCGCGGCGAAGAAGCCGCCCATATGCGCATCCACCACTAAATTGCCTTTGGTAAAAGTCGATAAGGAGGTGATATTGACGCGGGAGCTACAGGGGGCACCAGAGCCCGTTAATGGCCCAGTGGCGAAAACCAGTTTATTCCCTTCATCAAAAGGCATGGTGCCTGGCGGGACTTCGTCGTACATAATTTTATAACCAAAGCCCATCCCGCCGACAAATTTTTTAAATTTACTGGAATCTTCAAGGGTGATATTCCCCGTGGTGAGATTGACCCGTAAAATATTACCTGTCCAACCATTAGCCATCATGTTTTCCTTTGCAAGAAGGTTTAATAGATATACCCGCCATCCTTCAGGCAGTTTTTTTGCAAACTGCGATATTTTTGGCAATTAATGACGCGTATCAGGCATGCCTGCTCTCTATCAAACAGTAATATCTTTCCACTCGATAATTTTTAATGCCCCAGTCGGACAAGCATTGGCGCACTCCCCACATAACACACATTTTGAGGATTTTTTTGTTTCGGTATTCACGGTCGCCATCATCCACGGGCAGGCGGTGGTACAAGCACTGCAGCCAATACAACGTTTATGATCCACCGCAATACAGCCGTCTTCCTGTTTCCAGGTAATAGCGCCAATGGGGCAGACCTTCATGCATTGTGGATCTTTGCACTGACGACAGGTATCAGCGGTATAGTTTAAATCGCCATACAGTCCGCCACCGGACCCGACGCCATTATCGCCAAAGAAGAAGTTGCGATGGATTTTTATACGGGAAAAGAAAGTCCCCACGGCACCATCGTTATAATTGGTACAGGATATTTCACAGCGATGGCAGCCAGTACAGCGCGCTCGCTGGGTCACCAACACCCCTTTCGGCGTATTGATAAGTCCCACGGTACCGCTGTCAATATCTTCCTGTTTACAGCCAAAAAGTGATAACAGTGCAGGGGCGATGGTTAATCCCGCCAGACCTTTTCCTGATATCCGCAAAAATTCAAGTCGTGTTAAACCACAATCTAAAAATGGACGATCAACCTGATTCATTTATTTCGCATCCTCTTCGCAAACGCTGTGTTAGCAACACCTCCAGGCCAAATTAAACCCGTGCAGCTCACGCCATTTCGGGCGGTTAATATTGCCAACAACACGTAAATTTTTACCCTAACCTGATCGCGTAAAATGACGGTGGTTAAACTGAATGAATCTAATCCTTTAGGGTTAGGTATAAGAATAATGTGGTTATTCAACGCGCATAGTTTTGATCGTCATCAATTAAAAAACGGAAGGGAAATAATTTATGTGGAGTGATATTTATTATCATTAAGGTAAGTTGAAATAGTATTTCACATGCTTTGCAAATATTTGTGACTCTACTCGCATATATATTTTTATATATCAGCCGATATACAAATTAATATACAGCGAACATTACTGCTCGAATGACAGCAGTAAATTATATATATTGATACATTAACGTAACGAGAATAAAAGGACGGCGAAAGAGACGACCATCCTCTGTTTGTAGATTAACCGGCTAATGCTTTAATAACGGTCTCAATAGCCTGTTTTTCTAACTCGCTGCGCTTCACGCGCTGGTTGGCGAGGGTGGTTCTCAGTACTCCCGCAATGACGATATGCTTAGGCTCTTGTCCCAGATCGCGCATTTCCAGCACTACTTTACCGACTATTCTGCACATTTCACGGTACAACTCATCGTCTTTGGTCTGATTTCCCATTTTATCCCGCTCGTCATTAACTCAAACCAACAGCATATATCAGTCTGACGGATTAGACAAAATTCAATGAAAATCAAATAAATGTCATGAATTTACTGAATCCTCTGCAGTCGATTAACCAGTTCAGCAAGACTCCCCGCCTGCATTTTTTCCATTACCCGCGCCCGATGAACCTCAACTGTGCGCACGGCAATATTCATAGCGTCAGCAATTTCCCGATTCATTAACCCTTTTGCTACCAGTTGCGCCAGTTCTCGCTCCTTTGGCGTAAGCTGCTGATAGCAAAACACGATCTCTTGTCGCGAAAAGGCGGCGCGAGAAATCTGTATTGCATGCTCTAACGCCGCTTGCAGAGGCGCGGCGGACACCGGCTTTTGCAAAAAATCGACCGCACCGCGTTTCATTTGCTCAACCGCCATCGGCACATCGCCATGCCCGGTAAGAAATACTACCGCCAGCGTACTCTCACGCTGGCGCATGGCTTCATGCACAGCATGCCCATCCAGTACAGGCATACGCATATCCAGCAAAAGTACGCCCACCTGGTGCAGATTTGCCTCGGCGAGGAATGTTTCGCCTTGCTCCCAGCAACACACCTCATATCCCAGACTTTCCAGTAAAAACGCACAAGCCTGGGTGACGGCAACATCGTCATCCAGCAGATGAATGATTGCCACGACGGCCTCCCTCCGGGTTTTGCTTAAAATGTAATGTCACTACCACGCCCGCTTTTTCATCTGGAGCCTGATGATTTTTGATCTCAATGTCTCCGTTTACGTAGCGCACCAGTCGCTGACAAATGGCTAACCCCAGCCCCATGCCCTCTTTACGGGTGGTCATAAACGGCTGAAAAGCCTGGTACAGCTGCACTTCATCAATACCTCCGGCGTTATCCTGCACCTGAATACTCACATCACCCTCCTCACGCTGAGCGCTAAACCACACTATGGTTGCCCCTGCCTGGGCGGCGTTGAGTACCAGATTAGCCAGTACCTGTTCGAGAAGAACGCTCGGCAACGTTAATGTTAACGCCTTACCGATCTGCATTTGCAACGCTACCGCCGGGAATTGCTGTGGCATGCGTAATAATTGCCAGACGTGATGGATAGCATCATGAACGTTGACGACCTGCCAGTCATCGGTCATCACCGGATTGCCCTGTGCCTGGCTGACCCACTGGCGAAGATTGTGCAGCGTATCAGCCCCCCGCTGCGCCTGGGTATCAATGTGCTCCAGCGCGGGCAGCAGCGGATGCTGTTGATCCTGACTACGCAGACGGATCAAACAGCCCTGCGCATAATGACGAATAGCCGATAGCGGCTGATTGAGCTCGTGGGCAAAACCCGACGTCATCTCGCCAAGCACGCTCATTTGACGAGCGGTTTCCAGCTCCTGTTCCTGTTTGCGCAACAATACGTTGTTTCGCTCCAACTGCCTGCCGCGTCGGCGGACCAGCAACATCACCCAGATGTAATTGAGCGTCAGCAACAACAATACGAGAACCGCGCCCCCCATCGCCAGCCGATGTTGAATCAACCAGCTTTTGACATCCAGCCACAGCTGGCGCTGCTGCGGATGCTGGCGGACATCGCGCAGCAACGCTTCCACCTCGCGGGTCGAGGCGGGTGCCCCCCAGCGAAACGCCGCGTTCTGCGGCGCATTGAACAGGGCCCGCGTAACGCGATCGGCCAGCTCGTCGCTTACCGCAGGGAGTGCCGCAAATGACCAGTCAGGATAGAGCGGCGTACTGGTTAAACAGGGAATCGATGTCGGATGGTTAAGCACGGTCATAAAATCCGTTTTACGAATAAGCCCTTCTTCGTCCATTTTTTCCAGCAGGCACACCGGCACAATCACCGCCTGCACGGCTTTTTCGCGTAATAAATAGAGTAAGGCATCGGCGGGAAATCCGGTAAACGTCAGGCGCAAATCGCGCTCCGGGCGCAGGCCGGCATCACTGAGCGCTTTATATCCCAGCAAATAGCCGCCAAATGCCTGAGCGTCAATGGCACCCACCGTTTTGCCGATCAGATCGTGTGCGGAGGTTATCCCGCTATCGCGCCTGACGAGGATCGCGCTGCCAATCACATTACTGGTGGCTTTCCCTCCGCGAGTAGAACGGAGTGACGCCAGCCAACGTAGCGCAGCGCGGCTGTTGAGTTGAACAAACTGCGCCGGATTAGTGACCACAAATTGTACCGTTCCACGATTCACCGCCTCCTGCATCTGCCGCAGGTCCAGCGGTTGAATATGAAACTGTTCGCCGGGAATTTGCTGATTCAACAGGGTTTCCAGCGGCTGCCAGTGGAGACGTGTGGAGACCTCCCCACGCATTGCCAAAACGCCAATGTTCCATGACTGTGCCCTGACCACACCGCTTAGCATCCATAGCGACGCCAGCACCGTCAGACATTTTACTACGTTGCGTCCCACTCAATTATCCCTGTCAATTATGTTGTTTTAGATCAACAACAAGCCGGGTATGTGGTTAACCACAATAGAGCCCCCCCGTCACGATTTTTACACTGTAAATCATCAAGATTCTTTATTCATCACACGCAACTCAACGGCGTGACCAATGTTTCGTTGTTGCATCGTGACGGGAGAAAATATGGACAGCAGTAAACGGCAGTTTCTCCAGCAACTGGGCGTCCTGACCGCTGGCGCATCGCTGGTACCCTTGGCTCAGGCACAATTCCCCTTCTCGCCTGAACGCCATGAAGGCTCACTTCAGCATCGCTACGCCATGCTGGTTGACCTGCGACGCTGTATCGGCTGCCAGGCCTGTACCGTCAGTTGCGCCATTGAAAACCAGACACCGCAGGGTGAATTTCGCACCCTCGTTAACCAGTATCAGGTGCAGATTGAGGGTCAGCAGAGCGTCACCAACGTCCTGCTGCCGCGGCTGTGCAACCACTGTGATAATCCTCCCTGCGTGCCCGTTTGCCCGGTACAAGCTACCTTCCAACGCGAAGACGGCATTGTGGTGGTCGACAACACGCGCTGCGTGGGCTGCGCCTACTGCGTGCAGGCCTGCCCTTATGATGCGCGGTTCATCAACCATGAAACACAAACCGCCGATAAATGTACCTTTTGCGTTCACCGCCTCGAAGCAGGCCTGCTCCCGGCCTGCGTGGAATCCTGCGTCGGCGGCGCGCGCATCATCGGCGATATCAAAGATCCGCACAGCCGAATTTCTCAAATGCTGCGTGAACACCATGACTCCATCAAAGTCCTGAAGCCGGAAAACGGGACGTCACCGCACGTGTTCTATCTGGGTCTGGACGAAGCGTTTGTCACCCCGTTGATGGGACGTGCTCAACCCGCTCTCTGGCAGGAGGTTTAAATGAACCATTCACTGGTTATTGAAGAGGTTCTGGCTCATCCCCAGGACGTAAGCTGGTTACCCTGGGCCGTACAATATTTCTTTTTCATCGGCATTGCCGCCTGCGCCGCGCTGTTCGCCTGCGTGTTGCACTGGCGTAAAAAAGAGATGCCGGAACTGGAAAACCTGACGCTGTTAATCGCCCTGACCTGCGCGATTACTGCGCCGCTGGCGCTGACCGCTGACTTACACCAAACCGCCCGCGTCTGGCATTTCTACGCCTGGCCGACGCCATGGTCCTGGATGCCGTGGGGCGCGCTGTTTTTACCACTATTTACCGGTTTCTTAGGTCTGTGGTTTCTGGCACAGCACGTGAAACGATTAACGCTTAAAAGTTACAGTGTCACCAGGTGGCTGGCGATAGGTAGCGCCCTGTCAGCCATCGGGTTGCTGGTTTACACCGGCCGCGAAGTGTCGGTAGTGCAGGCGCGTCCTATCTGGTTTAGCTACGCCTTTCCGGTGGCGATGTTCCTCAGCGCGCTGCAAACGTTTCTCGCCCTGCTCATCGCCGCGACACAACGCGAGGGAACATTGGCCCGCAAACTGGCGTGGGGACAGACAGTCACCCTGATGGCACTGGCTTTAGTCGTGATGATATGGGTAAGCGGCAATACGCTTTCCGGTTCCGCTATTCGCCAATGGCTGGACGTTGCCTCTTTAGCACGACACTACGCCATCGGTTGGGTTGCGCTTTGGCTTGTTTCGCTACTCCTTTGCGGGCTGGTGCTACGTCACCCTTTATCGCGGCCGCTGCGCATATTACTTGCCTTTAGCGCGATGGCGTTGTGCTGGCTGATGCGCTGGACGTTACTAATCCAGGTGCAGACCGTACCGAAATTTAACGCGCAGTTTAATCCTTACACCCTACCCGGTGGTACTGATGGCTGGCTGGCCATTGTGGGCACCTTCGGCCTGTGGATAGCACTGATCATTATTGTTCGTGAAGCCCTGAACGCGATAGGAAGGAGAATGCAACATGGCTAATTTAACCCGTCGTCAGTGGCTTAAAGTAGGCCTTGCCGTAGGTGGCATGGTGACTTTTGGCCTGAGTTATCGGGATGTGGCAAAGCGCGCCATAGACGGTTTGCTGGACGGTTCCTCGGGCAAAATTACCCGCGACCGCATCTTTGGTAACGCCCTCATCCCCGAAGCCAATGCCCAGCCGCGCTGGCAGCAAAACCCGCAACAGGTTATCTCCATGACGCAGTGCTTCGGTTGCTGGACGCAGTGTGGCGTGCGTGTGCGCGTTGACAGTGAACAAGGCAAGGTGTTGCGCATTGCGGGTAACCCCTATCACCCATTGTCTCACGAGCACCCTATTGACGCCTCCGTCCCCTTTGCCACCGCAATGGAGCAACTGGCGGGCGAAACGGGTCTTGACGCTCGTTCCACGGCCTGCGCCCGTGGCGCAACCTTACTTGAAGGTTTATACAGCCCGTTACGCATTCTGCAGCCCATGAAACGTGTCGGCAAACGCGGTGAGGGAAAATGGCAGCGCATCAGCTTCGAACAACTGATCAAAGAGGTAGTGGAAGGCGGCGACCTGTTTGGTGAAGGCCACGTTGACGGCTTGCGGGCAATCCATGACACCAATACGCCGCTGGATGCCAGGCATCCCGGCTTTGGCCCAAAATCCAATCAACTGCTGGTCACCAATACCAGCGATGAAGGACGTGATTCATTTTTGCGCCGCTTTGCATTAAATAGTTTTGGCAGTAAAAACTTCGGCGCGCATGGCGCCTACTGCGGTCTGGCATACCGAGCCGGTTCCGGTGCGTTAATGGGCGATCTGGAGAAAAACACCCACGTGAAGCCCGACTGGGACCACGTCAAATTCGCGCTATTTATGGGAACGTCTCCAGCGCAATCCGGTAACCCGTTTAAGCGCCAGGCTCGCCAACTGGCCAGCGCCCGTTTACGTGACGACTTCCGTTATGTGGTGGTGGCACCGGCTCTGCCATTGACCACTGTGCAGGCTGACAATCGCGGCCACTGGCAGCCCGTTCGTCCGGGAAGCGACTCCGCGCTGGCGATGGGGATGATCCGCTGGATTATCGATAAACAGCGTTATAACGCCGATTATCTCACCATTCCCGGTGTACAGGCCATGCAGCAAGCCGGAGAAAAAAGCTGGACTAACGCCACGCATCTGGTGATTACCGATGAGCTTCCAACCCTTGCCGGACAGCATTTAACCCTCGCGCACCTGAGCGCAAACACCGCCCAGGAGCCAGTGGTCGTTAACGAGGCCGGCGAAATTGTCGCTGCCAGCAGTTGCCCACGCGCGCAACTTTTCGTCACCCGCCAGGTCACGCTGACAGACGGTCAGACAGTGACGGTAAAAAGCAGCTTCCAGTGTCTGAAAGAGTCCGCCGAAAAACTAACGCTGACGCAATACAGCCAGCAATGCGGCGTGTCTGAAGCAGACATTGTCGCCCTGGCCGACGCGTTTACCCGCCATGGCCGCCAGGCTGCGGTGATCACCCACGGTGGAATGATGGCAGGCAATGGATTTTATAACGCCTGGTCGGTGATGATGCTCAATGCGCTGATTGGCAATCTCAGTCTTGAAGGCGGCGTATTTGTCGGCGGTGGCAAGTTCAATGGTGCCACCGACGGTCCGCGTTACAACATGGACAGCTTCGCCGGGAAGGTAAAACCGAAAGGGTTAAGTATCGCGCGCAGTAAAACGGCTTATGAGTCTTCCGAAGAGTATCGCAATAAGGTGGCCGCCGGACAATCGCCCTTCCCGGCCAAAGCCCCGTGGTATCCGTTTGTCGCAGGCCAGCTAACCGAACTCCTCGTCTCAGCGCTGGAAGGCTACCCTTATCCGCTGAAAGCCTGGATCTCCAACATGACCAACCCGTTCTACGGTATCGCAGGGTTGCGCGGCGTGGCGGAAGAAAAGCTCAAGGATCCTGCGCGTCTGCCGCTGTTTATCGCTATTGACGCCTTTATGAACGAAACCACGGCGCTGGCCGATTACATCGTGCCGGATACCCACAACTTTGAAAGTTGGGGATTCAGCGCCCCGTGGGCCGGCGTTGCCAGTAAAGCCACCACCGCGCGTTGGCCGATAGTGACAGCGGCAACCAGCACTACCGCTGACGGTCACCCCGCCTCGATGGAATCTTTCTGTATCGCAGTGGCAAAACGTATCGGGCTACCCGGATTTGGTGACAATGCGATTACCGATCCGCAGGGCAATCACTATCCGTTGAACCGTGCGGAAGATTACTACCTGCGGCTCGCCGCCAATATTGCGTTTATGGGCAAAGCGCCGGTCGCAGAGGCGCAACCGGAAGACATTGCGTTGACTGGGGTACAGCGGATCGTGCCTGTGATGACTCAAACGCTGAAAGCCGATGAAATCAGCCGGGTGGCGTTTATCTACTCCCGCGGTGGGCGTTTTGCGCCGGACAATAGCGGGCGGGTTGAGAATCGGATAGGCAATGCGTGGGAAAAACCGCTACAAATCTGGAATGCGGACGTCGCCGCGCACCGCCATGCAATTACCGGCGAGCGCTACAGCGGCTGCCCGGCCTGGTATCCTTCGCGCCTGTCAGATGGACGTGCGGTCGAGGAGTTGTTCCCGGAACAAGAGTGGCCGCTGAAACTGATTTCTTTTAAATCTAATACCATGTCCAGCGCCACGGCGGTGATCCCACGTTTGCATCATCTGAAGCCGGTTAATCTGGTGGCGCTTAATCCGCAGGATGGTCAACGCTATGGTTTAGCGCATGGCGATATGGTGCGTATCACCACGCCAGGCGGTCAGGCGCAGGCGCAGATAAGCCTGCTTAATGGCGTGATGCCGGGCGTGATCGCCATTGAACACGGTTATGGGCATAAAGAAATGGGCGCGGCGCAGCATACGCTCGACGGCAAGCCGATGGCGTTTGACGCCCAAATAAGGTCGGGGATTAATCTCAACGATTTGGGCTTTGCGGATCCTACCCGGCAGGTTGCCAACACGTGGCTTGACTGGGTGTCGGGTGCAGCGGTGCGCCAGGGGTTACCAGCGAGAATTGAGCGTATATGACTTTAGCGCCGGATGACAACGCTAACGTGTTTTATCCGGCCTAAATGACGTCGTAGGCCGGATAAGGCAACGCCAGCGGATCAGTTATTTACCGGGATCACCGCACCTTTATATTTGGTGCGGATCCAGTCCTGGATCTCTTTTGAGTGCAGGACATCAACCAGCGCCACGATATCTTTTTTCTTCTCGTCGCCACGATGCACGGTAATGATGTTGGCATACGGGTTGTTTTCACCACTTTCGACGGCGATAGGATCTTTCACCGGATCCAGCCCCGCATCGATGGCGTAGTTGGCGTTAATCACCACCGCATCGCCTTCGTCGTTGTTATACATCTGGGGTAACAGCGCCGCTTCCACGTTAGGCAGGAACTTCAGTTTTTTCGGGTTCTCAACGATATCGCTAATGCGCGCGGTCACTTTGTCCACGCCCGGCTTCAGCTTGATTACGCCCTCTTTTTCGAAAATCGACAGAATACGGCCTTCCTCAGATACCGCATCGCGCATGATGACCTTGCCGCCTTCCGGCAGATCTTTAAGCGATTTCACTTTTTTCGAATAGATCCCAATTGGCTCGATGTGAATCGCTCCGGCGCTGACGAAGTCATAGGTTTTATCGCCCGCATGATCTTTAATCACGCTGTTCAGGTACGGAATATGCTGGAAGTAGTTAGCATCAATCTCACGGCCAGCCAGCGCGGTGTTGGGTAAAATGTAATCCTGGAATGGTTTAATCTCTAAATCGATCCCCTGCTTCGCCAGAATAGGCTTAGCCTGCTCAAGGATCTCCGCGTGCGGCACGTTAGAGGCGCCAACGGTCAGCGTATCTGCCCAGGAGGCAAAGCTCAGGGCGCTTAAGGTTGCTGCGGCGAGTAATGTCAGTGATTTTTTCATGATAATGGTTTCCGTATTTTATTAGCGTTTATCTAACAGAGAGGTGATCACATCGCCGCAAAGCTGGATGATGAAGACAATGAGCAAAATCGTCACCGTCGCCACCAGCGTGACGTCGCTGTGGTTGCGCTGGAATCCTTCCAGATAAGCCAAATTCCCTAAACCGCCAGCACCAATCACCCCGGCCATTGCGCTGTAGCTGACCAGCGCAATCAGCGTCACGGTGATCCCGGACACCAGAGCAGGAGAGGATTCCGGCAGTAAAACCCGAAAAATAAGCGTGCTTAGCCGTGCGCCCATCGAACGCGTCGCTTCAATAACGCCTTTGTCGACTTCACGCAGGGCAATTTCGACCAGACGCGCATAAAACGGGGCCGCCCCTACGATCAGCGCAGGCAACGCGGCATTAGCGCCGAGAATGGTGCCAACCATCGCTTTGGTAAACGGGATCAGCAGCACGATCAGAATGATGAACGGGATGGAGCGAAAGATATTCACCACCAGCGAAATAACGCTATACACCGCGCGATTGTGAAACAGTCCGCCACGTGCGGTCAGGAACAGCGCCAGACCAAGCGCAACGCCCAGAATAAAGGTCGCCGCGCCAGAAAGGACCGTCATATAGAGTGTTTCCTGGGTTGCTGCCAGCAGTTGCTCCCACTTCAGATGAGGAAACAGTTCTTCAGCCATGGTGGATCACCTCGCCTTCAATGTCGCTCTGGCGCAGATCAGCCAAAATATTGTTCAATTGTTCCTCAGAGGCCACAACGTGCACCCACAGCTGACCAAACACGCCGTGCGCGGTTTGCGTCATCTTGCCGTGTAAAATGTTAAACGGCAGGCCATAGCGCAGGGTCAATTCGCCAACCACAGGCCGATGCGTACGTTGCCCGGTAAACGTTAGCTTGATCACCACGCCGCCCAGCTCGCTGGCCAACTGTGGGTTGAACTCGTCTTCCTCGGTGTACTGGCTCACCTGACGAACGAACTGTCGGGTGATCGGCTGCTGCGGATGGGTAAAGACGTTGAGCACGTCGCCTTCCTCAACGACCTTGCCGTTTTCCATTACCGCAACGCGATCGCAGATTTTGCGTACCACGTGCATTTCATGCGTGATCAGCACAATGGTTAATTTGAAGCGGCGATTAATATCGAGCAGCAAATCGAGGATCTGATCGGTCGTTTGCGGATCCAGCGCCGAAGTGGCTTCGTCACACAGCAGGACGTCAGGATTGTTCGCCAGCGCACGGGCGATTCCTACCCGCTGCTTTTGCCCACCGCTAAGCTGGGACGGATACGCATTTTCACGACCACTCAACCCCACTAGCGTAATCAGTTCAGCAACTCGCGCTTTAATCGATGCGTTTGACGCTCCAGCGATTTGCATAGAGAACGCAATATTTTCACTGACCGTTCGTGACCACAGCAAATTGAAGTGTTGAAACACCATGCTGATTTTCAATCGCGCCTGACGTAACGCTTCCCCACGGGCGGCGGAAATATCATGACCGTTAATCGTTACGCTGCCGGAAGTCGGTTTTTCCAGACCATTGAGTAAGCGTATTAAGGTGCTTTTTCCCGCCCCGCTGTAACCAATAATTCCGTAAATCTGTCCCTGTTCAACCGTCAGGTTGACGTTATCGACAGCGGTAATGGCAAGCCTGCCTGGCGTAAACACTTTCGAAATATTTTTCAGGACAATCATGTCGTTTAGGTATCCGCTGCTGCTTATTGTTCTGCTGCGAGCGCTTTTGGCTGTTTAGCAGTATGGATGTCCAAACGAGTGTAATCAGTGAGATTGGCTTTTAAAATGAATTAAAACGCATTTGATATAACTTTTAGAAATATGTTGGTTTGGTCGTCGTTATACACAAAAGTCAGGGATTGGGATGACAATTACACCTTGTTGCGCAACAAACCGCTGCTGCGAACAACCCCTTTATCTATATCAGGAAACAAATTAATGAATATTCTTTGTAAAACTGCACAGAAGTGTTTTGAAACGCTGTTTCCATTTTCCTTTTTGATAATTTTCAGCGTATAATGCGCGCCAATTGTCTCTTGAATGGTTTCAGCACATTGACCTGTAAAACTCAACGACTACTAAACTCACCATCCCGTTGGGCTGAAACACAAGCACACATTCCTCTGCACGCTCTTTCGATGTCACCTATCCTTAGAGCGAGGCATCACAACTTTCGTAACTCAGGTTTAGCTTCCCTTCCGTGCGCGGCGGGAGCCAGATTTCCATATCCTTCTCAACTTAAAGACTAAGACTGTCATGAAAAAGACGAAAATTGTTTGCACCATCGGTCCGAAAACCGAATCCGAAGAGATGTTAACCAAAATGCTGGACGCGGGCATGAACGTCATGCGTCTGAACTTCTCCCACGGGGACTATGAAGAACACGGTCAGCGCATCAAGAATTTGCGCAACGTCATGAGCAAAACCGGCAAGAAAGCCGCAATCCTGCTCGACACCAAAGGTCCGGAAATCCGTACCATCAAACTGGAAGGCGGTAACGACGTTTCCCTGAAAGCGGGCCAGACTTTCACCTTCACCACCGACAAATCTGTCGTCGGCAACAACGAAATCGTTGCTGTTACTTATGAAGGCTTCACTAAAGATCTGTCCGTCGGCAACACTGTTCTGGTTGACGATGGTCTGATCGGCATGGAAGTTACCGCTATCGAAGGTAACAAAGTTATCTGTAAAGTGCTGAACAACGGCGATCTGGGCGAAAACAAAGGCGTTAACCTGCCGGGCGTTTCCATCGCGCTGCCAGCACTGGCTGAAAAAGACAAACAGGACCTGATCTTCGGTTGCGAGCAAGGCGTTGACTTCGTTGCAGCCTCCTTTATCCGTAAACGTTCTGACGTCGTTGAAATCCGTGAGCACCTGAAAGCGCACGGCGGCGAAAACATCCAGATCATCTCTAAAATCGAAAACCAGGAAGGCCTGAACAACTTCGACGAAATCCTCGAAGCGTCTGACGGAATCATGGTTGCTCGTGGTGACATGGGCGTTGAGATCCCGGTTGAAGAAGTTATCTTCGCGCAGAAGATGATCATCGAAAAATGTATCCGTGCACGTAAAGTCGTTATCACTGCGACCCAGATGCTGGACTCCATGATCAAAAACCCACGTCCGACCCGTGCTGAAGCCGGTGACGTAGCGAACGCCATCCTTGACGGTACCGATGCCGTAATGCTGTCTGGCGAGTCTGCAAAAGGTAAATACCCGCTGGAAGCCGTCACCATCATGGCAACCATCTGTGAGCGTACCGACCGCGTGATGACCAGCCGTCTGGACTTCAACAACGACAGCCGCAAACTGCGCATCACCGAAGCCGTTTGCCGTGGCGCGGTTGAAACTGCAGAAAAACTGGATGCTCCGCTGATCGTCGTCGCAACCCAGGGCGGTAAATCTGCGCGCGCAGTACGTAAATACTTCCCGGATGCCACTATCCTGGCGCTCACCACCAACGAAACTACCGCGCGTCAGCTGGTGCTGAGCAAAGGCGTTGTTGCACAGGTGGTTAAAGAAATCAGCTCTACCGATGATTTCTATCGTCTGGGTAAAGAAGTCGCTCTGGAAAGCGGTCTGGCTCAGAAAGGTGACGTTGTGGTGATGGTTTCCGGTGCACTGGTTCCGAGCGGCACGACCAACACTGCCTCCGTTCACGTGCTGTAATAATTCCAACGCGAATTAATTTGCTTAAAAAAGCGCCCTGGTGGCGCTTTTTTTATTTTATCGATAGCTACAATTAATAAAAAATCAAATCGGATTTCACTATCTAATCGGTGATTATCTAAGATGAATCCGATGGAAGCTTTCTGTTTTCACTCGGTTTTTTAGCCGTTTTTGCACAATTCGATGCTTCTTTGAGCGAACGATCAAAAATAAGTGCATTCCCATCAAAAAAATATTCTCAACATAAAAAACTTTGTGTAATACTTGTAACGCTACATGGAGATTAACTCAATCTAGAGGGTATTAATAATGAATCGTACTAAACTGGTACTGGGCGCGGTAATCCTGGGTTCTACTCTGCTGGCAGGTTGCTCCAGCAACGCTAAAATCGATCAGCTGTCTTCTGACGTTCAGACTCTGAACGCTAAAGTTGACCAGCTGAGCAACGACGTGAACGCAATGCGTTCCGACGTTCAGGCTGCTAAAGATGACGCAGCTCGCGCTAACCAGCGTCTGGACAACGCAGCTACTAAATACCGCAAGTAATAGTATCTGTGTAATAAAAATGGCGCACATTGTGCGCCATTTTTTTTGCTTTGAACTTCCCTTCCCTGTTATTGCGTAGCACGCACCTCTGCACCCTCTCCCGGCACACCATTCTGTGCAGACTTCACTTCTGCGCCATTGCTTACGAGCGACGCTTGCCCGGCAGTTACGGTGACCGGATAGCCCGCACGACGATACAAGGCTCTTTCCACCAAACGGTTATCCACGGCTTTATTGTCTTTAAACTGGGTAAAACCGGCTGGCAGCACATACGGCATGGTCTGGACGTTTTGTTCTTCTTCCGGCGACAGCGGTCGATGCACCTCGACATACCGCATTCCGTTCGGCTCTATCGAATATTTTATCGGCTCATTAATTACCCTGACCGGCGTTCCTGTCCGGACCTGAGCAAACAGTGCTTTGATGTCCGGCGCGTTCATGCGAATACACCCAGAACTCACGCGCAGTCCCACGCTGTCCGGCGCACTGGTGCCATGGATCAGGTATTCCCCGTTCCCATGCGCCAGACGCAGTGCAAAGCGTCCTAACGGGTTATTAGGCCCGGCAGGTACTACCGGCGGTAATGTTATGCCGCGCTCCAAAGAGCGTTTACGGATGCCTGCTGTCGGAGTCCAGGTTGGATTCGGGATTTTCTGCCCAACCCGCGTTTCCATTACCGGCGTTTCCAGCCCCTGCAAACCGATACCGATTGGGAAAACCTGAACAATATTCTCTCCTGGCGGGAAATAATACAGACGCAGTTCCGCCAGATTCACAATAATGCCTTCGCGTGGTGCATCTGGCAGCAGTAATTGCGAGGGAATAGTAATCTGCGTTCCGGGTTTAGGTACGGGGGCAATCGTATTATTGGCTTCAAGGATCAGCATTGCGGCGGTATCAAACTTACGGGCAATCGCCTGTAGGTTTTTATCGCCTTCCTGCACGGTGTAAGTTTGATTTTGCCCAACAAGACGGCTGTTCGCCTGGGGCAAAGGATAATCGACCGCCCATGCGGCCTGAATAGCGCTGTAAGCGCCGATTAGCATTAATGTAATAACAGACGCGCGTTTCATACTCACTCACCCCCCTGGCGTTTCTGCCGGACGAGGGCAAGCGCCCGATCCGGCCTACGAGTCACTGCGTTGCACTACCTCACTCTATCACGTCGATCTGAAAATTGACGTGTTTTATCAGTTTAGCTAAGAGTTGCGGCTTTGGTGCGAATAGCCCGAATCATCGCCTCCAGCCCTTGTGAACGAGACGGTGTGAGATGCTGTGCGAGCGCCATTTTTTCAAACCACGGACGCACATCAAAATTCACAATATCCTGGGCCGTCATGCGGTCATACAAAATGAATACCACGGCGATAAGCCCTTTAACAATTGCCGCATCGCTGTCGCCCTGTAATTCAATAATTCCTTCCGCATTCTGACGCATGACAATCCATACCTGACTTTGACACCCCTGGATACTATTTCCCGCATTACGATCGTCGTCATTTAATTCCGGCAGACGCTGACCCAGTTCAATAATGTACAGGTATTTCTCTTCCCAATTAGCGCAACGCAGAAAATTACGCAACAACTTTTCTTTATCCGGTAGCGCAGCCATAACGCCTCCCTGTTATCCCAGTAAGTGATGAATACGTTTGAGGCCCGTTACCAGGCGATCCACTTCTTCGTGGGTGTTGTACATGGCAATCGATGCCCGGCACATCGCAGGAACGTTATAATAGGCCATCAGCGGCATAGCGCAGTGATGCCCTGTCCGCACGGCGATGCCATAGTTATCAAGAAAACTCCCGACGTCATAGGCGTGATGTTTGCCGAGGTTAAACGCAATAACCCCCAGACGATTATCCGGCCCGTAAAGCGTTAAATCCGGCACATCCGCCAGCTGTTCCAGCGCATAGCGCATCAGGAATTGTTCATATTCGCTGATTTCAGTAAGTCCCAGCGCGGAAACATACTCAATAGCCGCCCCGAGTCCAATAATCCCCCCGGTATTTGGCGTGCCGGCTTCAAACCGCCAGGGAGCTTTGGCCCACGTCGTCCCCTGGCTCAGGCTCACCGTCGCAATCATTGAACCACCGCCTTCCCACGGCGGCATCTCCTGCAGCAACGACTCTCTGGCATACAGAATGCCAATACCGGTTGGCCCGTAGAGCTTGTGCCCGGAGAAAACATAGAAGTCGCAATCCAGCGCCAGCACATCCACCTGATGATGCATAACCGCCTGCGCGCCATCCACCAGCACTTTCGCGCCGTATTGATGCGCCAGCTCAATCATCTCAACCAATGGGTTTTCCGTGCCCAGCACGTTAGACACATGGCTAATCGCCAGCAGTTTCGTGCGATCGTCAAACAGCGTCGGCAGCGTTTCCAGTTGCAACGTACCCTCTGCATTGAGCGGAATAACGCGCAGTTCTGCACCTACGCGGGCGCACAACATCTGCCAGGGGACAATATTGGCGTGGTGCTCCATTTCACTGATGATAATGTTATCGCCCGCCCGCACATTGCTGCTGCCCCAGCTGTTCGCCACCAGATTAATGCCTTCCGTTGTCCCGCGAACAAATACCAGTTCTTCAGCTGAACGGGCGTTGATAAACAGCGAGGCGAGCTTGCGCACATTCTCCATTTTTTCCGTGGCCTGCGCGCTCAGCGTATGGATCCCGCGGTGGACCGCGGCATAGCCGTGACGGTAAAACTCGGCTTCGGCATCAATCACCTGGTTGGGCTTTTGTGCGCTGGCGGCGCTATCCAGATACGCCAACGGTAAACCGTTCACTTCACGCGTCAGGATCGGAAAATCAGCCCGCACTTTTTCAATGGGAAATGTCATGCTACGCCTCCCGGCAAGCGTTGGGCGATCCGTGCCAGGACCTGTTGTTTCAGCGTTTCCTCGCCCAGGGCTTCCGTCAGCTCAGCGGCAAACGCATAGAGAATCATTTGTTGAGCATCCTGCTGGCCGATCCCGCGCGAACGCAGATAGAACATCTGCTCGTCGTCGATCCGCCCTACCGTCGCCCCGTGGCTGCATTTTACGTCGTCGGCATAAATTTCAAGCTGCGGCTTGGTATCGACTTCAGCCAGTTTTCCGAGCAGTAAATTATTATTGGTCATCTGACCGTCGGTTTTAATGGCATGCTGAGCGACGTTGATCAGGCCATTGAATACCGCGCGCCCCTTATCGCTGACAATCGTTTTATGCAGTTGCCGGCTGTTGCAATATCCTTTGTTGTGCGCAAGCCAGGTGCGGGTATCGCAGACTTCATTTTTCACCGGCATCGCCAGGCTGTTAAGCCTAAGCATGGTGTTTTCGCCGTTAAGCTGGGTGCTGGTGTTATGGCGCAACACCGCATCACCGAGTAAAAAACTGTGGCTGGCGGCCGTGGCATCAGCGCCCAACTGAATATCATTATGCGCGAAGTGATGGCTGAGCGGATTCTCAAACGCCAGTTTGATGTGGCGCAAGTGGGCGTTTGCCGCGACGTTCATCGTTAATCGTGCACCGGTAAAATGGCGATATTCGCTGAGGCTGACATAGTGTTCAATGACGGTGGCTTCGGCGCCTTCAGCCAGATCCAGATGGTGGCGATAGTGCGCCGTGTTCACCTCATCGCCCGCCAGCCCCTGGGTAATATGCAGCAGCAGCAACGGTTTTGCCGGTCTCTGGTTACGCTTCACCTGAATGTGCGTTACGCTGCGGGAGAGGCTTTCGGTCAGGTGCAGAAAGACTTCCGGTTGGATAGCTGCCGGTAGTGACTGGCGCGCATCATCAATGGTAATGTCAAAACCGCTCCCCTCCGCGCTGTCGCTGAGCGTTGGACTGAATTGCCCGTCAACAAAGACCAAGCGGACAGCATCAATAGTCGGTGCTAACGCTTCACACTGGGCTGACGTTATCTCAGTGACATGACTGACAAACTGGCTGTTGGTTAATCCTTCCAGCGGCGTGTATTTCCAGTCCTCATGCTTACGCGTTGGCAGCCCCAGCCGCAGCATCTGCTGCAGGTGCTGCTGGGCATGGTGCGAGCGCGTCTTCCCTTGCGTTTCAAACAGATGATGCCACTGTTGTAGCACGTTACTGCTGTTCGCTAAGCCAGCCATAACCTTGCTCCTCCAGTTGTTTGACCAGCGTGAAATCGCCGGATTTCACAATTCGCCCCTGGTAGAGAACGTGCACATAATCGGGTTTGATGTAATCCAGGATGCGTTGATAGTGGGTGACAATAATGAATGAACGTTGCCCGTCGCGCAGCGAGTTCACGCCATCCGCAACGACTTTCAGCGCGTCGATATCCAACCCGGAGTCCGACTCATCAAGAATGCACAGCTGAGGTTCCAGCACCGCCATTTGCAAAATGTCATTACGCTTTTTCTCGCCACCGGAGAAACCCACGTTGACCGAACGCGTTAGCAAATCTTCCGGCATCTTCAACAACGCGATTTTCTCTTCCATCAGATCCTGGAAGTCGAACCTGTCCAGCGACTCTTCGCCACGATAACTGCGCACCGCATTCAGTGCCGTTTGCAGGAAAAACTGATTACTGACGCCGGGGATTTCTACCGGATACTGAAATGCCATAAAGATCCCTTCACCTGCCCGGTCTTCGGGTGACAGTTCCAGTAAATCCTTACCGTTGAATTCTACCGTCCCGCCGGTGACTTCGTAGTCATCGCGCCCAGCGAGCGTTGCGGAAAGCGTACTTTTCCCGGAACCGTTCGGCCCCATAATGGCGTGTACCTCTCCGGGGCCAATATCCAGGCTCAGCCCACGCAGAATAGCTTTATCTTCCACACTGACCTGTAAATTTTTAATGCTTAACATGTGCTTTCCTTAAATTTTAACCGACGCTGTGTTCAAGACTTATGGCGAGAAGTTTTTGCGCTTCCACGGCAAATTCCAGCGGCAGTTCAGAGAACACGTCTTTACAGAAACCATTAACGATCATCGAAATGGCATCCTCTTCGCTGATGCCGCGCTGTAAACAGTAAAACAGCTGGTCTTCACCAATGCGTGAGGTGGTGGCTTCATGTTCGAGCTGGGCGCTGTTGTTACGACACTCCACATACGGGAAGGTGTGCGCGCCACAATCCGCGCCGATTAGCATCGAGTCGCATTGGGTATAGTTGCGGGCGTTGGTTGCGGTCGGCATGATCTTCACTAAGCCGCGATAGCTGTTTTGACTGTGTCCAGCGGAGATCCCTTTCGAGATAATGGTCGATTTGGTGTTCTTGCCGATGTGGATCATCTTGGTGCCGGTATCGGCCTGCTGGTAACCACTGGTCAGTGCGACGGAGTAGAATTCGCCGATAGAGTTGTCGCCGCGCAGAATGCAGCTTGGGTATTTCCAGGTAATGGCCGAGCCGGTTTCCGACTGCGTCCACGACATTTTGCTGTTATCGCCTTCGCACAGAGCGCGCTTGGTGACAAAGTTCAAAATGCCACCAGTGTTACCATCACCAGGGAACCAGTTTTGTACCGTCGAGTATTTCACTTCGGCATCTTTGTGGATGATGACTTCCACCACCGCGGCATGCAGTTGGTAGCTATCGCGTACCGGGGCTGAACAACCTTCGATATAGCTGACGTAACTGCCCTCATCCGCAACCAGAATGGTGCGTTCAAACTGACCGGTTTTTTCCGCATTTATACGGAAATAGGTCGACAGTTCCATTGGGCAACGTACACCTTTCGGGACATAAATAAACGTGCCGTCGGAGGCCACCGCCGCATTCAGCGCCGCAAAGAAATTGTCATTACCCGGGACAACCGTACCCAGATAGTGTTTTACCAGCTCAGGGTGATCGTGAATCGCCTCACCAAACGAACAGAAAATAATGCCCTGTTCCGCCAGTTTATCGCGATAAGTTGTCGCCACCGACACCGAGTCAAAAATGGCATCAACCGCCACCTCTTTGCCTTCGCGGACCGGCACGCCAAGCTGCTCGAATGCGTCCTCAACTTCTTTACTTAAAAACGCATTCGCCCCCGTTTGCTGCACCGCGCCCGGCTCAGACGCGCAGGTTTCATCGCAATTACCGCAGGACGGCGCGGAGTAATAACTGTACTCCTGGTAGTTCAGCTTATCGTAATGCGCTTTTAGCCAGTGCGGCTCTTCCATGGTTAGCCAAGCTTTAAAGGCATTCAGGCGAAATTCCAGCATCCAGTCGGGTTCATTACGTTTTGCCGAAATCGCGCGCACGACATCTTCGTTGATCCCTTTCGCCAGCTCATCGGTTTGTAGATGGGTGAAGAAGCCCTCTTTGTAATTAAGGTGCCCGCCAGCCCAAGTGTTGACATCGTCAGTTGCTTCAGTATTACGAGACATAGTACCGCCTATACCCCAAAACTTTCGCCACAGCCGCATTCGTTCTGGGCTTTCGGGTTATGAAATTTAAATAGCTGATTTAATCCTTCGCGCACGAAATCGACTTCTGTGCCGTCAATGAACGGCATCGCCTGTAACGGTACATAAAGTCTGGCACCCTCCGTTTCAAACAGCAGATCGTCTTTTTGGGCCTGGCGAACGGTGTCCAGCACGTAGCCGAATCCCGCGCATCCCGTTTGCTTCACGCCTAAACGCACGCCCAACATATCGGGTTGTTTTGCCACCAGCTCGCGGATGTGCGCCGCAGCCGCTGGCGTTAACGTCAGTCCACGCCAGGCAAAATCGTCCGGGTTAAATGTTCCTGAATGCAATTCCATAGGGTTACCTCGAGTCACTAGCTTTCAAGCTATAACAACATGTTAGTGATAACGATTATCACTTCAACCCCTCAACAGCAGGGGCATTCGGGTTAATCGCCCTTTTTGACCCCTTTTACTAAGCATAGACCCTGCTGCGTGGGTTAACAGGGATGGATTTTTTTGTTCAATGCATTGATTAATAATGGATTTTAACAATTGAATCGTACAGACAGGTCAAAGACTAAAAGATGTATAGATAATGTCTATTTAAGTGATAAGTTTTAAAAATTTAATGAAATCATATGACTATTGTATAATCATTAACTTAATCTCTTCTTGTTATAGACAAAAACGGACTAGTTAATCCTCTAAATTGCGCCCCAGCGCATTTTTACCTCCCAAACTTCCCCCTTTTTCATGCGCCCTATGCGCGTGATTTATCCAAAACACCACAACGCCTTCCGAACAAAATCGACGGTACGGTTTGCGCGTCTACTTTTAAGATCCTGCTTGATAGCATTACAAGTGACTTTCTCAACATCAGAATTAAGCAATATATTTCACTTCAAAATCTCACTATTCTTAGATGTGCATCATTACTATTCATTTTTAATTCTAAGCTTTTCATTTCCCTCATAAATATAAATAAAACATAATAAAAATGTATGACATTTATTGCCTTGCGTATTCAAGCATCATGTCGTTAATTACAGTTTCCTTGCGTATGTGAAATGGAGTTTTAAATGGCTATACCTGCGTATTTGTGGTTAAAAGATGATGGTGGAGCAGACATCAAGGGTTCTGTAGATGTTCGCGACCGTGTAGGGAGCATTGAGATCTTAGGATTTAGTCATGGCCTGCACCTCCCAACCGACAACAACACAGGGAAAATAACAGGAACACGAGTACATAGCGCTCTTATATTTGAAAAGGAGTTTGATAGCTCCAGTCCATATTTTTACAAAGCAGTAGCCACTGGACAAACCCTTAAAGAGGCCGAATTTAAATGGTACAAAATCAATGATGCAGGACAGGAAGTTGAATACTTCAATATGCTACTCGAAACAGTGAAGGTGGTTTCAATTTGTCCTCTAATGCATGACGTGAAAAACGCAGCCACTGAAAAACATAATCACCTTGAAAGTATTGCTCTTAGATATGAACGAATAACCTGGAAGCACTGCGACGGGAATATAATATTTTCTGATTCCTGGAGTGAACGGTGATTCGTTGCACATTTCATTTAAACGGTGGGCAGCTATCAAATCTTAGCTGCCCCGGAGTTGGCTTCTTCCCTGCATATTCAGGTAACAGTGGGGAGCATAGAAACAACCCTGAATCGGTAGCAATTCAGGATATCGGGCCGCTTCCTCCAGGTAAATACTATATTGTTTCGCGTCCAAAAGGCGGGATTTTCAGCGCAATTAAAGATTATACTGCGTCAGAGATTAGCGGTTCAGACCGCGATATCTGGTTCGGATTATTCAGAGAGGATGAAAAATTAGATGACGTTACGTTCTATAACAAGGTCAGCCGTGGGTATTTCAGATTGCACCCAGCGGGGTATAATGGCGTCAGTAATGGCTGTATAACTCTTCCCAGCAGAGCTCATTACAACATACTCCGGGAAGCACTTTTAAGTACTCCACAAATGCTGATTACCCCGAGTCTTCGTGCATACGGCACTATTCAGGTGTATTAATGAAACATATTAAAAAAGTCATCACATGGTATTTATTTGCAATATCTTGGGTTTGTTTTTTTCTATTTATTTTCAAGTATTTACCTGAAAATAAATTATTTAATTTAATCTATCCCGGTGTGAAAGAGATGGACCCCAGCGCCTGGGACAATACACACATGACCGTTATCTTTATAGGCGCATTATTATTGAACGGAATTTTTATATTTTTCATGTCGATGATAATGGAAAGATACCAAAATTAAATGAAAATGCTTAACAGTGGGACTTCAGTCCCACTGTTTTCAGTATCGAATCTACCCCACTGCCAATTTAGGCGAGTTCACATTCCACAACCCAATTGGCTGGCAGCAAGGTCATCCAGTCGGTATGCGTCGTTGATAGCCAGTTGGCTACAGCACTGTCCTCAATCGCAAGGCTGGTTAAAAAAATTCTTTAGATTTAGATATATACTCATTTTGCAGAATTAATATCTATTTAGAGATACGTAGGAATGACGGGAGGGAAAAAATTCAAATTATGAACAAACAACAAAAAACCCTTAAGGCTGCTTGCTGGCAGGCTTAAGGGTTCCGGCCCCATCCGGCGCTTATCTCCGGCACTCGCGATGGCTTAGCTCTTGAAGGGGCGATAAGAATAATCTCACTTCCGGATATGTTTTGTTTAACACAAATTGCGATTTGACTATTTTATAAGCGTATTCAATCAATTATTAGACGCTATTTTTCACTGAGCGCGTCCAGCAACAGACGCAGCCCAGCTGGTTGATGCTCCCGAGAAAGATATAAACCATAAATCGGCAGGCTTTTAGGTTGAAGCTCGGGCAAGAGTCTAACCAGCTTTCCCTGTGCCAGCCCTTCCCGCGCCTCCAGTTCCGGCACCAGCGCAATGCCCGTTCCCGCCAACGCCGACTCACAGAGCAACGAAGAGATCCCGGCGCTCAAATTCCCTTTAATCGCAACAGCGGCAGCCCGCCCCTGGGCATCCAGAAAGTGCCAGGATTTTCCGGCAAACCCGCTGTAGTAGAGACAATTATGCCGCGTAAGGTCGTCGATAGTCTCAGGGGTGCCGTGTTGATGCAGGTACTCTACAGACGCGCACAGTACCGATTGACAGTCGCCAAGGCGACGGGCAATAGTCCCAGGCTCAGGGTTTTCCGTTATACGGATCGCCACATCAATGCGTTCTCCAACGAGGCTTACCGGTTGATTATTGATCTCCACCTCGATACGCAATTGCGGATACTTCGTCAGAAACGCGGGCAGTACCGGCGCTAAGATATGCATAGCGGTAAAATGCGCGCAGGCCACACGCAGCGTGCCAGAGGGAGTTTGCGCGACGCTGGCGGCAGCAATATCCAGCGAAAGTTGTGCCAGAGAACGCGTTTTCACTAATGCCTCTTCACCCGCTGGCGTGATCGTCAGACGGCGCGACGAGCGATGGATAAGCCTTGCCCCCGCCCATTTCTCCATCTCGTCGAGGTAACGACTGACCATCGGACGGGAAAGCCCCAGCGCACGCGCGGCGGCGCTCAGACTGCCCAAGTCACAGATATGGTTGAATACCGTTGCCGCCATCACTCTGTCCATTGCATCCCATCCGATCGTTTTATGAAACTCAGCATGTCCTAATAAGGGAATTCTAACAGATCCGAATTTGCTTAAAATACGGGAACTATCAAAAGACAATTTCCTGCACAAGGATACCTATAATGAAAGTTAAAACGCTGGCCCTGCTGTTACCTCTGTTCGCCTCTTCAGCCTTTGCCGCGACGCTACAGCTGGACGTCTACAATCCACAGGACAAGGCTATTTTCCCGGTCTCTTCAACACTGGTTTCAGGACCGAAAGAGGCAATATTGTTTGACGCGCAGTTCAGCACTAAAGATGGTGAACAACTGGTACAGATGATTCACGCCAGCGGTAAAACGCTGAAGGCCATCGTCATCACCTCCGGCGATCCGGATTTCTATTTCGGCCTGCAACCTCTCGTCAAAGCCTTCCCACAGGTAAAAATCCTGGCAACACCGCGCGTAGTAGACCATATCCGTGCCACCAAAGAGGCCAAGCTGCAATTCTGGGGCCCGCAGATGAAGGACGGCGCGCCAACATCGCTCACCGTTCCGCAGGCGACAACGCAAACGCATTTCACAGTTGATGGTGAAACGCTGGAACTGCGCCACCCTAATGATTATGCAGCCTACGTCTGGATCCCGGCGAACCGTGCCATTATTGGCGGTACCGGCGTGGCGTCTGGTATACACGTCTGGACGGCGGATACGCAATCTGCGGAACAGCGTAGCGCGTGGCGTAGCGTATTGAACGAAATGCAGAAATTACAACCCACCCAGGTGATCCCGGGACATTACATTGGCGAACGCCCTGCGGGCGATAAAGCGATTCGCTTCACACAGGACTATCTGCAATCGTTTGAGCAGGCCTTAGGGGCGAAGAAAGGTTCGGACTATGTGATTAAAACCATCACCGCGGCTTGGCCAGGTCTTGCAGATGCAAGTTCTCTGGCGCTAAGTGCAAAGGTTAATACGGGTGAGATGAAGTGGTGATTGAGATTTAACGCAAAAAATAACCCCGAACGCGTGTCGGGGTTTTACTCGATAAGCATACCGGAATCAATGAACGCCCATGCGCCAGGCAAAATAGATCTCTTCTTTTAGTTCAGTCGAAGAAAGCGTCAATAAATCCGCGAACTCCAGCTCTAACTGTTTCAGTCTTTTCAGGTATTGAGCCGGTGAAAGATCGGTTTTATCACGACGTAAAAACTCTATTGCCAGTTGGGCCGGGTCTAATTGGGTAGACATATCATCCTCGCTTGTGTTCAAAACCTGCACAGTATAACACCATTCCCTGTGCAGATAATGACCAAAAGCAATATGCATCACAAAATTGCCGTCGTCAGACGCGACGTGCAGCACAATCGTCCCTGCTCATCGAAGATTTCGATTTGCCATACCTGATGACGAGAGCCGGTATGCACCGCGCGACATACCCCTCTGACACGCCCTTCCCGCGCCGAGCGAATATGATTGGCGTTGACCTCCAGGCCCACCACTTTCTGCTCACCCTGAGTACACAGGTATCCCGCCACCGAACCAATGCTTTCAGCCAGCACGACGGACGCGCCGCCGTGCAGCAAACCAAACGGTTGTTTAGTACGGTGATCTACCGGCATTGTGGCTTCCAGCGTGTCATCGCCAATGTGCACAAAACGAATATCGAGCAGCCCAACCATATTTCCTTCACCCATGGCGTTGAGCGCCTCGAGTGTGACTTCACGTTTCCAGATCATCCTATAATCTCCAGCAGTGCCTGTAATGGATGGCGAACGCCCGTGCCTTCAACGCGTTTAACCTGACTGCGACAGGAATATCCGGTAGCCAGACAACGGTTACGCGGCAATCGTTGCATTGCCTGGTGCCATGATAGTTCATAGATCCCCAGTGAGTTCTGATGATTCTTCACTTCGTGGCCATAGGTACCCGCCATACCACAGCACCCCACACTGATGTTCTCTAACTTTGCGCCAAAGCGGGCAAAAATAGCCGCCCACTGTGCAGGCGCGCCCGGCAGGGCCGTCACTTCGGTACAGTGTCCAAAGAAGTACCACGGTTCACCGCTAACAGCGACTGGCTGCTGTGACTCGACAACAGTCGATAACCATTCGTTGGCGAGTAACACATGGAAATCGCCCCGCTGTTCCCCGAGCGCCAGCTTGTATTCGTCGCGATAGCAAAGCACCAGCGCCGGATCGACACCCACCATCGGAATATTCAGTTTCGCCACCCGATTGAGAAACTCAGATGTTTTCTTTGCGGTTTTAGCAAAACGGTTTAAAAAACCCTTAATATGCTGGGCCTTGCCGTTTGGCGAGAACGGCAGCAGTACCGGCTGCAGACCCAGCTTTTCGACCAGACGTATAAAATCAGCCACTACCTGCGCATCGTAATAGCTGGTGAACGGATCCTGTACCACCAGCACCGTACGGGCTTTTTGCTCAAGGCTGAGTAATTCGAGCTGTTCCAGCGTCATATTGGCGGAACGATGGCCAACCAGCTGACGTTGAAGCGACGGCGCAGACAGCAGCGGTAAGTCGACCATGCCGATATACTTTTTAGCCAGATTACGCACCAGCGGCTGGTTGATGAAGAAGTTAAACGTGTTCGGCGCCCGCGCCATTAACGGCGCATAACTCTCAACGGTCGCCACCATGTGATCGCGTAACGGCCGCAGATAACGCGTGTGATACAACTGCAGGAAGCGTGAGCGGAACTCCGGCACATCAATTTTAATCGGACACTGTGTGGAGCAGGCTTTACACGCCAGACAACCCGACATTGCCTCTTTCACTTCGTGCGAGAAATCGTATTCGCCCTTGCGCGCATGCCAGCTGTTGCGGGTACGGGCAATCAGCGTACGTAAACTGGCACGTTTTTCCGGTAACTCTTTTTCCAGCTGTACCGGGTCAATCCCGCGATCTGCCAACAGACGCAGCCATTCACGCACCAGCGTAGCTCGCCCTTTTGGTGAATGGATGCGATTGAGGCTGATTTTCATCGACGGACACATGGGGCTTTTCGCATCGAAGTTAAAGCATAACCCGTTGCCGTTACACTCCATCGCCCCGCGCCACTCCTGGCGTACGGCCAGCGGGATCTGACGGTCATACGTTCCACGCTTCACCGCGTCCACTTTCATCATCGGCGCATCAACATCTTCCGGTGGACAGATTTTGCCAGGATTGAGCCGGTTTTGCGGATCAAACACCGATTTCACTTTACGCAGTTCGCGATACAGTTCCTCGCCGAAAAACGCCGGGCTATATTCTGCACGAAAACCTTTCCCGTGCTCGCCCCACAGCAGACCGCCATATTTTGCCGTCAGCGCGACAACATCGTCAGAAATGCGTTTCATCAGCATTTCCTGCTGCGGGTCGCACATATCCAGCGCCGGTCTGACGTGTAGCACGCCCGCATCCACGTGACCAAACATGCCGTAACTCAGGCCGTGGCTATCGAGCAGCGCACGGAACTCGGCAATATAGTCAGCCAGATGTTCCGGCGGAACGCAGGTATCCTCGGCAAACGGAATCGGCTTCGCGGCCCCTTTCGCATTCCCCAGCAGACCGACGGCTTTTTTACGCATAGCGTAAATGCGTTCGACGCCCGCCAGCTCGGTACAAAGCTGCCAGCCTATAACGCCCGCTTCCTGACGCGCGATTAAGCCATCCAGGCGTTCGCACAGTGCGCTCACCTGCGAATCAATCAATGCCTCGTCGTCACCGGCAAACTCCACAATATTCAGACCCAGCATCTCTTTATCCGCCACATCGGTAATCAATTCACTTACCGAATGCCAGACAATATCTTCCCGTGCGAGGTTAAGCACTTTGGAGTCGACGGTTTCAACCGACAACGCGCGCGCTTCAACCATCACCGGGGCATTACGCAATGCTGAGTCGAAAGAGTCGTACTTAACGTTAACCAGTTGTCTGACTTTGGGCAGCGGCGTGATATCCAGACGAGCTTCGGTGATAAACGCCAGCGTACCTTCAGAGCCGGTAAGAATGCGGGTTAAATCAAATTCGGTCATCTCATCGTTAAAGACGTGCCGCAGATCGTAACCGGTCAGGAAGCGATTAAGTTTCGGGAATTTATCAATGATCAGCTGTCGGTTGTCGCGACAACGCTCGTAAACCGTCTTGTAGATGCGGCCAATAGTGGTGTTGCTATTACCCAGCGTTTGGGCAAGTTCCACCGGCATTGGCTGGGTGTCAAGAATATCGCCCCCCATCAGCACCGCGCGGATCCCCAGCACGTGATCGGAGGTTTTACCGTAAACCAACGAACCTTGACCGGAGGCGTCGGTATTGATCATCCCCCCCAGCGTAGCCCGGTTACTGGTGGATAACTCGGGGGCAAAGAAATAGCCGTAAGGCTTCAGAAACTGGTTGAGCTGGTCTTTTATCACCCCGGCTTCGACCCGCACCCAACCTTCCTGCGCGTTGATTTCAATGATGCGGTTCATATAGCGGGACATATCAACAATAATGCCCTGATTCAGCGCCTGACCGTTGGTCCCGGTGCCGCCGCCGCGTGGGGTAAAAATCAACGAAGAGAAAAGAGGTTCCGCCGCCAGACGAGCGATGAGCGCCACATCTGCGGTTGAGCGAGGGAATACGACAGCATCAGGAAGCAGCTGATAAATACTGTTATCCGTCGACATTGTCAGACGATCGGCATAGCTCGTTGCCGTATCGCCCGTAAATCCTTGCTGCTCCAGTGCCTGCAAAAAATTGAGCACCAGTTGAACGACACCTGGCGCCTGAGAAATTTGTGGAATCATTATAGTGACCCTTTCCTGCGGTCTGTGTTGTGAATTTAATCGTTTGCGTGTTGCTTTGATTGTTGTATCACATTTTTTTCTAATACGCTCAGCAGATTTACAGGCAGAATCCGCCTGTTAAAACCCGCTGAAATTGCTCATCATTACAGGGTGTCATTTAAGTGTTCACGTCGCGTCAACGTTCTGGCGCAAAGACAAAGGTGAAAAGTATTTATGGTAAATTTCCGCCAGCCCAAGGATATCGCACAAGTGCTGCTATCGGCGCTGTTTTTGGTCATCATGATTGTGGCCTGTCTCTGGATTGTTCAGCCCTTTATCCTCGGTTTTGCCTGGGCGGGGACGGTGGTCATTGCGACCTGGCCCATCCTGCTACGTTTACAAAAATTACTCTGGGGCCGCCGCTCGCTGGCCGTGCTGGTGATGACCCTGTTGCTGGTGCTGGTGTTCATCATTCCTATCGCGCTACTGGTTAATAGCATTGTTGATGGCAGCGGGCCATTGATCCATGCCGTAACCGCAGGCGATATGACCCTGCCGGATCTGGCGTGGCTGAACAGTATTCCGTTGGTCGGTGCCAAATTGTATGCCGCATGGCACAGTCTGCTGGATATGGGCGGCTCGGCCATCATGGCCAAGGTTCGTCCTTATATCGGTACGACGACGACCTGGTTTGTTGGACAAGCCGCACATATTGGCCGCTTTATGATGCATTGTGGTCTGATGCTGTTGTTCAGCGCCCTGCTGTACTGGCGCGGTGAACAGGTGGCATTAGGTATTCGCCACTTCGCTTGTCGTCTGGCATCCAAACGTGGCGATGCCGCCATTCTGCTGGCAGCACAGGCCATTCGCGCCGTCGCATTAGGCGTTGTGGTCACCGCGCTGGTGCAGGCGGTGCTCGGTGGTATTGGTCTGGCGGTAACCGGCGTGCCGTACGCCACGCTGCTGGCGGTATTGATGCTCCTGTCTTGTCTGGTGCAACTGGGGCCATTACCGGTGCTGGTCCCGGCCATTATCTGGCTGTACTGGACGGGCGATTCAACCTGGGGCACGGTGCTGCTGGTGTGGAGCGGCGTGGTCGGAACGCTGGATAACGTTATTCGCCCGATGCTGATTCGCATGGGGGCCGATTTGCCGCTGATTCTGATTCTCTCTGGGGTTATCGGCGGACTGATTGCCTTCGGCATGATTGGTCTGTTTATCGGCCCGGTGGTACTGGCTGTGTCTTGGCGTCTGTTCTCCGCCTGGGTAAACGAAGCCCCTGCGCCAGGTAGCGATCCAGACGAAGTCCTCGAAGAGATTGCTGAAATAGAACGCAATAAGTAATCCCACGTCAGGCGGCACTGCCGCCTGATTGTTTAACAATGCTAATTAATTACGCCCACTTTCTGAATTAGACTCAACGTAATCCTTCTTTCAATACTCATTTTCTTCGCAAATTATTTACAGTTTTTAAACTATTGAGATGAATCTGATCGACGTAAAAAATCAGTATGCCTACTATTAGCTCATGGCTTTAGATCAACACATTGATTTATAAGCATGGAAATCCCCTGAGTGAAACAACGAATTGCTGTGTGTAGTCTTTGCCCATCTCCCACGATGGGCTTTTTTTTATCCTTCGCGCGGTTCGCCACCATCCTTTTCGCACCATACACATCCCCTCTTCCCCGTAGATAAACAAATAATATTGCACAAGATACTGTGACTCTCTTCAAGCCGAAATATCCACAGCAATGTTATTACTATTCCACCGTCTTTTATGAGGTGATCAAATAATGAACGCATTAGAACTCCAGGCTATCCGCCATATTTTTGCTATGACGGTAGAAGAAAGCGCTATGTATATCTCGCGGGATCACAATGTTACCGCCTGGCAACAATGGGAAAATGGCGAAAGGGAAATCCCGGAAGACATCGCGCGGATTTGTGCAGAAATGAAAGCCAGACGAAAGTTAAGAATTAACGCCATTATCGAAAAAATAAATAACCGTATCGGTAATAACACCATGCGTTTCTTTCCCGATCTGATCTCTTTTCAGGCGGTTTATCAGCACGATGATTTTCTCGACTGGAAAATCTATCAATCGGCCGCTGTTGAACTGTATGCCCACGACCTTGAGCGTTTGTGTTAAGAGACCGTAGCGCCACACTCATTTAGCCTCTTCGCTGAGTAACATATTATGAAAAACACCTATTTCTCCACTGCGATAGGGCTGTACTTTAATTACCTGGTACACGGCATGGGGGTCATTCTCATGAGCCTCAATATGTCTTCCCTGGAACAACAGTGGCATACCGATGCCGCGGGCGTCTCAATTGTTATTTCTTCACTCGGCATTGGCCGTTTAAGCGTCTTATTGGTGGCGGGTATGCTTTCCGATCGCTATGGTCGCAGACCGTTTATTATTTTCGGCATGGCCTGCTACCTGATTTTCTTTGTAGGCATCGTCAATACTCACAGCATTTATATTGCCTATGCCTTTGGATTTTTGGCCGGAATGGCAAACAGTTTTCTTGACGCCGGAACTTACCCCAGCCTGATGGAGGCGTTTCCCCGTTCTCCCGGCACGGCTAATATCTTAATTAAAGCGTTTGTTTCCATCGGTCAGTTTCTGCTGCCGATGATTATCAGCCTGCTGGTGTGGGCAGAACTTTGGTTTGGCTGGTCCTTCCTTGTCGCAGCCACGGTGATGCTAATCAATGGCGTGTTTTTGTTTCGCTGTCGATTCCCGGCTCATCCTGGGCATCAAGCCCCTCTCAAGGCATTACCCGTTAAACAGAAAAGCGTACAATCTGAACATCGTTGTTCTCTTCTCGATCTCACCAGTTACACCCTGTACGGCTACATCGCCATGGCGACATTTTATCTGATAAGCCAATGGTTGGCACAGTACGGACAGTTCGTCGCCGGAATGTCCTACACCTTATCGATCAAACTGTTAAGCATATACACTTGCGGCTCGCTACTGTGCGTGTTGATCACCGCGCCACTGGCGCGAAAGACGGGGCGCGCAACGACGCTGTTAATGCTGTACACCTTTATCTCATTTATCGCATTGCTGATGGTCTGTCTGCATCCGTCGATTTACATGGTGATCGTCTTCGCGTTTGTCATCGGTTTCTCTTCAGCCGGCGGCGTTGTACAAATCGGTTTAACGCTGATGGCCGCACGTTTTCCCGATGCGAAGGGCAAAGCCACCGGTATTTACTACAGCGCGGGCAGCATTGCGACCTTCACCATCCCACTGATAACAGCAAGACTCTCGCAGACCAGCATCGCTCACATCATGTGGTTTGATACCGGCATAGCCGCGGCAGGCTTCCTGTTAGCACTGTTTATTGGCTATCGCAGCCGTAACGGGGCAAAGCAGCAACTAAACATGGCGGCAGGCGTAAAATAACGCGGATGCAATATTGTTCTCCCCCGCTGCAAAATAATTGGTTGCGGTTTTAAAACTTCAGCAAAATGTTGGTTGAAAGAATTAAGTTTCACAGTTGAGCATGCAACATACCTGGTAACTTAAACGCCATGCTATGTAGGCACAATATCAGCGCCCCGGTATATTAATCACAAGGTCGCCGCAATTTAAACAATATCGACGAGCACAGAACAATTTTAAAATCCGCAAGGAGTTGTGAACATGTCTCAAAACAAGACCTTTAATACGCCATTTCTTTTGGCGATAACCTGTATTTATTTAAGTTATTTTTTACACGGTATTAGTGTCATTACACTGGCGCAAAACATGAGCTCTCTTGCAGAAAAATTCTCCACCGACAATGCAGGGATCGCCTATTTAATTTCCGGCATTGGTCTTGGCCGCCTGGTGAGTATTTTATTCTTTGGTGTGCTCTCAGATAAATTTGGTAGACGAGCTATCATTCTGTTAGGTGCTATTCTGTACATGCTGTTTTTCTTCGGCATTCCCGCCAGCCCGAATCTGATGATTGCCTTTATTCTCGCTGTTTGTGTCGGCGTCGCTAACTCGGCCCTGGACACTGGTGGCTATCCGGCATTGATGGAATGCTTCCCTAAAGCATCTGGGTCAGCTGTTATCCTGGTTAAAGCGATGGTCTCATTCGGTCAGATGATCTACCCGATCGTCGTCAGCACCATGCTGCTCAACCATATTTGGTACGGCTATGCGGTCATTATCCCGGGGGCACTGTTCGTCGTCATAACATTGATGCTGCTCAAAAGCCGTTTCCCCAGCCAGATGGTGGATGCGGGCATTGCAAAAGAGCTACCACAGATGAACAGTAAACCGCTGGTCTGGCTGGAAGGCGTGGCATCCGTTATGTTTGGGGTGGCCGCATTTTCGACCTTTTACGTCATCGTAGTCTGGATGCCGAAATACGCGATGGCATTTGCTGGCATGGCAGAAGCCGACGCGCTGAAAACCATCTCTTACTACAGTATGGGATCGCTGGTCTGCGTGTTTATTTTTGCTGCGCTGCTCAAGAAAATGGTTCGACCTATTTGGGCGAATGTATTTAACGCCGGGCTGGCAACCCTCACCGCAGCGGTTCTCTATTTATATCCCTCCCCATTGGTGTGTAACGCCGGTTCATTTCTTATCGGGTTCTCTGCCGCAGGCGGTATTTTACAGCTCGGCGTTTCGGTGATGTCAGAGTTTTTCCCCCGGAGCAAAGCTAAGGTCACCAGTATTTATATGATGATGGGTGGCGTAGCCAACTTTATTATCCCATTGATCACCGGATACCTTTCTAACATTGGCCTGCAGTACATCATTTTGCTGGACCTCGCATTTGCCTTGCTGGCCTTCATCACCGCCATCATCGTCTTTATTCGTTACTACCGCGTGTTTGATATTCCCAAAAATGATGTGCGGTTGGGCGAACGTTATTTTCAATAAATTGTTTAGAAGGAGTATCAAATGGACGTAACTGCAAAATATGAACTGATTGGCCTGATGGCCTACCCTATCAGACACAGCCTGTCGCCTGAAATGCAAAATAAGGCATTAGAAAAAGCGGGATTACCTTTTACCTACATGGCATTTGAAGTCGATAACTCCACGTTTGCTAATGCGATTGCCGGGCTGAAGGCCTTAAAGATGCGCGGTACCGGAGTCTCAATGCCCAACAAGCAACTGGCATGTGAATATGTTGATGAATTAACGCCTGCAGCCAAACTGGTCGGCGCGATTAATACTATCGTCAATGATGATGGTTACCTGCGCGGCTACAATACTGATGGCACGGGTCACATTCGTGCAATCAAGGAAAGCGGTTTCGATATCAGGGGTAAAACCATGGTACTGTTGGGCGCAGGCGGCGCGTCAACGGCCATTGGCGCCCAGGCGGCGATTGAAGGCATCAAAGAAATCAAACTCTTTAACCGCCAGGATGAGTTCTTTGCCAAAGCGCAGGAATTCGCCAAACGTGTTAATGAAAATACCGACTGCGTGGTCACCGTTATCGATCTCGACGATCGACAGGCTTTTGCGGACGCACTGGCCAGCGCGGATATTCTGACCAACGGTACCAAAGTGGGAATGAAGCCGCTGGAGAACGAATCTCTAGTGACCGACGTTTCCCTGCTACGCCCGGATCTGCTGGTGACTGAATGCGTCTACAACCCGCATATGACCAAATTATTGCAACAGGCGCAACTTGCCGGTTGCAAAACGATTGATGGTTACGGCATGTTGTTATGGCAAGGGGCTGAACAGTTCAAACTCTGGACCGGGAAAGATTTCCCGCTTGAGTATGTGAAACAGGTTATGGGTTTTGCAGCCTGACGTGCAAGCATTGGGAATATATTTAAAGGGTAATCGATGAAAACCGTAACCGTAAAAAACCTCGTGATTGGCGAGGGTGCGCCGAAAATCATTGTCTCACTGATGGGTAAAGACATCGCAACGGTAAAAAGCGAAGCGCTGGCCTATCGCGAGGCGGATTTCGACATTCTGGAATGGCGCGTTGACCATTTCACCGAAGTGTCTTCCGCTGATGCCGTACTGGAAGCAGCACGCGTCATCCGCGAGGTGATGGCTGACAAACCGCTGCTGTTCACCTTCCGTAGTGCCAAAGAAGGTGGTGAACAGGCGTTGTCTGTCGAAAACTATATTGCGCTCAACCGTGCGGCGGTAGATAGCGGTCTGGTCGATATGATCGACCTTGAGCTTTTCACCGGTGACGAACTGATTAAAGCCACCGTCGAATATGCACATGAAAAAAATGTCGCCGTCATTATGTCGAATCATGATTTCCATAAGACGCCAGCGGCACAAGAGATTGTCCTGCGCTTGCGTAAAATGCAGGAGCTTGGCGCTGATATCCCTAAAATCGCCCTGATGCCGCAAAACAAAACGGATGTATTGACCCTGCTTGGCGCCACGCTGGAAATGCAGGAACGCTATGCCGATCGCCCGATCATTACCATGTCGATGGCCAAAACAGGGGTGATTTCACGTCTGTCCGGTGAGGTTTTCGGTTCAGCGGCAACCTTTGGTGCGGTGAAAAAAGCCTCTGCCCCAGGGCAAATTTCGGTCACCGACCTACGTACCGTTTTGACCATATTGCATCAGGCGTAATAGTACCGTTTATCCATATTTATATCAGTTATGCCCTGCCCCAGATATTCGCTTAATCACGAATATCGGGCAGATGGCCGGACATTATTAAATAACTCACATTATTATTGTCGAATATAGCGACCGGTAGTCGCACGCATATAATCTGGAGTTCACATGAAATTATCAAGACCAAAACGTATTGATGGTCGGGTCCCCGTATTATCCGCAGCGGATGCCATTAATTATATTCCTGATGAGGCAACGCTCTGTGTATTAGGCGCAGGCGGCGGTATTCTCGAAGCAACAACATTAATTAACGCGCTGGCTGAAAAATATAAAACCGCACACTCCCCGCGAAACTTATCATTGATTAGCCCAACGGGATTGGGTGACCGTGCTGACCGTGGAATTAGCCCGTTAGCACAGGAAGGTTTAGTCAAATGGGCATTATGCGGCCACTGGGGACAATCACCACGAATTTCCGACCTCGCTGAGCAGAATAAAATTGCCGCCTATAACTATCCTCAGGGCGTATTAACCCAGACCCTGCGTGCCTCGGCAGCCCACCAGCCGGGTATTCTGAGTGAGATCGGTATCGGAACATTTGTCGATCCCCGCCAACAGGGCGGAAAGCTGAATGAAGTGACCACCGACGATCTGATCAAGCTGGTGGAAATTGATAACAAAGAGTACCTCTACTACAAAGCCATTGCGCCAAACATCGCCTTTATTCGCGCCACCACCTGCGATAGCGAAGGTTACGCCACATTTGAAGATGAAGTTATGTATCTCGACGCGCTGGTGATTGCTCAGGCCGTTCACAACAACGGCGGCATCGTCATGATGCAGGTGCAAAAAATGGTGAAGAAAGCTACTCTGCATCCAAAAGCCGTGCGTATTCCGGGCTATCTGGTCGATATTGTGGTCATCGATCCCGATCAAACGCAATTGTACGGCGGCGCGCCGGTGAACCGCTTTATCTCGGGCGATTTTGTCCTCGATGACAGCCAGCAGACTGCTCTGCCGCTCAATCAGCGTAAACTGGTGGCCCGACGCGCCCTGTTCGAAATGCGTAAAGGCGCGGTCGGCAACGTTGGCGTAGGCATCGCCGACGGTATTGGTCTCGTTGCACGTGAAGAAGGCTGCGCTGACGACTTTATTCTGACGGTCGAGACCGGCCCGATTGGCGGAATCACCTCCCAGGGCATCGCTTTCGGTGCCAACGTCAACACCCGCGCGATTCTGGATATGACCTCCCAGTTTGACTTCTACCACGGCGGTGGGCTGGATGTATGCTATTTAAGTTTTGCCGAAGTGGATCGCCACGGCAATGTCGGCGTACATAAATTCAATGGCAAAATTATGGGGACCGGCGGTTTTATCGATATAAGTGCCACCTCGAAAAAAATAATATTTTGCGGAACATTAACTGCCGGAAGTCTGAAAACGGAAGTAGCCGATGGCAAATTAAATATCGTACAGGAAGGCCGGGTAAAAAAATTCGTCAACGAATTACCTGAAGTCACTTTCAGCGGGAAAATTGCACTTGAGCGCGGACTGGATGTGCGTTACATCACCGAGCGCGCTGTATTTACGTTAAAAGAAGATGGTCTTCATTTAATCGAAATTGCACCAGGAGTCTCTTTGCAGGAAGACATTCTGGACAAAATGGATTTCCCTCCGGTTATTTCTCCGGAACTGAAACTGATGGACGAAAGATTATTTATCGATGCCTCGATGGGTTTTATATTACCCGATGCCGCCAATTAAAAGGAGTACCTTGATGGATTTTTCATTAACTGAAGAACAAGAACTGCTGCTTGCCAGCATTCGCGAACTGATTACCAGCAATTTCCCGGAGGAATATTTCCGTACCTGCGATCAGACGGCTACCTATCCGAAAGAGTTTATGCGCGCCCTTGCGGACAACGGTATTTCAATGCTGGGCGTTCCGGAAGAGTTCGGCGGCATCCCGGCAGATTACGTCACGCAGATGCTGGCACTGATGGAAGTTTCCAAATGCGGCGCACCCGCTTTTTTAATCACTAACGGTCAGTGCATTCACAGTATGCGGCGTTTTGGCTCCGCCGAGCAGTTACGTAAAACAGCAGAAAGCACCATGGAAACGGGCGATCCGGCTTATGCGCTGGCCTTAACCGAACCGGGAGCAGGTTCAGACAATAACAGCGCCACTACCAGCTACACCCGCAAAAACGGCAAGGTATATCTCAACGGGCAAAAAACCTTTATCACCGGCGCTAAAGAGTATCCTTATATGCTGGTACTGGCTCGCGATCCGGAGCCGAAAGATCCGAAGAAAGCCTTTACGCTGTGGTGGGTGGATTCGAAGAAACCCGGCATTAAGGTGAACCCGCTGCATAAAATCGGCTGGCACATGCTCAGCACCTGCGAAGTCTATCTTGATGATGTTGAAGTAGACGAAAGCGATATGGTCGGCGAAGAAGGCATGGGCTTCCTCAACGTCATGTACAACTTTGAAATGGAACGGTTGATCAACGCCGCGCGTAGTACCGGTTTCGCCGAGTGCGCCTTCGAAGATGCCGCCCGTTACGCTAACCAGCGCATCGCATTTGGTAAACCGATTGGCCATAACCAGATGATCCAGGAAAAACTGGCGCTGATGGCGATTAAAATTGAAAACATGCGCAATATGGTATTGAAAGTCGCCTGGCAGGCCGATCAGGAACAGTCGCTGCGGACCAGCGCGGCGTTGGCAAAACTGTACTGCGCCCGCACGGCAATGGAAGTGATTGATGACGCCATTCAGATCATGGGCGGGCTGGGGTACACCGATGAAGCACGGGTTTCCCGATTCTGGCGCGATGTTCGATGCGAGCGCATTGGCGGCGGCACCGACGAAATTATGATTTACGTCGCCGGGCGCCAAATCCTGAAGGATTATCAGAATAAGTAAGCGGTAATAGGTGCCGGATAGCGCACAAGCGTTATCCGGCACGCGCCAGGATAATCAGACCTCTGGCATTAAGCATTCCTGTTCAACCAGATTATTTTTAAACTGCTTGCGATAATCACTGGGGGTACAACCCACATGCCGCTGAAAAAGTTTGGCAAAGTGATCAACATTTTCATACCCTACCCTCCAGGAGATTTCCGCTAACGAAGCTTCCGTATTCGTCAGGGCAAATTTCGCCTCGGTCATTCGTCGCTGAATCACATAATTGATCGGCGAAATTCGATACTCTTTAGTAAATTCATGGCAGATATAACTCACGCTGGCACGGAATTTTTTGGATAGCTGTTCGAGAGTAATTTTTTCACGAAAGTTATTATTTAAATAAACCAGCACATCTTTAATTAAGACATCTTTTTTAATATAACCTTGCTCAGAACGATAGGCGTTTTTAAAGTTTTCGTAAAATAAAACGGTGAGAGCATAAGCAAAAGCGTCGTAGGCTGAAGATGTCAGGTTATTTTTGCTCTGGGGGAGCATAATCCCCAACTCATTAAAAATACTCTTAATAACTTCCTTCCCCTGAGTAACGCTAATCACCGGACACGAGTGCATCTGCAATAGCTGATTATCCTGCCAGCCGTTGAAACGAAAACCGTAGAGCGCGCAGGTGTAAGTCGTTGCAGGTGCGCTACTATCCGAAGCAACCGCATGGAGTCGCCCTTGCTCTATCACCACGATATCCCCGGCATGCGCGACATACAGCGACGAATCGATAATTAATTTTGCGACCCCTTTTTTGACATAAATAAGCTCTGTTTCATTATCGTGAACGTGATGACCCGACGCCCAGTTAGGGTCATCACTGATGACGAATCGCGAGAATTTCGGGGTTTTACCCTGTTCAAAAAGGGTCTCTATGGCATTATCAAAGCAGCGTTGATACATGACAACCTCCACCTAAAGGCAGCAATTTTAGGAATTATTAATATCGGAAAATAAAAATGATAATGACGTTATACAACGTTATTCCTTCCTGGCGAAACAAAATTATTTGCGCCGTCTGCAAGATGACACCTGTTGCGCTGGTACATTGCTGCCATTGATTATTTGCGTTTTATAATAATAAAAAAGAATAAATGTTATTAAGCCTGCATTAATAATTTACATATAAGAAACAAATTAAGCACAGAGGCGATTAAAAACATGACGCATTTCGCAATTATTTTCACTGTCTTTGTCTTCCCGTTTTTTCCTCTGGTAGGCAACGTCTGATTATTGCTGATAAACCAGGCATTCCTGGGCCGTTTTTTTTGCAAGATTGTTGGCAATGAAAACAGATTGCCCCGTCGAAAACTATCCCCCCTCTGTCGCACACTATTTTCAGTCAATTTTCCCTACTGTCGATAATGACGCACCACGTCATCATCCACACGAGAATCACTGGAGATGCCATGAAAATAATAACCTGCTTTAAGTTGGTGCCTGAAGAACAGGACATTGTTGTTACCCCACAGCGCTCGCTTAACTTTGACCGGGCCGATGCCAAAATCAGCCAGTTTGACTTAAATGCGATAGAGGCCGCAGCGCAACTTAGCGCGGAGGGTGATGAAATCATCGCCTTAACGGTGGGCGGGTCGCTACTACAAAACTCCAAAGTGCGTAAAGACGTGCTGTCCCGCGGGCCAGACAGTTTGTATATGGTGCAGGATCCACAGCTGGAGCATTCATTACCCCGGGATACCGCTCAGGCGCTGGCCTGTGCAGCCAAAAATATGGATTTCGACCTGATGCTGTTCGGTGAAGGATCGGGGGATATCTACGCGCAGCAGGTCGGCTTACTGGTTGGCGAACTATTACAGCTTCCGGTGATTAATGCCGTCAGCAGCATCCAACGTAACGGCGATCGCCTTGCGGTTGAGCGCACGCTTGAAGATGAAGTCGAAGTGATTGATCTGCCGCTCCCCGCCGTACTGTGCGTGACGTCGGATATCAACACACCGCGTATTCCCTCGATGAAGGCGATTCTGGGCGCGGGTAAAAAACCGGTCACCCCGTGGCAAGCCAGCGATATTGGTTGGATACCTGCGTCACCGTTAGCGGAACTGGTGAGTCTCACCGTGCCGCCGCAAACAGAACGTCAGCACATCATTCTGGAAAATGACTCAGCAGAAGCCATTGCCGAACTGGCTGAACACCTGAAAAAAGCCCTGAACTAAGCCCAACGGAGAGAAATCATCATGAGTAAATTAGCCAACGTCTGGGTGTTCAGCGATAACGTAGAACGCTATGCAGAATTAATGGCCGGCGCTCGCCAGTGGGGTGAGCAGGTACACCTTATCGTACAAGGCAGCGATCAGGCCAATCAGTTAAAACCCCTGGGCGCCGATAAGATAGTCGTGCTCAACGCAACCTCCGATTTACAGCGTGTTGAAAATTACGCTGAGACCATCGCCGCTCTGATGCAGGAACACGCCGGCCTGCTGCTGATGGCCGCGACTAAGCGAGCCAAATCCCTTGGCGCACGCTTAAGCATTCAGCTCAACGCAGCGATGGTGAACGACGCCACATCGGTAACGCTAGATGCAGGCATTTTGTTCGCTGAACACCGGATGTATGGTGGTCTGGCATTTGGCAAAGAAAAAATCAAAAGTACGCTGGCGATTATCACGCTTGCTCCAGGCCTGCTTGAGCCGGTCGCGGAAAACGCCTCGCACACCTGCCCGATTGTCTCAGCAACGTACATCGCGCCGCACCATGAAGTGATGTGCTCGGAGCGTCGCGCCAAATCCGTGAGCAGCGTGGATCTTAGCAAAGCCAAACGCGTGGTGGGTGTGGGTCGCGGTCTGGTGGCGCAAAACGATCTGGAAATGGTGCGCCAGCTGGCATCGGTGCTGGGTGCTGAAGTGGGTTGTTCACGACCGATTGCCGAAGGCGAAAACTGGATGGAACGCGAACGCTACATTGGCGTTTCCGGCGTGTTATTGAAATCAGACCTCTATCTCACGCTAGGCATCTCCGGACAAATTCAGCATATGGTCGGCGGTAACGGCGCGAAAGTCATTGTCGCCATCAACAAAGATAAAAAAGCCCCTATTTTCAATTACGCCGATTACGGTCTGGTGGGCGACATCTACAAAGTGGTTCCGGCCCTTATCGAACATCTCAGCCGCTAATCCCCTTTAACGCACATCTCCCGCTGCCCTCGCGGCGGGAAAGGAGCATAAAGCATGTCAGATGAAAAATTTGATGCCATTGTGGTCGGTGCTGGTGTAGCGGGTACAATGGCAGGCTACGTTATGGCCCGGGCCGGGCTGGACGTACTGGTCATCGAGCGCGGCAACAGTGCGGGCAGTAAAAATATGACCGGCGGGAGACTCTACGCGCACAGCCTTGAGCGCATCATGCCCGGATTCGCGCAGGAAGCGCCTCTCGAACGTAAAGTCACTCGCGAAAAAATCTCCTTCCTGACCGAAGAGAGCGCCGTTACCCTCGACTTCCATCGTGAAAAAGACAACGCGCCAGCGCAGGACTCTTATACCGTGTTGCGCAACCGGCTTGACCCATGGCTAATGGAAAAAGCGGAACAGGCTGGCGTGCAGTTCATCCCCGGCGTGCGCGTCGACGCGCTAATTCGCGAAGGCAATAAAGTCACCGGAGTGCAAGCCGGGGACGATATCCTCGAAGCCAATATTGTCATCCTGGCCGATGGCGTTAATTCTATGCTGGGACGGTCGCTGGGGATGGTTCCCCCCTCTTCTGCACAGCACTATGCCGTTGGCGTAAAAGAGCTGCTCGGCTTACCGTCGGCGGTGATTGCGGATCGGTTCAATCTGTCAGGCAACGAAGGTGCAGCCTGGCTGTTTGCAGGCTCACCGTCGAATGGACTGATGGGCGGAGGATTTCTGTATACCAACCAGGACTCCCTCTCTCTGGGTCTGGTGTGTGGTCTGGGGGATATTGCCCATGCCACGAAAAGCATTCCGCAAATGCTGGAAGACTTTAAGCAACACCCGACTATTCGTCCGCTGATTGCTGGCGGTGAACTGCTGGAGTATTCCGCACATATGGTACCGGAAGGCGGTCTGGCAATGGTTCCGAAACTGGTTGATGACGGGGTAATGATCGTCGGCGATGCCGCGGGTTTCTGTCTGAATCTGGGTTATACCGTGCGCGGCATGGATTTGGCGATAGCCTCCGCAGAAGCCGCCGCCCAAACAGCCATTGCAGCAAAAGAACGCCAGGATTACTCGGCCAGTAGCCTGATGGATTACAAACGCGCCCTCGAACAAGGCTGTGTGATGCGTGATTTGCAGCATTTTCGCAAGATCCCGGCGCTGATGGAAAACCCGCGCCTGTTCACCCAATATCCCCGCATGGTGGCCGATATCATGAGCGACATGTTTACCGTCGACGGAGGCCCAAATCAGCCCGTTCGCAAGATGATCATGTCCCATGCCAGGCAGATTGGGCTGATGAACTTACTGAAAGACGGCATTAAGGGGGCAACCGCACTATGAATCAGGACACTAACGTTAATGTCGACGTCAAACTGGGCGTCAATAAATTTAATGTTGATGAAGGCCACCCGCACATCATTCTGGCTGAACATCCCGACCTTAATGAATTTCGCAAGTTGCTGAAAGCCTGCCCCGCCGGACTGTATAAACAGGATGAGAGTGGAAATATTCATTTTGATTCCGCAGGCTGCCTGGAATGCGGCACCTGCCGGGTGCTGTGCGGTGACACGATCCTCACACAATGGGAATACCCGCTCGGAACATTTGGCGTTGATTTCCGCTACGGCTAACGGATTTTGCATGTTGTACGCCGGATTGGCCCCGCTGGCCATCCGGTCAGATGTATGCCGAAATAATCCTGGGAATAACTTCATGAGTATCACACTTACGTTTAACGCCGAACGTCGCCAGGCCTGGCGACAACAGGGTTTATGGGGAGATGCTTCGCTTGGCGATTACTGGCACCAAACCGCCAGAGCGATGCCAGATAAAATCGCCGTGGTTGATAATCATGGCGCTTCATATACTTACGCTGCACTCGACGCTGCTGCCAGCAGTCTGGCAACCTGGTTTGTGGCCTGCGGGATTCAACCCGGCGATCGCATTGCCTTTCAGTTGCCTGGCTGGTGCGAGTTCACCATTATCTACCTGGCCTGTCTGAAAACGGGGGCCGTTTCCGTACCACTGCTGCCAGCCTGGCGCGAAGCGGAACTGGTATGGGTACTGAACAAATGCAAAGCGAAGATTTTTTTCGCGCCGACATTGTTTAAACAAACCCGACCGGTCGATCTGATCCTCCCCTTACAAAACCAACTGCCACATCTGCAACATATTGTCGCCGTAGATAAACTGGCTCCGGCCACCGCCTCGCTGGCGCTCAGCCAACTGCTTTTAGCTCCGCCATTAACCCAGGTGATTAACGTTCACGCCGATGAACTGGCTGCCGTGCTGTTTACCTCCGGGACAGAGGGAATGCCGAAAGGCGTAATGTTAACCCACAACAATATCCTTGCCAGCGAACGCGCCTACTGTGCCCGTCTCAATCTCACCTGGCAGGATGTGTTTTTGATGCCCGCCCCACTCGGACACGCTACCGGTTTTTTGCATGGCGTTACCGCGCCGTTTTTAATCGGCGCACGCAGCGTATTGTTGGATATATTCACTCCAACCGCCTGTCTTGAACTGCTCGAGCAACAACGCTGTACCTGCGTGCTCGGCGCAACCCCTTTCGTCTACGACATGTTGTGTAGCCTGGAAAAACGGCCCTGTGATCTCACATCACTACGTTTTTTCTTATGCGGTGGCACCACCATTCCGCAAAAGATTGCCCGTGACTGCCAACAGCGCGGCATTAAATTGTTAAGCATCTATGGTTCGACGGAGAGCTCGCCGCATGCGCTGGTCAATCTCGACGATTCACTTTCACGCATGATGAACACCGATGGATATGCCGCCGCAGGCGTTGAAATTAAAGTCGTCGATGAAGCGCGCAACACGTTGCCTCCAGGGGTCGAAGGTGAAGAAGCCTCGCGTGGCCCCAATGTTTTTATGGGCTACCTCGATGAGCCTGAACTGACCGCCCGCGCGCTGGACAAAGATGGCTGGTATTACAGTGGCGACTTGTGCCGCATGGACGATGCGGGATACATCAAAATCACCGGGCGTAAAAAAGATATTATTGTGCGCGGTGGGGAAAATATCAGCAGCCGCGAAGTGGAGGATATTTTGTTGCAGCATCCGCGCATTCATGATGCCTGCGTTGTCGCGATGCCGGACGATCGGTTAGGTGAACGGTCGTGCGCTTATGTGGTGCTGAAACCGCCGCATCATTCGCTGTCGCTGGAATCAGTGGTGGCCTTTTTTAGCCGCAAACGGGTGGCAAAGTATAAGTATCCGGAGCACATCGTCATTGTCGAAACGTTACCGCGCACGGCGTCCGGCAAGGTACAAAAATACCACCTGCGTAAGGATATTATTCAGCGTTTAAGCGTGGAGAGTGTGGAAAGCGTTGAAGGGTAAAGTACCGGATGGCGATGCTAACACCGCTTATCCGGCCTACGTTGGCTACTAACCGTAGGCCGGATAAGGCATTTACGCCACCATCCGGCATGATGTTACTTCTTCAGTTCAGCCAGGCTCAGCCAGGTCTGCACGACGGTATCCGGGTTCAGCGACAAACTGTCGATCCCCTCTTCCATCAGCCAGGCGGCGAAGTCTTCGTGATCGGATGGACCCTGACCGCAAATACCCACGTATTTGCCCTGCTTCTTGGCTGCACGAATCGCCATCGACAGCAGCGCCTTCACCGCGTCGTTACGCTCGTCAAACAGTTCGGAAACCACACCAGAGTCTCGGTCCAGTCCCAGCGCCAGCTGCGTCATGTCGTTTGAACCGATGGAGAAGCCGTCAAAGTACTCAAGGAACTGCTCAGCCAGCAAGGCGTTGGACGGGATCTCACACATCATGATGATCTTCAGTCCGTTCTCACCGCGTTTCAGCCCCTGACGCGCCAGCTCTTCCACTACCGCTTTCGCCTGAGCAACGGTACGTACAAACGGTACCATCACTTCTACGTTAGTCAGGCCCATATCGTTACGGACGCGTTTCACTGCGTCACATTCCAGCGCGAAACAGTCGCGGAAACTATCAGCAATGTAACGGCCCGCCCCGCGGAAGCCCAGCATCGGGTTCTCTTCATGCGGCTCATAACGCTCACCGCCGACGAGGTTGGCATATTCGTTGGACTTAAAGTCCGACATACGCACGATAACGCGTTTTGGATAGAACGCCGCACCCAACGTGGCGATCCCTTCCGTCAGACGACCAACGTAGAATTCACGCGGGGAATCAAAACCTTTCATCATGCCGCGGATTTCGTTTTGCAGCTCAGGCGTCTGGTCATCGAACTCCAGCAACGCACGCGGGTGTACGCCAATCATGCGGTTGATGATAAATTCCAGACGCGCCAGGCCGACACCTTCGTTTGGCAGACAGGCGAAGTCGAAAGCCCGGTCCGGGTTACCAACGTTCATCATCACCTTCAACGGCAGATCCGGCATGGTCTCGACGCTGGAACTCTTCACGCTGAAATCGAGCATCTCAGCGTAAACATAACCGGTATCACCCTCGGCACAGGAGACAGTAACTTTCTCACCGTCCTTCATACGCTCGGTGGCATCACCACAGCCAACGACGGCTGGGATCCCCAGTTCACGGGCAATGATCGCCGCGTGACAGGTACGACCGCCACGGTTGGTGACAATCGCCGCCGCTTTCTTCATGATCGGTTCCCAGTCCGGGTCGGTCATGTCGGTAACCAGGACGTCGCCAGGTTCAATACGGTTCATTTCGCTGATGTCATGAATGACTTTAACCGGACCCGCGCCAATGCGGTGACCGATGGCACGACCTTCAGCAATAATTTTGCCCTGAGCATGCAGCGTATAACGCTCCATCACCTGACCGCGAGAACGCACGGTTTCCGGACGCGCCTGCACAATGAACAGCTTGCCGGTATGACCGTCTTTCGCCCATTCGATGTCCATCGGACGACCGTAGTGTTTCTCGATCTGTACCGCCTGCTTCGCCAGCTCCTGCACTTCTTCGTTAGTCAGGGAGAAAATGTCGCGTTGCTCCTGCGGTACATCTTCAATCGTTACCTGCTTACCGTGTTCCTGGGTTGGCGCGTAGACCATGCGGATTTTTTTCGAACCCATTGTGCGACGAACGATCGCCGGACGGTTTGCCGCCAGCGTCGGTTTGTGCACGTAGAATTCATCCGGGTTAACGGCCCCCTGCACGACCATCTCGCCCAGGCCCCATGCGGAAGTGATGAACACCACCTGGTCGAAACCGGATTCGGTATCGATGGAGAACATGACGCCGGAAGACGCGAGGTCTGAGCGGACCATCCGCTGAACGCCCGCAGAGAGCGCCACGCCACGATGATCATAACCCTGGTGAACGCGATAAGAGATTGCTCGGTCGTTAAACAGCGAGGCAAAGACGTGTTTGATAGCAACCAGTACGGCATCAAATCCCTGGACGTTGAGGAAGGTTTCCTGCTGACCGGCAAATGACGCATCTGGCATATCTTCTGCGGTGGCGGAAGAACGCACGGCAAAAGAGGCATGGGCATCGTCTGCTGACAGCTGCGCGTAGGCATCGCGGACGGCATTTTCCAGCTCCGGCTGGAAAGGAGTGTCGATAATCCACTGGCGGATCTGTGCGCCGGCTTTCGCAAGCTCGGTGACATCGTCAATATCCGTTTTATCCAGCAGCTCATAAATGCGCTGGTTTACTCCGCTTTGGTCCAGAAACTGGTTAAACGCATCGGCGGTCGTTGCAAAACCATTCGGTACGGAAACGCCCATACCGGAAAGGTTAGTAATCATTTCACCCAGGGAGGCATTTTTGCCCCCAACTCTGTCTACATCATTCATGCCGAGTTGGTTATACCAAAGCACCAGCGGTGACGAGCCATTGTTGGACATCGAACAATCCTTATATATGAACGAGGTTAGGAAACTCAATTTTGCGTAATTATCTTTGCATATTTACCTCAGCGAAAAAAACGGTGAATCGTTCAAGCAACTTTATTTTTTATTTTTTAAGATTGTTTCCGCATTTGCGCAAACCCGCGAGCCACAGGGGATCACCACAATAACTACCGGTATAAACATTTGTTCCGAAAAATGAAATGTACTTTTCAGTAAATATAAAAATACCGTTTCATTTTACAAAATAGGCGTAGCAATATTCGCTTCTGGTGAATTTTAATTTATGCTTTCAGAGAATTATGTCAGCCCCAGGATGAGCAAAATGGATAATGCTGTTGATCGTCACGTATTTTATATTTCTGATGGTACGGCCATCACCGCCGAGGTATTGGGCCACGCGGTAATGTCGCAGTTTCCGGTTACGATCAGCAGCATTACGCTGCCGTTTGTGGAAAATGAGAGTCGTGCGCGGGCGGTTAAAGACCAGATTGACGCGATCTATCAACAAACTGGCGTGCGCCCTCTGGTGTTCTACTCTATCGTTTTGCCGGAAATTCGCTCGATCATTTTGCAAAGCGAAGGATTTTGTCAGGATATCGTGCAGGCGTTGGTTGCCCCACTGCAGCAAGAGATGAAGCTCGACCCTACGCCGATCGCCCATCGTACCCACGGCCTGAATCCCGGCAACCTCAACAAGTACGACGCGCGCATTGCCGCCATTGATTATACCCTCGCTCATGACGACGGTATTTCGTTGCGCAACCTCGATCAGGCGCAGGTGATCCTGCTCGGCGTTTCTCGTTGCGGCAAAACCCCGACCAGTTTGTATCTGGCCATGCAGTTTGGCATTCGCGCGGCCAACTACCCCTTTATTGCCGATGATATGGATAATCTGGTGCTGCCAGCGTCCCTGAAGCCGTTACAGCATAAATTGTTCGGCCTGACTATCGACCCTGAGCGCCTGGCGGCCATCCGCGAAGAGCGCCGGGAAAACAGCCGTTACGCCTCGATGCGCCAGTGCCGGATGGAGGTTGCTGAGGTGGAAGCGCTGTACCGGAAAAACCAGATCCCATGGCTGAACAGTACCAATTATTCGGTAGAAGAGATTGCTACCAAGATCCTCGACATTATGGGGCTGAATCGCCGCATGTACTAGAATGCTAGTGCATTGGTTCGATTTTTTGTTATTATGCTCGCCACCAGGCAGGATGAGTATGATATTGTGATATACATCACTTCCCGGTAGTCCTGCCGTTGAAGCAACAAATTTCTGAGACAAGTAATGAACAGAACCGATGAACTCCGTACTGCGCGTATTGACAACCTGGTCACTCCAGCAGAGCTTGCGCAACGGCATCCTGTTTCGTCCTCCGTCGCCCGTCATGTTATGGACTCCCGACGCCGGATAGAAAAAATATTAAATGGTGAAGACGCTCGTTTACTGGTGATCGTAGGTCCCTGCTCGATTCACGATCTTGATGCCGCCATGGAATACGCAACGCGTTTACAGGCGCTACGCGAAAAACATCAGGCGCGTCTGGAAATCGTGATGCGCACTTATTTTGAAAAACCGCGCACCGTCGTGGGCTGGAAAGGCTTAATTTCCGACCCGGATTTAAACGGCAGCTACCGCGTGAACCACGGCATTGAACTGGCGCGTAAACTGCTGTTGCAGGTCAATGAACTGGGCGTACCCACGGCCACAGAATTCCTCGACATGGTGACCGGTCAGTTTATTGCCGATTTAATCAGTTGGGGAGCGATTGGCGCGCGCACCACCGAAAGCCAAATCCACCGTGAAATGGCCTCCGCGCTCTCCTGCCCGGTCGGCTTTAAAAACGGTACGGATGGCAATACGCGTATCGCCGTTGATGCGATTCGCGCCTCCCGCGCCAGCCACATGTTCCTCTCTCCGGATAAAACCGGCCAGATGACCATTTATCAGACCAGCGGTAATCCTTACGGGCATATCATCATGCGCGGCGGTAAAAAGCCGAATTATTATGCAGAAGATATTGCCGCCGCCTGCGATACCCTGCACGAATTTTCCCTGCCTGAACATCTGGTGGTCGATTTTAGCCACGGCAATTGCCAGAAGCAGCATCGTCGTCAGTTGGACGTTTGTGATGATGTATGCCAGCAAATTCGCAATGGTTCGACGGCGATTGCCGGGATTATGGCGGAGAGTTTCCTGCGGGAAGGTACGCAAAAAATCGTTAGCGGTCAGCCGCTGGTTTACGGTCAGTCCATTACCGACCCGTGCCTGAACTGGGAAGATACAGAACTGTTGGTTGAAAAACTCGCCTCTGCGGTTGATAGCCGTTTTTAATGCTGTTCGCCGGGGAACATCACGTTGCCCGGTGCTAATCCTTTGTTTTCCCAGTTCTTAATGTACAAAATCCATACTCGTCATAATTATCTCACAAAAAGGCTTGCCGCAATTTTGTAGTTTGATGATAATGATTATCATTGTTAAATTGATTGCTATTTTTAAACACTGTTCACGTATGGATAACACAACAACGCCCGCAAAAGAAAAAGCACCGCCCACCGTCGCGCCAAACGAGCGTCGAATTGACAGTAAAAGTCTGCTGGGCAAAGAGGGGCGCGTGATCATAGAACACGATGGTCAGCTCTATCTGCTGCGCCAGACACAAGCCGGAAAACTCATTCTGACCAAATAAACACCACTTTTCGCCAGCCACCCAGGTAATCCCCAGGCAGCCAGCGCTTTTCGATTTCCTAATGGAGAGTTGCTATGCCACACCTGCACACTGCATCCCTGCGTCCATCGTTATTGGCGCTGGCGATTATCAGTAATCTGCCCGCCGTTGCGAATGCGGCGGTAGAAGATATGACCGTCACCGCCACCGGCAATGCCCGTAGTGCCTTTGAAGCGCCGATGATGGTCAGCGTGATTGATGCCAGCGCGCCGGAAAACCAGACCGCCAGTTCGGCAGCCGACCTGTTGCGTACGGTTCCAGGCCTGACCCTTGACGGCACCGGTCGCACTAACGGCCAGGACGTGAATCTGCGCGGCTACGATCGACGTGGCGTACTGGTGCTGGTTGACGGCGTTCGTCAGGGAACCGACACCGGACACCTGAACAGTACCTTCCTCGATCCGGCGCTGATCAAAAGCATCGAGGTCGTCCGTGGCCCTTCTGCACTGCTGTACGGCAGCGGCGCGTTGGGTGGTGTGATCGCCTATGACACTGCGGATGCCAAAGACCTGCTGGAAGCTGGACAAAACAGCGGTTATCGCGTGTTCGGTACCGCGGCAACCGGCGATCACAGTCTCGGTATGGGTGCCAGCGCGTTTGGTCGTACCGATACGCTGGACGGACTGCTTGCCTGGTCCAGTCGCGATCGTGGTGATTTGCGTCAGAGCGACGGTACCACTGCGCCTAACGACGAAGCGATTAACAATATGCTGGCGAAAGGCAGCTGGAAAATTGACAGCGCCCAGACGCTGGCCGGCTCGCTGCGTTACTACAACAATGGCGCCCGTGAACCTAAAAACCCACAGACCAGCGCGGCGGATGCCACCCGCAACCCGATGACCGATCGCTCAACCATCCAGCGCGACGCGCAACTGACCTACTCGATTGCTCCAGCAGACAATGACTGGTTGAACGCCGATGCCCGCATCTACTGGTCCGAAGCACGCATTAATGCACAAAACACGAATAACACCGGCGAGTTTCGCAAACAAACCACCAAAGGCGGCAAAATCGACAACCGCAGCCGTCTGTTTACCGACTCTTTTGCATCTCACCTGCTGACCTACGGCGGTGAATATTATCGTCAGGAACAACAACCAGGTGGCGCAACCACCGGTTTCCCGGAGGCAAAAATCGATTTCAGCTCCGGTTGGCTACAAGATGAAATCACCCTGCGCGACCTGCCGGTTACGCTGCTGGGCGGTACCCGTTATGACTCTTATCGCGGCAGTAGCGACGGCTATGGAGATGTCGATGCCGATAAATGGTCGTCCCGCGCCGGGCTCACCGTTGCGCCAGCCGACTGGCTGATGCTGTTCGGTTCATACGCCCAGGCCTTCCGTGCGCCGACCATGGGCGAGATGTATAACGATGCGAAACACTTCTCGATTGGCCGTTTTTACACCAACTACTGGGTACCGAACCCTAACCTACGCCCGGAAACCAACGAAACGCAGGAATACGGATTTGGCCTGCGCTTTGACGATCTGCTGATGGCGAGCGATGCGCTCGAATTTAAAGCCAGCTATTTCGACACCAAAGCGAAAGATTACATTTCCACCAGCGTCAACTTCGCCGCCGCGACAACCATGTCCTATAACGTACCCAACGCCAAAATCTGGGGCTGGGACGTGATGGCGAAATATTCCGCCGATCTGTTCAGCCTCGACATGGCCTATAACCGCACGCGCGGCAAAGATACAGACACCGGCGAATACATCTCCAGCATTAACCCGGATACCGTCACCAGCAAACTGAACGTGCCGGTTGCGCACAGCGGTTTCTCCGTTGGCTGGATAGGTACATTTGCTGACCGTTCAACGCATATCAGCAGCAGCTACACAAAACAGCCCGGTTATGCAGTAAACGATTTCTACGTGAGCTATCAGGGCCAACAAGCGCTGAAAGGCATGACCACCACGCTGGTACTGGGCAACGCCTTCGATAAACAATACTGGTCGCCGCAGGGCATTCCGCAGGATGGTCGTAATGGCAAAATTCTCGTGAGTTATCAGTGGTAATCACTTTTCCCCGGTTCGCCGGGGCAGCAATCTGGAAGGAAGAGACAATGAATCATTACACACGCTGGCTGGAACTGAAGAAAGAACATCCTGGCAAATACGCACGTGATATTGCGGGGTTGATGAATATTAGCGAAGCCGAACTGACCTTCGCGCGCGTCGGTCATGACGCCTGGCGCTTACGTGGCGAAGTACGTGAAATCCTCGGCGCACTGGAAGCCGTCGGCGAAACCAAATGTATATGCCGCAACGAATATGCGGTGCATGAGCAGATTGGTGCTTTTACCAATCAGCACCTGAACGGTCATGCCGGACTGGTACTTAATCCGCGTGCCCTCGACCTGCGCCTGTTCCTCAATCAGTGGGCAAGCGTGTTCCATATCAGCGAAACAACCGCCCACGGCGAGCGTCAGAGCATTCAGTTCTTTGACCATCAAGGGGATGCACTACTGAAGGTCTATGCCACACAGAATACCCTTATTGAAGAATGGGCTGCGTTGCTGACCCGTTTCATCTTCGCTGAAAACCCGCCACTGGCGCTGCAACCTGCCCCCCCTTCTGCTCCAGCCGCCGTCACGGTCAATGCGCAGACTGTTGATCAAGAGTGGCGAGCCATGACCGATGTACACCAGTTCTTCGGTCTGCTGAAACGCCACGATCTCACCCGCCAACAGGCGTTTAACCTGGTGGGCGACGATCTGGCCTGTAAAGTCGCAAATAGCGCATTGGCGCAGTTACTCGACACCGCGCGCCAGGATGGCAATGAAATTATGGTGTTTGTGGGTAATCGTGGCTGCGTACAGATTTTTACCGGTGTGATAGAAAAACTGGTGCCGATGAAAGGCTGGCTGAACATATTCAACCCGACATTTACCTTACACCTGCTGGAAGAGAGCGTGGCAGAAACATGGGTAACGCGCAAACCGACCGCCGATGGGCACGTCACCAGCCTGGAACTGTTTGCTGCCGACGGCACGCAAATCGCTCAGCTGTATGGTCAACGAACGGAAGGCGAACCGGAGCAGACGCAATGGCGCGCGCAAATTGACGCACTGACGCCGAAAGGGCTGGCCGCATGAAAAAACTGCTGATCCTGATTGCGCTACTGCCGATTGTAGCGCTAGCTGCGTCCAGAGAACGGGTTGTTGCTCTCGGTGGCGATGTCACCGAGATTGTATACGCACTGGGAGCACAGTCTTCCCTTGTGGCGCGAGACAGCACCAGCCAGTGGCCTGAAGCAGCAAACGCCCTACCTGATGTCGGTTATTTACGCCAACTCAACGCCGAAGGGATCCTTGCCACCCGCCCTACGCTGGCCCTTGCCAGCGCGCAGGCGCAGCCCTCTCTGGCGCTAAAACAGCTCGAGCAGAGCAACGTCAGGGTTGTGACGATCCCGGCAAGCAACGATCTTAACGTGATTGATGAAAAAATTCGCGTTATCGCCGAAGCCACCCATAGGCAGGCCGATGGCGAAACGCTGCGCACCCGCATACGTCAGGAACTGGCGGCGTTGCCGTCATCTGAACTTAACAAACGCGTGCTGTTTATTCTCAACCATGGCGGGATGACCGCGATGGCTGCGGGCCAGCAAACCGCAGCCGATGCAGCTATTCGTGCCGCTGGTTTGCATAACGCAATGCAGGGCGTTAACCGCTATCAGCCGCTGTCACAGGAAGGCGTCATTGCCAGCCAGCCCGATCTGGTGGTGATTTCACAGGATGGCGTTAAGGCGATGGGTGGTGAAGATAACCTGTGGGCGCTGCCGGGCCTGGCACAGACGCCTGCCGGACGGAATAAACAGGTATTGCAGGTTGACGATATGGCGTTGCTCGGCTTTAGCGTACGCACCCCGCAGGCCATTTTGCAGCTGCGCGCTAAAGCTGAGCAACTGCCCTGATGTCGCGACGTATCCGTTGTTCTTTGTGGACACTCGCACTCATGTTGGTCGTGATGACAATCCTGGCTACCGGTTTTGGCGCGTTACGCCTGCCGGTAAGTCTGCTGTGGCGTGATGGTGATGAGGCACTGCGTCAAATCTGGCTCAACATTCGTCTGCCCCGCGTCCTGCTGGCGCTGGTGATTGGCGGTTCTCTGGCGCTCGCGGGCTGTGTGATGCAGGGCCTGTTTCGCAATCCGCTTGCCGATCCGGGATTACTGGGAATAAGCAGCGGTGCCGCCTGCGCCGTCGCCCTGTGGGTAGTGCTGCCCGTCTCTTTGCCCGCGTTGCTGATGCTGTACGCCCCCATGCTGGCCGCTTTTCTCGGTGCGCTGGCGGCAACGGTGGTTATTTTTATCCTCAGCCAACAGCGCGACGCTTCACTCTCACGTTTGCTGTTGGTCGGGATTGCCATCAACGCGCTGTGCGGGGCGGCGGTTGGCGTTCTGTCGTGGGTCAGTAATGACGCGCAACTACGTCAGCTGTCGCTATGGGGGATGGGCAGTCTGGGGGCCGCGCAATGGTCCACGCTGCTGGCTGTCACTTCATTGACTGTCCCGACGGTGCTGATCATCTGGCGTCTGGCACCGGCGCTGAACCTGCTGCAGTTAGGTGAGGAAGAGGCGCATTACCTCGGCGTAGATGTGCGTACCGTTCAGCGTGTTTTGCTACTTTGTAGCGCATTGCTGGTTGCCGCAGCCGTAGCGGTAAGCGGCGTAATTGGCTTCATCGGGCTGGTTATCCCGCATCTGATACGCATGTGGCTCGGCTCAGACCATCGGGCCGTTATCCCGGGTTCCGTGCTGGCGGGCGCGTTTTTATTGCTGATTGCCGACACGCTGGCCCGTACGGCAGTTGCGCCTGCGGAAATGCCGGTCGGTTTGCTGACCAGTCTTCTCGGCGCACCGTGGTTTTTATGGCTTATTTTTCGTCAGCGAGGACCGCATGACTGAACATTTCATTGCTGAAGGGCTTCACTATCACGTCGCGGGCAGAGCGGTGATTGACGACGTCTCGCTTGCTCTCGAAAAAGGTGAACTGGTGGCGCTCATCGGCCCAAACGGTGCGGGGAAATCCACTCTGCTGCGCCTGCTGACCGGTTTTCTCAAACCGGCTAAAGGGCGTTGCGTACTGGCGGGGAAACCGCTGGATGAATGGCATACCCAGACGTTGTCGCGACATCGGGCGGTGATGCGCCAGCAAACGCTGCTGGGATTTGACTGGCCGGTAGAGGCCGTCATCGCGATGGGGCGCGCGCCCTGGACCCAGCGGTCGGAACCTCGACTTCTCGCTCAGGTGATGGAACTGACCGGATGTACATCGCTGGCGGGACGGCAATACGCCGCACTTTCCGGCGGCGAGCAACAGCGAGTACAGTTAGCCCGTGCACTGGCGCAACTATGGTGCAACGGCGCGCCTCGCGGCTGGTTATTCCTTGATGAACCGACCTCTGCGCTGGACCTTTACCACCAGCAACATCTGTTACGCTTGCTGAAGACGCTTACCGCTTCCCAAGAGCTGCATGTGTGCATTGTGCTTCACGATCTGAATCTCGCCGCACTGTGGGCAGACAGAATAGTGCTGCTGCACAACGGCAGGCTGGTGTCGCAGGGAACACCAGAGGCCGTGTTACAAGCTGAGGACCTGAAGCGCTGGTATGGTGCTCAGGTACACGTTGGCCAGCATCCGGCCAACGGGTCCCCGCAGGTGTTTCTGGCCCCTTAGCTTGAACAACTTACTTCCAGCCGTTTGCCCCAGTCCGGTGGACGGCTGATATAGTCATCATCACGATCGACAAATGGGGTACGCAACGCCTCGTGTAACCGATGCAGCTCGGCGTAATCGCCCTGCTCTGCCTGATTAATCGCCCGTTGCGCCAACCAGTTACGCAATACCATCGCCGGATTAGCCGCCTTCATTTGCGTTTGTCTGACTGCGTCGGCAATGTTGTCTTGCTGCAGGCGTGAGCGATACCGCGTGAACCAGTCGTCAAACGCTGCGCGGTCGATAAACTCATCACGCAGCGGGGATTGCGCGCTGTGTTGTTCCGTCTGACTGAGCATGCGAAACGTTCGCGTATAGTCGCTTCTTTCCCGCGTCATCAGATTAAACAGTTCACTTAGCAGTTCATTATCGTTTTTTTGCTCGCTAAAGAAGCCAAGCTTTTGTCGCATCCGCTGACCGTAGCGAGTTAACAGCGCCAGTTGATAACTGTCCAGCGCATCATTAAGCGCCTCGACCGGGATAAATGGCGACAGAGTTTGCGCCAGACGTTGCAGGTTCCAAAGCGCCGCGGCCGGTTGATTATCGAAACTGTATCGTCCCTGGTTGTCCGAGTGGTTGCAGATAAAATCGGGCACATAGTCATCAAGAAAACCGAATGGACCGTAATCCATCGTCAGTCCCAGAATCGACATGTTGTCCGTGTTCATGACACCATGCGCAAATCCTACCGCCTGCCAGTCAGCGATTAACGTCGCAGTACGCGTGACAACATCGTTAAACCACAGCTGATACTTATCAGCTTCTTCCTGCCACTGCGGCCAATAATAGCGAATCGCAAAGTCAGCCAACTGGCGCACTTTTTCCGGCTCGCGACGATAGTAAAAATGTTCAAAATGGCCAAAGCGCATATGGCTTTGCGCCACGCGAATGAGCATCGCCCCTGATTCAACCGTTTCGCGATATACCGGCGTGTCGCTGGTAACTATCGATAATGCCCGCGTAGTCGGTATTCCCAGGTAATGCATCGCTTCGCTGGCCAGGCTTTCGCGAATTGTCGAGCGCAGCACGGCGCGACCATCCCCCATACGGGAATAAGGCGTAAGCCCGGCGCCTTTCAGGTGCCAGTCACACGTTGAGCCGTCAGCGAGCTGTTGTTCGCCCAGCAGGATCCCGCGTCCATCGCCAAGCTGGCCTGCCCAGACGCCAAACTGATGTCCGCTATAAACTTGTGCTAAAGGCGACATCCCAGGAAGCAGCGATTCACCGCCCCAAACACCGGCTCCACTCGGAATATCAAATAGCGTCTCAGGAATAGTCAATTGCTCCGCCAGCGCATCGTTATGCCAGATCAGGCGCGCGTTTTTCAGGGGAGTGGGTGAAAGTGCTGTATAGGTTGCTGGTAATTCATCACGCCAGCGGGTGGTAAAAGACAGGGTCATAGGGCCTCCTGTCTCTAGTGTAGACGGTTAAAAGCCTGTTAAACACCAGCAAATACGAGGGTTATATCTTCGCGAGCGAAATTATCTGCTCGGGGCGCACAGCAGGCCATAACGCGCCCTGCATGGCGCTGAATCCCAGAGGCAGTACGCGCGCTAACATCTCGGGTGTATCAATACCGCTAATGATGATTGACTCACTGCTGGGAAATAGCTGTGCCAGAATAGCCCGCATAAACGGCTCAAACGAAATATGTGTAATCCTTTGTTGAACAAAGTTTTTATCTAACACGACGCGTTTGAACAACCCATCAAAAATTGCCCGGTTTGATATGCCGCCAGCACCATAGTTTGTCAGCACTAATGGAAATCGCGCCGCCAGTGCTGCCAGCGTTGGATTCGCTTTTCCATTATTTAACTCTGGATAGTTTTCATTAATAGACAGTTCCAGAAATGACAATCGTTCAACTTGTGAAGCAAATTTAGCATCTGATAATAAAGTATTAGCAATTGCCGGCGTTAAATTAATCCAGGCGGAAACCTTTCGTTGAATAAAAAAATGTTGGCACGTTTCGATTAATTCAAGCTTTTCGATAAATAAGCGACATTGCTCTTCGTCCGACATCCGAGGTATGACCAGCTCGGTGGGGATACGCACATCCCCCTGCGCAGTAGCAAAACTGGTAATGATATCTACGTATTCAAGATCGCCTTTTTCACTTCTCGCTGGGAGAAAAGAGAACTCTGAATGGTAAAGCGTATCCAGTGAAACAATCATCGTACCAGCCCCTCTGCATAGGTGTTATCCGGCATCCTGTAGCAAAGGATGGAGAAATACGTTATTGCTGATGCAAGTAGAGGCCCTTTCATTTGTCCCTTTATAGCCAATAAATCGAATCCTTTTTTTTAGCTTATCCTGATTATAAGCGAATATCCAGCTTTGCACTTTTTAATATCTCGGCTTAAATCATATTTTTAGCAAGATACGCTCTTAATGTTCAGGGGTATTGTCCGGATGGCGGAAGAAATAAAAAGTTACTTTCAAATGGAGATGTCGAGGCTACTCAGCTTTAGGCAGCCTCGAGACTGATGAGGATTAAATACGTCGTGCCTGCCAAAAGTTTTTGCGCCAGTAAACATTGTCCAGTGACGAGCGCATCACTCCACGGCTGGTTGAGGCATGAATAAATTGATTATTGGTATCGTAAATTCCGACATGCAGACCACTTTCCCCTGACCCGGTTTTAAAGAAAACCAGATCGCCGGGCAGCAAATCATCTTTATCAATTTCGGTACCAATCTTTGATTGCGTGCGCGTATCGCGCGGGAGTTGCAGATCGAATTTGTCGCGCATGGTCATCAAAACAAATCCAGAACAATCCACCCCGCTACGGCTCATGCCGCCATAACGATAGGGTGTGCCATGCCAGGTTTGTAGCTGGTCATTAAGCCCGGCGATAACGGCGATAGAATCCGACAAGCGTGCATTTGGCGCAGGAGCACGATGGCTGCTGCAGCCCGCCAAAAACAATGCTGTGATGAAAAGAAGCCAAAAGCGCATTCAGGACGAACCCTCTGAATTATATTTTTATGTCAATTTAGCGTGGAAATTATATGATTTTCAAGAACCCATTTAACTTAAGTGGTTGATATGAGCATTCTGTGGCCTTCGATATCCAAACGACGGAAGTTCACGCCATAAGCCGCAGACAGATTGGCCGGCGTTAATACCGCATCACGAGCACCACTGGCAAGCAGCTTCCCGCGTTTGAGGAGCCAGGCTTTGTGCGCATGACGCAAGGTGTGATTAAGGTCATGGCTGCTCATTACAATCGCGATGCCCTGCAAACACAGCTGACCCAGCATCCGGTCCAGCGCATTTTGTTGCGCCACGTCCAGGCTGTTCATCGGCTCATCCAGCAGTAAAAGTTGCCCGAATGGATTTGCTTGTGGGCAAATCTGCAGGATAACCGCAGCCAGCCGCACACGCTGCCACTCACCGCCGGAGAGCTGATTCACGCTACGTCCCAGTTTGTCCCCAAGCCCAAGCCCCTCGGCGACGTCCTGTAACAGATCGGTGCGTGCTTTATCGGGTTGATGCAGCGTCAGAAAATGCCAGACCGGCATCGCAAAAGGTGGGTTTTGCTGTTGCGCAAGATAGGCGCGATATTGCGCCAGCTTTGCTGCCGGCCATTCATCTAATGACACATCGCCAAAGGTGATGCTGCCTTTTCCGGTCGTCAGACCCGCCATTCGCGCTAACAGCGTGCTCTTTCCTGCACCGTTAGGCCCTACTAAATGCAGGATCTCCCCTGCTTTTATCTCACCAGAAAGCGGGCCGAGTCGGGTCGATTCCGCTACGTCCTGTAGCTGCATCAATCGAGACATTAGTTTGCCAGCGCCGTCTTGATGGATTGCACCAGAACAGGATCCTCAGGCGTCATATCGGGTGAAAATCGTTGCAATACCTGACCATCGCGGCCCACTAAAAACTTCTCGAAATTCCACAGAATATCGTCCGGGTAGAGCGGTGCCCGACCTTTGCTGGCCATACGCTCATAGAATCCACTATCCGCAGGCGCAACGGCGGTTGGCGCGGCATCAATCAGTTTCTGATACAGCGGATGGCGTCCCTCGCCGTTGACCTCGATTTTGCTGAACATCGGGAAGGTAACGCCCCAGGTAGTACTGCAATACGTTTTTATTTCCTCTTCGCTGCCCGGCTCCTGGCCCAGAAACTGGTTGCAGGGGAACCCAAGGACGGTAAAGCCTTGCTGATGCCAGGCTTTCTGCAGATTCTCCAGTTGCTCATATTGCGGCGTTAGCCCACATTTTGAAGCAACGTTGACGATTAACAGCACCTTTCCGGCATACGGCTGCAGTGAGGTCACCTCGCCGTCGATGGTCGTTACGTCTGTATCGAGGATAGTGTTTTGCATAGCATCTCCAGAACAACAGGTGGATTTTCAGTTTTTAATCATAGACCGAATCAACGCGTTCTAGCGCGCGGCTTTTAACAATAGCCAGATAAATACCGGTGCGCCCATGGTGGCCGTCACCACGCCAATTGGCAGCTCAGCCGAGGCCAGCACCAGACGCGCGACAACATCAGCCAACAATAATACGATAGCGCCAGCCAACGCGCAGCCCGGCAGTAACACGCGATGATCGGTTAAGCCGCACAGCCGCAGAATATGTGGGATCACAAGCCCAATAAAGCCAATCGCTCCCGCCAGAGCCACGCTTACGCCAACCATCCAGCCCGTGGCGACCACCAGCAGGTTGCGCCAGAACCATAATGGCAGTCCCAACTGACGTGCAGAAGTCTCTCCCAGCGCCAGCATATTCATCGGCTGCGACTGACAGCAGATCCACACCAGCACCGGAATCAACGCCACCATGAGCCAGGCCTGATGCCAGTCAACACCGCCAAAGCCGCCCATCATCCAGTACATTAGCTGTCGCAAATCAAAAGAAGTGGAGAAGTAGATGGCCCATGTCATCAGCGCGCTACAGATAATCCCCAGCGCCACCCCCGCCAACAGCAGACGGCTGGTAGACAAATGACGGCGGGCAAAACGGAGCAGAATAAGCGTGATAATCAGCGCCCCAGCGATGGCGCATAAACCCAGCGCCCAGCCGGGGAGCTGCCCCTGCCCCAGCAGCACCGCCGCGATGAGCCCGACGCCCGCGCCATTAGACACGCCCAGCAATCCAGGCTCTGCGAGCGGGTTTTCAAAGAGAGCTTGCATCACTGCGCCAGATAAGGCCAACGCAGCGCCTACCAGCAAAACGGCGAGGGTACGGGGAAAACGGATTTGCCAAACGAACAGATCGCCGCGCGCGCTGAACCAGTCTCCGGGGGAGATCCATTGCTCTCCTGCGCATAAGCTAATCACGAGCATGACCATTAGCAACAGTGATAAAGTACCTAACCAGTATCGGTCTCGCCGACGTTGTAATTGTGCAAAAGGTTGCATGTTTATACTTTTTTTATGGGTTATCTCATTAATTTTACGATGAAAGCAAAAAACATGGAAGGAAGCTCTACCGCAAATGAGGCAATGGCCCTAAACAGCATGAACCTTAGACTTTTGCATTATGCAATGCTGGCAGCAATACCAGGTTGTAACATGTCATTATTAATATCGTTCCTGAAAGAAAATAAATAACCACAACCGGACAGGATGTCCGGTTGCAGAAGTTTTGTGTGATTGTCTTCTCATCAATACGTAAATATATTGTGTAGTGTTCATATCATCATACCCCCTCAGGAATCATCCTATGGATATAATTCTTTCGCTTATCGCTGGTGCAATTATTGGTTTCATATTCACATTAATAAAACTACCCATTCCAGCCCCTCCTGTCTGGTCTGGTGTATTTGGTATCATCGGTGTACTTAGTGGTAATCAGATCTTTAACTATTTATTCAACAAATAAATTCATTCACCAAAAATTAGCACGTAGACAAAATAAATTTATTACATGGACCTCTTATCATATTCATGAAAAGTGAGGATTAGATGCCCTGTCGTTACAAAAAACAGCGTCTTCGCTATATATTAACACTACTCAAAAAACAAGGAAGCGTACAAATATCATCTCTTGTTAAGGTATTTGATGTTACGGAAAGAACACTTCGCCGCGATATCAGTGACCTCGTAAAAACAGGACATGTCCGCTCATGCTATGGATGTGCTGTATATAATCACGACAATGTATTTCCATTGAATGAGAACAACGCACTTTATTTACACCAAAATATCATCATTAACCAATCAAAGATCAAACGAGAAATATCAATGAACGAAAATAATGGGAAAGTTTACATTCTGGGTTCATTTAATACCGACTTAGTATATCGGCTTCACCGTTTTCCTATTGCAGGAGAAACCACGCGCGCGCTTTTTTCCTGTTGTTTACCCGGAGGAAAAGGCAGTAACCAGGCGATAGCATCCGCGCAAGCTAATGCTCGCACTTATTTTACAGTCAAATTAGGGTAAGATGAGTTTTCAACCAAAGCCCGGCATTTTTTAAATGGCGTAGGATTAGAAAAGCTAACCATCTTTACCAAAAATGATGCACCAACCGGCAGTGCCGTAGTGATGATATCCGAAGAGGCTGGCGATAATGTCATCGTCATTAATCCAGGGGCTAATCAGGAAATAACGACTGAAGAAATGATATCCTGTTATGACGAGATAGCCGCTGCCAATATTTTTTTGACGCAGATGGAAAACAATCCTGACGCTACAGCTCAAGCTATTAAGTTCGCACATGCCGCCGGGGTGATGACAATCCTGAATCCAGCCCCCTGGCGCAAGGAAGTGACAGACCTTCTCCCCTGGACACACATCCTGACCCCAAACCTCACTGAAGCAGAGGCGATTATTGGCAAGGCTATTCGTACGCCAGACGATATTCGTCAGGCCGCTGAAACCATGCACCAAATGGGACCACAATATATTCTAATTACCTTAGGCAAAGATGGGTGCTGGTTATTTGATGGTTCTACTCACCAACAGTTCCCGGCATATCCCGCAGTTAATATTGATACATCCGGTGCCGGTGATGCATTTAATGGTGCACTCGCTGCACGACTTGCCTGTGGAGAAAATATTGCCAGCGCAATTCATTACGCCTGTGTATTTGCAGCACTGGCTGTAGAGCGTGAAGGTGCAGCAAATATGCCATCCCATGAACTCGTACTAAAACGATTAGCTTGTACTAAATACTGATATTAATCCACCAACAAGATAGGGATATAAAATGAAAAAAATCGCCTTTGGGGCTTTATTATCGTGCGTAGCTTTTTCCTCATTAGCTGAACAACAATACGGTTGGGGAAATATACATTTTGACTATCAATCCTGGGATACCGGTGTTAAAGACCTCGAATATGAACAAGCCTTAATTGGTATTGAGGGTGGTATTGGTTTTGATTGGGGTGAAATGTACGGTTTTTATGATTTTGAAAATATTCTAGACGACGAAGGCAACCAAGGGCAGACTGCAAATGGTGAAATCCATACCTACCTCTGGAAAACCGGTGCCAGCCTATTTACAAAAGTCTATAACTCGCAAAGTCCCAACTTTAAAGAGACGAATCAATTTATTGGGCTTGGCTATACCGACCTGAAAGGCGATGGATGGTGGTTTAAACCCTGGATTGCTCGTCAGTACATTACCGCGCACAGTAATTTTGGCCCAGCTTATGACATTAATGGACTCAATGGTTTCACAATCGGCTGGAATGCTGGCTATGCTTTCAACCTTCTCAACCAGGACTTCTTACTGTCCAATTGGAATGAAATAGAACTTGACCGTAATGATGACTATACCGCTAACAATCATGGTAGCAATGGTTTAAACGGTGGCCTGAATATTACCTGGAAAATCATGCCTCATATATCCACCACATTAATGTATCGGTACTTTTATAACAAACTTGGTGCGGATGGATATGGCGATATTCTCATTTATCGACTGGCCTACGACTTCTAACTTAAGGAATATTAACGATGTTAAGTATCCACTGGCCTGCATTAACTTCCGCGCAGCGTATTGCCTTAATTACTCCACCTAAGTCTGGCAAAGTGCCTGTCGTTATTGACAGCGACACCTACAATGAAATTGACGATCAGATGGCTATTGCCTGGGCATTCTTACACCCGGAGCGCCTCGATCTACAAGCTGTTTACGCCGCACCGTTTACGAACCATTACTTTGGTAAAGAGGGCTCGCACACCTATGTTGACGATCCCGCAGTAGGCATGCAACTGAGCGTCGATGAGATCTATCGCGTATTTAATAAACTCCCCCGCCGCGAAAACATACCGCAAATATACCAGGGTTCAACACGCTATCTGAAAGATAGCAACCAGCCGGAGATGTCAGCAGCAGTACAGGATTTAATTAACCGGGCAAGAACGGCTGAGCAAACATTACATGTACTCGCAATCGCCGCGCCGACCAGTATCGCTAACGCACTGCTCCTCGCGCCGGACATTGTCACAAAGATTCATGTCGTCTGGCTTGGGGGTAACAGTTATGCCTGGAAAGATAATCATGAATTCAACCTGATGCAGGACATTGTGGCAAGTCGGGTACTTTTTGATAGCGGCGTAGCACTCACCCAAATCCCCTGCTTTGGCGTGGCTAACACTATGGCCTCATCGGTCCCAGAAATGCAGCACTATTTTGCAGAGACCAGCCGCATTGGTAGCTACTTTGCTGAAATTGCCCCGCGATGCCCCTGGATTGGTTTTGCCTCCCGCAAAGTCATTTGGGATATCACTACGGTTGGCTATGTTCTGAATCGTATTTGCCGTGCATGTTCTGCCGATTATCGTTTTTATGTCAGCATTGTTCTCCGTGCTGTACTACCTGGGCATCATGCAGTGGATTATCCGTCTCATCGGTACGGGTATCCATAAACTGCTGCGCACCAGTCCGGCAGAATCCATGGCTGCAACGGCCAATATTTTTGCGGGCAATACTGACGTCTTCGTCCTGATGAAGCCTTATGCGCCACGCATGACGCGCTCAGAACTGTTTGCCCTCATGACAGGTGGTGTTGCCTCTATCGCAGGTTCAGTGCTGGTTGGCTATGCCAGCATGGGGATCGAAATTCGCTATCTGGTAGCCGCCTCTTTTATGTCAGCACCAGGCGGTCTGTTAATGGCGAAAATGCTGTTTCCGGAAACGGAACCCGAAAACACTGCCGACGTGACGGGCGATATGCTTGGTCAAGATGAAAAGCCTATCAACATCGTTGAAGCAGCGACTAATGGCGCGACTATCGGGCTGAAGCTAGCCGCTAACGTGGGGGCAATGCTTCTGGCACTGATTGCATTAATTGCTATGGTGAACGGCTTGTTGGGCTGGTTTTGTGGCTTTTTCGGCTATGGTAACGTCACGCTACAATTTATCTTCAGTTACCTCTTTGCACCGGTTGCCTGGCTGTTGGGCATTCCCGCTAATGAAGTCTTGCAAATTGGCAGCCTGTTAGGTCAAAAATTGGTGTTGAATGAGTTCGTCGCGTATACCAGCTTTATTCCAATGAAAGACCGACTGTCGGAATATTCGCAAATAATAACGATCATGGCGCTGGCTGGGTTTGCCAATTTGTCTTCTCCTACCGCATTGATTGGTGTACTGGGGGGGATCGTGCCGGGGAAAAAAAGTTTCATTGCCAAAATGGGGCTTAAAGTGATCCTGGCGGGCACGTTGTCTAACCTGCTGAGCGCAGCACTGAACGGGCTGTTTTTCCTTCTGGCACGCTAAGAAAAAAGGCCGCATTCGCGGCCTTTTTAGTTAGTTCAGATTACTCTTCTTTCGGCGTTGCGTTTTCAACCCGGCTTTTTAACTTCTGTCCGGGTCTGAAGGTCACCACGCGCCGTGCTGTAATGGGAATATCTTCGCCCGTTTTCGGATTACGGCCCGGACGTTGATTCTTATCACGCAGATCGAAGTTACCAAAACCAGAGAGTTTTACCTGCTCACCATTTTCCAGAGCACGACGGATCTCTTCGAAAAACAGCTCGACCAGTTCTTTGGCATCCCGCTTGCTAAGCCCAAGCTTATCAAACAGATATTCTGACATTTCAGCTTTTGTAAGCGCCATAGGTTCAATCCCTCAATGATGCCTGGAATCGCTCTTTTAATGCCTCTACACATTTGGCGACGGTAGCGGCAATCTCCTCTTCTTCAAGTGTACGGCTGGTATCCTGAAGGATCAGGCTGATAGCGAGGCTCTTATAACCCTCCGCAACACCCTTACCGCGGTACACGTCAAACAAGTTTACGCCAACTACCTGATTTACGCCAACTTTCTTACATTCGGATAAAATATCCGCAGCGGGAACGTTTTCTGCCACAACGACCGCGATGTCGCGACGGTTCGCCGGGAAGCGAGAAACTTCACGCGCCTGAGGCACCACGCGGTCTGCGAGCTTGTTCCACTCCAGTTCAAACACCAGAGTGCGACCGTTCAGATCCAGTTTACGTTCCAGTTCAGGATGAACAACCCCAATGAAACCAATGCGTTCACCTTTCAGATAAATCGCCGCAGACTGCCCCGGATGCAGCGCTGGATTCGCTTCAGCTTTGAATTGAATATCCGCCAGATTGCCGGTCAGGTCGAGAACCGCTTCCAGATCGCCTTTCAAATCATAGAAATCAACGGTCTCTTTTGCCAGATTCCAGTGTTCATCATGACGGTTACCGCAGATCGCGCCCGCCAGCATCAGATCCTGACGGATCCCGAGGTTGGCCTGCGTGTCCGGTACGAAACGTAAACCCGTTTCGAAAATACGCACACGGTTTTGCTGACGATTCTGGTTGTACACTACCGTAGACAGCAAGCCGGTCAACAGGGATAAACGCATTGCCGACATATCAATAGAGATTGGGCTTGGCAGCAGCAGCGCTTCTTCACCCGGGTGCAGCAGCGCCTGGGCTTTCGGGTCGACAAAGCTGTAGGTAATAACTTCCTGGTAGCCTTTGTCATTCAGCATGGTTTTTACGCGTTTCAGCGACAAATCCGCTTCACGATGCGTACCCATGATAAGGCCCGCCTGAATTGGCGTATTCGGGATATTGTCATAACCGTATACACGGGCGACCTCTTCGACCAGGTCTTCTTCGATCTCCATATCGAAACGCCAGCTCGGCGCTACCGCTTTCCACTCATCTTGCCCTTCCGTGACATCACAACCCAGACGGCGCAGAATATCGCTCACCTGCTCATCCGCAATATGGTGTCCGATCAGACGATCCAGTTTGCTACGGCGAAGCGTAATGGTTGCGCGTTTTGGCAGTGAGGCTTCGTTCGTCACGTCAATGATTGGACCCGCTTCGCCGCCGCAGATATCAATCAACAGGCGCGTAGCACGTTCCATGGCTTTATGTTGCAGCGCCGGATCGACACCACGCTCATAGCGGTGAGAAGCATCGGTGTGCAGACCGTGACGACGTGCGCGACCGGTAATTGACAGCGGGCTGAAGAACGCGCATTCCAGCAGGACGTTTTGCGTTTCATCATTCACACCGGAGTGCTCGCCACCAAAGATGCCGCCCATTGCCAGCGCTTTGTTATGGTCCGCGATCACCAGCGTATCCGCATTCAGCTTCGCTTCGCTGCCGTCCAGCAATACCAGGGCTTCACCTTCTTTTGCCATGCGGACAACAATCCCGCCCTCAATGCGGTCTTTGTCGAATGCGTGCATCGGCTGGCCCAATTCGAGCAGCACATAGTTAGTCACGTCAACCACAGCATCAATAGAGCGAATGCCGCAACGACGCAGTTTTTCTTTCATCCACAGCGGGGTTGGCGCTTTGACGTTAATACCTTTCACCACGCGGCCCAGATAGCGTGGGCAGGCTTCCACCGCCTCGACCTGAATCGGCAGGACGTCGCTAATGGTTGCGGCTACTGGCGCTATTTCCGGCTCAACCAGAGGGGCTTTGTTCAGTACAGCTACGTCACGTGCCACACCGATAATGCCTAAGCAGTCGGCGCGGTTCGGAGTGACGCTGATTTCGATAGTATTATCGTCAAGCTTCAGGTATTCACGGATATCGGTACCAATTGGTGCATCGACAGGCAGTTCGATAATACCGTTGTGATCGTCGGAAATGCCCAGCTCGGAAAACGAGCACAGCATGCCTTCAGACGGCTCACCGCGCAGTTTCGCGGCTTTGATTTTGAAATCGCCCGGCAGAACAGCGCCAACGGTTGCTACGGCTACTTTCAACCCTTGACGGCAGTTTGGCGCACCGCAGACGATATCAAGCAGGCGGTCGCCGCCGACATTCACCTTGGTGACGCGCAGTTTGTCAGCGTTAGGATGCTGCGCGCACTCAACCACTTCGCCCACCACAACGCCGGTAAACGCGCCAGAAACAGGCTCCACACCGTCAACTTCCAGACCCGCCATCGTGATTTGGTTTGACAACGCATCGCTATCAATTGCCGGGTTTACCCATTCGCGTAACCACAGTTCACTGAATTTCATTGTTTTATCCTGCCTTTATTTAAACTGTTTGAGGAAACGCAGATCGTTTTCGAAGAAAGAACGCAGATCGGTTACGCCGTAACGCAGCATGGTCAGACGCTCCATACCCATACCGAATGCAAAGCCAGAGTAAATTTCCGGATCGATACCAACGTTACGCAGCACGTTCGGGTGAACCATTCCACAACCCAATACTTCCAGCCATTTGCCATTTTTACCCATCACGTCGACTTCCGCAGATGGTTCGGTGAACGGGAAGTAGGAAGGACGAAAACGAACCTGCAGGTCTTCTTCAAAGAAGTTGCGCAGGAAATCGTGCAGCGTGCCTTTCAGGTTGGTGAAGTTGATATTGGTATCAACAATCAGCCCTTCCATCTGATGGAACATTGGGGTGTGCGTCTGATCGTAGTCGTTACGATATACGCGGCCCGGAGCGATAATACGGATCGGTGGCTGTTTTTCTTTCATGGTGCGGATCTGCACGCCTGAAGTCTGCGTGCGCAGCAGACGCGTCGCATCAAACCAGAAAGTGTCGTGGTCAGCGCGCGCCGGGTGATGGCCGGGAATGTTCAGCGCATCGAAGTTATGATAGTCATCTTCGATTTCCGGACCGGTCGCCACGGTAAAGCCCAGCTCACCAAAGAAACTTTCAATGCGATCGATAGTACGTGTTACCGGATGCAAACCGCCGTTTTCGATACGACGCCCAGGCAAGGAGATATCGATCGTTTCTTCAGCCAGACGAGCATTCAGCGCTGCATTTTCTAATTCGGCTTTACGCGCGTTTAGCGCTTGCTGAACCTGCTCTTTGGCTTCGTTTATCACCGCACCTGCTGCCGGGCGCTCTTCTGCCGGCAGTTCACGCAGGGTAGTCATCTGAAGGGTCAGGTGCCCTTTCTTGCCCAAATATTCGACGCGGACATTGTCTAACGCGGCAACATCTGAAGCCTGGTTAATGGCGGCCGTTGCACTGGCAACCAGCTCTGCGAGATGTGACATGGTTTTCCTCGTTATGTTGCGATATTCACTAGTCGCTCGTATATACACAAAATCATTCTGGCTGAGTCAAGGTAGCCTGAAGGATAACGTATATAAAAAAAGCCTCCACCAGGGAGGCTTTTAGGCGCTGTTTTCCGTTTCTTCTTCCACGCGCAAGCCTCCTGAGTTCAGGTGCTAAAGTAAAAGAAGAAGCGGAAAATAGCAGCATTCATGCTTGCGTTACCTTGTGTGGTAAAAACCGGACAACCTTTATTGAAAAGGCTTACGGAAAAATTGTCAATTAATTGATTGCACTACAAATAAAAGAGAGGGAGCCAGGCTCCCTCTTTTCACCGGCTTATGCCAGAGCTGCTTTCGCTTTTTCGACCAGAGCGGTGAACGCTACTTTGTCGAATACTGCGATGTCAGCCAGGATCTTACGGTCGATTTCAACAGAGGCTTTTTTCAGGCCGTTGATGAATTTGCTGTAAGAAATACCGTTCTGACGTGCTGCTGCGTTGATACGCGCAATCCACAGTTGACGGAACTGACGCTTTTTCTGACGACGGTCACGATAAGCGTACTGACCAGCTTTGATAACAGCCTGGAAGGCAACGCGGTATACGCGAGAACGCGCACCGTAGTAGCCTTTAGCTTGTTTCAAAATTTTCTTGTGACGTGCACGGGCAACTACACCACGTTTTACGCGAGCCATATGTGCTCTCCTGTATCTATATTCTTAGTAAAAAAATGAATTAAACGTTAACGGCTTATGCGTACGGCAGGCACGCGATAACCAGACCCAGATCGCCTTTAGAAACGAGGCCTTTTGGACGCAGGTGACGTTTACGCTTAGTAGATTTTTTGGTCAGAATATGACGCAGGTTTGCGTGCTTACGCTTAAATCCACCACCACCGGTTTTTTTGAAACGCTTAGCAGCACCGCGTACGGTCTTAATTTTTGGCATTTTAATAACTTCCACTTCGCATTGTTAATAAACGAAACGTAGGCGAACAACAGCTGTGGAACCCGCAGGCTCCACAGACATTGCTACTTGAAGGCCTTACTGTTTCTTCTTAGGAGCGAGCACCATGATCATCTGGCGGCCTTCGATCTTCGTAGGGAAGGATTCGACTACTGCCAGTTCACTCAGATCGTCACGGACGCGGTTGAGCACTTCCATACCGATCTGTTGGTGGGCCATCTCACGACCGCGAAAACGCAGCGTGATCTTAGCCTTATCGCCATCTTCCAGAAAGCGTACCAGGCTGCGGAGTTTTACCTGGTAATCGCCATCGTCGGTGCCAGGACGGAATTTAATTTCCTTAACCTGGATAACTTTTTGCTTTTTCTTCTGTTCCTTAGAAGACTTACTCTTTTCATAAAGGAACTTGCCGTAGTCCATAATACGACAAACTGGCGGTTCGGCGTTAGGGCTGATTTCAACTAAATCTACTCCAGCTTCTTCAGCTTTTTCGATCGCTTCTCTCAGAGTCACAATACCCAAAGCTTCGCCTTCCAGACCTGTTAAGCGAACTTCCAGGGCGCGAATCTCGCCATTGATACGATTCGGACGTGCCGTTTGAACTCGTTTTCCGCCTTTAATACCTTATTCCTCCAGTTGTTGAAGACTGCGGCTGCGAATCTCTTGTTGCAGCTTCTCAATCACTTCATTTACGTCCAGGCTGCCCAAGTCTTTGCCACGACGGGTGCGCACGGCAACTTTGCCTGCTTCTACCTCTTTGTCGCCACAGACCAACATGTAAGGGACACGACGTAAAGTGTGCTCGCGGATTTTAAAGCCAATCTTCTCATTTCTCAAGTCTGCTTTTACACGAATACCCGCATTTTGTAGTTTCTGCGTTAATTCGTTAACGTATTCAGACTGAGAATCGGTGATGTTCATGACAACAACCTGAACTGGCGCAAGCCAGGTCGGGAAGAAGCCAGCGAACTCTTCGATCAGGATACCGATGAAACGTTCCATCGACCCAAGAATTGCGCGGTGAATCATAACCGGCACCTGACGCTCGTTATTTTCGCCAACATAAGAGGCGCTTAAACGGGACGGCAGAGAGAAGTCCAGCTGTACAGTACCGCACTGCCATGCACGATCGAGGCAGTCATACAGGGTAAATTCAATTTTCGGACCGTAGAATGCGCCCTCACCCAGTTGGTACTCAAACGGGATGTTGTTTTCTTCCAGCGCAACGGCCAGGTCAGCTTCAGCACGGTCCCACATTTCATCGCTACCGATACGTTTTTCGGGGCGAGTGGACAGTTTGACGACGATTTTCTCGAAGCCAAAGGTGCTATACATATCGTAGACCATACGAATGCAAGCGTTAACTTCATCACGGATCTGCTCTTCTGTACAGAAGATATGTGCATCATCCTGAGTGAAGCCACGAACACGCATCAGGCCATGAAGGGCACCTGACGGCTCATTACGGTGGCAGCTACCGAACTCGGCCATACGCAGCGGCAGGTCGCGATAGGATTTCAGACCCTGATTGAAGATCTGCACGTGACCCGGACAGTTCATGGGCTTAATGCAGTATTCACGGTTCTCAGAGGAGGTCGTGAACATCGCATCTTTGTAGTTATCCCAGTGACCTGTTTTTTCCCACAGCACGCGGTCCATCATGAACGGACCTTTAACTTCCTGATACTGGTATTCTTTCAGTTTTGAGCGAACAAAGACTTCCAGTTCACGGAAGATAGTCCAGCCATCGTTGTGCCAGAACACCATACCCGGTGCTTCTTCCTGCATATGATACAGGTCAAGCTGCTTACCGATTTTACGGTGGTCGCGTTTGGCCGCTTCTTCCAGACGTTGCAGGTAGGCATTCAGGGCTTTTTTGTCGGCCCATGCAGTGCCATAAATACGCTGCAGCATCTTGTTATTGCTGTCGCCACGCCAGTATGCCCCTGCGGTCTTCATCAGTTTGAAGTGATGACAGAAACGCATGTTCGGCACGTGCGGGCCACGGCACATATCGACATATTCTTCATGATGATACAAGCCAGGCTTGTCATCATGGGCAATGTTTTCATCAAGAATGGAGACTTTATAGGTCTCGCCACGCTTCACGAAGGTTTCACGCGCTTCGTACCAGCTGACTTTCTTCTTAATGACATCGTAGTTTTTCTCAGCGAGCTCGTGCATCCGCTTCTCGAGCGCGTCGACATCTTCCTGGGTTAACGTACGGTCAAGATCGATATCGTAGTAAAAACCGTTATCAACAACCGGTCCGATCGCCATTTTGGTGTGCGGCCAGAGTTGTTTGATCGCGTGCCCTAACAGGTGCGCACAGGAGTGACGAATGATCTCCAGACCTTCTTCATCCTTCGCGGTGATGATGGAGAGTTTCGCATCATGCTCAATCAGATCGGAAGCATCTACCAGCTCACCGTCAACACGGCCAGCAATAGTGGCTTTCGCCAGACCTGGACCGATGTCCAGCGCAACATCCATGGGGCTTACAGCGTGGTCGTAATGGCGTTGGCTGCCATCAGGAAGAGTAATAACAGGCATGTTATATCCTTATTTGCAGTGGTGACCCACACGTAAGATCACATACAAAGATTCACTATTTAAAATCATCAAAAAGGTGTGGGCTGATTCCCGCTTCACTCTGCGAAATATGTCACTGGTCGCCTTAATGGTTACACTGGACCTACACCCGCTTTTTGATAACACCGTTTGACAGTGTACACGGCATTACGAGCCGATCAAAGCAACAATCAACGCGCACTCTATGATGTAAATCAATTCACTGACACCCTGACGTTTTTGTTACACTTGTATAAAGTCATCTAACCTGAGCAGGAAAAGGACAATGCCAACAAATCGCGTTGCGAAGAAACACTGGAAGATGGTTGTGATACTGCTCGTTATTTGTGCGGCAATGCTGATGCTACGTTGGGCTGCGATGATCTGGGGTTAAAATACTGGCACACGCTGTTCCGGTTCCGTTGTATTAATCAATTAAATCGAATTCGTCTGAAAATAGCGCGTTACTGATAAGTATTAAAAATAAAACACGGATTTAATATTAAATAAATTTAACGTTAATTGAGAAAAGCCGGGCCAATTATTTGACCCGGCTTGTCATTACATACGATAGCCGAGTGAAACAGTAGTACGACGATCGGTATGCTCCGGCGCTGTTGCCGGTGGTTCAGAGTTCCAGGTAACGTTGTAAGCCACCTTTAACCCAAAGTGTTCGTTGATGGCAACGTTCAAGGCCGTTTCAGAATTGAGCGTTGTATCGTCAGCACCAAATACCGACACACCTTGCGTAAACTTAGTATTGTCCGTCATCTGCCACGCATAGGCCCCGGACGCATAGCCCAGCGGCTGTGTTTCGGTGGTGCCATCCGTGTGCTCGTCATAGCGCACGCCAGGACCGAATTCAAAACGGAAGCTGTGCACCGGTCCGTTGAGGAACTGACGACCATAACCTGCGGTCAGCACGTCACGCTCGCGATAGCCGTTGTAACGGTCGGTCAGCCAGCTTGCCTGACCAAAGAGATAGTCATAGTCGGTCATGTTGTAGCGACTACGGCCACCTACGGCATATTTCTCCGATGAACGCTCATCATTTGAGGAGGTATTGCTGGCATTTCCCCACAAAGACCACGCCGTAGTTTGACCGTACCAGGTCATGGTGGTGTCTGCAGTTAAAGAAGAACTTTTTGTGTTGCCTGACTGGGCGAGATATCCCGCGTTCAGGTTACCTTCAAAAGGTTTTTTCGCGCAGGAAGGGTCATCCATGACAGTAAAAACGGAATCATCGGCGGCAGCCTGCATTGACGCAAGCAGGCCCCCCGTCAGCAGTAACGCTGCGGGCACTGTCTTCAAAAGCTTCATTTATTAAGAGTCCGTACAACAAAAAAAGAGACCATAACGGTCTCGGAAACTTTCATATGGATCAATGACAAAAGACCCTTGAAAGGTAACAAATTATAAAAAGACTCGAATAACATAGCAATAAATTCTTATTTCATTTTTTGAATAAGCGCGTTCCTAAACCGTTTTTTTATTTATATATCTCTAACGCGAATATTTTAAATAAAGAGATGAAAAATCATGTTGTTAATTACTTCACTTTCGAGAGGTTCAGTGCCAGACTGAGGACAGCCTAACAGGAGGTAAAGATGGTACGTATCTATACGTTAACACTTGCGCCCTCTCTCGATAGCGCAACAATCACGCCGCAAATCTACCCGGAAGGTAAGCTTCGCTGTACTTCACCGGTTTTTGAACCCGGCGGCGGCGGCATCAACGTCGCTCGCGCAATTGCCCATCTTGGCGGAACCGCCACGGCCATTTTCCCTGCGGGTGGCGCTACCGGAGAGCATCTTGTTGCTCTGCTCGCCGACGAAAATGTTCCCGTATCCACCGTCGAAGCTAAAGACTGGACCCGACAAAATCTCCATGTCCACGTAGAGTCCAGCGGCGAACAATATCGCTTCGTCATGCCCGGTGCTGCGCTCACCGATGATGAGTTCAACCAACTTCAGGATCAGGTGCTGGAAATTGAGTCTGGCGCACTGCTGGTAATTAGCGGCAGTTTGCCGCCTGGCGTACAGGTTGAGAAGCTAACCCGGCTCATTACCACAGCACAAAAACAAGGGATTCGCTGTATCGTCGATAGTTCTGGCGAAGCGCTGGCGGCAGCGTTAACCATCGGTAATATCGAACTGGTCAAACCCAACCTCAAAGAACTGAGCGCGCTGGTTAATCGCGAACTCACGCAGCCCGATGATGTGCGCAACGCCGCACAGGAAATCGTGCAAAGCGGAAAAGCGCATCGCGTAGTGGTCTCGCTGGGACCACAAGGAGCGCTGGGCGTTGATCGTGAAACCTGTGTCCAGGTGGTTCCGCCACCAGTAAAAAGTCAAAGTACCGTAGGCGCGGGCGACAGTATGGTCGGGGCCATGACGCTTAAACTGGCGGAGAACGCACCTTTTGCAGAAATTGTTCGTTACGGTGTCGCAGCAGGTAGCGCCGCCACCCTGAATCAGGGTACGCGTCTGTGCGCTTTCGACGATACGCAAAAAATATTCGCGTATCTTGCTCAGTCATGACAGCTTCCCCTTGTTTAGATACAAGGGGATTTGCCGTAAAACTGTCGACATGGGTGTTATACGTCTATGATAAAAAATCACGTGATTACAAAGAAGTGAATCATGTGCGCCCGGGCGTCTTCACAACAATGCGAGGTGAAGAAGAACGACACACATTAAGTGCCTTTCCAGCGATGACGCGTCCGTGGTGTGCGTCAGTTCGTGTTTTTTAACCGCATTCTTGCGCTAACCTTATGATCTGGCAGACAACATGGGGAGAGACATCATGTGGCAGGCTATCAGTCGTCTTTTAAGCGAGCAATTAGGTGAAGGCGAAATCGAACTGCGTAACGAACTGCCCGGCGGAGAGATCCACGCCGCATGGCATTTACGCTATGCGGGGCGCGATTTTTTCGTCAAATGCGATGAAAGAGAGCTGTTAACCGGCTTTACGGCGGAAGCCGATCAGCTGGAGCTACTTTCTCGCAGTCAAACCGTAGCTGTACCGAAAGTCTGGGCGGTCGGCGCAGACAGAGATTACAGCTTTCTGGTGATGGATTTCCTCCCTCCCCGTCCACTTGATGCGCACAACGCGTTTATCCTCGGCCAACAGCTGGCGCATTTGCATGAATGGAGCGACCAGCCGCAGTTTGGGCTCGACTTCGATAATGCGCTCTCTACCACGCCGCAGCCCAACACCTGGCAACGCCGCTGGTCAACCTTTTTTGCCGAGCAGCGTATTGGCTGGCAGCTGGAACTCGCCGCTGAAAAAGGCATTGCGTTTGGCAATATCGACGCCATTGTCGAGCATGTTCAGCAGCGTCTCTCTTCCCATCAGCCGCAGCCGTCTCTTCTGCACGGTGATTTATGGTCCGGGAACTGCGCCCTCGGCCCGAACGGCCCGTACATCTTTGACCCTGCCTGCTACTGGGGGGACAGAGAGTGTGACCTGGCAATGCTGCCGTTACATACCGATCAGCCTCCGCAACTTTATGACGGTTATCAGTCTGTTTCTCCACTACCATTGGATTTTCTTGACAGACAACCTGTCTACCAGCTCTATACGCTGCTGAATAGGGCTATTCTGTTCGGAGGACAGCATCTGGTCGTGGCGCAGAAAGCGCTGGACAGGTTACTGGCGGCTTAGCAAAGTCGCACGTTGCTTATCTGGCCTGGCGTTTCGTAACGCGTCAGGCCAGATAGTGCCGCAGTTACAAAAAACCCAGTAATGAAAAGAAGAAGTAGCCAATCACGATAACGATTACCGGCAAAATATAGAGCGGGAAAATTTGTAAAAAGATCGTATGGTGCGGTACGACAATACGCGACTCAAGTTGCGCGCGTGATAACCCCTCACTGCCTTTTGCCTGTTCCAGAATCAGTTGATCCTCAACGCCCTCGCGTAGATAACGCGCCTGACGGCTCATTCTGGCACCTGAATCCTGCAACGCCAGACCGATAAAAATCAGAATGAAAATCAGCCAAAAAACGAGATTCAGTCCACTTTGAAAATCGGGCGTCGGCGAGTTATACCAAAACACATTAAGAAAAGGTGTGTTCACTCGCATCATGTCAATCATCACGTGGGCAAAATCGAGCATGACCGCGTTAATCCCTTCCTGCTTTTCGCTGTGCGCATACATAAACTTCAGTACTGAAACCAGCGTTGAAATCAGCGCGGGAATGAAAATCACCCATCCCACCAGCCTTTTCAAGATGGCAATGCGTCCAGCTTGTTGATACGTCATGAGTTCCCCTTGATTAAGACGTGTCATTTTGGCCTAAGTTTACCCGTTGATTATCGTTTTCGCCTGATCTTTAAAGGCGGTATACTGCTGAATTAGCCATAATGAACGCTCAGAGCCCGTCCAGGCTGGCTCTTAATCCCTTTTATCACCGTAAAGGAGAGGTTGTGATGTCAACCCCGCGTCAAATTCTTGCTGCAATTTTTGATATGGATGGATTATTGGTCGATTCTGAACCGCTTTGGGATCAGGCCGAACTGGATGTGATAGCAAGTTTAGGCGTTGATATCTCCCGCCGCCATGAACTTCCCGATACACTTGGCTTACGCATCGACATGGTGGTTGATTTGTGGTTTGCGCAGCAACCGTGGAACGGTCCCTCACGTCAGGAAGTAACCGAGCGTATCATTACCCGGGCAATTGCGTTAGTTGAAGAAACAAAACCGCTGCTGCCGGGCGTGCGTGAGGCCGTGGCATTGTGCAAATCTCAGGGATTGAAAGTAGGACTGGCATCCGCCTCGCCACTGCATATGCTGGAAAAAGTGCTAACTATGTTTGATCTGCGCAGCAGCTTCGACGCACTGGCTTCTGCGGAAAAACTGCCCTACAGCAAACCGCACCCGCAGGTTTATCTCGATTGCGCGGCAAAACTGGGCATTGACCCTTTAAATTGCGTAGCACTGGAAGACTCGGTGAACGGCATGATTGCTTCGAAATCCGCCCGTATGCGTTCCATAGTGGTACCTGCGCATGAAAATCAGGACGATCCTCGCTTCGTTCTTGCCGACGTCAAACTGGCCTCGCTCACCGAACTCACTGCCGCTCACCTGCGCGGCTAATCCTGCGACGGGCAATGATCGCATTGCCCGCCTGCCGGACGCTGGGGCACGCCTGATGATCTGAAAGGCCCGGTCGTGTTCCTCGCAAGTCCAGCCGCGGACTATATACATGGCTATACGCTGGCCGTGGATGGCGGTTGGCTGGCGCGGTAAAGGCGCACTTGTGACAAAGGGTTACAACGTCACCTCTTCCGCCTACTGTATAAAACCCCTATACTGTATGAATCGACAGTTTATTGGGTTTTATCATGACGGCGGAAGGTCACCTTCTTTTTTCTATTGCCTGTGCGGTTTTTGCCAAGAATGCTGAGCTGACGCCCGTTCTTGCGCAGGGTGACTGGTGGCATATTGTTCCTTCAGCCATTTTAACGTGCCTGCTGCCAGATATCGACCATCCCAAATCCCTGCTGGGGCAGCGTCTGAAGTGGGTATCAAAGCCCATTGCCCGGGCATTTGGTCATCGCGGGTTTACGCATAGCCTGCTGGCGGTTTTTGCCCTGCTGGCCACGTTTTACCTGAAAGTCCCTGATACCTGGATAATTCCGGCTGATGCCTTGCAAGGTATGGTTCTCGGTTATCTCAGCCACATACTGGCCGACATGTTGACCCCGGCGGGCGTCCCTCTGCTTTGGCCCTGCCGCTGGCGTTTTCGTCTACCTATCCTCGTGCCGCAAAAAGGCAACCAACTGGAGCGGTTTCTGTGCATGGCACTGTTCGCGTGGGCAATCTGGATGCCGCAGACCGTACAAGAAAACAGTGCGGTACGCTGGTCATCACAGATGATAAATACGCTGCAAATGCAGTTTAATCGTTTTATAACGCATCAGATTGACTAATAAATCAGCCAAAAACTTATTTTTGGCATAAACAATTCCATTTGAATATAAGAGGCAAGTCACAGTTCTGCTAATCTTGCGCCAACAGAATCACCGCCACACGGTGATACGCATAATAAGATCAGGAGAACGGGGATGAACTATCCATTAATCGCGAACATTATCGTGTTCGTCGTGCTGCTGTTCGTGCTGGCGCAAGCCCGTCACAAACAGTGGAGTCTGGCAAAAAAAGTACTGGTCGGTCTGGTCATGGGCGTGGTGTTTGGCCTCGCCCTGCACACCATTTATGGTTCCGACAGCCAGGTTCTTAAAGATTCGGTACAGTGGTTCAACATTGTCGGCAACGGTTATGTGCAACTGCTGCAGATGATTGTCATGCCGTTGGTGTTTGCGTCAATTCTCAGCGCCGTTGCGCGTCTGCATAACGCCTCTCAGTTAGGAAAAATCAGCTTCCTGACCATTGGTACACTGCTGTTTACTACGCTGATTGCCGCGCTGGTAGGGGTTCTGGTGACCAACCTGTTCGGTCTGACCGCTGAAGGCCTGGTGCAAGGTGGGGCCGAAACTGCACGTCTGAACGCGATTGAAACCAACTATGTTGGCAAAGTGGCTGATCTCAGTGTTCCGCAACTGGTGTTGTCGTTTATCCCGAAAAACCCGTTTGCCGACCTGACCGGAGCTAACCCGACGTCGATTATCAGCGTGGTTATCTTCGCTGCATTCCTCGGTGTTGCCGCACTGAAGCTGCTGAAAGATGATGCGCCGAAAGGCGAGCGCGTGCTGGTTGCTATCGATACCCTGCAAAGCTGGGTGATGAAGCTGGTTCGTTTGGTGATGCAGTTAACACCGTACGGTGTGCTGGCGCTGATGACCAAAGTGGTTGCTGGCTCCAACCTGCAGGACATCATCAAGCTGGGTAGTTTCGTCGTGGCCTCTTATCTCGGTCTGGGCATTATGTTCGTGGTACACGGGATCCTGTTGGGTATTAACGGCGTTAGCCCGCTGAAATACTTCCGCAAGGTGTGGCCGGTGCTGACTTTCGCCTTCACCAGCCGTTCCAGCGCAGCCTCAATTCCGCTGAACGTTGAAGCGCAAACCCGTCGTCTGGGCGTGCCTGAATCCATCGCCTCTTTTGCCGCTTCCTTTGGCGCCACCATTGGCCAGAACGGTTGTGCAGGGCTGTACCCGGCCATGCTGGCAGTCATGGTCGCACCGACCGTCGGGATCAACCCGTTGGACCCGATGTGGATTGCCACCCTGGTCGGTATTGTAACCGTCAGTTCCGCAGGGGTTGCGGGTGTGGGAGGCGGCGCAACGTTTGCCGCGCTGATCGTCCTGCCAGCGATGGGTCTGCCGGTCACGCTGGTTGCGCTGCTGATTTCCGTTGAACCGCTGATCGATATGGGGCGTACCGCGCTGAACGTGAGCGGTTCTATGACTGCCGGTACGCTGACCAGTCAATGGCTGAAACAGACCGATAAAACAATTCTGGACAGCGACGATAACGCCGAACTCGCGCATCGTTAAGTCTGTAGCAGAAAACAAAAAAACCGCCGGAGTGTCATGCTCCGGCGGTTTTTTTATATCCATTAATCGCTCAGTTCATTTTCTTGGCGAACCTGATTAGCCCAGCGTTGTGCTGATTCCGGGACCGTAAATGCAGGCGAACGTTGAAACGCCTCCCCCATTAAGACAAAAGCGACGTATTTTCCGCGCAGTATCCATACGTCACGAAACGCATCCATTTTAACCGCATGCTCTGGTGGGGCTGGCTCCACGCGAGGAACATAGCTAATAACCGGACGATTTTGTTGGCGAAGAGGTTTCATAATCAGTTGCTTCACTAAAGACAAATTCTAAAAATCAGAAAACGGCTATCTTAGCCGATTTTGCCTCCTGACGTCCTGCCTTGCGTGCGCTCTTTGCCGGGTTCATCGCGCTTAACGCCCTCGACCGGTTCCTGCACAACTGAGCAAGTGGTCTATAGTTAAAGCTTTTGACGGCAACAACGACCTTTAAGCGATGAAAACAGGAGACGAGTTTAATGTCCCAGAATGATAAGCACCCACTCCATCACTCAGCACCGGTTCATGATGCCAGCGAATCCCAGCCAGGACTTGACTCCCTGGCGCCAGCAGACGGTTCACATCGCCCAACGCCTGAACCTACGCCACCCGGCATGCAGCCCACCACGTCCGGCAGCTTAAAAGCACCTGACATCAAAAGTGATAAACTCAACGCGCTGGAAAGTTTTCGTAAAGGAAGCGAAGATTTTGCTCTGACAACCAATCAGGGAGTACGCATTGCGGACGATCAAAACTCCCTGCGCGCAGGAAACCGTGGGCCAACTCTGCTGGAAGACTTTATCCTGCGGGAAAAAATCACCCATTTTGATCACGAACGCATCCCGGAGCGGATCGTACATGCCCGAGGTTCTGCCGCTCATGGTTACTTTCAGCCCTATGCCAGCCTCAGCGCGACAACGAAAGCGGACTTTCTGAGTGATGAAAATAAAATCACCCCGGTTTTTGTCCGTTTCTCTACGGTTCAGGGCGGCGCTGGCTCAGCGGATACGGTCAGAGATATTCGAGGATTTGCGACTAAGTTTTATACTGAAGAGGGCATTTTCGATCTGGTGGGAAATAACACGCCAGTCTTCTTCATTCAGGATGCCCATAAATTCCCGGATTTCGTCCATGCGGTAAAACCGGAGCCACATTGGGCTATCCCGCAAGGTCAAAGCGCCCATGATACCTTTTGGGATTATGTCTCATTACAACCGGAAACGTTGCACAACGTTATATGGGCGATGTCTGACCGGGGTATTCCACGCAGCTATCGCACGATGGAAGGCTTTGGCATCCACACGTTCCGCTTGATAAATGCGCAAGGGAAAGCCACCTTTGTCCGTTTTCACTGGAAACCGCTGGCAGGCAAAGCTTCGCTGGTATGGGATGAAGCGCAAAAACTTACCGGTCGTGATCCCGATTTCCATCGCCGCGATCTGTGGGAAGCTATCGAAGCAGGCGATTATCCGGAATACGAACTGGGGCTGCAGCTCATTCCCGAAGAAGACGAATTCAAGTTCGATTTTGACCTGCTCGACCCGACCAAACTGATCCCGGAAGAGCTGGTTCCGGTGCAACGCGTTGGTAAAATGGTGCTGAACCGTAATCCGGATAATTTCTTCGCCGAAAATGAACAAGTCGCTTTTCATCCCGGCCACATCGTCCCGGGTATCGATTTTACCAACGATCCCCTGCTGCAAGGCCGCTTGTTTTCTTATACCGATACCCAAATCAGTCGCCTGGGCGGGCCCAACTTCCATGAGATCCCGATTAATCGCCCCACCTGCCCGTACCATAATTTCCAGCGTGACGGCATGCATCGTATGGACATCGATACCAACCCTGCCAACTATGAACCTAATTCCATCAATGATAACTGGCCGCGTGAAACGCCGCCGGGGCCAAAACGCGGTGGATTTGAGTCGTATCAGGAACGGATTGAAGGAAACAAAATCCGCGAACGTAGTCCCTCTTTTGGCGAATACTATGCGCACCCTCGCCTGTTCTGGCTAAGTCAAACGCCAATTGAACAGCAGCATATTATCGGCGGATTCAGCTTCGAACTCAGCAAAGTTACGCGCCCTTATATTCGGGAAAGAGTGGTCGAACAGTTAGCCCATATTGATACAGCCCTCGCCGAGGCGGTTGCCGATAACCTCGGTTTTGAGCTAACCGAGGAACAGGCTAAAATCGCCCCACCGGCTAACGTCAATGGTTTGAAAAGTGCGCCGTCACTCAGTTTATATGCGGGTGCGCAAGGTGAGATTAAGGGCCGCGTGGTCGCCATTCTACTTAATGACCAGGTAAAATCGGGCGACCTGCTTGCCATTATGCAAGCCCTACAGGCCAAAGGTGTTCACGCCAAACTGCTCTATTCCCGAATGGGCAATGTGGTTGCCGATGATGGTTCCGTCCTGACAATCGCCGGTACCTTTGCGGGTTCACCATCACTGACCGTCGATGCGGTTATCGTTCCGGGTGGCAATATCGCAGATATCGCGATGAACGGTGATGCCCGATATTACTTACTCGAGGCGTATAAGCATTTAAAACCTATCGCACTGGCTGGCGATGCGCGTCAGTTTAAAGCAACGTTGAATATCAAAAATGAAGGAGAAGAAGGCGTGGTGGAGGCAGACAGTGCAGACGCACAGTTTATGGATACCCTGCTAACGCTAATGACTGCGCACCGCGTCTGGTCACGCGCCGGAAAAATAGACACGATTCCTGCCTAAAAAAAATGCGGCGCATAATGCGCCGCAAACTCAGGAGTTACACGTTCAGAAAACTGCCAAGACGATAACCGCGCTCCGCAATAGCATATTTCAGTGACGAAGACGTCAGCACGTCGAGCTCAGTTAAGCGGGGGTAACAGTAGGCACTTTGACGAATAATGTCATCAATAAAGGCCGGATGACACATTACTTCCAGCGAGGACTCTCCCCGGTCTGCTGACGCATCAAGCGTTTGCAAAAACAGGGCTTCAGAAATCGCCTCACCATAAAACTCACTGCTGAATCCCTGGGAAGTCCGTAACGTTTGCGGAAAGTCAGACGCCTGGAATACCGTCTGGCGATCGATCCGTAACGCAATCCCCCTTTGAGCAGCAAACCCGGCCACGATAGGGAAAATCTGCGGGAACATATGCACATGGTGATGGCTGTCCAGATGCGTTGGCTCCCGCCCGAACAGGTCAATAAAACGCTGATACTGCGCGGCCAGCTCCTGAGAAATTTCATCCAACGGCAAGGTGTCTTCTTCAGCCATCTGCCAGATCCATTTCCCCAGTAATCCGTCACGAGTTAGGCCTGGCATTGCCGTCAACGGTCTGCCCAGCGTCAGAACAAAATGCATCCCAACGGCAAGTTCAGGTATGTCGCGACTCAGCTGTACCGCATGGTCAATGGCTGCGCCATTAACCAGTGCCGTGGTCGAGGTGACCACGCCATTGCGACAGGCTTCAACAATGCCGTAGTTTTGTCCTTTACTCAGGCCAAAATCATCCGCATTTACAATCAGTATGCGTTCCATAGCCGACCTCAGTTAGTGTTGTTCGCTTTTGAGTTTCTCAATGCACCCGGCGAAGTTTGGCAGCCATTTTTCATGCGCCAGAATCAGCTCACGCGCCAGAATTTCGGCATCACTGTCAGAGTGCACCAGCGGACTCAGGTTCAACGCCAGCAACACATCATTCAGCTCGCCGCTCAGTGCCGCATTGCTCGCCGCGACTTCAAAGCCTTTAATGGTATAGATAAGGCCCAGCACTTTCTCATCAAAATGGGTAATACGTGGGTGCGGCGTGGCGCCGTTGCGTCCCAGTGTACAGGTCATCTCAACCGCCCAGTCCGCCGGGATATTGTCAACATGTCCATGATGCGGAACGTTGACATAGTGCTCGGTCTGTTTGTCGTTGTAGATGGCGTTGATCACTTCACAGGCGGCATCGGAGTAATAGGCTCCACCGCGCTGTTCCAGCTCTTTCGGTTTCACGTTCAAATCCGGGTTTTTATAGAGATCAAACAGTTGTTTCTCAACTTTCTGTACCACCTGAGCGCGAGCACCGCCCTTATAGTATTCACCCATTTCAATCGCCAGCATCTCTTTTGGCTTGAAGTAGTAGAGCAGATATGAGCACGGCAGCAGCTTCAGTGAGCGAATCAACCCTTCACTGAACGGCAGATCGAAGATGTTCTTCACGGTGGAGGCCTTCAATTGACCCGAAGCCACGCCATCCAACAGTTCATCAAAGCGTGATTTACCATTCACCAGTACGTCTTTAATAAAGACCATATGGTTCAGACCGAACAGATCGATAGATAAGTCATCGCTCTCTTTCAGTGCCAGCACATCGCTGATGAACATTTTCATGCCAACAGGAATATTACATACGCCGATGAATTTCTTAAAATTCGTATGGCGATAAACCGCTTCCGTCACCATCCCGGCCGGGTTAGTAAAGTTAATCACCCACGCATTCGGGCACAGTTCTTCCACATCTTTGACAATATCAAAGATAACCGGAATAGTACGCAGACCTTTGAACAGCCCACCAGCGCCGTTGGTTTCCTGCCCCAGATACCCGTGGCTCAGCGGAATGCGTTCATCCTTTTCGCGGGCTTTCAGTTGCCCTACGCGCAGTTGGGTGGTAACGAAATCAGCATCTTTCAGCGCTTCACGGCGGTCCAGCGTTTTAAACACCTTCATCGGCACGCCAGCTTTATCGATCATGCGCTGGCAAAGGTCAAAAATAATATCCAGCTTCTCTTTTCCATCGTCGACATCAACCAGCCACAATTCAGAAACCGGTAATTCATGATAGCGCTTAATAAAGCCTTCAAGTAACTCAGGGGTGTAGCTGCTCCCGCCACCGATAGTGACGACTTTTAATTTCTGGCTCATACTTTCTCCCTTCAGTGTCAAAACACTGACGTGTATTATGCTCAACCCGTTTGTCAGGTATAGCGTGGCTGTCCCGACGCTATTTTGGGCAAGCTATAAAAAATGGGTTATTGGCAAATAATATCTACTGATTAAATTCAGTTAATTTCTTACGATAGCTATTAGGTGTAAATGACGTCAGCTTTTTAAACGTTTTAATAAACAGACTTGGACTACTGTAGCCAGCTTCGTAAGCAATATCCGTTACAGAATAGTTAGTCATTTCCAGCTGTTTTTTTGCAAAGTTAATGCGGATTTCATTAATGATCTGCATCGGCGTTTTGCTGTAATAACGCTGGGTTGCGCGGGTCAGATACTCCTGGGATTTCGCAGACAGGTGTACCATGTTTTCCAGCGCATTCTCGCTAAACTGTCGTTTGTCATGCATGGTCTCCACGGTGGTTTTAAGCCACTGCGGAATATCATCCAGCACCTGCTCTTCACGATGATGGCGCAACCGATTAATAATATAGAAGGTGACCACTTCTACAAATTCATCCAGTCCGCTCTCGCGAAAGTTCAGTGATGCAATAACCGTTTCAATGTAGGTGAGAAACGAATTATTCGCCCGATAGACCTGCGATGCAACGAAACAAAATGGCAGCAGCGGGTGGTAGTGCTGTTCAAAAAAGCGTTTACTGATACCGACGTTAAGGATCCTCGTCGCCCCAAAATCATAAAAACTCTGGTGATGCGATCCCAACGGAATAAAAACAAAGTCCCCGCGTTCGAGTAATACGCGTTTACCGTTGATTTCCTGATAATAGCGCCCGGTTAAAACCAGGGTAAATTCGTAATAGTCATGCTGATGCAGCCCACTGATGCTCTCAGTTTTGTTATAGATGAACACATGGAAATTTTTGCCATTAAACAACTGCTGCTCATAGACGGTTTTGATTTCCGGTGCGTTAATCTGTAGCTGCATTATGCACTCCTCGCTATTTCAGCTTTTCGTGAAGCTCAATCAGTTCAGTCACCAGCTCACGCGCCAGCATTGATGTCATCAGGTGGTCCTGGGCATGAACCAGCACCAGGCTAACTTTCATTTTACCTTCGCCCTGATCGCCTTCAATCAGTTTCGTTTGCACGAGGTGCGCTTCGTTCAGCGCCAGGCGAGACTGGTCCATCATGGTCTTAGCCGACTCGAAATCGCCTTGCTTGGCCATTTTGAGCGCGCCGTACGCCAGACTACGCGCCTGACCGGAGTTGATGATGAGGCCCATCACCACTTCTTCAAGTTCTTCTGCTTCTGACTGCGTGTCGACGATGTTCTCGATATCTAACATACTTTTTTCCTCTGGTTCAGTCCGGCATGACCGTGAAGCCATGCCGGATTAAATTTAGAATTTCAATGCGTTAGCGATATCTTCTTCGCTTTCTTCTTGATCAATAACGTTCTGCGCTTTGTTGGCTACCACCACGAACGGCAGGTAAACCAGCGTTGCGATACCGAGGTTGAACAGCGCGACCAGCAGAGCAGCGACGCTACCGTTAGTGTTAAAGAACGCGCCCAAACCGGTTGGCATGGTCCACGGTGCGATGTTGGTAATCGGTGGAATAATGCCTGAGTAATATGCTGCCAGCGTAATCGCCGCCAGAATCGGCTGCACCAGAATGAACGGGATAAACATGACGGGGTTCATGATGATCGGCAGACCGAACAGGATCGGTTCGTTAATCTGGAACAGGCCTGATGGCAGTGCCAGTTTAGCAACCTGACGATAATCCGGACGGCGCGATGCCAGGAAGATAGCGATAATCAGACCCAGCGTAGCCCCGCTACCCCCAAGGAAAATATAGGAGTCGAGCATCGGTTTAGCCCAGACGTGGAACGTCTTTCCGGCTTCCAGCGCGGCGTCTACGGAACCAAACTGTTGGTAGATAGAGATGTTTTCCAGCGCCCATGGCGTCATGATACCGCTGTCCAGCGCGGTCAGCGCCAGTGAACCGTGAATACCGAAGAACCACAGCAGCGGAACAAAAATCACGTAAGCCCAGCCCACCACGCTGCCCAACGATGCCAGCGGAGTTGAAATGGAATCCATGATGATTTGGTGGAAGTTCGTACCCCAGGTGTTCAATGCCCAGGCGATAATCCCCATAATGGAGAGGATAAGGAAGCCAGGAATCAGCGCAGAGAAAGAGCGGGACACGGATGTCGGTACGCTATCAGGTAATTTAATCACCCAATTACGACGGACCACAAAGGTGAACATTTCCGCGACCACGAGGCCGATAATAATACCGGAAATAATATTGGCACCGCCGAGCCAGTTCGCGCCAACCGCATAGGCTTCACCCACGCTATAGGGCGTTACGGTCATAAACGCAGCAACGGATAACAACCCGGCAGCCAGTGAGTCGACTTTGCGTTCTTCTGCCAGCGCCATGCCGATAAAGAACGGCGCCATCAATGACATGATACCCAGTGTACCGTTATAGACATTTCCACCAATGCCTTTCAAACTATTCAGCGTTTCAATAGTTGAAGCATCAAGTCGAATGCCCATTGAATAAAAAAACGACCCCTCCCCAAAGCTCAGGAAAACGTTATTGATCAATACAAACATGGCCCCTGCGAGGGTTAACGGCATTAAACGAATAAAACCGTTTTTGATTGCATTAACGTGTGGCTGCTTTCCAATTTTTACAGCAAAAGGAAGGAGTACCTTTTCAAGTGAAGCAATAGCGTTACTCATAGAAAAATACCCTTAAATACCGCAATCAATAATTACGGTGAATGTTAATGAAATAACTCTTTGACGGGAAAAATTAAAATAAAATAATTAATTTGCTGCGGCTTTTTTAATTGCTGCAACAGCAGCCTTAAGCACGCCTAAACCATCGACTTTGCCATAAAGCAGCGAGTCAATCACTTCCACAGGCTTGTTGGGTAACAAACGCTGAATTTCGGGCAACATATAAGCAATTTGTGGGCCTAATAATACAACATCGGCCATTGGACCTTTTTCGCTGGCCAGCGTTTCAGGAAACGCTTCAATAATAACCGGCACTTCGTATTTTTCGGCCTGAGCACGCATCTTCGAAACCAACAATGAAGTCGACATGCCCGCAGAACAAAACAGATAAATGTGTTTCTTTTCCATTAAAAGGATCCTCATGTGCGATTATCTGTCAACCAGACACTCCGCAAGCCATAACCTGCATCCATGCTCTGGGTAACTTGCGTCAGCTAAATTACTTTTTTAGGTGGCTGAAATGAGTATACGGGATTGCACCGATGGATGGTATTTCCTTGACCAACTAAATTGTCTCTCCTTGACCTGGCGTTATGACCACCCTCACACTTCGGGCAAATAATTCGCAGCAATAATTAAGATCGTATGACATAAAAAAACCGGCGCAGTGGCCGGTTTTCCAGAGTGCTCAGGCAATAAACAGTTGTTACTTCTTCGCTGCCTGCGGGTCGGTATCGTACTCTGCACAGGTCTGATAACCGGAGTTAATCACGTGTCCGGTGTCATCTAAAGCAACAAAATAGGTCTCAGCTTTACCATCTCGTTGACCCAGGATGTAGGTCTGACATGTCCCACGCGCATGGATCATACTGACTTCAGAAGAGGGTTTACCGGCTATTTGCGCTACCTGCGCCCGGCTCATCCCTTTCTTCACATCTTTCACCACGGGCTGAACAAATTGGTCTTTCGTACGATCGTAGGCCGTACACCCTGCCAGCATAGTCATAACAGCCGCTGCGCTCAGAATTCCTGTTAGATTCTTGTTCATATTCCGTCCTCTTGTATTTCAGCGTGTTATATAAGCCTGGAGCACAACAACGCATTTTTCAAGCAATCAGATGATACTTAGGCTGTTTCGGAAAATTCTATACCCTAAATAATTCGAGTTGCAGGCAGGCGACAAGGGAGCGAATCTCCAGGAGCTTACTAAAGTAAGTGGCTGGGGAGAACGAGCGCAGCCAACGCACATGCAACTTGAAGTATGACGGGTATATTATGCGATATCAGGCTCACATCCCTTGTCGTTTGGGGCTCAACGCGTTAGCTTTAACACATCATTTTTTTGATCATTTTATTTTTCGGAGGGGGTTAAATGACTCTGCAGCAAGAGATAATCCAGGCGCTTGGCGCAAAACCGCACATCAATGCAGAAGAAGAAATTCGCCGCAGCGTAGATTTCCTGAAATCGTATCTGCAGACCTACCCCTTTCTGAAATCGCTGGTGTTGGGAATTAGCGGCGGACAGGATTCAACCCTCGCGGGAAAACTGTGCCAGATGGCAATCGCCGAACTGCGAAAAGAAACGGGTAATGACGCACTGCAGTTTATTGCCGTACGCCTACCGTATGGCGTTCAGGCCGATGAGCAGGACTGCCAGGATGCCATCGCCTTTATTCAACCGGACCGCGTACTGACCGTTAATATTAAGGGCGCGGTGCTGGCCAGCGAGCAGGCCCTGCGTGAAGCGGGGATTGAACTGAGCGATTTTGTGCGTGGCAATGAAAAAGCCCGTGAACGTATGAAGGCACAATACAGTATCGCCGGCATGACCAGCGGCGTTGTCGTGGGTACCGATCATGCTGCAGAAGCCATCACCGGATTTTTCACTAAATACGGCGATGGCGGAACTGACATTAACCCACTATTTCGTCTGAACAAGCGCCAGGGCAAACAACTGCTTGCCGCGCTGGGGTGCCCGGAGCACTTATATAAGAAAGCACCAACCGCCGATCTCGAGGACGATCGCCCTTCTCTGCCGGATGAAGCCGCACTGGGCGTCACTTACGACAACATCGACGACTATCTGGAAGGAAAAACGCTGGATGTCGACGTCGCAAAAAAAATTGAAGGCTGGTACATGAAAACTGAGCATAAACGTCGCACGCCGATCACCGTGTTTGATGATTTCTGGAAAAAAGCGTAATTCTTTTCCCTTCACAATGCCGGATAGTGCCAAGATTGACACTATCCGGCATTCGCCTGCTGACTTCATGCCGCTTTTTTAATCGCCCTCAAGCTGCTATACTGGATGAATAACCAGCACATGGAGTCAACAGTGGTACAGCGTCAATCAGCCCCTCGTCTGACATTTGAGGCAGCGGCAATCTATGAATATCCCGAGCATCTGCGCCCGTTTTTGAGTGCGCTTCCCACCGCACCAGGTGTCTATCTGTTTCACAGTGATAGCGACACCATGCCGCTTTATATTGGTAAAAGCGTCAATATTCGCAGCCGCGTGCTGGCGCATCTGCGTACTGCAAACGAAGCGAGTATGCTACGTCAGGCCAGACGCATTAGCTGGATTTGCACGGCCGGAGAAATTGGCGCCCTACTGCTGGAAGCGCGGCTTATCAAAGAGCAGCAGCCTCTGTTTAACAAACGGCTGCGACGCAATCGCCAGCTGTGTGCCTTGCAGCTTACCGACCGAACGGTTCAGGTGGTTTACGCACGAGATATTGATTTCTCCCACGCCCCCAATCTGTTTGGCCTGTTTGCCAACCGCCGCGCGGCGCTACAGACGCTGCAAAACCTCGCCGATGAACAACAGCTGTGCTACGGCCTGTTGGGTCTGGAACCCCTGAGTCACGGGCGCGCCTGTTTTCGCTCCGCGCTTAAACGCTGCGCCGGAGCCTGCTGTGGGAAAGAAAGCTCTGAAGCGCATCATTTGCGTCTGGTAGAAGCCCTGCAAAGAGTGCGCGTAATCTGCTGGCCGTGGAGCAATGCCATTGCGCTAAAGGAAACCCGCACTGACATGACTCAGTACCATATCATCAATAACTGGCTGTGGCTGGGGGCCGTTTCAACGCTGGATGAGGCAACTACACTGGCGCGCATGCCGGCCGGCTTTGATCAAGATGGCTACAAAATTCTCTGCCGGCCTCTTCTGTCTGGTCAATATGACATTATTGAACTGAGTCCGGAGAATACCCCGGCATCCAGTTAATCTCGCTGAAGAGCAGTTTCCCCTCGCGCTCCAGCAGTCGTAACGTGTGTTTACCGTCGTGCCAGCTTGCACCCTGATCGACCGTCAACAGCTTATCACCCAGTTGCCAGGCTCCGCTGATAACAAACACCACGCCGCCGCGCGAACCAAAGGTCGTAAAGGTGCGATCGGCAACTCTGACTTTTGCCTGGCAGACATCCCGTCGGGTCATGATATTAAAATCCATCGACATCTTCCCTTCCGTCAGTTTCGCTTTTACCACCTTGTCACCAGCAAAGGTAAACGGCTGATGCTGTTTCAGGGTATGCGTGAAGGTGTTCGACTCTTCCAGCGTCACTTCTCCGCCTTCCAGCAGGGTAATCACGCGCTCTACGCCGGGAAAAAGAGAAAACTCTCCATTCGCTGCGATGGAGGCGATACTCGCCCGCCAGTGAAAATCTCGTGTTGCTGGCGGAAAACAGCAAATCTCACGCGTTTCTCCCGCACCATTTCTCCACAGATTGACCGGCATTTTGCGGATATCAAAGTATTCCATCATCCCTCCAGAAAGGCGCAGTATGGCAGCCCACCGTAAACAGGCAGCCATAAATCATCATTGTTATGTTCACCCTGCAGATTATTGTTATCGGCAGCAGAGTTGATTTGCCTTAGCGATGAACCCGGTGTTTTGCAAAAAAGAACAACGCCCCTCCAGGTGGAATTTTCGCGGGCTTCAGGAGAATAACGTGTCACAAGCGCGGTGCAAGAGGCAGCAAAGAAAAAACCGCCGATCCTGCCCACCTCGTTAAACGTGTTGTGGACAAGAGCGGCGGTCTTGAGTTTGATTTCACACTGCGCGGCAATCAGCACACACAGCGTGAATGATATAGTGTAGACGCTGAACGGTTACTCAGCAGCTTGCGGCATTTTACCCTTCTGCGCCGCACGTTCTGTCAGACGCTTCTCAAAATTGGCATTAAACTGCTTTTTCTGTTCCGGGGTCAGAATGTTGTAAATCTTGTTCTGGGTTTCCATATGCGCCAGCATGTTGGCTTTACGCTGTTCTTCCATCTTCGCAATCTGCGCTTCCGCTTTCGCTTTATCGAAGCTATCGCTGGCGATGATGTCGTGCATTGCGCGGCGCTCTTCCAGCGGCGGACGTTTCATCTGATCGCGCTGACCTTTCATGATCTCACGAATCTGCTGTTTCTGCGCATCAGTCAGGTTCAGGTCTTTGAACATCATATCGTGATGCGGGGCAAACTTACCGTTGTGGTGCATCATTGGTTTGGCATCAGCTGGCGCAGCTGTAGTCGTGTCAGCGGCGTGGGCCAGGTTAGCAGCGCCCAGCGCCAGGGTAGAGGCAACAAACAGAGCAGTCAGTTTACGCATAATTTCTATCCTTTCTTTCAGTTATTTTTACGACACTCATGCGACTCTTATGCAATGTGATGTCGTGTTGACGAGATTAACTTTACCGGCTTAAGCGTCAATTAATCAGAGCAACAGTAAAACAATGAAAGTGTAAAAAACAAACTTCCATCAATTATGGAGAAAAAAAGAATAAATTGCGCAGAGTTGCAATGAAAAATTACAACAGGATGATTTTGAAGGGATTATGAAGAACTATACCTCATCCCTGATTATTAAGAAAGCAATTCACCAGGAATAATCCGTAATAAATAAAAACAGCACGCAAAAATAAGCCCTTAAGGATAAACCTAAAGGGCATATATATTTGTCACAATTTTTCGAGCATCAATCCAGCACGTAAACCGCAGGCCACGTTGGGATTTGGAAAGAGAACGTATTCAACATCATGGGTGACGGTAAAACGTTCATCTCCGTCCTGCGCCAGCAAGGTGCCCTCAGTAAAAGGGGTAAAGTTGAGCGTCTGGTTATCCATGTGAAGAATGAAATCGTCGCTACGTCGCGTGATTTGCGACACCACCCGGTAACGCAGCGGAGATGTTTTTCCCGGTGACATTCGCTCGCCCTGCAGCAGCTTCGCCAGCGCATCTGCCGTCTGCGCAAACTGGGTCAGATCGTTTTGTCCAAACGGCAGCGCTTTACCCAGTTCCAGCGTGCAGGCCAGCGCGCCAAAATGTTCAGCGCTAAAATGAGTGAACGTGCCGCCAGGTGTCTGATGGAAAACCAGCGCCTCCAGCCCAGCCTCTCCCAGCCATCCCAAAAAATCTTCGTCCCAGGCGACGTTGCGTTGCGGCAACACGCCAAAGCGCAGATGCTGCGAGCCGCGAATCGCGGTGTGCAGATCCAGATGCCAGCGTACTGGCTCTTTCGCCCGCGAATAAAAATCCTCCAGACACAGCTCCAGTTGATGGGCTCGGTGCGTTTCTTCACTCGCGGCATAAATCTGCCAACGGCCACCAAACATACGGTTCAGGTCGCTATGACAATAACGTTTTCCCACCGCCAACGCCTGCGGGTTCCCCAGAATCACCAGCAACCGCCATGTCAGCGTCAGTTCACCGCTAAACAGCCTGGAGAGCAATGAATCAAGTATCTCTACCGGGGCCGTTTCATTGCCGTGGATCCCCGCAGACAGCACCAGCGAATATTCCGCCGGTGCGACTGGCGTCAGCTCCAGAATCCCAGGACCTATCCACTGCCAGGAAAAGCCGCGAGCTGTGCCTTGGGTTTTCTCGGGGGTTATCCCTGCGAGCGTCTGGGCCAGAAAATTATCCATGGCTGGTCCTCTCCTGCTGGAAGGGATAGACAGAGCCGAGGTTGAGCAATTGCGTTAACGTATCCAGCGCTTCACGCCCCTCACGCAACAGCTGCGGGTCGGCAAGGTCGGCGGCGGTAAGACGATCGCGATAGTAACGGTCGACCCAATTATTCAGCGTGTTAAACAGCGTATCGTTCATGATAACCGCCGGATTCACGGCCTGCAGCTCCTGCGGCGTAAGCACCACTCTCAGGCGCAAACATGCCGGACCGCCGCCGTTGGACATACTTTCGCGCAGATCGAATACCTGCAGGTCATCGATCGGATTGTCTTCCTCGAGCAGACGGTTCAAATACCGCCACACGCCCGCATGCTCCCGACACTCTTGCGGCAGGACCAGCATCATCGAACCGTCATCACGGCTCAGTAACTGGCTGTTAAACAGATAGGTGGTCACCGCATCCTGCACCGACACTTCCGCAGCCGGGACTTCCAGCGGGGTAAAACCTGTCACCTGACTGCGTAACTGCTCGAACAACGCCTGCTGTCTGGCAAACGCCAGCTGATGACAAAACAGTACCTGGCGATTCGACACCGCAATCACATCGTTATGAAACACACCAAGATCGATAACGTCCGGGTTTTGCTGGGCAAAAATGCGCTGATGCGGGTTAACCTGATTCAGTCGGGCGACCGCCTCGCTGGCCTCACGGGATTGCCTCGCCGGATAGCGCTTCGGATGGGACGCATTCCCTTCTTCACGACCGTAAACAAACAGCTGTACGCCGGGATCGCCGTAATCCCCGCCGAGGCGGTTATGGTTTGCCGCCCCTTCATCACCGAATAGCGCAACCTGGGGTAACGCGCCATGGACCGTAAAACTATTCTCATCACGAAAAATCGCCCGTAACAACGCTTCGGTGGTCGGCGCTTCCAGCGAACGGTGAAACTTATTATTCAGATTCGCCACCGTCAGATGCACTTTCCCGTCCAGCGCATCTGCTGACGGGCAGACCGTTGCCGCATTCGCCACCCACATTGACGATGCAGAGCTGGCGCTGGAGAGCCAGTGAGGCGCCAGACGCGCCACGTTCTCCAGTATCTGTTCGTCGCGGCCGGTAAAGCCCAACTGACGCAGCACCGGAATATACGGCCGCTCATGAGGCGGGATCACCGCCTGGGGAAATCCCGCATCCGCCAGCGCTTTCATCTTTAGCAGACCTTGCTTCGCCGCCAGACGCGGGTTCGATACCTGAAAACGATGTTTGGTTGAGGCCTCATTACCAAATGACAGCCCTGCATAGTGGTGGGTTAGCCCCACCAGACCATCAAAATTTACCTCACGGGCTTTCATAGCGTATCCTCGCGAGAAAAATCCAGGCCGGGGCTAAGCGTCGTTGGCAGCGTTAGGGCCGGTGATTCCAGACTTGCCATCGGCCAGGCGCAATAATCTGCGGCATACCACGCGCTGGCGCGATGGTTCCCGGAAGCGCCAACGCCGCCAAACGGCGCTGTACTCGCCGCGCCGGTTAACGGCTTATTCCAGTTGACGATCCCGGCCCGCGCCTCCAGCAGCAGTTGATCAAACTGGCTGCGATCGGGGGAAACCAACCCACACGACAATCCAAAGCGAGTGTTGTTCGCCATACGAATTGCGTCATCAAAGCTGTCATACCGCCAGACGCCAAGCAGCGGTCCAAAGACCTCTTCATCGGGTACGTTCGCCGCCCCGGTCAGTTCGATGATCCCAGGGGTGAGCAATGACGTTCCGGCTTGCACCAGACGTGGCGCTAACAGCGTTCTTCCCCCTAACGACTCCAGATGCTGCCAGGCATCATAGACATGCCGCGCGGCCTGTTCGGAAATCAGCCCGCCAATAAATGGCTGCGGTTCCGCATCCCAGTTGCCGGGCATTAAACGCTGGCTGACGTCCACCAGACGCGTCAGGAACGCATCCCCCTGCGCGCCTTTTTTAACTAACAGGCGACGGGCGCAGGTACAACGCTGTCCGGCGGTGACAAACGCGGACTGAATGGTCAGATGCACTGCGGCATCAATATCTTCCGGGTTCTCAATAATCAGCGGGTTGTTGCCCCCCATCTCCAGGGCGAGGATTTTTTCCGGCTGGCCGGATAGCTGTCGATGCAGTTGATAACCCGTATTGGCACTGCCGGTAAACAGCAGGCCATCGAGATCGTCCTGAGCGCTCAGCACCTGCCCCGTATCGCGACCGCCCTGCACCAGGTTCAGCACGCCCGGCGGCAATCCCGCCTGCTCCCACAGCTTTGTCGCGGCTTCACCGGTCCACGGCGTCAGCTCGCTGGGTTTGAAAATCAATGTGTTGCCTGCCAGCAGTGCCGGAACAATATGACCATTGGGTAAATGGCCGGGGAAGTTATACGGGCCAAAAACCGCCAGCACGCCGTGCGGGCGATGACGCAACGTCGCCGCGCCATCCGGTAATTCGCTGTGCTGCTCTCCGGTACGCGCATGCCAGGCTTTCACGGAGATGGCAATTTTATTGATCATCGCCGTCACTTCCGTGGCGGCTTCCCTACGGGGTTTGCCGGTTTCCCGGGCGATAATCTGTGTGAGTTCAGCTTTATTGCTTTCCAGCAATGAGGCAAATTTTTCAACAATAGCCTGGCGTGCGCCAAAGGGCTGTTTAGCCCAACCGGCAAAGGCTGCGCGCGCGGCCTGGCACGCCTGCGCCACCTGCGCTGCATCGGCATCATTCCCCTGCCACAGCACATCACCGCTTACGGGATTGGTTTTCACCCGACGCTCGCCCAGCCCCGTCACCCAGTCGCCGTTTATCCATAATGTCATGCTGTTTTCTCCTCTGCACAAAGACGCACAAAACGTACATGGTTGCCCGCGTGACATTTCAGGGCGTCCAGTTGCGCCGCCGTCAGCACCAGACGCTGAGTATCCGGGTCGGCACGAACCAACATGACGCGGAAGTTTTGATAATTTTCATTGGCAACCAGACAAGCAGGGTAGTCGCCCGGCGCAGGCTGCCCTTCAGCCACCTCCACCAGCCTGCTCTTACGGATAGCCCGTACCCGGTCAATATCGCACTCCAGGGTCGGTCCGCCGTCGAAAATATCGACGTAGTTGCGGTAGCGAAATCCTTCTTTCTCCAGCACCGCCCGCGCAGGAGCCGTTTGCGGATGCACCTGACCAATCACGCTTTGCGCTTCGTCAGACAGGAAATGGGTATAAATCGGATGCTTAGGCATCAGTTCAGCAATAAAGGCTTTTTGCCCGGTTCCGCAGAGAAAATCTGCCCGACTGAACTCCATTGAGAAAAAACGTTTGCCGAGGCTTTGCCAAAACGGAGAGTAGCCGTGTTCATCGATCACGCCGCGCATCTCGGCCACGACCTTTTCATTGAATCGGTCACGAAAGGCCGCCATAAACATAAAGCGCGACTTCGACAACAAATAACCGTTGCCTTCTTTACGCCAGTCCGGATCAAGAAACAGAGAACAAAGTTCGCTACTGCCCGTGTGATCGTTACTCAGAAACAGCGTCGGCAGTGCGTTATACACGTTCAGCTCTTTCGAGGCGTGCACCAGAGTACCGACCCGGTAGTTGTACCAGGGGTCGTTAAGCCCCACCGCCACCTCAATGGCGCAAATCCCCGCCACGGTTCCACTGGCGCTGTCTTCAAGCACAAACACATATCCCTGCTCACTTTTAGGCAACTCACCACGCCAGGTTTGTAGCGAACGTTCGATACGCGCCATCAGCGTAGCTTCATTCGCCGGTAGCGAGGTCAACCCGCCGCCAGTCTTACTGGCAAGCTGCATCAGCGCGGTGATATCAGTGCGTTCAATGGGACGAATCACCATCATGATGAACCTCCTGCTTTAACGCGTTCGCAGGCCAGCGCAAAGCGATCCAGTCCGGTGGCGATTTCTTCTTCGCTGACGTTTAACGCTGGCGCAAACCGCACCACATTAGCGCCAGCAATCAGCACCATCACTCCGGCAACGGCCGCTTCTTGCGAGATGAGTTTTGCTTTCCCGGCAAATTCCGCGTTCAGCACACAGCCAATCAACAGTCCGAGTCCACGAATTTCACTAAACAGTCCAAAACGTTCGTTAATGGCGTTAATACGCTCCACAAACCAGTCATGGCGCTGTTTCACTCCGTTAAGCACTTGCGGCGTGTTAACAATTTCCAGCAGTTTCCCCGCCACCGCAGTGGCCAGCGGGTTTCCGCCGTAGGTTGTACCGTGCGTACCGACAGTCATCACACTGGCGCAATGCTCTGTCGCCAGCAGTGCGCCGATGGGGAAACCGCCGCCCAGCGCTTTTGCTGTCGTCAGCAGGTCCGGCGTAACGCCGTAGTGCATGTAGGCATACAGTTCGCCGGTACGGCCAACCCCGGTCTGTACTTCATCAAAAATCAACAGCGCATTATGGCGATCGCATAATTCACGCAGCCCCTGCAAAAAAGCGTTTGTTGCCGGCACTACGCCGCCTTCCCCCTGCACCGGCTCCACAATAACCGCACAGGTGTTGTCATCAATCAGTTGACCGGCAGAATCGAGATCGTTATACACGGCATGGCGGATATCCGGCGGCAGCGGCGCGAAGTCCTGTGAATAGGCGGGCTGTCCTCCGGCGCTGACGGTAAACAGCGTGCGACCATGGAAAGCATTTTTAAACGCCACAATGCCGCTCTTCTGGCTACCAAAACGATCGTGGGCATATTTACGTGCCAGCTTTAATGCCGCTTCGTTAGCTTCTGCGCCAGAGTTACAGAAGAAAATGCGCTCGGCAAAGGTGGCATCAATCAGCTTTTTCGCCAGGCGCAGCACTGGCTCGTTGGTGTAGCCATTTCCCGTATGCCAGAATTTGCTCGCCTGGTCGTTTAATGCCTCGCGCAATGCCGGATGTGCATGACCCAGCGCGTTAACCGCAATGCCTCCCGCGAAATCGATATACTCTTTACCCTGCTGATCCCACAGACGTGAACCTTCGCCACGCACCGGAATAAAAGGGGCCGGAGCGTATACGGGCATCATCCATTCATCAAAATTTTCACGCGTAATTGACAGAGACATAGCGACCTCAACGGTAAATAAAAGGTTATTTATATGTTAATAAATATAGTGTTTGCGGTGTAAATGTAGATTGCAGGCTTCGTGCCAGCCAGAGAAAAAAGTGCATAAACGGAAGACGGTGACGGAATATCAACGAGTTACAACCTGACGATATTCACTGTATGTGCATATAAAGTGAATATGTTTGCGTACCAGATGACTAAACAGAGGAAAAAACGCAATTTTATTCAGTCGCCAAATATAATTCTGGAATTGTGATCGTATGCGAAATTTATCGGAAATTATTGCTCTATTCCGGCGCGCGGCACGCCAAAACGGTGCAGTTTTTGCTCCATCGTTAACACCATTAGCAATCATTGTTGGAATCAGGTGACAAGTAGCAGTCAGCCTGCAGAAATTCTGCTACCATCCTTGCACTATTCATCTTGCAAATTGGCAGTGACTATGAAATTTGTCTCTTTTAATATCAACGGCCTGCGTGCCCGTCCTCATCAACTGGCAGCCATTGTCGACAAACACCAACCGGATGTTATTGGCTTACAGGAGACAAAAGTCCACGACGATATGTTCCCTCTCGAAGAGGTAGCAAAGCTGGGTTATAACGTCTTTTATCACGGTCAGAAAGGCCATTACGGCGTAGCGCTATTAACGAAAGAAACGCCGATTGCGGTGCGTCGTGGCTTCCCAGGTGATGGCGAAGAAGCGCAGCGTCGTATCATCATGGCGGAAATTCCGTCCCCTCTGGGCAGCATCACAGTGATCAACGGCTATTTCCCGCAGGGCGAAAGCCGTGACCATGAAACCAAGTTCCCGGCCAAAGCCGCGTTTTATCAGAACCTACAAAACTACCTGGAGACTGAACTGAAGCGCGACAATCCGGTATTGATCATGGGCGATATGAATATCAGCCCAACCGACCTCGATATCGGTATTGGCGAAGAGAACCGTAAACGCTGGCTGCGTACCGGCAAATGTTCCTTCCTGCCGGAAGAGCGCGAGTGGATGGAACGTCTGCTGGGCTGGGGTCTGGTAGATACCTACCGTCACGCCTGGCCTGAAAAGAACGACCAGTTCTCGTGGTTTGATTACCGCTCAAAAGGCTTTGACGATAACCGCGGCCTGCGTATCGATCTGCTGCTGGCGAGCAACCCGCTGGCGGAGCGCTGCGAAGAAACCGGCATCGACTATGAAATCCGCAGCATGGAAAAGCCGTCCGACCATGCGCCTGTATGGGCTAAATTCCGCGTCTGATCGTCTGCGTATTTTCACTCTCCGGGCCTGGCCTGGAGAGTTTGTTTAGTCTGTGCAAAATCAATAAAGCAACGGTAATACATTGTTGCGGCCGGAAATTTATTATATCTTCGCGCGCACTTTTCGCTGACGAAAACGCTACATTGCATTCGGTTTTACAGGAGAACCCCCATGAAAAAGAAGTTCGCATAACGCAGAATACCGGCTGCTAATTGTTGCGGTATTGTTCTGCGTTCTGGTGGGAGTTTTCCATCATTACGGTCTGACCGATCTGATCACCCATTTCCATCATTTACAAGATGTCATCCGCCAAAGCGGCCTGTTCGGCTATACCCTTTATATCCTACTGTTTATAGTTGCTGCGCTGTGTCTGATCCCAGGCAGCATTCTGGTGATCGTCGGCGGTGTGCTGTTTGGCCCGGTGACAGGGACGCTTATCACGTTAGTGGCGGCAACCACGGCTTCGGCGCTGTCGTTTATGCTGGCTCGCTGGCTGGGTCGGGAATTACTGCTGAAATACGTTGGCCACACGGCAATGTTTCAGGCTATCGAAAAAGGCATTGCCCATAGCGGAGTAGACTTTCTGATCCTGACCCGGCTCGTGCCGCTGTTCCCCTATAACATTCAAAACTATGCCTATGGGCTAACGGCCATTCCGTTCTGGTCATTTACCGTGATATCTGCGCTAACCACCTTGCCCGGCATCTTTATCTATACGCTGATGTCGCACGAACTGGCCAGCGAAGGGATTAGCTGGGCATTTATCGGTAAGCTCAGCGTTGCGGGGCTGGCGCTATTCGTCCTCGTTCAGGCAGCCAAAGCCTGGGCGCGGCATAAGCATGTCGCTCCGGCGCCCGGTCACGAGTATGCGGATAAATGATCAAGATGAATAAAGCGCGGCTGACACGCTATTACCGTATAAGCTTGCTTGCCCTCCTGCTGCTCGCGCTGATGGCGTGGGCGTGGATACCTGGCGTGAGCGATTTTCTTCACGCCAGCCTGGCGGCATTTACCACGCTCGATCAGCATGCTCTTGAGAACTTCATTCGTTCTTACGGAACCCAGGCGGCGGTCGTATCGTTCTTCCTGATGATCTTACAGGCCATCGTCGCGCCGCTTCCCGCCTTTGTGATCACCTTTGCCAATGCCTCGCTGTTTGGCGCATTTTGGGGCGGCGTACTGTCCTGGAGCAGCGCGATGGCGGGCGCGGCGCTGTGCTTTTTTATTGCCCGCGTTTTAGGTCGCCGCACGGTGGAAAAACTGACCGGAAAAACGGTGCTGAATAACATGGACGCTTTTTTCGAACGCTATGGCAAACACACAATTCTTGTCTGTCGGCTGTTACCTTTTGTGCCGTTCGACCCGGTAAGCTACGCAGCTGGCCTGACCTCGATTCGTTTTCGCCATTTCTTCATCGCCACCGGCATCGGTCAGTTACCGGCGACTATCGTCTATTCATGGGCTGGTAGCCTGTTAACCGGCGGCACATTTTGGTTCGTTACTGGCCTGTTCATCCTGTTCGCGCTGAGCGTAGTGATTGCCGTGGCCAGAAGCCTTTATCTTGAGCATCAACGGAAAAAGACCTGAGTCTTTCCCCCCATTTTTAGCAATGGAGATATTATGCGTTACTGCTTATTGTGCCTGAGTTTGCTGCTCTCTCCGCTGGCGACTTTCGCCGAGGACGCCAGCTGGCAGCAAATCAAAAATGACGCCCGCGGTCAGACGGTGTGGTTCAACGCCTGGGGTGGCGACAACGCAGTTAACCAGTATCTCGACTGGGTGAGCGGCGAGATGAAAACGCACTATGCCATTAACCTGAAAATCGTGCGCCTGGCGGATGCCGCCGATGCGGTAAAACGTATTCAGACGGAAGCGGCATCCGGGCGAAAAACCGGTGGCTCGGTGGATTTACTGTGGGTGAACGGCGAAAATTTCCGCACGCTGAAAGAAGCCGGGCTGCTACAGACCCAGTGGGCACAAACGCTGCCTAACTGGCGCTATGTTGATACCCAGAAACCGGTGAATGAAGACTTTTCCATTCCCACGGAGGGGGCTGAATCACCGTGGGGCGGCGCACAGCTCACCTTTATTGCCAGGCACGATCTCACCGCACAGCCACCGCAATCCCCGCAAGCACTGCTTGAGTTTGCCCAGGCGCACCCTGGCACGGTGACCTATCCGCGTCCGCCAGACTTTACCGGCACGGCTTTTCTTGAGCAGTTGTTAATTTCGCTCACCAACAAGCCGCAGGCGCTGAAAATAGCGCCCGATGCATCCACATTCGCCGATGTAACCGCCCCGTTGTGGCATTACCTTGATGCTTTGCATCCTGCCCTGTGGCGCCAAGGTAAAGATTTTCCGCCCACGCCTGCGCGAATGGATGCGCTGCTCAACAGTGGCACCCTGCGTTTATCATTGACCTTTAACCCTGCCCACGCGCAGCAAAAAGTGGCCAGCGGTGAATTACCCAAAAGCAGCTATAGTTTTGGTTTCTCACAGGGCATGCTTGGCAACGTGCATTTTGTCACCATTCCAGCGAATGCGCGTGCCAGCGCCGGAGCGAAAGTCGTGGCAAATTTCCTCCTTTCACCCGAAGCACAGTTGCGTAAAGCCGACCCGTCAGTCTGGGGAGATCCTTCGGTGCTTGATCCACAAAAATTGCCAGTCGACCAGCGTAATGCGCTGCTGGCGCGGATCCCACATGGGCTCCCTGCCGTGCTGCCAGAACCGCATGCTGCATGGGTAAACGCTCTGGAACAAGAATGGCTACGCCGCTACGGTACACATTAATTCTGCTACTCTGGGCTATCATGGCGGGCGTTTATCTGCCGCTGGCGCCAGCGGCTTTTTCTCTGATAACGCCAGCGCTGAGCACCAGACACTGGCTGGCGCTATTTAGCGATCCTCAACTCCCGCAGGCGTTACTGGCAACGCTGGTTTCCGTAAGCCTCGCGGCTGGCGGTGCGCTGATCGTCGCGCTGCTGGCGATCCTCGCCTTATGGCCCGGCGCAGGCTGGGCGCGTCTGTGCACGCGTCTTCCGTGGCTGCTGGCGATTCCGCACGTGGCCTTCGCCACCAGCGTGCTGTTGGTTTTTGCCGAAGGCGGTATGCTCTGGCAATGGTTCCCGTTCCTCAGCCCCCAGCCTGACCGCTACGGCATTGGACTTGGCGTGACGCTGGCGGTGAAAGAGAGTGCCTTTTTGTTATGGATCCTCTCAGCTCTGCTGAGTGAAAAACAGCTTTCGCAGCAGGTTATCGTCCTGGATTCGCTGGGTTACAGCCGACTGCAATGCCTGAACTGGCTGGTTCTGCCCTCTCTCGCCCCCGCGTTAGGCAAAGCCATGCTGGCGATTGTCGCCTGGTCACTCTCCGTAGTGGATGTAGCCATTGTCCTTGGTCCCGGAAATCCCCCCACGCTTGCCGTGTTGAGTTGGCAATGGCTCAGTCAGGGCGATGCCGAGCAACAGGCTAAAGGAGCACTCGCCAGCCTGCTGCTGGTATTGCTGCTCCTCATCATCGCACTGCTGGGGTATCTGCTCTGGCGCGCCTGGCGACGCACTATTCCCGCAGTAAACGGGGAACGCCTGCGTTTTTCATCCTGTACAATCGGACGTTCGCTGGTACAACTTTTGCCCTTCAGCGGTGTGGTGTGCGGGCTGGTTCTGGCGCTGATCGCCAGCTATTCATCCCTAAATAGCGAGGCGCTCCGCAATAGCCTGCAACTGGGGCTTCTCTCCAGCGTGCTGGCGTTGCTGATACTTTTTGCCTGGCTGGAATGGGGTCCGCAGACTGGACACCGTTGGGTCTGGCTACCGCTCATTTTGCCTGCGCTGCCGCTGGTAACTGGACAATATCTGTTGGCGTTATATGCCGGACAGGATGGGCTGATGAGAACCATTGTCTGGGGACACCTGCTGTGGGTGATGCCATGGATGCTGTTTGTGCTCAAACCGGCGTGGCAACGCATTGACCCACGATTGATTTTGATTGCGCAAACGCTGGGTTGGACACGGGGGCGCATATTCTGGCAGGTGAAATGCCCGCAGTTGGCGCGCCCGGCACTGGTTGCCTTCGCGGTAGGGTTCTCAGTCAGTATCGCCCAGTATATGCCGACGTTGTGGTTAGGCGCCGGGCGTTATCCCACGCTGACCACCGAAGCGGTGGCATTAAGCAGCGGCGGCAGCACCGCCATTCTGGCAACCCAGGCGCTATGGCAGCTTCTGCTACCGCTTATCATTTTCGCACTGGCGGCGTTTCTCGCTGCGTGGATTGGCCGCTTTCGACAAGGACTCCGCTAATGCTCATTGTACAAGGCGTTTCGTTGTACCAGGGTACGACAGTGCTACTGAAGGACGTTAATTTCCAGGTCAATAAAAGTGACATTGTCACCATTATGGGGCCTTCCGGCAGCGGTAAGTCTTCGCTATTTTCGTGGATGATCGGGGCGTTGTCTCCTCAGTTTCAGGTGTCAGGCGAACTGTGGCTCAACGAACAGCGCGTAGACACACTGCCTACCGCGCAGCGCCAGATTGGCATTCTGTTTCAGGATGCGCTGCTGTTTGACCATTTCAGCGTTGGGCAGAATTTACTGCTGGCCTTACCCGCCAGCGTGCAAGGTCCCGCCAGACGCCATGAGGTGGAAAGCGCCCTCGCACGCGCAGGCCTGGCAGGATTTTATTCACGCGATCCGGCTTCGCTCTCCGGCGGGCAACGCTCGCGTGTCGCCCTGCTTCGCGCGCTGCTGGCGCAACCCCAGGCGCTGTTACTCGATGAACCCTTTAGCAGGCTGGACGCGTCGCTACGCGATACCTTTCGCCAGTGGGTCTTCACCGAGGTACGTAAGCTGGGTATTCCGGTGGTCCAGGTTACCCACGATGCACAGGATGTTCCGCCAGCAGGTCGCGTTTTACAGATGGAAAACTGGGGGTGAATGTGGCGATATGCTGCGTTAACGCAAGGTTTTTACTTAACTGGCGGCACAGAATGTCGTCCTCTTTTTCAACGTCGGGCTATTCGATGAAACGTGTTTCTCAAATGACCGCGCTGGCACTGGCTTTAGGGCTCGCTTGCGCTTCTTCCTGGGCTGCTGAAACAGCGCAGACGCTCACCCTCAACCAGTTACAGCAAAAGCAAGGCGCGGCAATCGATACCCGTCAGAGCGCTTTTTACAACGGCTGGCCGCAATCGCTCAATGGTCCTTCAGGACACGAGCCTTCCGCCCTGAACCTGTCTGCCGCCTGGCTCGATAAGATGAATGATGAACAACTCAGCGCCTGGGTTAAGTCACATCAACTGAAAACCGACGCGCCAGTGGCACTGTATGGCAACGAAACCGACATGCAGGCCGTCAAATTCCGCCTGCAAAACGTCGGCTTTAACGCTATCTCAACCCTCAGCGATGCGCTCACGGACCCTGCCCGCCTGCAACGTCTGCCGCACTTCGAACAGTTGGTTTACCCGCAGTGGCTGCACGACCTTCAGCAGGGTAAAGAGGTGACCGCCAAACCGGCCGGTGACTGGAAAGTGATTGAAGCCGCCTGGGGCGCGCCGAAGTTGTATCTGCTCAGCCATATCCCTGGCGCGGGCTACATTGATACCAACGAAGTCGAAAGCGAACCGCTGTGGAATAAAGTGTCCGACGCGCAGCTTAAAGCGATGCTGGCGAAACACGGCATCCGCCACGACACCACGGTGATTTTATATGGCCGCGATGTCTACGCCGCCGCACGCGTGGCACAAATTATGTTGTATGCAGGTGTGAAAGATGTTCGTTTGCTCGACGGCGGCTGGCAGACCTGGTCTGACTCTGGTTTACCGGTCGAACGCGGTACTGCGCCAACGGTGAAGCCTGAACCTGATTTCGGCGTGACGATCCCTGCCCAACCGCAACTGATGCTGGATATGGAACAGGCTCGCGGTCTGCTGCATCGCCAGGATGCGTCTTTGGTGAGCATTCGTTCATGGCCGGAATTTATCGGTACGACCAGCGGCTATAGCTACATTAAGCCAAAAGGTGAGATCGCCGGGGCGCGTTGGGGCCATGCAGGCAGCGACTCCACCCACATGGAAGATTTCCATAACCCGGATGGCACCATGCGCAGCGCGGATGACATCGCCGCCATGTGGAAGCAATGGAATATCCTGCCTCAGCAGCAGGTCTCATTCTATTGTGGTACCGGCTGGCGTGCTTCGGAAACGTTTATGTATGCCCGGGCAATGGGCTGGAAAAACGTCTCCGTCTACGACGGCGGCTGGTATGAGTGGAGCAGCTCGCCGAAAAACCCGGTCACCCGCGGTGAACGGGGTCCGGACGCCAGCAAGTAAGATTGTCATTATTGCCGGATGCAGTGAGAACGCTTTACCCAGCCTACATAAACCATCGTTGTAGGCCGAATAAGCGAAGCGTATCCGGCAACGCACCACGTCACTCCTGACGCTGGAGTGCTTTCAGCGTCAGATATCCGCTCCAGATCCGGGTGAACGTCGTCATCCAGCACAGCGCGCCAAAAACCCACGCCATTACGGCAAAGTATTCCGGAAACAGACATCCCAACACAAACAGCAAAATCGTCTCAGTTCCTTCGGTCAGTCCGCCCAGATAATAAAACGATTTATGCGCATAACCGGGGTTATCAATCTGATGCTTTGCCGCCAGCGCGGCGAAGGCCAGAAAGCTGCTGCCAGTGCCAATAAACGCGAACAGCAGCCAACCGCCTGCCAGCGCATTTTGCGCCGGCGCAGCAAGAATAAAACCAAACGGCACTAAGGCGTAAAACAGAAAATCGAGCGAGATATCGAGAAATCCTCCCGCGTCCGTTAGCCCTCTGCGCCGTGCCAGCGCCCCATCCAGCCCGTCAAACAGCCGATTGAGCACAATGGCCACCAGCGCCGCCATATACCAGCCTAACGCCAGAAATGGCAACGCCAGCACGCCAATGGCAAAACCGACCAGCGTAAGTCCGTCCGGGGTAATCGCCGGTTGATCAATGATGCCCACGCCGCGATGCAAAAGCGGTTTTAATCGCGGATGAAGATGACGGTCAAGCATGCGGGCGTCCTTTAAAACTGTCGCACAGTCCCTGGGAGGGAATATCGAGAGCGGCATTAAAACGCGCCGAGAGATTTTGAAACGCAATCAGCGCGGTCATTTCAGTAATGGCGTCATCGGTAAAATACAGCTTCATCTGCGCTTTCAGCGCATCGTCAACCTGTGGTGGCGTTGCGGTGACCGCATCAGCGTAGGCCAGCCCTGCACGTTCTTCCGCGCTAAATAGCGTCGATTCTTGCCAGTTGGCAACCTGTAAGACTTTGTCCAGCGCGCCGCAGCGTTCAGCCAGTCGTAAACTGTTGGCGTCAACGCAGAAAGCGCAATGACACACCTGAGAAACACGGGTCATCAACAGCGCGCGCATCACCGGCGACAGGCGCGCCTTTTTACGCTCCAGAAACCCGACAAACAGCGCCACCAGCCAGAACAGAAACGGCATTCGCCCCCACCAGCGCGTGGGGTGCAGCACATCGCCATAATGTTTTTTCTGCGTCGCAACGAGCGGTTGCAAACTGGAAGGGATACGCGTTAACGGTGTTACCCACGACTGAGGATCGTTCAACGGTGGCTCCTGAATACTTTAGATAAAACAAAGATAACTATAGTATGTCATTTTCTGCCGTTAGATCTTGATGAATATAATGAAAACCCTCGACGTGGTCGCCGCTATCATTGAACGTGATGGCAAAATTTTACTGGCTCAACGCCCGCAGCATGCGGATCAGTCAGGTATGTGGGAGTTTGCTGGCGGTAAGGTTGAGCCGGGGGAAAATCAGCCTGAGGCGCTGGTCCGTGAACTGCGTGAAGAGTTGGGCATCGAGGCGGTCGTTGGGCGCTACATTGCCAGCCATCAACGCGAGGTTTCAGGCCGACTCATTCACTTACATGCCTGGCATGTACCGTCATATCAGGGGGAGTTGAGAGCGTATGAACATCAGGATATCGTCTGGTGTTCACCCGAAGAGGCGCTGCGTTATCCGCTGGCGCCTGCCGATATCCCGCTATTAGAAGCGTTTATCCTTTTACGCGACGCCAGACCAGCGGATTCGTGCTGATCGTTTTATCATCGCGCTGGCACTGAAGCAAAACGCCATCCGCTTTAATCACCGCCCCTTCTGAGTAGTTTTGATCCTGATAAATACAGCACTGACTACAGGGTTGCGCCCGCTGACCGCTGGAACTGAACACTTCTGGCGGGACATTCACCTGCACGTCCGGGCGATAAAGCTGATTTGCCAGCGTCGCGCTGGAGACCAGTGCCAACGCTCCTGCCATGATTATACGGCGCATATTCTTTCCTTTTTGACTGACAGTTATGCTCAGTATAACGGTATAAACCGGCAGAAACTTTAGCCCCTGCCATCATCGCTTTTGGTTATGACCCACGCCGCAATATTAATTTACTTAGCGCGGTTAATTTTTTCTTGCGTCCCGTCACACTGCTGATGTTATAGTCAAAAACTGCAAAACACTTAACACAAAAATCAAAAATATAACCATATCAATACATAAGAGGTATTTATATCTATGGATCAGACATGTTCTCTGGAGTCATTCCTTAACCATGTGAAAAAGCGCGACCCGAATCAGACCGAGTTCGCGCAAGCCGTTCGTGAGGTAATGACGACACTGTGGCCCTTCCTCGAGCAAAACCCGCGTTATCGTCAGATGTCGTTGTTGGAACGTTTGGTTGAACCGGAGCGCGTGATCCAGTTCCGCGTAGTCTGGCTGGACGATCGCAATCAGGTGCAGGTCAACCGCGCGTGGCGCGTGCAGTTTAGCTCCGCCATTGGCCCGTACAAAGGCGGTATGCGTTTCCACCCTTCCGTGAACCTGTCGATCCTGAAATTCCTTGGCTTCGAGCAAACATTTAAAAACGCCCTCACCACGCTGCCAATGGGCGGGGGTAAAGGCGGGAGCGATTTCGATCCCAAAGGTAAAAGCGAAGGCGAAATCATGCGTTTCTGCCAGGCGCTGATGACCGAACTATTCCGCCATTTAGGGCCTGATACCGACGTTCCGGCGGGCGATATCGGCGTGGGCGGTCGTGAAGTCGGTTTTATGGCCGGGATGATGAAAAAACTGTCCAACAACAGCGCCTGCGTCTTTACCGGTAAAGGTCTCTCTTTCGGCGGCAGCCTGATTCGCCCGGAAGCTACCGGCTACGGTCTGGTGTACTTCACCGAAGCGATGCTCAAACGCCATGGTCTGGGCTTTGAAGGCATGCGCGTGGCGGTCTCCGGTTCCGGTAACGTGGCGCAATTCGCCATTGAGAAAGCCATGGAGTTTGGCGCGCGAGTTGTCACCGCCTCCGACTCCAGCGGTACCGTGGTCGACGAAAGCGGATTTACCAAAGAAAAACTGGCGCGTCTGTGTGCGATCAAAGACAGCCGCGATGGCCGCGTAGCGGATTACGCCCGCGAATTTGGCCTGACCTATCTGGAAGGCCAACAACCGTGGTCAGTCCCGGTGGATATCGCCCTGCCGTGCGCCACCCAGAACGAACTTGATGTCGATGCGGCACGCGTGCTGATCGCCAACGGTGTGAAGGCTGTCGCCGAAGGGGCAAACATGCCTACCACCATCGAGGCCACCGATCTGTTCCTGGAAGCGGGAGTATTGTTCGCGCCGGGTAAAGCGGCCAACGCGGGAGGCGTAGCGACATCCGGTCTGGAAATGGCGCAAAACGCCGCGCGTCTGGGCTGGAAAGCGGAGAAAGTGGATGCACGCCTGCACCACATCATGCTGGATATTCACCATGCCTGCGTCGAGTACGGCGGCGAAAGTAAGCAAACCAACTATGTGCGTGGCGCCAACATCGCGGGATTCGTGAAAGTTGCCGACGCGATGTTGGGCCAGGGTGTGATTTAATTCAGATCCGTTACTCCCGCAGGCGTGATGCGGCACACATGCCTTCTCCAGCCTAAGCGCGTGTTACAGGCCCGCCTCTTCAGATGGCGGGCTTTTTTTCGCCGTGCGTTTACGCGGCGCGCTCTTTTTCTTGTCACCACCACTAGCGCCCGGTGCGACAATTCCACGGAAGCGTCGTACCGGTGTGCTACGCGCCTGATCGATAAGTTGATACAGCGTCCCTACCAGCGGTTGCATGAAGTCCTGATATCGACACTGCTTTTCGCTGATTTGGGTCAGGATAGATTCCCAGTGCGCGGTCATATCCGGACGCGTCGCCATTTCAGGCAGCGAATGAAACAGCGCTTTTCCGGCATCGGTAGAATGGATATAGCGCCCCTTTTTCACCAGGAAACCACGCTTAAACAGCAGTTCGATAATCCCGGCGCGCGTCGCTTCCGTGCCCAGCCCGTCCGTTGCGCGCAGGATCTTTTTCAGATCTTTATCCTGCACAAAACGCGCGATTCCGGTCATCGCTGACAGCAGCGTGGCATCGGTAAAGTGCCGCGGAGGTTGGGTCTGTCGCTCAACCACTTCGCCTTTTTCGCACAGCAGTTCGTCGTCTTTTGCCACCACCGGCAGCGGCGTCCCGTCGTTATCTTCGTCGCGCTCTTTGTTGCCAAGCAGCGTACGCCATCCGGCTTCCGCCAGAAAACGTGCTTTGGCGACAAACTTGCCTTTCGCGATATCCAGCTCAATAACGCACTTCCTGAATACCGCATCCGCACAAAACTGCATCAGATACTGACGGGCAATCAGGTTGTATATTTTCGCTTCGTTGTCGTTCAGGTTGATGGACGAACTGCGCGCGGTTGGAATGATAGCGTGGTGTGCATCCACTTTTTTATCATCCCAACAGCGGTTTCGCGTATCGGGATTGACCGCCGGTTGCGGCAGCAGATCCGGCGCATGGACGCTAATCGCGTTCAGTACCGCGTGACGTCCGGCAAAGTGTTCTTCCGGCAGATAACGACTATCCGAACGCGGATAGGTAATCAGTTTATGGGTTTCATACAGCTTCTGGCAGATATCCAGCACGTTTTGCGCACTTAAGCCAAAGCGTTTCGCCGCTTCAATCTGCAACGCCGACAGCGAAAACGGCAGCGGCGCGGATTCTGATTCCCGTTTATCATTATAGCTGGTGACGATCGCTGGCTGACCGTTAATGCGGTTTACCACGTGTTCAGCCAGCGTGCGATTCAGCAAACGCCCTTCTTCATCCTGATACGGCTCACACGCTTCGCTCGGCTGCCAGATAGCGGTAAACCGCTCATCGGCGGGCGTCACGATATGCGCCTTTACCTCGAAGAAGTCTTTGGCAACGAAGTTTTCAATCTCTTCATCGCGACGCACAACCAGTCCAAGCACCGGGGTCTGCACGCGCCCGACAGAAAGTACGCCCTGATAGCCCGCATTACGCCCCAGAATGGTGTAAGCGCGCGTCATATTGATACCGTACAGCCAGTCCGCCCGCGCCCGCGCCAGTGCCGACACGCACAGCGGGATGAACTCACTGTTGGCGCGCAAACGCTCAATGGCCCGCTCGACGGCCTGCGGGTTGAGGTCGTTAATCAGGCAGCGTTGCACCTGCTGGCGCTTTTCAGGGGCCAGTTGCAGGTAATCCAGCACTTCATCCACCAGCAGTTGTCCTTCACGATCGGGGTCTCCTGCGTGAATGACTTCGCTGGCCTCATGCAAAAATCGCTTAATGACGTTGAGCTGTTTGGTCACCGAAGGTCGCGGCTGCAACTGCCACTTTTCCGGGACAATTGGCAGATCGACCAGGCTCCAGCGAGCATAACGACTGTCATAGGCATCTGGCTGCGCCTGTTCAAGCAGGTGACCAATACACCAGGTCACCACTTGCCCGTTTCCGCATTCAATAAAACCGTCACCTTTGCGATGCGGCTTCGGCAGCACATCGGCGATAGCGCGCGCCAGACTCGGTTTTTCGGCAATAAACAACCGCATCGAGTTAACGGATCTCAACCATGGCGCGACCGCCACGAGCTTCCACTAACTCACCAATCGCGGTGAGGTCGATGCCAAACTGCGCCGCTGCCGCTTTAACGTCGGCTTCAGCTTCCGGCGTTACCGCTAACAGCAGGCCACCGGAAGTTTGCGGATCGCAGAGCAGATCGCGAACCGACTGCGGCATTTCACCCATCAGGTGTCCGTAACTGGCAAAGTTACGCTGGGTACCGCCCGGCACCGCGCCCTGCGCGATGTATTCTTCAACACCTGGCAGCTTAGGAATAGCCTGGTAGACGATCTGCGCCTGAACGCCGGCCCCCTGACACATCTCGCTCAGATGCCCCAGCAGCCCAAAACCGGTAACGTCGGTCATGGCTTTCACGCCGTCGATATCGGCAAATGCCGCACCGGCAATGTTCATCCGGCACATCACTTCCGTCGCCAGTCCTTTGTGCTCGTCCTTCAGCAGCGATTTTTTCTCTGCGGTGGTCAGGACACCAATACCCAGAGGCTTGGTCAGAAACAGCTTGCATCCCGCCTCGGCGGTGCTGTTTTTCTTCACGCGTTCGGTTGGAACAACGCCGGTTACCGCAAGACCAAAGATAGGCTCAGGGGCATCGATAGAGTGCCCCCCCGCCAGCGCGATACCCGCCTGACGGCAGGCAAAGCGTCCGCCTTCGGTTACTTCGCGGGCGATTTCCGGCGCCAGCTTATCAAGCGGCCAGCCCAGGATAGCAATTGCCATAATCGGTTTGCCGCCCATGGCGAAAATATCGCTGATGGCGTTGGTGGCGGCGATGCGGCCAAAATCAAACGGATTATCGACAATCGGCATAAAGAAATCGGTGGTGCTGATTACGCTGGTGCCGTTTCCCAGATCGTATACAGCCGCGTCGTCGCGGGTTTCATTACCCACCAGTAAGTTTGGATCAACAAACTTCGCCTGCTCGCTGTGCAGGATGGTTTCCAACACTTTTGGGGAAATTTTACAACCGCAACCGGCTCCGTGGCTGTATTGCGTTAAACGAATAGCTTGCTCGCTCATGGACATCTCCTGTCATTGCAATTCAGATATGGTAGCGCTCATTCCATGATGTGGTAAGAGTGACTGTCTGAATTCAGGTGCCTTTGCTCATAATCCAGACAGTTTTGCCGTTGATATCAGAAATAACGGACGAATGCGCTCGGGTCGGCAAGGGTAATCGTCGTGGATGCTTTCAGTTGCGGCGTGCCCAGATAGAGAAAACCGACAATTTTATCCTGTGGGCGACAGTCAAACGCTTCGCGGACGACCTCACTTTCGGTTAATGCGCCACTGCGCCAGATACCGCCAAAGCCCTGGGCCATTGCAGCCATCTGCATGGCCATCACCGCACAACCGGCAGACATTTCCTGTTCCCATAGCGGCACCTTGTCGTTTGCTTCACATTTCGCCACCACGGTAATAATCAGCGGCGCGCGAAACGGTGCGCTGCGCGCTTTTTCCTGGGCTTTTTCATCGCTGCCAGACGCAATAGCGCCTTTTTCAAGCACGGCGGCAAAGCGTTCACGCCCTTCGCCCTCAATGACAAAGAATTGCCACGGTTGCAGCGTTTTGTGGTCCGGCGCGCGCATTCCCGCGCGCAGAATATTTTGCAGTTGCTCTCCTGCCGGGGCCGGTTCGACGAGACGAGAGGCGCTACGACGGGTCATAAGTAATTCGAGTGCATCCATTTGCTTAACTCCAACAATGAAATTTGTTCACAAAATTAACACGTGAGCGGATTTTGTTACAGCACAGGCGGTGATTCCTGCTGACAAGTGCCTGTCGGGTCATTACGATAGCCTCATCTTATCGCCTTTCTCCGGGATTTCGGGATGGCGTGTTGTTAATCGGTAGGGAGAATACATGCGAACCCTGTGGCGATTTATTGCCGGATTTTTTAAATGGACATGGCGATTACTCAATTTCGTCCGTGAATTTGTGCTTAACCTGTTCTTCATCTTTTTGGTGCTGGTTGGCGTGGGCATCTGGATGCAGGTCAGCAGCAGCAACACCAGCGAACACGCTGAGCGAGGCGCGCTGCTGCTGGATATCTCCGGGGTGATTGTCGATAAGCCTTCGAGCACCAGTCGTTTAAGCGTTATTGGCCGTCAGCTGTTTGGCGCCAGCTCCGATCGTCTACAGGAAAACTCCCTGTTCGATATCGTGAATACGATTCGCCAGGCAAAAGATGATCGCAACATTACTGGCATCGTGATGGATCTGAAAAATTTTGCCGGGGCAGACCAGCCGTCCATGCAGTATATCGGCAAAGCACTGCGGGAATTCCGCGACAGCGGTAAACCGGTCTTTGCTGTGGGCGATAACTTCAGCCAGGGGCAGTATTACCTCGCCAGTTTTGCTAACAAAATTTACCTCTCTCCGCAGGGCTCCGTTGATCTGCACGGCTTTGCCACCAACGGTCTGTACTATAAGTCCCTGCTCGATAAACTAAAAGTTTCCACGCACGTGTTCCGCGTCGGAACCTATAAGTCTGCCGTAGAGCCGTTCATCCGCGATGATATGTCTCCTGCCGCGCGTGAAGCCGACAGTCGCTGGATCGGTGAACTGTGGCAGAACTATCTCGACACGGTCGCCGCCAACCGCCAGATCCCAGCTCAGCAGGTGTTCCCTGGCGCACAGGCGATGCTGGACGGTTTGACGAAGGTAGATGGAGATACGGCGAAATATGCGCTCGACAACAAACTGGTGGATACGCTCGCCTCCAGCGCCGAAGTCGAAAAAATGCTGACCAAACAGTTTGGCTGGAGCAAAGCGGATAAAAACTATCGCGCCGTCAGCTATTACGATTATTCGCTGAAAACGCCAGCGGATACCGGAGACAGCATTGGCGTTATCTTCGCAAATGGCGCGATTATGGACGGTGAAGAAACCCCAGGAAATGTGGGGGGCGACACCACTGCCGCACAAATCCGCGAAGCGCGTCTCGATGCGAAAGTGAAAGCTATTGTTCTGCGCGTGAACAGTCCTGGCGGCAGCGTTAGCGCCTCCGAAGTCATTCGTGCTGAGCTGGCTGCGGCAAAAGCGGCGGGTAAACCGGTTGTCGTGTCCATGGGTGGCATGGCGGCCTCCGGTGGCTACTGGATCTCCACCCCAGCCAGTTACATTGTGGCGAACCCCAGTACCTTGACCGGATCAATTGGGATTTTTGGTGTGATCAACACCGTAGAAAACAGCCTGAACTCCATTGGCGTACATACCGATGGCGTGGCCACGTCCCCGCTGGCGGATATCTCCATCACCAAAGCGTTACCGCCTGAAGTGCAGCAAATGATGCAATTGAGCATCGAAAATGGCTATAAGCGCTTTATCACGCTGGTCGCGGATGCACGTAAGACAACGCCTGAGCAGATTGACAAAATCGCCCAGGGCCACGTCTGGACCGGTCAGGATGCGAAAGCCAACGGACTGGTAGACAGCCTCGGTGATTTTGACGACGCCATCACGAAAGCGGCTGAGCTTGCCAAGCTGAAACAGTGGCACATTGCGTATTATCAGGACGAACCGACATTCGTCGATATGGTAATGGACAGCATGTCAGGCTCCGTTCGCGCCATGCTGCCCGACGCTATTCAGGCCATGCTCCCGGCACCGCTTGCTTCCGCGGCAAACGTGGTAAAAGCGGAAAGCGATAAGCTGGCCGCGTTTAACGATCCGCAAAACCGATATGCGTTTTGCCTGACCTGCGCCAACGTTCGCTAACAATTGCCCCCTCTTCGGGATGAAGAGGGGGTTTCATTGAGACAGAAGAAAAGTCATGCAAAAGAAATCGATTTACGTTGCCTATACCGGCGGTACCATTGGTATGCAGCGCTCAGAACAGGGTTATATTCCTGTTTCCGGTCATCTCCAGCGTCAGCTGGCATTGATGCCTGAATTCCACCGCCCGGAGATGCCAGACTTTACCATCCACGAATACGTCCCATTGATGGATTCCTCTGACATGACGCCGGAAGACTGGCAGCATATTGCGGAAGACATTAAAGCGCACTATGACGATTACGATGGTTTTGTCATTCTGCACGGCACGGACACGATGGCGTTTACGGCTTCGGCGCTCTCTTTTATGCTGGAAAACTTGGGTAAACCGGTAATTGTGACAGGGTCACAAATTCCGCTGGCCGAGCTACGTTCAGACGGGCAAATCAACCTGCTCAACGCGCTGTACGTTGCGGCAAATTACCCGATCAATGAAGTCACCCTGTTTTTCAACAATCGACTGTTTCGCGGCAACCGTACCACCAAAGCGCACGCCGATGGTTTTGACGCCTTTGCCTCACCCAACCTTGCGCCGCTACTGGAAGCCGGGATCCACATCCGTCGACTGGGAACACCGCCAGCACCGCACGGCGCAGGCGAACTGATTGTTCATCCTATTACTCCACAGCCGATTGGCGTGGTCACCATTTATCCAGGTATCTCCGCTGATGTGGTGCGTAACTTCCTGCGCCAGCCGGTAAAAGCGTTAATCTTGCGCTCCTACGGCGTGGGCAATGCACCGCAAAATAAAGAGTTTCTAAAAGAACTTGAAGATGCGAGCTCACGTGGCATTGTGGTGGTGAACCTGACCCAGTGTATGTCCGGCAAGGTAAACATGGGTGGCTATGCGACGGGTAATGCCCTCGCCCACGCTGGCGTGATTGGCGGCGCGGATATGACCGTCGAAGCCACGCTCACCAAATTGCACTATTTACTGAGTCAGGGACTGGATGTGCAGAGCATTCGTGAAGCAATGATGCAAAATCTGCGCGGCGAGCTCACCCCGGACGAATAAAGGAGTCTATGCCCATGGCCCGAGCCCTACTGTTGGTCGATTTACAAAATGACTTTTGTGCCGGTGGCGCTCTCGCTGTTCCGCAAGGCGACAGCACAATCGATATTGCCAATCGTCTGATTGACTGGTGCGCCCTGCGCGGCGACACGGTCGTGGCCAGTCTGGACTGGCACCCGGCTAATCACGGTAGTTTTGCCAGCCAGCATCAGGTCGCCCCCTACAGTCAGGGCCAGTTGGATGGCCTGGCGCAAACATTCTGGCCCGATCATTGCGTGCAAAACAGCGAAGGGGCGGCCCTGCATCCGCTGCTGAACCAGCGTGCGATAGCGAAAACCGTCACCAAGGGCGAGAACCCGCTGGTCGACAGTTACAGTGCCTTTTTTGATAACGGTCGTCGTCAGGCAACCGCGCTGAACGCCTGGCTGCTCGAACACCGCATAGCTGAGCTTATTATCATGGGTCTGGCTAGCGACTATTGCGTTAAATTCACCGTTCTCGATGCGCTCGATCTTGGTTATACCGTCAGCGTTATTACCGACGGTTGCCGTGGCGTCAATATTCAGCCTCAGGACAGTGCAGAGGCGTTTATGGAAATGGCCGCAGCGGGTGCGACGCTGTATACGCTTGATGACTGGCTGGAAACCCAGCGCTAATACGTTAAAACACCTTTTCCGGCCTATTGAATTTGCGCATTTATGCAAATCTCCAGGCCAGAAAAGGGACTTGCGTCAACACTCAGTAATGTTTGCCCCAACCGATACAACCTACCAGAAATGGTTTGCCGCTTCGCCAACATGACGTGAACCCCTTCGCATTTTTCCTGTTATGAAACTGTTAACCTGCAGGTGCTGTTTTTTTCGCCACGCCATTTCCGTGGCGTGTTTGCTTGTTTAAATGTCAAAGAGGAACACTGATGAAACTATTGCCTTTGTTGGCAGCATTACCCCTGCTCTGCACCAGCGTTGTTTCCGCCAGTTCACTGATGTCAGTAGGCTACTTCAATGGTGGCGGTGACGTCACTGCCGGTCCTGGTGGTGACATCAATAAACTGGATGTTCGTCAGATAACCCATCTCAACTATTCGTTTGGCCTTGTCTACAATGACGAAAAAGACGAGACCAATGACGCCTTAAAAGACGCCAGTAAGCTGCATCAGATTTGGCTTTCACCGAAAGTGCAGGATGATTTGCTGAAAATTCCGCAATTGCGCAAACAGAATCCGAACCTGAAAGTATTGCTTTCCGTCGGTGGTTGGGGGGCACGTGGATTCTCAGGTGCGGCGGCAACGAAAGAAACACGAGCGGTGTTTATTCAGTCTGCGCAGAAAATAATTGCGAAATATGGTCTTGATGGCATCGACCTCGACTGGGAATATCCGGTCAACGGCGCCTGGGGACTGGTCGAAAGCCAACCGGCCGACCGTGCTAACTTTACCGCGTTGTTAAAAGAGCTCCGCGCCGCATTGGGGCATAAAAAACTACTGACCATCGCCGTGGGCGCAAATGCGGAAAGTCCGAAAAGCTGGGTGGATGTGAAAGCCATTGCGCCATCGCTCGACTACATAAACCTGATGACCTATGACATGGCTTACGGGACGCAGTATTTCAACTCGAACCTGTACGATTCGACACAATGGCCGACGGTCGCCGCGGCGGATAAGTACAGCGCCGATTTTGTCGTCAACAACTATCTTGCTGCCGGTCTAAAAGCGAGTCAGATGAACCTGGGCATTGGTTTTTATGGTCGCGTGCCGAAGCGTGCTGTTGAGCCTGGCATTGACTGGAGCAAACCTGACGCACAGAAAAACCCTGTTACCCAGCCCTATTTCGGGCCCGAGCAAATTGAATTGTTCAAATCACTGGGCGTCGATCTGAGCAAAGATACCTATGTGAAGTACAACGAAATCGTGGCGAAATTGATCAACGATCCGCAGAAGCGCTTTAGCCAGCATTGGGATGATGAAGCGAAAGTGCCGTGGCTGTCAGTGCAGTCCGTGGATGGAAAAGCACTCTTTGCCCTCTCCTATGAAAACCCGCGCTCTGTAGCGATCAAGGCTGACTACATCAAGAGCAAGGGACTGGGTGGCACCATGTTCTGGGAATATGGTGCGGATGACCAAAACCAGTTGGCGAAGCAGTTAGCCGATTCGTTAGGCATCAAACACTGATCCCAACGCCTGACACAATAGGTTATGATTATCGCATTCTGCTGCGCCAGTTTTAGGCGCAGCTTTTCATTTTCTACTGGAGGCATGAGCTTTATGGCTTTTATCCCTAAAAATTACGCCCGTCTGGAAGTCGGTTACCGGGAAAAGGCGCTCAAACTCTTCCCTTGGGTCTGCGGACGTTGTTCTCGTGAGTTCGTGTATTCAAATTTGCGCGAATTGACGGTACACCATATCGATCACGATCACTCCAATAACCCGGAAGATGGAAGCAACTGGGAAATGTTGTGTCTGTACTGCCACGATCACGAACATTCCAAATATACGGAAGCGGACCAGTATGGTTCTACTGTAGTTGCTGGAGAAGATGCGCAGAAAGCGGTGGGCGAAGCGAAATATAATCCGTTCGCCGATCTGAAGGCGATGATGAACAAAAAATAACATCAACTGCGGGCCCGACATCGCTGTTTGCCGGGCCTGGGTAATCAGGATTTAAACGTCGCAATGGGTTCGGGCGTAATACCAAACTCCACTTTCAACTGCTGCTTACTCTTCATCACCATCTCACCGTTGGTATCAATCGTCATATGCTGCGCGTCAATATTGTTTCGCGCCTGCCATAACATCACCAGCTGTAAGCAGTTCTCTTTTTGTTCTGCCGTTAGCGCCGCGCCATCCGGCCATTTTCCGAGTTCAACGGCAGTAGATAAGCGCTGATAAACTTCCGGCGTCATGCTGTTGATCATCTCATCAAGATTCATGTTAAATCCATTCTCCGTAGAATAGTTTGCTGAATCGTTTCCTCAACCTTTGGTCTGCTCACCGTTTTCACCATCGGTGAAGTTCAAAGACGCTGAGTTAACGCAGTAACGTTCACCGGTAGGTTGCGGACCATCCGGGAAGACGTGTCCCAGGTGCGCATCACAGTTACCACAACGGATTTCAATGCGCTGCATGCCGTGTGAAGTATCTTTTATGTAACGGATAGCCTCTGCGCTGACAGGCTCGTAAAAGCTGGGCCAGCCGCAGCCAGAGTCATATTTTGTCTCGGAACGAAAGAGCGGTTTGTCGCAGATCAAACAGTGGTAGATGCCATCCCGCTTGTTGTGCAGCAAACGCCCGGTAAATGGTGGTTCTGTCCCGTGATTCTGCGTCACGTAGAACTGCATTTCGGTTAAATTTTTTTTCAGTTCTTCTGGAGAAGGTTGATTAGCCATTTGCTCACATCTCGCTTTATCTAAACTCACATCGCGAGACAGATTCTAACAAAACATTAACACCAGAGTGCGAACTTTTGTTCTAAACTTGATCCTTGCGAAATGGCAGCCTGTAAATCGTGATCATAATCACGTTTTTATCTCGATTGCCCTTTAAAATTCGGGCCGCCGACCCCATGTGGTTTCAAGCCCAAAGGAAGAGTGAGGCGAGTCAGTTGCGCAAAGCTTAGGCAGCAGATTGATTTGTCGCAATGATTGACACGATTCCGCTTGACGCTGCGTAAGGTTTTTGTAATTTTACAGGCAACCTTTTATTCACTAACAAATAGCTGGTGGAATATATGACTATCAAAGTAGGTATCAACGGTTTTGGCCGTATCGGTCGCATTGTTTTCCGTGCTGCTCAAGAACGCTCTGACATCGAGATCGTTGCAATCAACGACCTGTTAGACGCTGACTACATGGCTTACATGCTGAAATATGACTCCACTCACGGCCGTTTCAACGGTACCGTTGAAGTGAAAGACGGTCATCTGATCGTAAACGGTAAAAAAATCCGTGTTACCGCTGAACGTGATCCGGCTAACCTGAAATGGGACGAAGTTGGTGTTGACGTAGTAGCTGAAGCTACTGGCCTGTTCCTGACAGATGAAACCGCTCGTAAGCACATCACTGCTGGCGCGAAAAAAGTGGTTCTGACTGGCCCGTCCAAAGATAACACTCCGATGTTTGTTAAAGGCGCTAACTTTGACAAATACGAAGGTCAGGACATCGTTTCTAACGCTTCCTGCACCACTAACTGCCTGGCTCCGCTGGCTAAAGTTATCAACGACAACTTCGGCATCATCGAAGGTCTGATGACGACTGTTCACGCAACCACCGCTACTCAGAAAACCGTTGATGGCCCGTCTCACAAAGACTGGCGCGGCGGCCGCGGCGCATCCCAGAACATCATCCCGTCCTCTACCGGTGCTGCTAAAGCTGTAGGTAAAGTACTGCCAGAACTGAACGGCAAACTGACTGGTATGGCGTTCCGCGTTCCTACCCCGAACGTATCCGTTGTTGACCTGACCGTTCGTCTGGAAAAAGCTGCTTCTTACGAAGAAATTAAGAAAGCAATCAAAGCTGCTTCCGAAGGCCCGATGAAAGGCGTTCTGGGTTACACCGAAGACGACGTAGTATCTACCGATTTCAACGGTGAAGTTTGCACTTCCGTGTTCGATGCTAAAGCTGGTATCGCACTGAACGACAACTTCGTGAAACTGGTATCCTGGTACGACAACGAAACCGGCTACTCTAACAAAGTTCTGGACCTGATTGCTCACATCTCCAAATAAGTTGAGATGAAACAGTAATCTGTAAGAGCGACTCAGGTCGCTCTTTTTTTTGCCTGAAGATACCCGTCATACTTCAAGTTGCAGGTGTGTTGGCAATGCTCTCTCACCCGAATTACTTACTTCTGTAAGCTCATCGGGATCGTTTACTTGCTGCCGTCCTGCCACTCGAATTATTTAGGGTAAAAAAAAGGATTGCGTAATGATTAACAAAATTTTTGCACTTCCGGTAATCGAACAAATTACCCCTGTCCTCTCCCGCCGTCAGCTTGATGAGCTTGAGATTCTGGTTGTCGATCATCCACAGGTTAAAGCCTCTTTCGCACTGCAGGGCGCACATCTTCTTTCATGGAAACCCAACGGCGAAGAGGAAGTCCTGTGGTTAAGTAACAATACCCCGTTTAAAACCGGCGTAGCACTGCGTGGCGGCGTACCCATTTGCTGGCCGTGGTTTGGTCCGGCTGCTCAGCCGGGGCTGCCTTCTCATGGGTTTGCCCGCAACCTGCCGTGGACGCTGAAAGCGCACAACGAAGACGACAATGGCGTGGTGCTGACGTTTGAATTGCAAAGCAACGCTGAAACGCGTCAGCTATGGCCGCACGAGTTCTGCCTGCTGGCCCGTTTCAAAGTAGGTGCCACTTGTGAAATGGAACTGGAAGCCCACGGTGAGTTCGAAACCACCTCTGCGCTGCATACCTATTTCAATGTCGGTGACATTGCGGCAGTAAAAGTCAGTGGACTTGGCGATCGCCTGATCGATAAAGTGAATGATGCCAAAGAAGATGTGCTGGCTGATGGTATCCAGACCTTCCCGGACCGCACCGATCGTGTCTATCTGAATCCGCAAGCGTGCAGCGTCATCCATGATGATGCGCTAAATCGCAATATCGACGTCATACATCATCATCACCTGAATGTCGTGGGCTGGAACCCTGGTCCGGCGCTGTCCGTTAGCATGGGCGACATGCCGGATGACGGCTATAAAACGTTTGTTTGCGTAGAGACGGCTTACGCCACCGCGCCGCAGAAAACCCGCGAAGAAAAACCATCACGCCTGGCGCAAACTATCCGCGTTGCTAAACGCTAAGATTAAGTCCGTTACCTGACGGTGCTTACGCCTTATCCGGCTACAGAAACGTTGCGTAGGCCTGATAAGATACGTGAGCATCACCATTCGGCAAATCAGGTCATATCCAGCGCCGTTTTACCTTTTGGCGCCGGATATGCCTTATCTAACTGCTTCAGCTCATCAACAGAGAGCGTTATTTCCAGCGCGGCGGCATTTTGTTCGACATGCGCTATGCTTGCCGCTTTCGGAATCGCCATAACGCCCGGAAGACGGATCACCCACGCCAACAAAATCTGCGCAGCACTAACATTGTGCGCATGCGCAATGTCGTTTACCACAGAGTGAGAAAGCAAGTCACCGCGTAATCGCCCCGCCTGAGCCAGCGGACTGTAAGCCATCACCGGCATCTGCTGCTGCTGGCACCACGGTAGCAAATCATATTCAATACCGCGCGATGCTAAATGATAAAGCACCTGGTTAGTGGCACATTCCCGCCCACCCTCGACTTGCCATAACGCCTGCATGTCATCGTAATCGAGATTAGAGACACCCCAGCGGCAGATTTTCCCCTGCGCGATGAGTGTTTCCATGGCATCAACGGTCTCAGCAAATGAAAAATCACCCGTCCAGTGCAGCAAATAGAGATCCAGATAATCGGTTTTCAGTCGACGCAGGCTCGCTTCACAGGCGGCAATGGCTTTCTGCCCACCGGCATTCCAGGGGTATACTTTCGAGACTAAAAAAGCGCGATCACGACGCCCGGTTAATGCTTCACCCACTACCTCTTCCGCTGCACCATCCGCATACATTTCGGCGGTATCGATCAGCCGCAGGCCAAGATCGAGACCAGCCCGCAGCGCTGAAACCTCTTCCCGGCGTCGGCCAGGAGCCTCGCCCATGTACCATGTTCCCTGCCCAATAGCAGGCAACGATACCTGCTTTGTAAACATCACCTGTTTCGCTGCCATCGCCCCTCCTGTGTTCATGCACCACAGTAAAGCAAAACAACGGACATGTGTCCTGTTAAGGTGCACAAATTGCACCATTTTAGATTGGACGTTGACCGCGTTGGCAATGACAACAAAAAAGCCCGCATCTCTGCGGGCTAGTTTTTGATACGCAGTGGCATCAGAACCTGTAGGTAACACCTGTTGAAATCAGACCCGTCCAGGATTTGTCCACCATCGGGCTGTCTGTCACTTCATCAGACAGGCGGGTATAACGCGCGGTACCGTATACGCTCCAGTTGCCCAGGAAGTTATAGTTTGCGCTGAGCTCCAGATACGGATTCCAGGAGCTTTCAGGATCGTAGCTGCGCAAGCCGCTACGGGAAGATTCATGGCGTGAAACACCATAGTAGTATTCATTCTGGTTTTCACTGTTCCACTCTACACCAATCCCCGGAGTCAACGTCAGACCACCATTGGTATAGCGGTACAACCACGCCAGATCCCATACAATACCATTGCTGTTATCCAGCGTGTCCCCTGCAAGGCTGGTACGCAGGAAACCGTATTGGGTATTGTGAACGTAAGAAAGGCCGGCCATCATGGTGCTCTTACGTTTATCAAGCTGACGCAGACGGTTGTCATCGCTGTCGCCCGGTTTGAAGTACATTGGCGACCAATAGGCCATCACCGACAGCTTATCGGTATCGTCATTCCACAGGTAGTAACCACCACCCAGACCACGGAACCAGAAGTTCTCGCTTTCATAAGTCACAACCGGGACCGGGTAAACGTCAGTATCGTAATCTTTGTAAGGGTGCTCAACCACACCAACGCCCGCGCCCAGCGTCAGATTGCTTTCTGCCTGTGCGACGTTAGCGGAAGTAGCAATAAGCACGCTAAGTGCCAAAAGTTTGAGTTTGGTCACAATTAATAATTCCTTATTCAAATGTGTAGCGGTCAAAGTGTAACCGACAATACGCTTCAGCCCACTATTTTACGGATTCGCCCCAGAATGTAACCCCCTAATTTCTCAGCGAGTGATGACATTTTGCTTGCAGGACCGTGAACGCCGCATGAATCCTGCCCCATTTGTTTACATAAGATGTGTTTTTTTGTTGATGAGTTATTGATATGCCATTGAAATTCATTTGCGCACACAGGCAAGTTTTGCAAATGCCATCTACGCTTAATTTTAGAAGGTGTATCACCGAATACGTTGATCTCCTGACCACCACAATGGCATGAGAGTTGCTTATTTCTTCAGCAGCGACGTCGTTCAGTTTACCTCTTCAGGGGCCTCTACTATTCATATGAACGGCTCTTAACATGTGCTAAAAAACGAAAGGACGGCATACCATGAATATATTCGATCACTATCGCCAGCGTTATGAAGCTGCCAAGGACGAAGAGTTCACGCTGCAGGAGTTTCTTACCACTTGTCGGCAAGATCGCAGCGCTTATGCCAATGCGGCAGAGCGGCTATTAATGGCTATTGGTGAGCCTGTCATGGTCGACACTGCCCACGAACCTCGTCTTTCTCGACTCTTCTCGAATCGGGTGATTGCACGGTATCCCGCCTTTGAAGAGTTTTACGGCATGGAAGATGCCATTGAGCAGATTGTTTCTTATTTGAAGCATGCGGCTCAGGGTCTGGAAGAGAAGAAGCAGATTCTGTATCTGCTGGGGCCTGTGGGTGGGGGGAAATCATCTCTTGCTGAGCGGTTGAAGTCGCTGATGCAGCGAGTACCGATTTATGTCCTTAGCGCCAACGGTGAACGTAGCCCGGTAAACGATCATCCGTTATGCCTGTTTAATCCGCAGGAAGACGCGCAGATCCTGGAAAAAGAGTATGGGATACCGCGTCGTTATCTCGGTACGATCATGTCGCCCTGGGCTGCAAAACGTCTGCATGATTTTGGCGGAGACATTACAAAATTCCGCGTTGTCAAAGTCTGGCCGTCTATTCTGGAGCAGATCGCTATCGCCAAAACAGAGCCTGGTGATGAAAACAACCAGGATATCTCTGCGCTGGTCGGGAAAGTGGATATTCGTAAACTCGAACACCACGCCCAGAACGATCCTGATGCCTACGGTTATTCGGGCGCTCTGTGCCGCTCAAACCAGGGGATTATGGAGTTCGTTGAGATGTTTAAAGCACCGATTAAAGTGCTGCATCCTCTGCTGACCGCAACCCAGGAAGGAAACTACAACGGGACAGAAGGTATCTCTGCCCTGCCGTTTAACGGTATTATCCTTGCCCACTCGAACGAGTCCGAATGGGTGACGTTCCGTAATAACAAAAACAATGAGGCGTTCCTTGACCGTGTTTACATCGTCAAAGTGCCTTATTGCCTGCGGATCTCCGAAGAGATCAAAATTTACGAGAAACTGCTTAACCACAGTGAACTGACCCATGCGCCTTGCGCACCGGGCACGCTGGAGACGCTCTCTCGCTTTACCATTCTTTCTCGCCTGAAAGAGCCTGAGAACTCAAGCATTTACTCGAAGATGCGCGTTTACGACGGGGAAAGCCTGAAAGATACCGATCCAAAAGCGAAGTCCTATCAAGAGTATCGGGATTACGCCGGGGTCGATGAGGGAATGAACGGTCTTTCCACGCGTTTCGCGTTTAAGATCCTGTCACGCGTTTTTAACTTTGACCACGCCGAAGTGGCAGCTAACCCGGTGCATCTGTTCTACGTGCTGGAGCAGCAAATCGAGCGCGAGCAGTTCCCGCAGGAGCAAGCGGAACGCTATCTCGAATTCCTCAAAGGCTATCTGATCCCGAAATACGCGGAGTTTATCGGTAAAGAGATCCAGACGGCGTATCTCGAATCCTATTCCGAATACGGACAGAACATTTTCGACCGTTATGTCACCTATGCGGACTTCTGGATTCAGGATCAGGAATATCGCGACCCGGATACCGGTCAGCTGTTTGACCGCGAGTCGTTGAACGCTGAACTGGAGAAAATTGAGAAACCGGCGGGTATCAGTAACCCGAAAGACTTCCGTAACGAGATCGTCAACTTTGTTCTGCGTGCCAGAGCGAATAACAGCGGCCGCAATCCCAACTGGACCAGTTACGAAAAACTGCGCACGGTTATTGAGAAGAAAATGTTCTCCAATACTGAGGAGCTGCTACCGGTCATTTCGTTCAACGCCAAAACCTCAACTGACGAGCAAAAGAAACACGACGATTTTGTCGACCGTATGATGGAAAAAGGTTACACGCGTAAACAGGTGCGTTTACTGTGCGAATGGTATTTGCGCGTACGTAAATCGTCTTAAAATAAAGGCCCGGTGGCGCGTAGGCTTGCCGGGCCTACAATACACATCCGTAGGCCGGATAGGCTCAGCGCGTCCGGCGTGACTGATGTAGCATAAAGTTGGCAAATGCAGTACGGGGGGCTTATGACCTGGTTTATTGACCGGCGTCTTAACGGCAAAAACAAGAGCACGGTAAACCGCCAGCGCTTCTTACGCCGTTATAAATCGCAAATTAAACAGTCGATCTCCGAGGCCATTAACAAGCGTTCGGTGACTGATGTGGATAGCGGCGAATCTGTCTCTATTCCGACTGATGATATTAGCGAACCGATGTTCCATCAGGGGCGTGGCGGCTTGCGCCATCGCGTGCATCCGGGTAACGACCATTTTGTGCAGAACGACCGCATTGAACGCCCGCAGGGCGGCGGCGGTGGGTCAGGAAGCGGACAAGGCCAGGCCAGCCAGGATGGCGAGGGTCAGGATGAATTCGTCTTCCAGATCTCTAAAGATGAATATCTCGATCTGTTGTTCGAAGATTTAGCACTTCCTAACCTGAAGCAGAATCAGCAGCGTCAGTTAACGGAGTATAAAACGCACCGGGCCGGTTTTACCTCTAACGGTGTGCCAGCCAATATCAGCGTGGTGCGCTCCCTGCAAAACTCACTGGCGCGCCGCACGGCGATGACGGCCGGTAAGCGCCGCGAACTGCACGCGCTTGAAGCGGATCTGGAAACCATCGCAAAAAGTGAACCCGCGCAGTTGCTGGAAGAGGAACGGTTACGCAAAGAGATTGCCGAACTACGGGCAAAAATCGAACGCGTGCCGTTTATCGACACCTTTGATTTACGCTACAAGAATTATGAAAAACGGCCCGATCCTTCCAGCCAGGCGGTGATGTTCTGCCTGATGGACGTCTCCGGCTCAATGGATCAGTCGACCAAAGATATGGCCAAGCGTTTTTATATCCTGCTGTATTTGTTCCTGAGCCGGACCTACAAAAACGTGGAAGTGGTTTATATTCGCCACCATACCCAGGCAAAAGAGGTGGATGAGCACGAGTTTTTCTACTCTCAGGAAACCGGGGGAACCATTGTCTCCAGCGCGCTGAAGTTAATGGATGAAGTGGTAAAAGAGCGTTACGACCCGGCCCAGTGGAACATCTATGCCGCACAGGCCTCGGACGGTGATAACTGGGCGGATGATTCACCGTTGTGTCATGAGATTCTGGCGAAAAAACTGCTGCCGATGGTGCGGTATTATAGCTATATCGAAATCACCCGCCGCGCACACCAGACATTGTGGCGTGAATACGAACATCTGCAATCAACGTTTGAAAACTTTGCGATGCAGCATATCCGCGACCAGGACGATATTTACCCGGTATTCCGCGAACTGTTTCATAAGCAAAGTACAACCAGCAATAGCTAACCACTTAAGTAAATCGGCCAGAGGTTATCTTCTCTGGTTGATTTTTATGACCTCGTGTTTCGACTAAATGTTATGTCATTTAGCATGTTGTCTCAGGCTAGCCACTTCCACTGCCAGCACCTGGCTGTCGCTCGCAACTGTGACTGGCTGCCCAACCACTCTGTTGCTTTACGCCCCCAGCATACAGACGGGGCAAAGAACGTAAGGCCTGTTTTATCCGTCGTGCCCATCTGCCCGTCTCCTTTCCCATAAGTTGGATTATAAAGACAACAATAAGAGTTAAAGGTGAAGCACGGGAATGATTTTTATTACAAAATGAGCTTACCAGTAGCGTTAGAGCGGATGTATACCGTGTGATAGACTGAAGTATCAGACTTACAGGGCTGTAAATCATTATGCAATTGCATCATAAAGCGCTCAGGCTCTTTATCTCCGTTAGCGTAGTTGTTTTGACATCTTCTTTTTTGGTTTATGAGCTCATTGCCAGCGATAAAGCAATGAATGCGTACATGCGCTATATCAATGAGAAAGCCGACTCATCGTTTCTCTATGATAAGTATACTAATCAAAGCATTGCAGCCCATCTGATGCGCACATTTTCATCCCCCCAGGCACCCGCCTCTATCGAGCAACAAAAAGCACTTTGCAACGCTTTCGACAGCGTTAACGGCACTCATGGGCTCAACCTCACTCAGCATAACTACCTGCCATTACATGGTACGTTGCAAACCACCGCCACAAAATGTAACGAGAAACTTTCAGACGTATTTCTTCTGCCCTCTTTTGACCAGGCGGTCAACGTTAATCGTGAGCAGAAAAATTACGTTCATGGTTTAGGTACGCTGGAGTATAAAATTCGATATTACGTCGATCTCAAAAATAACTACGTCTATTTCTATGATCTGGTCGACTCGCGGAAATTTGCGATACATAACTGGTCGTTTTTGCAAAAAGGCAGCCTGGGCATCGACCAGAATGATATTGACGGTCTTTTCACTGGCCGCACGGTAATCTCCAGTATTTATGAAGATAACCTGACCGAGAAAAAGGTGATGAGCTTTTTAACACCGGTCTACTATGCCGGTAAGTTAAAAGGCGTGGTGATGGTGGATATCAACAAAGAGAATTTGAAGAATATTTTCTATACCAGCGACCGCCCTCTCGTCTGGCGCTATCTTAACGTGACGCTCTCGGACATCAACTCTGGTAAAGAGATACGCGTTCATCAAAGTGAGAACAACCTGTTTAGCTATGTTCACTACCAGAAGGACATACCCGGCGGCATACGCATCACCTTGTCGCTTGATTTTATGTACTTTATTGTCTCATCATGGAAAATATTCGCCTTCTATCTGCTGGCGACGATACTCTTGCTGAATATGGTCAGAACGCATTTTCGGCTGTATCACAACGTCACGCGAGAAAACATCAGTGACGCGATGACCGGGCTCTACAACCGTAAAATTTTAACGCCGACGCTCGAACAGCGTTTACAGCAGTTGGTAAACGCGGGCACCCCCGTGACGTTTATCACCATTGATTGCGATAAACTAAAAGTCATTAATGATACGCTGGGGCATAAGGAAGGCGATCGCATTATCACCCTTCTGGCCAAAGCCATTCAAACCTCGATTCGCAAAAACGACTATGCCATCCGCCTCGGTGGGGATGAGTTTTGCATTATCCTCATCGATCACCCCGGTGAATTAACGCCTCGCTTGCTGGAGAGGATTCGCTATAACTTACAAATTATTGCGCAAGATATAGCAATCAGTTTCTCCGCCGGGATTTATACTATGCAGCCTAACGACACCATTGATGATGCCTACAAAGCATCCGATGCACAGCTCTACCTGAATAAACAGAAAAAACGCACAGGTGCGTAATCATTTTTCTGACAGGATTTCCATTGTTGTACCAGGAGTAAGTCATGACGGAAGTGAACAAAGGTAACGCAACGCATCAGCGTTTAATTTCGCTGTTGTCAGAACAAGGCGCGACGTATCGCGTGGTTAGCCATGAAGCTGTCGGCAAATGTGAAGCGGTGTCTGAAATTCGCGGTACCGCACTGGGCCAGGGAGCAAAAGCGCTGGTTTGTAAGGTCAAAGGCAACGGCGTTAATCAGCATGTACTGGCGATACTTTCTGCCGACCAGCAGGCCGACCTGAGCCTGTTAGCCAGTCATATCGGCGGGTTAAGAGCATCACTTGCCAGCCCGGCGGAAGTCGATGCACTGACAGGCTGCGTATTTGGCGCTATTCCACCGTTTAGCTTCCATCCAAATCTTAAGCTGGTCGCCGATCCGCTATTGTTTGAGCGTTTTAACGAAATTGCGTTCAATGCCGGAGTGCTGGAAAAATCCGTGATCATGGATACCGCAGATTACCTCCGTATCGCGCAACCGGAATTACTCCCATTCCGCCGCAAACAATAGCCGTTCGCGTCAGGAGTCAAAACGTAGCATCGTGCTTTAGCCCAAAAAAATCATAATCATTAAAAAAAGCCTGTTCCGTCACGCGTTTACGCGTACAGTAAGCAGGCTTATTTTTTCTTTTGGCAAGGAAACTACGATGTTTGATGTCACTCTGCTTATCCTGCTCGGACTGGCAGCTCTGGGCTTTGTCAGCCACAACACCACTGTCGCTGTTTCAATTCTGGTGCTGATCATTGTCCGTGTCACCCCTCTGAATACTTTCTTTCCATGGATAGAAAAACAGGGCCTGACCGTCGGGATTATAATTCTAACCATTGGCGTCATGGCGCCGATCGCCAGCGGAACACTCCCCCCCTCCACGCTCATTCACTCTTTTGTGAACTGGAAATCACTGGTCGCTATTGCCATCGGGGTAGTTGTCTCCTGGCTTGGCGGACGCGGTGTCACGCTCATGGGTAGCCAGCCTCAGCTTGTTGCCGGTCTACTGGTGGGTACGGTACTGGGCGTGGCACTATTTCGCGGTGTGCCGGTGGGACCGCTCATTGCGGCAGGTCTGGTGTCGTTGATTGTTGGGAAGCAGTAGCCAGTCCAGCCAGATAACGGCCTGGCGTCTGCCCCAGGCCTTTTTTAAACATGGTGATAAATGCCGTGGTCGAATCGTAACCGAGCATGTGCGCAACCTGTTGCACGTTATGACCATCTATCAGCGCCTGCAGCGCCAGAATCAGTTGAAGCTGGTGACGCCAGCGGCGAAAACTCAACCCCGTTTCTTTAACGACCAGACGGGCGAGGTTCCGCTCACTCATCGCAAATACGCTGGCCCACTGTCCCAGCGTCTGCCACTGCGCGGGCTCCCGCGCCATCGTCGCGACCATTCTGCGAATTTTTGGGTGCTCGGAAACCGGCAACTGCATTTGCTCCTGCGGCTGCTGCGGGAGTTCATCAAATAACACTTGCGTCAGCCGCTGGGTAGAAGGCTCCAGCCGTTGAGCATCCGTTTTGGACGCCAGCGCCAGAATAAGCTCCCGACATAACGGGGCGATTTTCAGGGTGCAACAGCGTTCAGGCATCACGACTGCCTGCGGCTCAATAAACAAAAAACACAATTGCGCGCCAACGGTAACGTGGTTGCTGTGTGGAATTTCACCGGGGATCCATACCGCATATTGCGGAGGCACCATCCACATAGCATTTTCAACCTCACAGGTGATCGCGCCATGCAAGGCCAGAATCAACTGGCCCTTACGGTGCTGATGCAGTGGACTGAAGAGTTCATCTTCCCGGGCCTGAATACAAAACGCCACCGCCGCATCGTGGTAAAGGTCGGGTTCATACCCATCCAGCCTCAGTCCTAACATAAAATGTCCGTTTTTAGCGATAAACTGTCATTTTAGCTTGATTCATCCATTCAGTTAAAACGCTAAAGTATCGCCTCGCCTGCCAATACGAGAAAAAAATGACAAATATGCCTTCCTCCCGCGGCACAAACACAGCTTTGCTGATCGCGGGGATCCTGATGATTGCCACCACGCTGCGCGTCACCTTTACCGGTGCCGCCCCGTTGCTGGATGCAATTCGCACCGACTATGGCCTGAGTACCGCCCAGACGGGACTTCTGACCACCTTGCCGCTGCTGGCCTTCGCACTGGTATCGCCTCTGGCTGCCGCCGTTGCACGCCGCTGGAGCATCGAACGCAGCCTGTTTGCCGCGATGCTACTGATTTGCGTAGGTATTGCGATACGTTCGCTGCCGACGCAAGGGTTCCTGTTTAGCGGCACCGCCATCATTGGTTGCGGAATCGCGTTGGGAAATGTGCTATTACCGGGGCTGATTAAGCGTGATTTTGCTCAGCATGTGGCAAAACTCACTGGCGCATACTCGCTGACCATGGGCGCGGCGGCGGCACTGGGTTCAGCTATTGTGGTTCCACTGGCACTGTACGGGTTTGGCTGGCGCGGTGCGCTGATGGTACTGATGATCTTTCCGCTGCTGGCGCTGATTATCTGGTTACCCCAATGTCGCCAGACGGGCAATGCCAGTCTGAGTAACTCGCGCGCTTTGCATTCCCGCGCCATCTGGCGCTCGAGCCTCGCCTGGCAGGTTACACTGTTTCTCGGGATCAATTCGCTCATCTACTACGTGATCATTGGCTGGCTACCCGCCATTTTAATCAGCCACGGCTACCGCGAAGCGCAGGCCGGTTCGTTGCATGGTTTACTGCAACTGGCAACCGCCGCGCCGGGGTTATTGATTCCTCTCGTCCTCAACAGATTTAAGGATCAGCGCGCCATCGCCGCACTGGTTTCGTTAATGTGCGCCGTCGGCGCAGCGGGATTCGCGGTAATGCCCGGGCAGGCTTTGCTGTGGACCATACTGTTTGGCTTTGGCTCAGGCGCTACGATGATCCTTGGTTTGACTTTTATTGGCCTGCGCGCAAGCTCAGCGCATCAGGCCGCGGCCCTGTCCGGCATGGCACAATCCGTCGGGTATTTACTGGCTGCCTGTGGGCCACCGCTGATGGGTAAGATTCACGACCTCAACGGTAGCTGGCTGATTCCCTTAGCTGGGGTCGCCGTGTTAGCGATACTGATGGCAGTGTTTGGTCTGTGCGCGGGGCGTAATCGGGAGATCGCAAGCGCATAATACAGCGGGCAGGTTTATGAATAACCTGCCCGTTTTTTTATCCCCGCGCAGCGCGCAGCATCGCCTGAACTAACGGCACGGGTTTTCCCGCCAGCGCTCCACGTTCATGCTGAAAGAGTGTGCCGACATAAAAAGGATGCGTCACCAGCTCAATGGCACGGATATCACCAGCCTCATCCCAACCAGTCACACGAAGATCACCGCTCTCAAGCTCGGCGGCAAAATCTTCCGATACGCCATAGTTGCAGTGATACCCCTCGCAGATAACCCCCCGTCCGTAGGCTTTGGCAATCAACGTATTGGGCCTCAGTTCAATATCATCCGTTTTTTCTACCAGCGAGCAGGTTAACGGTGCGATCACCATCCGCCCCGTGGTATCTGTTTCCGCATGGGCGGCATCACTCCAGCCCAGCACGTTGCGGGCATACTCCAGAATCGCATGTTGAAAACCGCCACAGGTCCCGAGGAATGGGATGCTGTTTTCACGCGCGTAACGTATCGCGATCAGTGCCCCTTCCGGGTGCCGATATGGACTGCCAGGAACGACCCAAATAGCATCATAGCCAATCAGATCTTCACTGCTGTTAATATCAGATGACGTTAGCCAGTCATAATCAGCCACTAATTCCAGGACGGCAGCGGCATCATCGATGGCAAGAGGAATGGCCTGATGCGCCACAATATCAGGGCTGTAATCACCCACCAGCGCAATGCGAAGCGTATCTTTAAACGGGGAAATTTCCATTAAGCTTTCCTTATGTCCAGACAATGAGGGACACTATAAGGAGCCTCAGCCTACCGATTTTTTGTTGGTACCACAATCCCTTAAATTGGGAGTCAGGACGGGCAGAATGTTACAACTGTCACGTTTTACGATCTTATTTAACCGTAATAAAGGTGTTGAAATACATCAAAGCAGTGGATTAATGGAGCGGATGAAACGATGAAAATTCAATGTAAACGCGTGTATGACCCCGCGGAAAAAAATGATGGCTATCGCGTACTGGTCGACAGGTTGTGGCCTCGCGGGGTAAAAAAGACCGACCTTATTTTTAACGAATGGAATAAAGCGCTTACGCCATCATCTGATTTACGCAAGGTTTTTCACGCTGAATTGATTGATTTCACACATTTTTCCGAGAAATATCGCGCTGAACTGGCCCAACAGCAGCAGGAAGGAAAGCGTCTCGCGGATATTGCCCGGCAGCAAACCTTAACGCTACTGTATGCGGCGAAAAATACCCAGCAAAACCACGCGCTGGTGCTGGCTGAATGGATACGTCAATACTAACCGGATTTCATTTGCCCGTTGTCGGATGATCTCTGCGCCAGAGCGCCCATTCATCAATCACTTCCCCGCCCGGTAATTTGCAGTCCGACCTTACGCCTTGCGGGGTCTGCACCGCAATCAGCGAGCCGCCCTTTTGTTCGCAATATACCGATGCCGGGTTCGCCAGACCAATCTTCGGCGGTTTGGGGGCTTCGGGCTGAGTGGTACATCCCGCTAGCACCAACAAGCCGGGCAAAATAATAGACGCCAGTTTCATATCAACTCCTGTTAAAAAGCTTATCCCGGCAGGTTACGCTGACTTTCCATCTATCTCCATGTTTTACTGCCAGCTTTCAATTTAATGTTTAAATTTTGAGCGGGATGGTGTGTTTCATCTTTCACCTTGATGTTCTATCATGCGGGCCACGTCAGCCCAGTCATTACTCAGGAGCATTTACACCTCATGTCGGACATGATCCTTGCCAGAGTCTCACAATCCTTAGCCACGGAGCAGTCAGTTGAGAGCCTGGTTCGGCAACTTCTGGAGATGCTGGAAATGGTGACTGAGATGGAATCCACCTATTTAACCAAGGTCGATTTAGATGCCCGCCTGCAGCATATTTTGTATGCGCGCAATAGCAAGCAGATGCAGATCCCTGAAGGGCTGTCCGTACCCTGGGATGAGACGCTATGCAAACGCGCCATAGACGAAAACTGTCTATACAGCGACAACGTCCCTGCTCGCTGGCCTGAGTGTACCGCCGCCCGCGCGCTGGAGATAACTACCTTCCTGAGCACGCCGGTTCATCTTCCTGACGGAACGTTTTACGGTACGCTCTGCGCCACCAGTCGCCACCAGCACGCGTTAAGCCCGCGTGGCGAACAGGTATTACATCTTTTTGCGGGTCTGATCGCCCAGTCGATTCAAAAAGAGTCGCTGGTTGCTCAGTTACGCGAAGCGAATGCCGCGCTGATTGCTCACTCCTACACCGATGCCCTGACCGGATTACCGAATCGGCGCGCCATTTTTGAAAATGTTGAGACTCTTTTTTCCCTTGCCCGACATCTCAGACAGAAGATTATCTTTGCCTATATTGATTTGGATGATTTCAAATTGATCAATGACCGCTTTGGCCACAAGGTTGGCGACCAGTTCCTGATCCAAATTGGTCAGCGTCTGCTTCGCGAATGCGGTGACAATGATATCCTGGGCCGACTGGGCGGTGACGAATTTTTAGTCGTTAGCCTGTCACCGGAAGATGACAGGGATCCGCGAGACCGTCTGCAGCAGGTGAAAAATCAGCTACAACAGCAAATTTGCGGCGACTACCACCTGGGCGACATTCATCTATTTTATCCTGGCGCCAGTCTGGGTGTCGTGGAGATTAATCCGCTTGAGACGGATGTAAACTGTGCGCTTCATCTCGCAGACAGCGCAATGTACGAGGATAAAAAGCGTCAGGATAAAACCACTTTTGTCGTACATTAAGCCCTGCTATGCTTACTCGTCTTTAAATAACTCTGGCAGATAATCGTATGCGACTCGGTATTATTTTCCCCGTCATCATTTTCATTTCCGCTGTCGTTTTCTTATCCTGGTTTTTTATTGGCGGCTACGCTGCGCCGGGAGCATAACAATGAAAAAAACAACGCTTATTATGATTGGCGTGGCTATCATCGTCGTTCTGGGAACAGAACTGGGCTGGTGGTAACCAAAGAAAAAGGCCACATATTAGTGGCCTCTATTGTCTGTATAATGACTTAGCTTTTGATTTTTCTGTAGATAAACAACACCACAATCGCACCGATAACCGCTACGGCAAAACTGCCGAAGTTGAAACCATCGACTTTACCAAAACCAAAGAAGGTACTGATCCAGCCCCCCACTACCGCGCCGACAACCCCTAAGATAATGGTCATAAAGAATCCACCACCATCTTTACCCGGCATAATCCATTTTGCCAAAATCCCAGCAATAAGACCGAAAACCACCCATGAAATAATGCCCATAATTTCCCTCACTTATGTTTTTTAAATTAACGATTCACTCGCCGTATAAAAGCATAGCATAGCGTTGAAAAATTAAATTTTGTGATCGCTATCACTTCTGTTTTTCATCTTTTTCCGATGCTTCATAAAGTTACATCGCTGACAGGCAGGCTAAATTTTTGGCGCGTCTCGTCATTAATGTCGAATCGTCAGTCATTCTGTTTAACGTTTTGGCCGTTAGTCCCTGCTAATGCTGGGTTTTCACTTCTGGCACACTTTATGCTTAAACAGACCGTCACGACGACACATCGTAGTCCGCGATACTTATCGCGAGGCTACGTCTACAATTCGCGCTATTTCAGCATTTAACAGGTCTGTTATTGATGAAAAAAATCACCAGTGTATGCCCATACTGTGGGGCCGGGTGCAAGCTCAAGCTTGTTGTTGAGAATAACAAAATCATCCGCGCCGAGGCCGCTGAGGGTGTAACGAACCAAAATCAGTTATGCCTGAAAGGCTACTATGGTTGGGACTTTCTTAACGACACTCGCCTTCTGACTCCCCGTCTGACTCGCCCGATGATCCGTTATGAAAAAGGTGGAAAATTCACCCCCGTTAGCTGGGATGAAGCCATTCGTTACACCGCAAAACGCTTAACTGAAATCAAAAATACCTATGGCCCTCGTGCCATCATGACCACCGGATCTTCCCGTGGAACAGGGAATGAGACCAACTACGTGATGCAAAAATTCGCACGTGGCGTGCTCCATACCAACAATGTCGATTGCTGTGCCCGCGTCTGTCACGGCCCTTCTGTTGCCGGGTTACAGGAAACGTTAGGTAATGGCGCCATGAGCAATTCCATCAGCGACATTGAAAACTCAAAATGCCTGCTGATTTTTGGCTATAACTGTGCCGATTCACACCCCATTGTGGCCCGCCGGGTAATTAAAGCTCGCCAGAAAGGGGCAAAAATCATTGTCTGCGACCCACGCCGTATTGAAACCGCCCGTATCGCTGACCAACATTTGCAGTTGATAAACGGTTGCAATATGGCGCTGGTCAACGCCTTTGGTCATGTTCTCATCGAGGAGCAACTCTACGATCGCGAGTATGTCCAAAAGCATGCGGAAGGACTGGAAACATACTGGAAAACCGTTAAGGAGTATGCGCCTGAAGACGTTGAACATTTAACCGGCGTTCCCGCTCAACAGGTTCGTCAGGCGATGCGTACGTTTGCCGCGGCGCCATCGGCCACCGTGATGTGGGGGATGGGCGTCACCCAGTTTGGTCAGGCCGTTGACGTGGTTCGTGGTTTGTCGAGCCTGGCCTTGCTGACCGGTAATCTGGGACGTCCTAACGTCGGTGTTGGCCCGGTGCGCGGGCAAAATAACGTGCAAGGCGCGTGCGATATGGGGGTGCTACCTAACCAGTTCCCTGGTTATCAGGACGTAACCGATTTCGCCGTCAGGGAGAAATTTGCCACCGCCTGGGGCATTGACGTTAATCAGATGGATGACAAGGTTGGGACCCGCATCACCGAAGTTCCGCATCTGGCTATCGAAGGCAAAATCAAAGCCTACTACATCATGGGAGAAGATCCGCTGCAAACCGAGGCCGATTTGGGTCTGGTCCGCGAAGGGTTTAACGCGCTCGATTTTATCGTCGTGCAGGATATCTTCATGACCAAGACGGCGGAAATGGCCGATGTCCTCCTGCCGGCCACCTCATGGGGCGAACACGGTGGCGTCTTTACCTGCGCCGATCGCGGTTTCCAGCGTTTTGAGAAAGCGATTGAACCCACTGGTGATGTAAAGCGTGACTGGGAGATTATCAGCCTGCTGGCCAGCGAAATGGGCTATCCAATGCAGTATCAAAATAACCAGCAAATCTGGGATGAGATGCGCGAGCTGTGTCCACTGTTCTACGGCGTGACCTATGAGAAAATGGGTGAGATGGGCCATGTTCAGTGGCCTTGTTCCGATCTCGATAGTCCTGGTACGCCATATCTTTACGCGCACAGCAAGTTTGATACCGCCAATGGCAAAGGCAAACTATTTGCCGCACCGTGGAGAGCGCCAGCAGAAGTTCCTGATGAACAATATCCGTTGGTGCTGTGTACCGTGCGTGAGGTCGGGCACTACTCATGCCGTTCGATGACCGGCAACTGCGCAGCGTTGCAAGCGCTGGCAGACGAACCAGGGTATGTGCAAATGAGTACCCATGATGCAGAAAAACTGGGTATTCGTCATCGCGACCTGGTATGGGTCAGCTCGCGCCGCGGTAAGGTCATCAGCCGCGCGGATGTCTCCGAGCGCATCAATGTCGGCACGGTCTATATGACTTATCAATGGTGGATTGGCGCGTGTAACGAGTTAACCCAGGACAATCTCGATCCTATTTCGAAAACGCCGGAAACCAAATATTGCGCCGTAAATATTGAGCACATTACCGATCAGGGGTGGGCAGAAAAATATGCCGCACAAACGTATAGCGACATGAAATCACGCCTGTGTGAGGCTATTGCCTAAGTCACCGCCACCATCGCCTGAGTCTGGCTTTCCAGACTCAGGCCTTATCTCATCACTTCGCCAGTTGTGGTTCACTGAAGCGAATGGAGGCAGTTTCCTCCTGCTTATCTCGCCGCATAAAGCCGAGGTTCATCAGAAACAATCCCGCCATAAACGGTATTTCATACAGCTCTTCAATCAGATCGCCGTACTGAGCATTGTGCAAAAAGAGGGGAGCCAGCAGACGATGATGTTCTACCGCATCGGAGATCAAAAATGCACAGGCGGTGATCGCTAGCAGCCACAGCGGTAGCGGTTCATTGTGCAAGCGGCGGGCAATATCCTGGCGTAAGCGCTTCGATATCAGCACTGGCAGAATAATCATGGCAATCAATACAACTGAGATAGCTCTGAACAGGAGTTTTGGATGCTCAGGGAAATAATCACGGCCCCAGCTTGTGCTTCGGCCCAGCAATACCAGCCACCACGCTGCCGCCCAAAGCCAAAATTGCTTCTCGCCTACAGGACGTGATAAAGGCCGGATGTAGCTGAGCGTAAATATGGCACCAAACAACAGCCATAGCGCCTGGCCATTTTCAATCCATCTGACGACAGTACCGTTGAGCAGCGGAAGATGCCAGTTCGCGGCGAACGGGATCGCCACAATGGTCAGTCCAAGAATGATTGTGGGTACTGTAAGTCGGGTATTGAGTTTCATAAGCGCGATGTTCTTTTTTGTTACTGTTTCGCGATCATAACCCCTGTGAATGATCAATCATTAGCAATCAATGCGAATTTCTTAAGGTATTCTTAATGTATTTTTTTATGGATATTTCTCTGTTTCAGCCAAACAAAAAAACGCACGGCGCCGGCAAAGCGCAGTGCGTTTTTCGATGAAAAACTCGTATTTTCAATCAGTAGCAGTGACTAACACCTACCACCCGCAGACTTCGTGCTCATTTTCGGTATCGTACGAACGCACGGTATTGACCAGATCTTTGACCACTTCTGCTGCCACATCCGGCACCAGTAATGTCATTGGCGCCTCTGTTTCATAATCAACAGATACACCGTTGCTGTTATTGGTCACGGTTACGGTATAGGTTGCTTTACCCATGATTTACTCCTTGCCGGTGCGCACGACTTTTCGTTGATTTGTACTCTCCATCAGCACTTCCGGGGCAACGAAAAAATCGATATTAAAGTAAGTGTCGTCGGTCATCACTTCGATGTTATGCCATTTTTCCGGTGGAAAAACGCCAAACTGACCGGCTTCAATAATCATCACCTCTACTGGCTCCGGGCTGTGTTCGTCTGCGTATCCGAGATATTTGACCGCCCCCTGCATAACCGAAAGTCGAGGATAAACCCCGGCTCGGGTCCCTTTATCAAGATGGCATTCGAAAATTCCGGCAGGCGCCGTTTCTTTGTTCCAGAATGGCGTAGAGCGTGTATGGATATGATTCTGTGGAATTTGAAGCATTTTTCTTTCCTTTTCCGGTCGACAACCAGCGAGTCATATTGAACCGCTGCTGTAAACAGGGTACGCTTCAGAAAATATATTTAAAATACCATTTATTGGTTATCACCCTACGATTATCAATGAAAAGCAGAGCGCAATACTTAAGGCCCGCCACAATTAGCGGGCCGATGGCGTCACGACTGAAGCGTGGCCAGACGGGCGGCAAAACCAACGAAAATCAGACCGATAAGGGAATTACCCACTTTGGCCAGTTTCTTCTTCGTACGGATATATTGCGTCACAAACGCACCGGAGAAAATAAGGAAGCTCAAATAGAAAAAGCTCACTATCTCAAGCGTAATAGCCAGAATAAAGAATGACAGCCCTGAGTGCGGCGCATTGACATCAATAAACTGCACGAAGAACGACACATAAAACAGAATAGCTTTGGGATTGGTCAGGCTCAGGATTAATGCGCGCTTAAAAATAGCGCCAAACGGAACTCCCTCAGGCGCGGCGTCGCTTGCTTTCGATTTCAGTGTCGCATACAGGATCTTCGCGCCAAGATACAATAAATAGAAAGCGCCAAGATAACGAACGATATTGAACAAAACGGGCGTTGTTTTAATCAATGCAGCAACACCAGCATAGGCCAAAAACATCAACACAGCATCACCAATAAACACACCGCTGGCGGCGAGATATCCCCCCTTTACTCCCCTACCAACGCTGTTCTTCAGCACAAATATCGTATTTGGCCCCGGTACCAGCACGATAAAAATTGCCCCCACCAGATACGTCCAGTAATTCAGAACTCCATACTCTGCGAACACGTTAACCTCTTCCTGAAAAAACACATGCACTTGCTGCGATACAATATGCTAACGAATGCGACAGGTGATGGAAAGAGCAGGTTATTAATTAAAAAAACCCGCCACTGGTGACGGGTGTGTACAGATAAGGTTGGCACGAATTAATGGTGCAACATCTCATCCACAACTTCTTCGCCCTTCAGCTGATAAGGGTAGTAGGTGGGCCAGTTTTCCATCTCCTCAAGCAAAGCAGCCTGCGAGGTATTTCCCATAAAGATATGGAAATGGCTCGATTTACGCGGTGCGATAATATGATCGCTGAATTGCACGTATTTAGGCGCTTTGCTGTCAGCGGCTTTACACTCAAACAGATACCGTACACCTTTCTTGCCTGATTTATAGTGCAAAATTTTATACCCGGCATAATCGTATTTGCACGATGCAACCTGATTACCGGTGTGAAATTCCATCACACCATCTTCGATACCGATAGCATCTACGTTGGTTGCATAGCCTGTACGGTAATAAGCTTTAATTTGTTCTGCCGTTTTGCTTTTATCTTTCTCTGCTTTCTTTTTGAAAACCGGATCAAGTTCGCCGCTGACCAGATACGGATAGACAGATTGCCACATACCATCCCAGTCGGACAGCGCCCGGTTCTGCACCTGGTTATCATCAAATACCCCTTCCGACGCCTTTTGTTCTGCTTCACTCATTGGCGCACCATGGGAATGATGACCATGCGCCAAAACCTGCCCACTGACCAACAGCATCCCCAGAGCAATTGTCAGTTTGTTAAAACGAATAGCCAAAATTTCACCCTCAAATCGTTTGCGAGTGAATTGTTATAATATAACGTAACAATTTAATCAATAGACATTACTGCACGTTATTGCCTCACGCTTCAATGAGTTTTCTGGAGCAGATCTGATCAAGCAGAGCCTGCTGATGGCTGATAATGAGCATACCTAATGGCCGTCGCTGGCATTCTTCAAGCAGCAGTACCCAGATATCCTTTTGAATGGAAGGATCGAGCTGGGCGGTAATTTCATCGGCAATAAGAAAACGAGTCCGCGGATCCAGCGCGCGAAGTAAAGCAATTCGCGCCAGCTCACCGCCAGAAAGCTGTCCGGGGCGGCGGGTTAACCACTCAGGGTTGATATGAAGACGGGTAAGCAGTTCAGCATCTGGTCGCCAGGCATCATGAACCGCATCGCCGGTGCTGCGCCGGGGATTAAAGGTTAATTCCGGATGCTGCGGCACCAGTTGCACCGGGCAATACTGGTGCAATGGCAGCGGTTGGTCATCAACCAGAATGTCACCCGAAGTCGGTTTTTGCCAGCCCGCCAGCACGCGCCCCAGCGTTGTCTTGCCGGTTCCGCTGGGCGCACAAAGCCCAATGCGTTCTCCAGGGCGCAGAGAGAAGGTCAGATTTTGCCATAGCATCTTTCCTCCCTGACAAATCGTCACTTCACGACAGCACAGCATTACGCTCTCCAAAAAGTTGATTTCTTTCAGGCAGCGCCCGCCACTGTCGTTGCAGATGCTCGCTGATCTCTCCGCGTAACAGTTGTTCCCGGCTGACGTTATCCGACACCCTTCCCTGATGCAGCGCGACAATGCGGTCTGCGTGGCGAGCGGCCAGCGTGAGGTCGTGCGTGACCCATAAAACGCCAGCCCCTTGCTCACATTGCTCACGTAGCTGTTCAAGTAGTTGATTAGCCAGCGGTGCATCAAGCCAAGCGGTAATTTCATCCGCCAGAATATAGCGAGCCTGACTCAGCGATGCGTGACAGGCCAGAACACGTTTCGCCATCCCCCCCGAAAGCTGGCGCGGGAAGGCATCTAAGACGCGGCTTTCCAGTTGGCTACGCTGGAGCAATCCCTCAATTTTTCCGGCATTCCAGGCCTGACAGGAGAGCTGACTTGCTCTGCGCAGATGCTTTTCAATCGAGAGCAGCGGGTTGAGCGCCTGAACGCCTTGCGGGACATAGCTGAAAGTATTACCACGACATTTGCGAATAGCATCACTGTCCAGCGTTTTCCCCTCCAGGGTGATGGCGCCGTTGAAACGCAAATTGTCCGGTAAGAGATCAAGCAGACATTGCAGCAACAGGCTTTTACCTTCCCCACTTCCCCCAACTAACGCCACCATCTGACCAGGCGCTACGTCGAAAGAGATATCCTGCAACAGCGAAGACCAGTTTCTCGCGCCGTACCAGCGATAACGCGCCACGTCCAGCGAAACCTGTCTTAAACTCAACATGCGTCACCTCGTAACCATAAACGATGCACTGCCCTTGCGAGCTGATCGAATAACATAACCAGACTGAATAGCATCAGTCCGGGAAACAGCACTAACCACCAGTCGCCATGACTGATAAACCTCAGTGCATCAGCCAGTAACAGGCCCAGCGATGGTTCATGCGCCGCCAGCCCAAAACCGAGGAAGCTTAACGCCGCGCTGTGCAATACCGCGTGGGGAAACATCAGCAAGGTTCCCGTTAACCACTGGGGTAACAATGCCGGTAGATAGTGGTGCCTCCAGCAGTAAAAATGCCCGTGTCCCAGACGCCAGGTCAACGTCAGATAGTCACTGTGGGCCACGCGCTGTGCTTCGGCACGCAGGATTAGCGCCAGACGCGGCCAGTGGGTCAACGCAACCGCCATAATCACCCCGTTTTTCCCGCCACCCAGCGTAAAACAGATCAATATGAGCAACAGCAGATGCGGCATCGACAGCATGGCATCGGTAATCAGACGCATTAGTACATCCAGACGCGGATGTAGGCGTGAAACCGCCGCCATCATTAATGCGATGAAGCCACTGCACAATGCCGCGCCAATACCAATTTGCAGACTGGTCAACGCGCCCTGAAAGCAACGAATCCACAGATCGCGACCGAGGTTATCGGTACCAAACCAATACAGCGCATCAGGCGGTAGATGACGGGCAAGCAGATTAACGCTCAATGGGTTATCCAGCGTCGCTGCGCCATACACCGCAATGCATAGCAGGCAGCTAAAAGAGAGCAGAAGACGAATCAGCGTCGGCGTCGGATTATAGAGCATCAGGTCGCTCCAGAGCACGGTTCAACAGATGGACAAGCCAGGTAGACAGCGAGTTGCCAATGAACACCAATACGGTACTGAACAAAACAATCCCCATCAGTAACGGCAGATCGCCGCGTAATCCAGCATCAATGGTGGCCTGTCCCAGTCCCGGATAAGCAAAAACTTTTTCCGCCAGCAGTGCGCCGCCCAGCAGTTCTCCCAGTGAGGCGAACTGCAGGCACAACGCGGGTGTGATAGCGTGACGCAGAACCTGATGACGCAACAGCGACCAGCCTTTATCTCCCTGAGAACGCGCAAAACGGACAAAATCGCTTTTCATTACGCTGGCGATACTTTCCCGCGTATGAAGTGTAATTTGGCCAAGTCCCAGCAAACTTAGTGCGCAAACGGGCAGCACTAAATGGCGCAGACGCTCAGCCAGCGTGGCCATATCGCCACTGTTGCCCGGTTCCCATGCGCAGCAGACCGGAAATACCGGCCAGCGCACGGCAAATAACGCCAGCAGCAGCATGCCAATCCAGAAGGTCGGCAACGACGAAAGCAGATAGCTGAGTCGACAGATTGCTTTATCCGGCCAGCGATTGAGATAACGACCCGCGACAAATCCCATTGCCGTTCCCAGTATGCCGGAGAGTAGCCACGCGCCGCCAAGCAACGCAAACGAAGTCGCAAAGCGCTCCTTGATTACGCTGGCAACTGGTGCATTAAACAACATTGAGTAGCCGAGATCGCCCTGCAATACACGAACAAACCAGTGACCAAAACGCTCCCATAACGGCTGGTCTAATCCCCAGCGAGCGGCGATACGCGCGTATTGTTCCGGCGGCACGTGCAGGAGATCGTTGCCGATATAGGCGCGAATCGGATCGACAGGAGAAAAGCTGAGCAGCATAAAAGTGCCAGCCGCAACCAGCACTAATAACACTATCAGCCGTAGAAAATGGCCTACAACAGACTTCATCAACGGCAGGTCCAGGTCCATTCATCCAGATTATTGAGCAGTGACCAGCTACCGTGGATCTCCGGTGCGCCTTTGCCTAAGTCAATACACGGATTTGCCAGATAAGTGTGCTGAATGTTCAGCAGCCATGCCCAGGCGGCATCGCCCTGCACCCCAGCCCCTTGCTTGCCATCCCACTCCACTTGTTGCCAGAAAGGCAACGCTTTTTGCCAGGTCGGGGCGTCAATGGCCTGTTTAAGATGTTGTTCAACAACGGGATTGCTGTAATAGCCTGGATTGTAGTATTCCACGCCCGCGGCTTGATTACTGTAGTGATGGAAAAGCTCCATCGGGTCCAGACTTCCCCAGCCAAACAGCGTTGGGTTCGCATGCATATGCCGCTCAACGGTTTCCCAGCTTCCGGATTGCAGCGAGACCTGAATACCCACGGGCTCCAGCATCGCACGTACGGCTTCGGCTAAATCCCGGCGCGTACTGTCACCGCTGGCGTACCACAGAGTCAGGCGCGCTTCTTTACCGTCTTTCACACGTACGCCGTCTTTCCCCACTTTCCAACCGGCTTCTTCCAGAATCGTCCGCGCTTTTTCGCTGTCGCCATCTTTGAACGCAACTGACTGTCCCTGCCATGGCAGGCCCTGAACCGCGCTATACGCAGGAATCGCATGACCTTCCATGACCTGATCGGCAAGCTGTTTACGATCGATGGCGTAGTTGATGGCGCGTCTGATGGCGATATCAGCCGTGACATCGTTACCGATCGGATAACCATTGGCGTCTTTTTTACCCGCAGGCACCATGGGGAACACAATGCCACGGTTTTCCACGCTGTCGCGTACCCAAAGCTTCAAATTCTGCTGTTGAGGGGCGATCGCCATCGAAGGCGCAATACGCACGAGACCCAATTGGCCACTGCGCGCAGCGGCATACGCGTTATCTTCATCAAGGAAGACAAACACCAGCTTACTGAAATCATTTTTCTTACCGGCATACCAAGGGTTAGCCTCCACGATCAGTTGCTGCCCCGGCTGAAAACTCACCAGTCGATAAGGGCCCGCGCCAATCGGATTTTTGGCAAATGTTTTTTCGTCATACCGATTTTCCGGAACAATACCCAAAGAACCCAGCACGTTCACAAAAGTGCTCTGCGGGCTGCGCAGCGTAATTTCTACTGTGCGGTTATCTTTCAGGCTGGCATGAGTAAAGTTCCCCATGTCGATTTTGCCGCCGCTCTTTGCGGCTTTGTTATAAGTGAACACCACATCTTCAGCGGTTAGCGGGGAACCATCGGAGAATTTAAGGTCGGGTTTTAACGTCAACGTCCAGGTTTTGCCGTCAGCGCTGGTTTCAACTTTTTCCGTCAGCAGGTTTCCCCAGCTCATATCTGCATTTTGTTTTAATAATGGTGCATGTAAAAGCAAATAGCTGCCATGACTCCAGCCCAGCATCGGGTCAAATCCTTCCGTTGGCTCAGGTCCAATTGCCAGCTTTAACGTCTGACCTTCGCTCACATTTTGCGCGGCGAGAAGTGGTGAGGTTAATGCGAGAGTCAATGCGCACGTAAGCAGTGCCAGCTTGCCTTTGATCATTATGTTATCCAGATTTGCGTTATTTTTATGCCGCTCAACGATTCATTGCCGTTAAACGGTCCCCTGGGGAAAGGATTATGGCGGACTGAAATGACGAAAAAAATGATGCGGCGCAGAAAAGTATGACGATTTTCTAAAATTATCATACTTTTTTCTGATACTCCTTATTGAGTCACCCCTGAACTACTGAAAGTAGAGTAAATCTTAGCCACTCGACTACTGGCAAATTAATTACAACCTAATGATTGAAAACATTAATTATTCGTCTTTTCGCTATTTCCGTAGCTGAAATGAATGACAACTTATGTATATTTATTCAAGAAAAACACCAGAAATGATAAGTTATGTAAATATATAATGATAATTATTTGTATTATTATTCCCATCAATTATCTTACTGCCTTTGAGTTTTTAACAAAGGAAGTTGGACTATGCGTTTAAAACCTGTTGCTTCTGTTGTTCTGTCCTGTTTAGGATTTTCCAGTCCCCTGGTCTTCGCTGAGGATGTTATGGTGGTAACCGCTTCCGGTTACGAAAAGAAAATCACCAACGCTGCCGCCAGCGTCTCCGTTATTTCACAGCAAGAGTTACAAACCAATAAATATAATGATTTAGGCGAAGCCCTGCGTGCTGTTGAAGGGGTGGATGTTGAAAGCAGCACCGGTAAAACCGGTGGCCTGGAGATCAGCATCCGAGGCATGCCCGCCAGCTATACCCTGATCCTGATTGACGGTATTCGTCAAAACGGCAGCAGCGACGTGACGCCAAACGGCTTCTCTGCCATGAATACCAGCTTTATGCCCCCACTGGCGGCAATCGATCATATTGAGGTGATCCGCGGCCCGATGTCGACGCTTTATGGCTCCGACGCAATCGGTGGCGTGGTGAATATCATCACCAAAAAAAGCACCGATAAATGGAGCACCTCCATCAATACCGGCGTTAATCTGCAAGAGAGTAATAAATGGGGTAACAGCACGGTCGCCAACTTCTGGTCAAGCGGCCCGTTAATCGCTGACGTACTGGATATGCAGGTACGGGGTAGCACCAACCAACGTCAGGGTTCCAGCGTCACCTCCCTGAGCGATACCTCCTCAACCCGCGTACCTTACCCTACCGAGTCAGAGAACTATACCATCGGCACGCGACTCGACTGGAAAATGAATGAAAGCAATACGCTGTGGTTAGATCTCGACTCAGCCAGACAGCGCTATGATAACAATGACGGTCAGTTGGGTAACCTAACGGGGGGTTACGATAAAACGCTGCGCTATGAACGTAACAAAGTCACCCTCGGCCACGATACTGCCTTAACGTTCGGCACCTGGAAATCCTCTCTCGGCTGGAATGAAACCGAGAACAAAGGACGGCAATTGGTCTCCTCCGCACTCACGCCAGAGAACGCAGGCCGGGCCGGTGACGCACGTGAACTGAAGAACACCAACGTCATTCTGGACTCAGTACTGCTGACGCCATTAGGAGATTCACACCTCTTAACCCTCGGCGGGGAATATTGGGATGCACGGATGAAAGATGGTGTGGTGCTGGCCAACACCGGCGAAACGTTCCACCAAAAAACGTGGGCAGCCTATGCGGAAGATGAATGGCATATTCTCGACTCGTTGGCCTTAACCGCAGGGACACGCTACGAGCATAACGATGTCTTTGGCGGTCATCTCAGCCCACGAGCGTATATGGTTTGGGACGTATCCGACGAATGGACGCTCAAAGGCGGCGTGACGACCGGTTACAAAGCGCCTTCACTGAGCCAGTTGCATAATGGGATCAGCGGCGTAACCGCGCAAGGAACCGTGAATACGGTGGGTAATCCGAACCTCAAACCTGAGGAAAGTATCAGCTACGAAACCGGGCTGTATTACGAGAACGACACCGGGCTGAACGCCAACATTACCGGCTTCTATACCGAATACAAAAATAAAATTGTCTCGTATTCTATTGATGATAATACCAACAGCTATACCAACAGTGGCAAGGCAAGGACCGATGGTATTGAATTTGCCAGCACCTTCCCTCTGTGGTCGGATGTGCTGACTTTATCCCTCAACTACACCTACACCCAGAGCAAGCAAAAAGATGGTGACAATAAAGGCGCGCCGTTAAGCTACACGCCAAAACATATGGCTAACGCCCGCCTGAACTGGCAGGCAACAGAAGATATGAATGCCTGGCTGAGCGCTCGTTATCGCGGTAAAGCCCCACGCTTTACCGAAAATTACAACAACCTTAGTGCGGTACAAAAGGCCGTCTATGACGATAAAGGCGCTGATTTAAAAGCCTGGACCGTTCTTGATATGGGAATGTCTTATAAGCTGACCAAAGATCTGACGCTGAATACGGCGGTCAATAACGTTCTGGATAAAGATTTTAGCGAGGTTAAACTTTACCAGGTGGGTCGTAATAGCACCTACGCAGGAGATTACTACCAGACTGCACAATCTACTACCGGATATGTAAACCCGGGTCGTAACTATTGGGTCTCTTTAAACTACCAGTTCTAATTTCGTTTTTCCTCCCGGACGGGCTGTCAATGATAGCCTGCCTGGCACGGGGTATCATCACATGCCCGGCATGTGTTCTTGTTACCAGCCAGCGGGGCTCCAATGTTTTTACCAGAGATAAAGCTGCAAGGAATATTTTCGTCCCCGGCAGAGAAAAAATGGCGGAATGATAGGTAAAGCAGGACTGGGACAGAATAATCTGGGCGAGGCGTTAATCGAGAGCTTTAAATAGCCATTATTTTTTGAGTCACGGAGCAACGAGTGCCCCGTGTCAGTCAATTAACCTACTTCAAATACTCTCCGCTACGCAGCGCTTCAATACGTTTATCCAACGGTGGGTGAGTCATAAACAGCTCGCTCAACGACTTGGATTTACCGTTGATGCAGAACGCCATCATGCTGGTCGCTTCCTGCGGTTCATAGCTGGTTTTCAGACGCTGCAGCGCGGCGATCATTTTCTCACGCCCCACCAGTTTTGCTGAACCGGCATCCGCATGGAATTCACGATGACGTGAGAACCACATGGTAATAATGCTCGCCAGAATACCAAACACCAGTTCCAGCACCGTCGCCACCGCAAAGTAGATCAATGGGTTGCCGTTACTGCCCTCACCCTCATCGCGGTTTCCGCCCATAAAGCCAGCGGCAATTTGCGCCAGAATACGTGAGATAAAGATAACGAAGGTGTTCACCACCCCCTGAATGAGCGTCATGGTAACCATATCGCCATTGGCAATGTGGCTGATTTCATGCGCGATAACGGCTTCGGCTTCGTCCGGGCTCATGTTTTGCAACAGACCTGTACTCACAGCCACCAGCGAAGCATCCCGGCGCGCACCGGTAGCAAACGCGTTAATATCTGGCGCATGGTAGATTGCAACCTGCGGCATAGCGATCCCAGCCTGGCGGGCCTGATTCGCTACCGTATTCATCAGCCAGCGTTCTCTTTCATTGCGGGGCTGTTCGATCACTTCCCCACCAACGGATTTTAACGCCATCCATTTGGACATCAGCAGCGAAATGAAGGAACCACCAAAACCAAACAGCAGTGCCATGATCAACAAGCCTTGAACGCTGCTTGACTGAATCCCTGTCAGGCTCAATACCAGCCCGAAAACGACCATCACAGCCAGGTTCGTCAGCAGGAAGAGCGCGATTCGCATCATAATTTTCTTTTAACCTCAATTTAACAAAACGCACTATGCGATTACCCATATCGTATGGGTCTTATGGCTATTTTCAAGCATCCATAGGTGCTAAGTCACCAGAAAGACACAACTTTACATTTTATCGTATCAGACTGACGTCTTCATGCGTTTGTTAAAAAAACAGGCACAATTTCTTGTGCCTGTTTGACGTTATTTACTGGTTGCGGGCTGTTCCACTGGCTTTTCTTTTTCAAGATGCGCGAGGTCAAGCGCTATTTTTACCGTTTCATCCAGATAAGGATCCGGCTCCTGGTAATCCTTCGGTAAATCGTCCAGTTTCTTCAGCGGCGGTTTACCTTCTCGCTTAAACCGATCGTTGATACGCGCCAGACGCATTGCGTCATCTTCGTTATTCTCTTTCTCACGCTGAGCGTAATTGAGAGAAGCGATGTTACGTTTATCCTTCATCGCATTGAAACGCGCAATGTCCTTCATGATGTACTGGAACTCAGGATCGTTGGCAATACGCGCATTGTGCTCTTTTAGCAATTCAGGTCCGAACGGCGTCAGATTTTCTGATTTGGTGTAGGTCGCAGCATCAATGCTATCCCACGGCAGTGCGTTATCTTCAAACTTCTCACCGGTTTCAGTTTCTTCATTACCTGTCGGCATGATGATGTCCGGCGTAACGCCCTTACGCTGCGTACTGCCACCGTTTACACGGTAGAATTTCTGGATCGTATACTGTACAGAACCCAGCGCTGGCCATTCCGGACGCAGCATCTGATCATAAATACGGTTCAGGGAGCGATACTGCTGTACGGTGCCTTTCCCGAAGGTCGGTTCACCAACGATCAGCGCACGACCATAATCCTGCATTGCCGCAGCAAAAATCTCTGATGCCGAAGCACTGAAGCGATCGACTAACACTACCAGTGGGCCTTTGTAGTACACAACGCCATCGGTATCGCTGTCTTCACGTACTTTACCGTTATTGTCACGAACCTGAACCACCGGGCCAGAAGGAATGAACAGACCGGAAAGCGAAACGGCTTCGGTCAGCGCGCCGCCACCGTTGGTGCGCAGATCGATAATGATGCTGCTGACGTTCTGTTTTTCCAGCTTCTGCAACTGAACTTTGACATCATCCGTCAGGCCAACATAGAAGCCTGGGATATCCAGTACGCCGACTTTTTCTTTGCCTACGGTTTTCACGGACATTTTCACGGCGCGATCTTCGAGACGAATACGTTCACGCGTTAACGTGACGGTGCGCGTCTTGGTACCTTTACCGGCAGGCAGGATTTCAAGGCGAACTTTGCTGCCTTTGGGTCCTTTGATCAGCGCCACAACGTCATCCAGACGCCAGCCAATCACGTCGACCATTCCCTTACCGGTCTGACCCACGCCGACAATACGATCGCCAACGCTTATTGCTTTGCTCTTGGCTGCCGGGCCGCCCGCCACCATGGAGTTAATGACAGTGTAGTCATCATCCATTTGCAGAACCGCACCAATACCTTCCAGAGACAGGCTCATTTCAGTATTGAACTGTTCGGTATTACGTGGAGAGAGATAGTTAGTATGCGGGTCGATCTCACGGGCGAAAGCCGTCATCGCCAGAGAGAACACATCTTCGCTGTTAGTCTGTGCCAGACGGCGAATCGCAAACTTATAGCGACGCGTCAGCGTTTCACGAATTTCCGCATCGGTCTTGCCGGTCAACTTCAGGCTGAGTTCGTCAAATTTAACCTTGCCGTCCCACAGCGCGTTAAGCTCTGCTTCGCTCTTCGGCCATGGCGCTTTGCTCCGGTCGAGGTTAAAGGTGTCGGTACCAGTGAAATCCATTGGACGTGCCAGTACGCTTAATGCGTATTGATAACGTTCAAATCGGCGTTTTTGCGCCAGATTATAGAGATCGTAAAAGACATCCAGCTTGCCGGTACGCAGTTCATCGCCGAGGACCGTTTTCTTTTTTGCATACTGTTCGATATCGCTCGCCAACAGCACGTTGTGGCTGTAGTCGAGCAGATTCAAATAGCGGTCAAAAATTTTTGCCGAAAACGCCTGATCCAGATCGAACTGGCGATAGTGCGAACGCGTAAAACGCGATGTCACACGTTCGCTTACCGTCGCATGCTGGGTTTCTTCCTTTAAAACGGGGATTTGATCGGCACGCGTGATGTCTTCTACAGCAAGTGCCTGGCCTGCTAATGCAAGCAGACCAGCTAACGCAGTAAGCCTAAAAAAAGTGTTCATGCCAGGCCTGGCCTCCGTTTCAGAACACCAGGTGTTCTGCGCGTACAATCAAAGACATACCCGAATTCAGCTGTACACGGACGCCATCTTTGGTGATTTCTAATACGGTGGCATCCATCGCATTATTACCTGCTTTCACCTTCAGAGACTGCCCAACCGTCAGTACTGAAATATCAGATACCGGGGTATGCTGTTCTTCACGAGGAGCACGCGGTGCTTTTGCTGCTGGTTTTTCAGCGCGAGATTTACGCTCAGCGCCTTCTTTACGACGCGGTGCAGGACGCGGCTTACGCTCGCGACGCGGAGCGTCTTCTTTTTCACCGGCAGCAGCGGCTGCTTCGCGTTTTTTCGCCTGTTGCTCTGCACGTTGCGCCTGAACGCGGGCTTTAGCTTCTTCCAGCTGTTTACGAGCATGTTCAACGTGCTGCTCATCCAGCTCACCACAAGGGTTGCCGTCGAGATCAACACGCGTTGCACCCAATTTAACGCCATACAGATAGCGCCAGCTTGAAGTATAGAGACGTAAGGCAGAGCGGAGCTGCGTCTTGCTGAGGTTCATTTCGCCCTCAACACGCTCTACCAGATCCTGAAAAATGCCAATTTTCAGTGGGCGCGCTTCGCCTTCCGCACTAAAACACTGCGGGAAGCGTTCGGCCAGAAACGCGATGACTTCTTTACTGCTATTCAACTTAGGTTGATTTTCCATGAAATTTCCTGATTACAACGGACGTAGCCAACAAGCGCAGGCATGAACAGGCGACATTATAATGACGTCATCAGTAATTGCTACGTTATCCGTTGATTATCCTGCGACGCGCGCAAAGAATTTTTTGTAATCCGTCGTTGCAAGCACGGTTTCAAGCTGTGCCACCAGCGTTCGCAGCCCTTGTTCATCCTCGTCAGTAAAGCGGCCAAACGCTGTGCTATCGATATCCAGCACGCCGATTATCTGATTTTCGACGGTGATTGGCAGAACGATTTCAGCGTTGCTGGCGGCATCACATGCGATGTGTCCGTCAAAAGCATGAACGTCCTCAATACGCTGAACCCGGTTCTGCGCGACTGCGGCCCCGCACACTCCACGTCCTACCGGGATCCGCACGCAGGCGATTTTTCCCTGGAAGGGACCGAGCACCAGCGTATCGTTTTCGAGCAGATAAAAACCGGCCCAGTTTACTTCTGCAAGACGTTCATACAACAACGCGCTGGTATTTGCCAGCGTTGCCAGAAAACTGGTTTCACCTGTCATTAATGCCTGAAAATCACGGTTCAGATCCGTGTATAGCTCTATTTTGTTCATTATGTAATCACTTAGTTGTCTTACTTAAAACTGCAGCCTACTAAAATAAACATTAAATGCGGTAATGCTCAAGATCATTCCCGTCATGAGTTAAGATAACATTACTTCAACAATTTGATTCGCGATACATGGCCTTAACGACACCACGCATCACGCCGACTAAAAAAATAGCCATCAGGTCGATTGGTGATGCACTCCCTCGTGCGCATTACCATCGTTGCCCTGAATGTGACCTGATCTTTAGCTTGCCTAAAATGCGTTCGTACCAAAGTGCATTTTGCCCACGCTGTCAGGCAAAAATTCGTGACGGACGCGACTGGTCATTAACACGACTGGCGGCAATGGCTTTCACCATGTTGCTACTAATGCCCTTTGCCTGGGGAGAACCACTCCTGCACATCTATTTGTTGGGTGTGCGCATTGACGCCAATGTGCTGCAAGGCATCTGGCAAATGACCCGACAAGGCGACCCACTCACCGCATCCTTCGTACTTTTTTGCGTTGCTGGCGCCCCCATCATTCTCGTGACCTCAATCGCTTATCTGTGGTTTGGCAATATTTTTGGAATGAACCTGCGCCCAGTGCTGCTGATGTTGGAAAGGCTCAAAGAATGGGTGATGCTTGATATCTATCTTGTGGGCATTGGCGTCGCATCAATCAAAGTTCAGGACTATGCTTTTTTGCAACCTGGTGTGGGTCTGTTTGCGTTTATTGCCCTGGTGATCCTCAGTATTTTGACGCTGTCGCACCTTAACGTTGAGCAACTTTGGGACCGTTTCTACCCGCAAAGACCAGCCCGTCGGCCCGATGAAAAGCTCCGCGTCTGCCTCGGCTGCCACTTTACAGGTTATCCGGACGCCCGAGGTCGTTGTCCTCGCTGTCATATCCCGTTGCGCTGGCGCAGGAATCAAAGTATCCAAAAGTGTTGGGCTGCTCTACTGGCCTCGATCGTCCTGCTTTTGCCTGCTAATCTGCTGCCCATCTCGGTAATTTATGTCAATGGCAGCCGGCAGGAGGACACGATCCTGTCAGGCATAATGTCACTGGCGAACAGCAACATCGGCGTGGCGGCAATCGTTTTTATCGCCAGTATTCTGGTGCCATTCACCAAAGTGATTGTGATGTTTACGTTGCTCATCAGTATCCATTTTAAATGTGAGCAAGGATTGCGTACCCGCATCAAACTGCTGCGTATAGTGACCTGGATTGGTCGCTGGTCGATGCTGGATCTCTTTGTTATCGCTTTAACTATGTCGCTGATTAATCGCGATCAGATACTTGCTTTTACTATGGGGCCAGCTGCGTTTTATTTCGGCGCAGCGGTAATATTGACTATTCTTGCTGTGGAATGGCTGGACAGCCGCTTACTTTGGGATGCACATGAGTCAGGAAACGCCCGCTTCGCAGACTGAAGCGCAGATTAAAACTAAACGCCGTATTTCTCCGTTCTGGCTACTGCCGCTCATCGCGCTGATGATTGCAGGATGGCTTATCTGGGGAAGCTACGAAGATCGCGGCAATACCGTAACCATCGACTTTATGTCTGCAGACGGCATTGTGCCGGGCCGTACTCCCGTTCGTTATCAGGGCGTTGAAGTGGGCACCGTGCAGGATATCAACCTCAGCGAAGATCTACGCAAAATTGAAGTGCGCGTCAGCATCAAATCAACCATGAAAGATGCTCTGCGCAAAGATACCCAGTTCTGGCTGGTCACGCCGAAGGCGTCACTGGCAGGGGTTTCTGGTCTGGATGCGTTGGTTGGCGGCAACTATATCGGCATGATGCCCGGAACCGGCGAGCCGGAAGATCATTTCGTCGCCCTCGATACGCAGCCAAAATATCGTCTGAACAATGGCGATTTAATGCTGCATCTGCGGGCCCCTGACCTCGGGTCGCTCAATAGCGGTTCGCTGGTGTATTTCCGCAAGATTCCGGTGGGCCGGGTGTATGACTACACCATCAACCCAAATCATCAGGGCGTAACCATCGACGTACTGATCGAACGTCGATTTACCAACCTGGTGAAAAAAGGCAGCCGTTTCTGGAATGTGTCCGGTGTGAATGCGGATGTCAGCCTCAGCGGAGCGAAGATCAAGCTGGAGAGTCTGGCGGCACTGGTCAATGGCGCCATTGCTTTTGATTCGCCCGAAGACTCTAAACCCGCGGTGGCCGATGACACGTTTGGTTTGTATCAGGATCTCGCGCACAGCCAGCGGGGAGTGATCGTCAAGCTTGATTTACCCAGCGGCGACGGACTCAAGGCTGGCTCAACGTCGCTGATGTATCAAGGATTAGAAGTCGGGCAACTATCCAAACTGGATTTAAATCCGGGCGGTAAAGTGACCGGCGAAATGACCGTCGATCCCAGCGTCGTAACACTGCTGCGCGACAATACGCGGATTGAATTACACAGCCCTAAATTATCGTTGAACGATGCAAATATCAGTTCGCTACTGACGGGCAAAACTTTCGAACTCGTACCCGGCGAGGGCGAGCCGCGTAACCAGTTTGTTGTTATTCCTGCTGAGAAGTCATTGTTACACGATCCGGGCGTCATGACGCTTACGCTGACCGCACCGGAGAGTTACGGTATTGATGCCGGTCAGCCGCTGATTCTCCACGGCGTACAGGTCGGTCAGGTGATTGAGCGCACGCTCTCTGATAAAGGTGTCTCATTTACCGTTGCCATCGAACCACAGCATCGCGCCCTGGTGCAAGGTGACAGTAAGTTCGTGGTCAACAGCCGCGTGGACGTTAAGGTCGGGATTGATGGCGTGGAATTCCTTGGCGCCAGCGCCAGCGAGTGGCTCAGCGGCGGCATTCGCATTTTGCCCGGTACCAAGGGTGAAATGAAAAAAAGCTACCCACTGTATGCCAACCTGGAAAAAGCGATTGAAAACAGCCTGAGCGATCTGCCAACTACCACGGTCAGCCTGAGCGCCGAAACGCTGCCTGATGTGCAGGCGGGTTCAGTGGTGTTATACCGCAAATTCGAAGTCGGTGAAGTGATTAGCGTTCGTCCACGCGCCGATGCGTTTGATATCGATCTGCATATCAAACCGGAATATCGCAACCTGCTGACCAGCAATAGCGTATTCTGGGCCGAAGGCGGGGCAAAGGTTCAGCTTAATGGCAGCGGATTGACCGTACAGGCATCTCCCCTGTCGCGAGCGCTCAAAGGGGCGATTAGCTTCGATAACCTAAGCGGCGCCAGTGCCAGCCAGCGCAAAGGTGACAAGCGTATTCTGTATGCTTCCGAAACCGCTGCGCGTGCGGTAGGCGGCCAGATCACCCTGCACGCGTTCGATGCCGGAAAACTCGCGGCCGGCATGCCAATCCGCTACCTGGGGATCGATATCGGCCAGATCCAAACGCTTGAGCTAATTACCGCCCGTAACGAAGTTCAGGCAAAAGCGGTTCTGTATCCGGAATATGTGCAGACTTTCGCCCGTAGCGGTACCCGCTTCTCCGTGATCACCCCGCAAATTTCGGCAGCAGGCGTAGAGCATTTAGATACCATCCTACAGCCGTATATTAACGTTGAACCAGGACGCGGTAACCCGCGACGTGATTTTGAACTGCAGGAAGCCACCATTACCGACTCTCGTTACCTCGATGGTTTGAGTATTGTGGTAGAAGCGCCGGAAGCAGGTTCGCTGAATATCGGTACTCCAGTCCTGTTCAGAGGCATTGAAGTGGGGACCGTCACCGGGCTGACGCTGGGCTCGCTTTCTGACCGCGTGATGGTTGCCATGCGCATTAGTCAGCGCTATCAGCATCTGGTGCGGAACAACTCCGTGTTCTGGCTGGCATCCGGATACAATCTCGACTTTGGTTTGACCGGCGGCGTCGTGAAGACCGGTACCTTCAATCAGTTCATTCGCGGCGGAATCGCCTTCGCTACACCACCGGGTACGCCGCTCGCCCCGAAAGCGCAGGCAGGTAAACACTTCCTGCTGCTCGAAAGCGAACCAAAAGAGTGGCGTGAATGGGGAACCGCCCTGCCACGTTAATCTCTCCCCTTGCTCCGGCGTACATACTCGCGCCGGAGCACTTATGCTACACTGCGCACTTGTTTTTTTGCCGGTGGTACCAAGTGGCTTATTTTCCCGACGCCTTTCTAAACCAAATGCGTGAAGCAATGCCTTCTACGCTCTCATTCGATGATTTTCTCGCTGCCTGTCAGCGCCCGTTGCGTCGCAGCATCCGCGTCAATACGCTGAAAATCTCCGTTACCGACTTCCTCACTCTGACAGCACCTTACAACTGGTCGCTCACTCCAATACCCTGGTGCGCTGAAGGTTTCTGGATCGAACGCGATGATGAAAAGTCAGTACCGCTCGGCAGCACCGCGGAACATTTAAGCGGCCTGTTTTATATTCAGGAAGCCAGCTCAATGCTGCCGGTCGCCGCGCTGTTTGCCGATGGCAATACCCCGGTTCGGGTGATGGATGTCGCGGCAGCCCCCGGCTCCAAAACCACGCAAATTGCCGCAAAAATGAAAAATCAGGGCGCGATTCTGGCGAATGAGTTTTCCGCCAGTCGCGTCAAAGTTCTGCATGCCAATATCAGCCGATGCGGGATAGCCAATGTCGCGCTAACCCATTTTGACGGGCGGGTATTTGGCGCAGCGTTGCCAGAAGCCTTCGATGCCATTTTGCTGGACGCCCCGTGTTCGGGTGAAGGCGTAGTGCGTAAAGATCCCGATGCGCTAAAAAACTGGTCGCCAGAAAGTAATCTGGAAATTGCTGCAACCCAGCGCGAACTTCTCGACAGCGCCTTTCATGCCTTGCGTCCCGGCGGCACGTTGGTTTACTCGACCTGCACGCTGAACCGTGACGAAAATGAAGACATTATGCAGTGGTTGATTGAGACCTACCCGGATGCCGTCGAGTTTTTACCGCTGGGCGATTTATTCCCGCAGGCTGAACGCGCCCTGACGCCGGAAGGATTCCTGCATGTGTTTCCGCAGATCTACGATTGTGAAGGTTTTTTCGTCGCACGGATGCGCAAAACCGCCGCAATCCCTGCACTACCGACGCCAAAATACAAAGTCGGTAACTTCCCGTTCAGTCCGCTTAAAGGTCGTGAATCCGCGCTAGTCACCCAGGCCGCTAACGCCTGTGGATTACAGTGGGAAGACACGCTGCGCCTGTGGCAGCGTGATAAAGAGATTTGGCTATTCCCCATCGAGATTGAACCCCTGATCGGCAAAGTCCGTTTCTCCCGGCTCGGCATCAAATTGGCTGAAACGCACAATAAAGGATACCGCTGGCAGCATGAAGCCGTAATCGCTCTCGCCAGCGCAAATCACAGCCATGCGTTCGAACTGACTCTTACCGAAGCCGAAGAGTGGTACCGCGGACGGGATGTCTACCCACAGACTGCCCCGACCACCGACGATGTGCTGGTTACGTTCCAGCATCAGCCGATTGGCCTGGCTAAACGTATTGGATCGCGGTTAAAGAATAGTTACCCGCGCGATCTTGTCCGGGATGGCAAACTCTTTACAGGATAACGCACGTTTTTACTGGCGCTTTTGCTAACGTTGACTACGCTGAAAAATGGACGACCTAACTGGTCGTACCACAACCAGCAAATAAACGGAGAGCACGATGATGAAAACCAGTGTGCGCATTGGCGCTTTTGAAATCGACGACGCCGAGTTACATGGCGAATCGCCAGGGGACCGAACGTTAACCATTCCGTGTAAATCCGATCCGGATTTATGCATGCAACTTGATGCCTGGGATGCGGACACCAGCGTCCCGGCCCTTCTTAACGGAGAACATTCAGTTCTATTTCGCGAGCACTACGATCGTCAGTCAGATGCCTGGATCATGCGCCTTGCCTGATTCAAAAAGAACCCGTCGCCAGACGGGTTATTTCTTGGTTAATTTCCCTCATCTATCAACATCTTCTACACTACAGGTATGGCTTTACCATTTGAGGATGGAATGTTCACACTGGTTCTTTTTGTGTGCTACCTGGGTGGCGGTTGTGAAGATATCGTTGTTGATGTCTACAAAACTGAGCAACAGTGCCTGAGATCGATGGACGATCAGCGTATTCGTAACGGCGGATGTTTACCCGCAGATGACTACATCGACAGCTTCTGGCGCCCGGCCCAGGAATACAGCGATTTTTGATTATTGCAGTTGCACCAGCGTTAACTCGCCGCCAAACACCGCACCGGTATCAATATAGTGCAGATTCTCATGATCCAGCCGCTGGCGCAGCGGCGTATGGCCAAACCAAAAGTGATCCGCACCGCGAATACCGTTGCCTTTATTCATCAACCTTGAGCGATCCCACAGTACCCTCTGTAAATCGACCTCTTTTTGCCACTGATAATTATCATCAGGATAATCTGCGTGAGCAATAACGTGTATGCCGTTCTGGCAACGCAGCTCCAGAATCCAGGGTAATTGCCGACACATTTCAAGAGCGACTCTCGCCGTAGGCTGCTCCGCCTGTGCAAACCACGAACCGCCATTCATAAACCACAGGAATTGCTCCCCCGTTGCCAGCGCGTCCAGCCCCATCTGCTCATGATTCCCTCTGACCGCGACAATCCAGCGTTTACGCAGGAGTTTCAGGCAACACAGACTGTCTGGTCCGCGGTCGATAACATCTCCCACTGAAACCAGCAGATCCTGCCACGGATCAAAACGACACTGGCGCAATTTAGCCATCAATAATGAAAAGCAACCGTGGATATCCCCGACCACCCAGACGTGACGCCAGTTTGTTCCTTCGATCCGCTGGTAGATATTGTCAGGCTGTCCCATTTGACCTCCTGTACACAGCTCTCATACAACTTTAATTTTAGCGAACATATCAGCTAATACCAGAATCAATATTTCGACCCTATCTTTTTGCTCGCTATTCAGCTTTGAATTATGCGTTTTTATATAAGTATATCATTTATAGATATCAGAAAATTAGATTGATGATATTTTCAATTTCAATAGCTATCTTTTTCTTTCCACCAATACTTCAGAATTAATATAATTAAAATTAAGTTGTTTATTTATATTATTACATTCATCTAATACTACCTTATTGCACATTTCTATTGGCAGTTCAAAAAACTCCCTTCTACGGTTTACTCTAGCCTGGAGAGGCTGATATGTGGCTGGTGAGCAAGCGCCCCATAGACAGCTTATCCATAAGAACAAAGCAGTGTTGATGCTCCATGAAGAAATTCCGGTTCATCAACACGATTATTTGTCTGACTGCAATGGCCTAATATTCTCTCATAAATAGGTATAGTTTTCTTCAGGACCATGCCAGACAAATTTACTCTGGTCTGTATCGAAATGGCATTCATCTCTGGGGACAATAAAACGTTCCGAAAGTACTTTCCTGCTTATCGGATGAGGCTCATTCTGTGTAATTAGCTGATTCAGCACATCATAATCAAATAAAAAACAGACATTTGAATCCAGGGATGTCTTAACAAAAACACCTTTATTGGGCACAGACAATGTGACCGGACATTCAAGAAACTCATCCTTGCAAGGAAACTCATCTTTGTTGACGGTAAATACACATGAAGAGACTTTTTCCTGCAAGGTATTATGATGTAGCCAACTGCCTCCGGGCGGATTGGCGAGAATGCTATCGCCCAAAACTTGTGAAAAAGTCCTCCCTCCATTCAACTGCAACTCCAGATGACTGGCAATCCGCTCTGCACTCCGGCTTAACGAAGAAGGAGTGATACTGAATCCATTCATCCAGGGGATATGACTAACTTCATACTCTCTGTTACCCACAACCAGTTTAAGTCTGTCGCGGTCGGGAGCCTCTCTGGCCAGCTCCCGCAAAATCTGCGTTTCATGTTCAGGTAAAACACTGTTTCCTGACAGGTTAAGAAAAACTGATGGCATACATCTCACTCCTTGATAAGGATTTCTCACAAACACATAATCAGCATCGTCGTCATGAAAAGTCTCTGAAAACCATCATGGCACAGCGCGCTTCTGTGGATGACAGAAGCGTCCAATAAAACGCATCCTCGCTTTCCCTGTAGGATTAGCCAAAACCATCCATTCCCCCTTTAATCTTCTATTATCTCTATTTACACCGTCGGGGTTTGCCCTCCTCAACAGCGCACATCATCATTACCGCTATTGTGATGGAGAATGAATAATCGCGCCCTTTTCTGGGTCAAAATGACACTCCTCTTTCGGAACAATATGGGCTTCAGTTATCAGCTCCCTGCTAACAGGATGAGGCTGACGATCGGATACCAGTACATTCAGTGCCGTTAAGTCATATAAGCAACAGACATTTGACTGTAATGATGTCCGGACAAAGACGCCTTTCATAGGGGTACTTAATGTAATCGGACACCTGAGAGACTCTTCCGGAAGAGATAAATTTGCCGCCCCAACACGAAAACTGCAGGTATCTATTCTGTTTAACAATGACTGAGTGTGAGCAAGGGGAGGATGTGGTGCAGCCACTGAAGGACGCGGTGGAACAGTTAGTGGCATGCTGTCCAGAATTTCACGATGAGACATGCCACTGCTGTTGAGCTGCCTTTCAAGAGCGCTAACATTCCTGAGCGCCGCCTGAAACCCTTCATTGGAAAGCCCTCTCGGACTGACACTAGCCATAAAATGCCCAAGGAAAATATACCGGAGTGTAACTATTGAGCTACCCAGCTGTACCTGAGCATGCCTATCGGTCCCCTCGCTGCGTATGCTTTCCAGTGTATTCTGAGGTATCGCTCCCAGTTCACCCTGGGGGTTTATATATGGTGTTAAATTTATCCCTGGCATCGTCGGCCTCCCTGTTAAAACGTGTTCTCCTGTAGCTTTTAATAACAGACAGCATGGTAGACCGACAAGTAAAACCGAACACTGGCTCCGGCTCTTTTCACACCAGGTATCAATAGTTTCGTCTGCAGACGTAAGATTATCGCTGACACGCCATACAGGTTGCCTTTGTCAGCCTCGTTGTGGGCGATTCAGGCATAATGGAGACGGTCCGGTATTTAGTGACTACTGACGCCAGACCTGTGAAAACCACGCGCTGAAGTTTCGCATCTCTTCCAGCCCGGTTTCCCGGGAAGCCGTGAGCGGAACAAACATCGGCATACTCAGTACCTTGTCGCACTGAACGTAATCGCAGTGGTGGCGTACACCGACACCGCGTGCGTTGATGAAAATTTGTAATCCCCCCGCCGGGGCCAGCACATCGCCCCCGGCGTATCTGCGGCAGCCTCCGACCCCGTTTCATTGATACCAGAGTGTCTCCGTTTTACTCAGGTTCTGTATACTCAGTCAGCGCCAAATCCCGCGCGCGTCGCAGGTTGCAAGGCTTACTACCAGGTGTATCTTCTTCACGGATGGTTTTCATTCCACCCCATCTGATGATATAAATGTAATCAAACAGTTACAGTTCGGTTTAAACATCACTAATTCATAAATAAGGAACAGTATCGTGAAATATTTCGCCTTAATTTCAGTTCTTCTACTTTCTGCATGCGCAGGCCCTGCAGGATCTTACTGGGGCATTACACCAGCAAACTCTGACATCTGCCCTTCCGGGCAATCAGCCTCAGGTGAGTGCCGTTAAATTAAGTTGAACCTGTCGCACGAAAAATTCGCCAAAAGTAAACGGTTGAGCCCAGCTCACTACTGAAGACTCTTTGGTGTGCGCGTGCAATGTGCATTAAAAATGCCCCGCGAATGGATTGCAGCATAACGTTTAGCTTCTGCTGCAATATCTCCGGGCATATCGGCATGCATTCCTGCGTTGGCCTGCGCTGTTTTGCTTTTGACAGCAGCGGTAAGATCAGCGGCGACCTGACGGGCTGCAAGCTTTGTTGCTTCTGTACGCAGCGGGTTAACAATGGCACCGTAATCATTGAACGTCCATTGAGCAAAAAGGCCACTGAAAAATGCCCACAGGCAGGCCAGCCACGTAGTGTGTTTTTCGAAGTTCAAAATTGATTTCCTGTGAATGGATGAACAAAAAGCCGTACCAGGCGGCTTGCCCAAAAAAACAGTATTTATTCGTCTCACTACACTGTCTGTCAGTCTTTCAGTACTGATGTTTCCGTTATCCACCAGATGGTTAATTGATTAATTCTGATTAGAATTCAAATTTTGATTATAAAACTGTTTATCCCCTTTAAATATGATGCTTACGGTATAAAAGATAAATAAAAGACTAAACGCCCTATTTGTGTACTCAATAGCAGTAAATCCAGACTGCAAAACAGATAAAAACTTATAAATAGTTGTAGTTTATTAATCTAACCAACTAAGAAAAGGATTCATGACATGGCTATTTCATTAAAAATGTCACTCATTTCAGCTTGCATTCTTACATCAACCAGCATGTATACATTACCAACACATGCCTCAGAAAAAGACGGTACAACATTATATTCAGTCCAGCGAGGTGACCCAAGCCTTAAAGCTCATGGTAAATATATAGATGAAATGATTACAGATTTCATGAGTAAAAACAACCTTCCCGGATTATCAATGGCAATAGTACAGGCCCCATACATTCCCAGAGCGGCTGGATATGGATTGGCAACATTAACCAATGATGAACTGGCATCAATCAAAACAATCTGGAACGTAGGACCAATCACTCAAGGGTTCACCGCTGTAGCTATTTTCCAGCTGATTGAAATGGGGAAGCTAGATGTAAATGATGCGATATCAAAATATATTAAAGACCTTCCATCTAACTGGCATGATATTACAATCCTTCAGTTACTACAGCACTCTTCAGGTATTCCCGATTTCCGGAATCATGGGTTTAAAGTATCTCAAAAATACTCTCCTGATATGTTAATTGACCTGGTCAAAGGCGTTCCCATTAACTTCAAACCAGGCACAGCAGTGAAGGATAGTGCAACAGATTTTATCATTCTGGGTAAAATCATTGAACAATCGAGTGGAATGACTTATGAAGAATTCATAAGAAAATATCAGATCGAACCATTGAACTTAAAGAATACAATGTTCTTTGATGATATGCAGAAAAAAGCTCATCTGGATCGCCCTACGCCGGCTAAGGAAAAAAATCAACACTCAATGTTTAAATCACAATCAGTTTACATAGATCCTACAGAGCCAGCTACCGGGTACCGAATAGTGAACGGGAAACGGGTACCAGTCCAAACTGATGAGTCACAAAATATGTATGCTTATGGTGGACTCTGGTCATCAGCTGAAGATATCAGTCGATGGGATATAGCCCTTGCTGGTAGTGTCCTTGTTAAAGATCAGGCTCATCGCGACATTATTTATAAACCTGCTAAATTGAAAAATGGCACTGCCGTACCTGCAATGGCCGGATGGGAGTTTACACATCATCCAGGATTTATGGAGATCAAAGGAAGCAACGGAGGTTTCAGTGCTTATCTAAGCCGTTTTACAGCCGGAGATGAGCTGGTTTGTGTCACTTTAATAACGAATAAAGAAAATGTTGACCTCACAACTTTGGCTCGAGACATTGCTGAAGCATACAAACCCGGTCTTGGCTCAGGATTAGATCCTGATAAAGTTATTACTCAGGAAAGTAAATTTAATGTGGATGAAACTGTAAGTCGGCTTAAAGAACAACTTGCAGCTTTAAAAATTCCGGTATTTGCCCAGTTTGACCATGATAAAAATGCCGAGTCTACCAATATGAAATTAAGGCCAACAAAAGTGCTTGTATTTGGAAATCCTTCTGTTGGTACAAAACTCATGCTTGATAAGCAAGGTGTTGCGCTCGACCTACCTTTGCGTATCGCCGTCTGGCAAGATGTTCGAGGTCGAGTCTGGACTGGATACGAAAACCTGGATCGACTGTCTCAGGATTATGGAATAACAGATACAGACACATTGAATAAAATTTCTATCCTCATGCAAGATTTAACCAGTAACGCAGATAACGTATATAAATACTGATTAACAGAGGTCACTCCAACTTAAACCAGCAATCTGACAAGACAGGCTTATCAACCAATCACATAGCGGATGATTTTTGTAAGCTTTATATGAGAAGGCTGTCATATGGCAGCCTTGAAGTAAGTACGTTTGGTTAGATTGGTGGAGTGAGGGAACCTTCGAGCATTTCTGCCTCACCGTTATGCCAAATATCATCGCCTCTGGTCAAATGCCAGACGCCTGCAATTGTTTTCCCTGTCTCCAGATCTCTACAGTGTTATTTGGGTAATACGCTACTTGTACAACATCAACATGCTGAATCCAGCAACACCGTCTTCCTTCGTACATACCTCCACGAGACAATATCAATAGTTTAAGGAGAAACTGCAAGCGGAGCGGTGCTGGAAACCGCAAGCTTGGATTCAATTCTGGCTATAAATGATGCGCAGTGAAAAAAAAACTACTCGGATTGGGTGTTCAGAATCACAAGGATACCTTTTGAAATAACAATTACTATCATTTACATAACCAATAAACATATTTCTGTCAGGATTTCGTTACAAATAACGAATCTTACTCTCTCAACGAAAATAAGGAATTGTTAAGCTCCATGCTATATGGTCGATAAAACACATTGTTTGAGGAAAGAATAATGAACAGATTCTCAAAAATTCAGATTCGCTTACACTGGCTGACCCTGATGTTAATAGCGATCACCTATGCAGCTATGGAGCTTCGCGGTTGGTTTCCTAAAGGCAGCACCCCCTACCTGCTCATGAAAGAAACACATTACAATGCTGGGGTATTTGTCTGGTTCTTAATGATAATACGATTAATTATTAAACATAAGTACCATGACCCAGCCATCACTCCGATCCCACCTGCATGGCAAATGTTGTCAGCAAAGATAATGCATATCATGCTCTACATTTCTTTTTTGGCACTCCCGTTATTAGGTGTCGCAACCATGGCTTATGGTGGAAAGGACTGGAGTCTCCTGGGTTTTAACATTGTACCTTTCGTTACTCCTGATGGGGAAACGAAGTTAGTTATCAAAGATATTCACGAAACACTGGCAAATATCGGATATTTTTTAATCGCAGCTCATGCTAGTGCAGCGTTATTCCATCACTACATCCAGAAAGACAATACTCTTTTGAGGATGCTCCCTGATAGTAAGGATAAATAATACGAAATTTTAATTTTTAACATTATGGCAGCCGTTCAGTGGCCGCCATAATGTCTGTTATATTTTAATCCCAGCTTAACTATTTGGCTTCGACGATAAGAACGCCGACACCAAAAGCGTCTTTTGCTTGAACAGTTCGAGATAATAAGGAATGCCGCATGCACACCTTCTGAATGGGCTGCAAATGCATGTGGCCTTGCGCCGGTCACCGGGCAGAGAAGAGAGGGCATATCACTTTTCAGGTTCAGCGATATCAGGGATTCTACACAGTTAAAGTTTGACCCAACCTTCCTGCGTTCCATAAGATCAGGAGCTTGTCGAGCAGACTCTATGAAAGGAAGCGTGAAGAGGATTTCGCACAGAGACTGCTGGGGCATAAAAATTTAACAATGACCCAAAAATACCTGGACGCATGTGGTGCAGAATATGTTATGGTTTAGACAGGATATGGAAATTTCGGGTAATTTTTGTGGGGTTTCGGGATAACACCGCAAAACACTTTGAAAAACAAAGAAATAAAAAGAGACCGAATACGATTCCTGTATTCGGTCCAGGGAAATGGCTCTTGGGAGAGAGCCGTGCGCTAAAAGTTGGCATTAATGCAGGCTAAGTTACCCTGCCATTTAAGAATAGATGACAGCGCCAGGTTTTCCAGTCCGCGACTAAAGTGGCCTGAAAAAAAGGACGATTGTCACCCATCCAAACGTAAAAACCGCAAGTTCTCCTGTGAGATCCTTGCGGTTTTTTATTGGAAATCAGAACGCTACATCTGACAATTAGCAGAGCTTTTCTGCACGCTCCACAAACGGCATCAGGCTCATTTTTTGTCCCGGTTTCGCCGGGTCGTCAATCTGGATAATCTCGATCGGCTTCGCCGTAGTTTTCCCGCTCTCTACCTGTTGTCTGGCAACATCATTCAACGGGTATTGCACCAGCGTACTGGGGTTGATGACATACAGCGCGTTGCCCGGACGGCAGGTCAACATCACCTCTTCCCGATTAAACGCCCATTTATCTTTGCCAATCTCAAAACGGCTGACGGTGATGACCTGTGGCGCAGCCAGCGCGGCCCCTGAACTTGTCAGTAGTAATAACGAGATAATGATTTTTTTCATGCGTTTTGCCAATCCATCAATCAAAAAGGTTCGAAGGTTGCAAACAGGCTGACAATCGCCAGCACAACGGCCCCAATTCCCCATTCCAGCTTGGTCATCCAAATAAAATAGAGTGTCGTACTGCGGTTATCCTGCCGCATGCGTGGTACCAGAACATACCGATTCACCAACGCAATCGCCACCATTAGCATCACCAGCGCACCTTTTAACAAAAGCAGTTGCCCGTAAGCCATGTGCCAGGGAACAGAAAAACCAACAATAAACAGCGCATTTAGGATGCCGGTAAGTAAAACGCCGATAACGAAAAGATGCCCGTAGCGGGAGAAACGCATCATGGTACTGATGGCCTGTTCTCGCCAGCGACCTTGCGCCATTTGCATACAGTAAAGTACCGGCAGCAAACCGCCGAACCAGGCGGCAGCGCATATCAAATGCAATGCGTGGTTAACCTTCTGGATTGCCCCCGCGATACCGCTGTGCAACGTCGCATGTCCGACACCTGCCAGCAAAATAAACTGCGCAATCGTCAGCATTAACAGCAGTCGAGACATGCTACGCGGTACTATAATTACCACTACCAGCGTGACCAGCGCGAGGATAATCTGCCATAACCAGACGCCGCCAAACTGCGTTTGCAACACGGCACTCCACACGTCACTTGAGATAACATCCCGCCAGCCTGAGCCCATTAAACCACCCTGGATCGCCAGCATCAACGTCGCGCTGATAAAGCTCCACATCGCGGCATGTCGTTGCAGATGCAAAAAACGACGCATCATTAAACGACGAACCGAAACGGGAGCCAGCCATGCGCCGTAGAGCGCACAGCCAAACACCAGCATCAACGTGGTAAAATGGATAAACCGTAGTGCAACCCAGGTAACTTCCAGCATCGGTTATTTCACGCTAAAGGTATATTGCCCCTTCGTCTTATGACCATCCACGGAGACGACGTGCCAGTCGACCGTATATTTTCCGGCCTCAAGCGTTTGAGCAAGCGGAATAATCAGTTGTGTTTTGTCCTGTTCACTACGCGATGCTTTGCCCGTTTTGATCTGTTCTTTGTTGGGGCCTGTCAGCGTTGCACCGCTGAATCCTGGCTCGACACCTTCAGAGAAATTCAGCGTCAACGCCTTCGGAGATACCGCAACATCGGCATTAGCCGCCGGACTTTGTTTTGTCAGGTGAGCATGAGCCAGGGCGGTGGGAGTTGCCAGAACGCTGGCGAGTACGATGAGAGCGTAGCGAAGCTTAGATGCAGATGAAGCCATTTCAACTATTCCTTTTTGTTATGTCTACTTTATAGAGAATAACCTTCTACAATGATCGAGTCGAGAATGATCATTTCGGTCTTGCCATTAATGCACACTCTTAGTAACTTTGCGCGCCGAAAGACAGAGAAAAGGAGAAGCCCATGAACATCAATCTGGCCAAACTTGAGCAAGCAGAAATGGATAAGGTCAATGTTGACCTGGCTGCGGCGGGTGTCGCCTTTAAGGAGCGATACAACATGCCGGTTGTTGCCGAAGTGGTTGAACGTGAACAGCCCGAACATTTACGCGGCTGGTTTCGGGAAAGACTCATCGCGCACCGTCTGGCATCCGTTTCCCTTTCACGTTTACCCTACGAGCCTAAAGTTAAATAAAACTTATATTACGTTACGATTCCTTACATGATGCCTGCTACAGTATAAGTATATTCTTAATCTATACTTTAAAAGATGGTTGTAGACACTATGAAAAGGAAATCATTATGTCACACTGGAAAATTGCAGCAGCACAGTACGAACCTCTTCCCTTATCAGTTACCGAACATGTCGCGCATCACCTGCAATTCATTCAGGCAGCCGCTCAATGCCAATGTGAATTGCTGGTTTTCCCCTCCCTCTCACTGTTGGGTTGTGTTGATGACAATGACACGCTCCCTGCCCCACCCGATGAAGCGTTGCTAGAACCTCTCGCGCATGCCGCCATGACGTATCGCATGACGATTATCGCGGGGCTATCGGTAGAACATAACAATCGGTTCGTAAAAGGTATCGCGCTTTTCTCTCCCTGGATGACCTCACCCTTAACGTTTCATCAGAGCCACGGGGCTTGTATTGCCAGACAGCAAAATGCCATCAGCGTTGTGGATAGCCAGCCGGAAGGTATCGATATCGACCCGGCTTACTCACTGTTTACCAGCTGTCAGTCCGTCAGTGAGCCCGAATTGCTCTCCTCCGCATCTCGTCTACAAAGTTTTTCGCATAAGTTTGCCATTGCGGTATTAATGGCTAATGCGCGTGGCAGCAGCGCGTTATGGGATGAACAAGGTCGATTGATTGTTCGCGCAGACAGCGGTTCCTTACTCTTAACCGGTCAACGCACGCCACGGGGTTGGCAAGGTGATATCATTCCATTACGCTAATCGTTTTGGGTCAGGAGCATGGCATGTTGCGCATAATAGATACAGAAACCTGTGGTCTGCAGGGAGGCATAGTTGAGATTGCTTCTGTCGATGTGGTTGACGGAAAAATAGTCAATCCAATGAGCCACCTGGTGCGTCCTGATCGCCCTATCAGCCCTCAGGCGATGGCAATTCATCACATTACGGAAGCAATGGTGGCCGATAAGCCGTGGATTGAAGACGTTATCCCACAGTATTACGGCAGCGAATGGTACGTGGCGCACAATGCCAGCTTTGATCGCCGCGTATTACCCGACATGCCCGGGGAGTGGATTTGCACCATTAAACTCTCCCGTCGTTTGTGGCCAGGAATTAAATACAGCAACATGGCGCTGTATAAATCGCGCAAGCTGAGCGTTCAGACGCCAGCTGGCCTGCATCATCACCGGGCTCTGTACGATTGCTACATCACCGCGGCACTGCTGATCGACATCATACAGACGTCAGGCTGGTCAGCAGAACAGATGGTCGATATTACCGGCCGTCCTGCGTTACTCACTACTTTCACTTTTGGTAAGTACCGCGGAAAACCTGTATCAGAAGTAGCTGAACGCGATCCGGGCTATCTGCGCTGGTTATATAATAACCTCGACAGTATGAGCCCGGAGCTGCGTTTAACGCTGAAACACTATCTGGATAACGCCTGAGTTTACGCTTGTCCAGGCAGTGTGCCCTGCGCCAGCCCAATCAAAAACGCGTATTCCAGGGCCACGCCTTCGTATGATTTATAGCGTCCGGATTTACCGCCGTGCCCGGAATCCATATCCGTACAGAGTAACAGCAGACGATCGTCCGTTTTCAGCTCACGCAGTTTTGCCACCCATTTTGCCGGTTCCCAGTATTGCACCTGGGAGTCGTGTAATCCCGTCGTGACCAGCAGATGAGGATAAGCCTGCGCTGTAACATTGTCATACGGGCTGTAGCTTTTCATGTAAGTGTAATACTCTTCATCCTGCGGATTGCCCCACTCTTCAAACTCTCCGGTCGTCAGGGGAATGGACTCATCCAGCATCGTGGTCACCACATCGACAAATGGCACCTGCGCAATGACGCCATGGAAGAGTTCCGGGCGCTCATTAATGGCGACACCCATTAACATTCCTCCGGCGCTTCCCCCCATGCCATAACACAGCGAAGGCGCGCCATACCCCATTTTTAGCAGCGCGTCGCAGACGTCGAGGTAGTCATTGAAGGTATTTTTCTTGAGCAGAAACTTACCGTCTTCGTACCACTGTTGTCCTAGCTCGCCGCCGCCACGCACATGAGCAATGGCATAAACAAAGCCGCGATCCAGTAAGCTCAAACGGCTGCTGCTGAAATCGGCGTCCATGCTGGCACCATACGAGCCATAGCCATAGACCAGTAACGGGTTTTTACCTTTCAGGAAATACTGTTGATGGTAAACCAGCGAAACCGGAACCTCGGTGCCATCACGCGCGGTGATCCATACGTGTTCGCTACGGTAGTTTGCCGCATCAAACCCAGGAACATCCGTTTGTTTGAGTACCCGACGCTCTCCGGTGTCCATATCCAGTTCAAACAGTGTGTCCGGTGTGGTCATGGAGGAGTATCCATAACGCAGACGCGATGTCTCCGGCTCTGGATTATAGGCAAGCCAGGTCACATACGCCGGATCATCAAAAGCGATACCGACCACTTCGCGCGTTTTACGATTAATCTGTCGCAGGCTGGTTAAGCCCCGCTGACGCTCTTCCACCACCAGCCAGTCTGTGAACAGCGTAAAGCCCTCCAACATGACACTATCGCGCGGTGGGATCAGCGTCTCCCAGGCTTGTTCATCCCGCATACGGGTACGGTATAGGCCGAAATTTTTACCCTGACGGTTGGAACGCAGATAAAACGTATGCTGATAATGATCGAGGCTGTACTCGTGATCTTTGCGTCGCGCTAAAAAGACTAACGGCTCGGCATCCGCCAGTTCTGCGTCAAGCAGCAAAACCTCACTGGTGGTCGCGCTGGCGATATGAATAACCACATAATGTAACGAGGTGGTTTTATGCAGACTGACATAAAACATGTCATCGGCTTCTTCATACACCAGCTCATCCAGTGATGACGGCGAGCCGACGGTATGCCGCCACACTTGATACGGTAGCAGCGTTGTTGCGTGTTTGCGCACGTAATAGAAGGTCTGCGAGTCATTCGCCCATACCAGATCTGCTTCAACGTTTTCCAGCACTTCCGGATACCAGTTGCCGCTTTGCAGATTGCGAAAACGCACGCCATATTGCCGACGAGAGAGATAATCTTCGGCCAGCGCCATGATGGTGTTATCCGGAGATATCGCCAGTCCTCCCAGCGTATAAAACTCACTGTGGGCCGCGCGCTGGTTACCATCCAACAGGGTGTCCCATTCATCCCACTCTTCACTGAAGGCAGACTGACGCTGATAAATAGCATATTCGCACCCCGGTTCATAAATATGCCGGTAGCGATAACCATTCTTCACATAGGGGGCGGAAGCATCCTGAGGCGGGATACGGTCGATAATCTCTTTCAGGACGCGATCCTGCAGTGCCTGCTGCGAGGCCATAATCTGGCGACCATACGCATTTTCTTGTTGCAGATAATCCAGCACTTCTGGCTGCGAGCGGGTGTCATCTCGCAGCCAGTAATAATTATCAACACGCGTATCGCCATGATTCGTCATGGCGTGGGGAATACGAGAAGCTTTTGGTAGCATGTCATTGTTCTTTTGCTTAAACATTCTATAAGGGTGGCAAAAGACAGCAATGATGCAAGCGAAACATGCGCCTTAACGGTAAGTAATTAACCTGGTAAAGCCTGTTTTTGTTCTTTGAGATCCTGTTCAATACCTTCACGAACATCCTGCGGGATCTTCAACGCATCACCCAATGCGTTCAGATAGCTACGCTCCATAAAGTGGTCGATATCTATCGCCGCACAGCTCAGGAAGTAAATTTCCAGCGCCTCTTCTTCGTTGCGGATCCCTTGCGCCAGGCGCTGAGGATCTAACGGTTGTTCGATGGCGCGTTCAATAAGAGCGCGGCCCTGCTCTTCCACGCCAGCTTCACGGAGCTGCTGCTCAATGGCGGTGCGTTCTTTGGCATCAATATGACCATCGCTTTTCGCCGCAAAAACCAGCGCCAGGATCAGTCGTTCTGTTCGCTCATCCAGCGGCGAGCTTTGCGCGCCGAACTGCGGTTCACCCTGATGCGCCGCGCGAACCTTATCCTTGTATTTGTTCCATAATACGGTACCGGCAACCGCACCGCCGCCCACCAGAAGCGCGCTGGTGCCGTACTTACTCAGTAATTTACGTGAAGATTTGTTGGCAACCAGTAATCCTGCCAGACCGCCTAACGCGCCGGGAACCAGTAGTTTACTCAACCCTTGCTCACCAGAAGATGACGCGGAAGATCCTTTTTGCCCAAGAAGAGATTGAAGTTGATTCAGCCAGTTAGCCATTTTGCCCCTCAAGTACAGACGAATAATCATCAAAGCGTACCCGAGGGGATGTCAGGAAGTGTTCAGGTCATCAAAAGAAGTGCAAATACCCTCTACCTTCGTTACTGCGGCTGATACTCCGCCGTTCCGGCTTTGCAGTCAACTTTTACCTGGTAGTGAATATCCGCGCTTTTACCGCGAACCGTGAGGGGAACAGACCATTTCCCATCTTTGCCCGTAATATCGGGCGTGTTGACCCAGGCGACAGGATCGGCTTGCCCGACGCGTTTTTGGTCGTCAGCCCAGCGCGCGATGCGATTTTGCTGATAATCACGTTTTACGCTCGCCGCAATACCGTCAGCATTCAGTCCTTCGCACTTGGGGAACTGAACATTCTTGCTTTCCATATTAGCCGCAAATACAGATACGCTGGCAGACAACAACAGCAGGCTCAACAACACTCTTTTTTTATACATTCTTTTCTCCTTAATCTCCCCTTCATCCTTCAGGTTGCGTGTTGCAACATGAAATGACGTCGGGGATTGCACAATGATTCAGGAAAAAGCATGGTACAAAACGTCAGGAGCGCAAGTCGTTTCAGGCAGCCTGAGTATCATCCTCAGCGTGTGCATCGTTTTCGACCGCCTGCGGAGAGGGCAGCTTGCCGTTTTTCAGAATGGCGCTCAGCACATCTTTCTGCTCGGCCAGCCACAAGGAAAGCGCTTCGCGCTGCGCATCTTCGAGCGCTACCGGCGATTGCTCCAGCCATGTGTCGAGCAAATCTGCTGTATCAAGCATTTTGTCATACGCATCGGCTTCCTTTTTGCTGGTAAACGACATTTTTTCCTCACCTTCCCGAATGACTACGTATTTAACTTCAACCGCCATTTTTGCAGCCTCTTAAATTACCTGTATTTATGTACAGTATATTCTTTTTGCGCGTCGAAATCAACCTGGTAATAAAGACAGACGCAAACGTTTTCGTATATACTGCGCCCAGATAAAACAGGGGATTAATTTATGACGTTATTAGGCACAGCGCTGCGTCCCGCAGCAACGCGAGTGATGTTATTAGGTTCAGGTGAACTGGGTAAAGAGGTGGCGATTGAATGCCAACGCCTGGGTGTGGAAGTCATTGCCGTGGATCGTTACCCCGACGCGCCAGCCATGCACGTTGCCCATCGCTCATATGTCATCAACATGCTGGATGGCGATGCATTACGCCAGCTCGTCGAGCGTGAAAAACCACATTATATCGTGCCAGAAATAGAGGCGATTGCCACGGATATGCTAGTAAAACTGGAACAGGACGGTCAAAACATCGTGCCGTGCGCCCGGGCGACGCAACTGACCATGAACCGTGAAGGCATCCGTCGTCTCGCTGCCGAAGAATTATCTCTACCGACCTCTTCTTACCGCTTTGCTGACAGCGAAGCCCGCTTTCGCGAGGCCGTCGCCGAAATCGGTTATCCCTGCATCGTGAAGCCGGTAATGAGTTCCTCCGGTAAGGGACAGAGCTTTATCCGTTCCGCCGATCGACTCACTGAAGCCTGGAATTATGCTCAACAAGGCGGCCGTGCAGGCGCCGGACGCGTTATCGTCGAAGGCGTAGTGAATTTTGATTTTGAAATCACCCTGCTTACCGTCAGCGCCGTTGATGGCGTGCATTTCTGCGCACCGGTAGGACATCGCCAGGAAGATGGCGATTATCGCGAATCCTGGCAGCCGCAGCAGATGAGTGAACTGGCGCTGTCTCGCGCACAGGAGATTGCCCGTAAGGTGGTACTGGCGCTGGGCGGCCACGGCCTGTTTGGCGTAGAGTTGTTTGTCTGCGGTGATGAGGTAATTTTCAGCGAAGTTTCCCCTCGCCCTCACGACACGGGTATGGTGACCCTGATTTCGCAAGATCTGTCTGAGTTTGCCCTACATGTACGCGCATTTCTCGGTCTGCCGGTTGGCGCAATCCGTCAGTATGGGCCTTCTGCTTCCGCCGTTATTCTGCCGCAGCTTACCAGCCAGAATGTCACATTTGATAACGTACAGGCCGCTGTGGGCACAGGTATGCAAGTCAGATTCTTCGGCAAGCCGGACATCGACGGGAGCCGTCGTCTGGGCGTTGTGCTGGCCACAGCGCAGAGTATTGAAGACGCGGTGACACGCGCGAAAGACGCGGCGGCACAGGTGAAAGTCGCAGGATAAAAAAACGGGCCAGATGGCCCGTTCCAGACTCGCAGGCCCGGTAATGATTACCGGGCATTTTGCGCAATTACAGCTTCGCGCCTTCTACTGCTTCACGAGCCAGCTTGGTAATGCGCGCGTAATCCCCCGCTTCCAGCGCATCTGCCGGAACCAGCCAGGAACCACCGATGCACAACACGCTTTTCAGTGCCAGGTAATCACGGTAGTTCGCTGGCGAGATACCACCGGTTGGGCAGAAACGGACCAGAGAGAACGGACCCGCAATTGCCTGCAGCGCTTTAGTACCGCCGTTGGCTTCCGCCGGGAAGAATTTGAACTCTTTCAAACCGTAGTCCATACCCAGCATCAGTTCAGAAACGGTGCTGATGCCTGGGATCAGCGGAATAGTGCCTTCAGTTGCCGCTTTCAGCAGCGGCTCGGTCAGGCCCGGGCTGATAGCAAACTGCGCACCCGCTTCAGTGACTTCAGCCAGCTGTTGTGGGTTCAGTACGGTACCCGCACCCACGATAGCGTCCGGAACTTCTTTTGCGATCGCGCGAATGGCATCCATCGCACATGCGGTACGTAAGGTCACTTCCAGAACGCGCACGCCCCCTGCAACCAGCGCTTTTGCCATTGGCACCGCATGTTCCAGTTTATTAACCACGATAACCGGTACAACCGGGCCAGTGGTCAGGATTGCTTCTGCACTTGTCTTCCAGTTTTTCATCAGAGTTTTCTCTCGCCTGATTACAAAATAAGTCTTAAAAAGTGATACAGGTTGCGCCCTGCTCCGCACCGGACAGCTTTTCACGCAACGCGCTGAACATTTCACGTCCCGTGCCCACGCGCGATGCGCTGAGATCAGGAATGAGTGGCTGGCGGGAGGCAAGTTCCTCTTCATCAACCAGCAGCGTCAATTCACCTGTCTGTCCATTCACACGAATGATGTCGCCATCGCGTACTTTTGCCAGCAGCCCGCCATCATAGGCTTCCGGGGTCACATGGATTGCTGAAGGCACTTTACCTGAAGCACCTGAAAGTCGTCCATCGGTAACTAACGCAATTTTGAAACAACGGTCCAATAATACACCAAGTGGCGGCATGAGTTTATGTAATTCTGGCATTCCGTTCGCTTTTGGTCCCTGATGGCGCACAACCACCACGCAATCCCGGTCTAGCAGACCCGCATCGAACGCGGGTAATACATCATGCTGACTTTCAAAGACGACTGCCGGTGCTTCAATAATCTGGTTTTCTACAGGTACCGCCGACGTTTTCATCACCGCACGGCCGAGGTTACCGCTCAGCACTTTGGTGCCACCGTGGTGGGAGAATGGTTGGTCAAAGGTGGCGATCACGTTGCTGTCCAGAGACTTCACCGCCCCTTCGCGCCAGTCCAGTTCACCCTCGTTGAGCCACGGTTCCATGGTGTAGCGGGATAAACCGAATCCGGCAACGGTGTTCACATCTTCATGTAGCAGACCCGCATTCAGCAGTTCACGCATTAACACCGGTACGCCACCCGCCGCCTGGAAGTGGTTAATATCTGCCGGACCATTCGGGTACAGACGCGCCATCAGCGGCACGATATCGGACAGATCGGAGAAATCATCCCAGTTAATCAGAATCCCGGCCGCACGCGCCATAGCCACCAGGTGCATCGTATGGTTGGTAGAGCCCCCGGTCGCCAGCAGCGCCACAATACCGTTCACTACCACTTTTTCATCGATCATTTTACCGATCGGCATCCATTCATTGCCGTTGCCGGTCAGGCGCGTAACCTGACGGGCTGCTGCCGCGGTCAGCGCTTCACGCAGCGGCGCATCAGGATGTACAAATGAGGAACCTGGTAGTTGCATACCCATAAATTCCACCACCATCTGGTTAGTGTTCGCTGTGCCGTAGAACGTACAGGTACCCGGAGCGTGATAAGACGCTGCCTCGGATTCAAGAAGCGCCATGCGATCGACTTTACCTTCAGCATACAGCTGACGGATACGCACTTTTTCTTTGTTTGCCAGACCGCTCGCCATCGGACCGGAAGGAATAAAGATTGACGGCAAATGACCAAATGACAGCGCAGCCATTACCAGGCCCGGGACAATTTTGTCGCATACGCCGAGGAACAACGCGCCGTCGAACATGTTGTGGGAAAGGCCGACTGCAGCAGACATCACAATCACTTCACGACTGAGCAGAGAAAGCTCCATCCCATCCTGTCCCTGGGTTACACCGTCGCACATCGCCGGTACACCACCCGCAACCTGGCCTACTGCATTGGCTTCATGCAGTGCTTTACGAATGATAGTCGGATAGTGTTCATACGGCTGATGCGCGGAAAGCATGTCGTTATAGGAGGTAATGATCGCGATATTGTTACGCAACATGCTTTTCAACGAGGCTTTATCGTCCGGCTGACACGCCGCAAAACCATGCGCCAGGTTACCGCATGCCAGTTGTGAGCGATGAACGGTAGTTGATTTCGCTTGTTCTATACGGGCGAGGTAGGCGGAACGTGTGTCACGAGAACGTTCGACGATACGTTGTGTTACGCGTAACAAATTCGGATTCATAGAGGCTCCTAAAATTTATCTGTCAGAGCGTTGGATCAACAATGTGTTTCAGTTGGGTTAAAAACAGCTGAATCGCTTGTTAGCCGTAGCTCAGGGGCAAAATCGTTTCAGGCAGTGTAATAAAAAAAGCCCCGCGGGTGAATCCACGCGGAGCTTAAAAGTGCAAAAATTATTCTACAATCTGTGTTAGATCATGTTACCCGTAAAATAACACCTATGGGCTAGATGATTTTTTACTCGAATTCGTTCCAGGAACGACCATCTCGGGTAATCATCGCCACAGAAGCAACCGGCCCCCAGGTCCCTGCCTGATATGGCTTCGGCGCATCGTTGTCCATCGCCCAGGCTTCGGTAATGGAGTCGACCCACTTCCACGCTTCTTCAACTTCATCACGACGCACAAACAGCGCCTGAATTCCGCGCATTGTTTCGAGCAGCAGGCGCTCATAGGCGTCGGCAAGGTGCGTCTGGTTGAAGGTTTCGGAATAGCTCAGATCAAGCTTGGTAATTTGCAGATTATGCTTGTGATCCAGACCCGGCACTTTGTTCAGTACCTGGATATCGACACCTTCATCCGGCTGCAAGCGGATGGTCAACTTGTTCTGCGGCAGATCCTGCCAGGATTCTCTGAACAGATTCAGCTCAGGCGTTTTGAAGTAGACCACCACTTCAGAGCACTTCGTCGGTAAACGTTTACCGGTACGCAGGTAGAACGGAACGCCCGCCCAGCGCCAGTTATCGATATCCACACGAATCGCCACAAACGTCTCCGTGTTGCTGCTCTTGTTCGCACCTTCTTCTTCCAGATACCCCGGCACTTTTTTGCCCTGGGCAAAACCTGCGGTGTACTGACCGCGAACCGTTTTTTCACGTACGTTCGAACGATCGATACGGCGCAGCGATTTCAGTACCTTCACTTTTTCATCACGGATGCTGTCGGCGCTCAGATCTGACGGCGGAGACATCGCAATCATGCACAGGATCTGCAGCAGGTGGTTCTGAATCATGTCGCGCATTTGACCTGCCTGGTCAAAATAGCCCCAGCGGCCTTCAATACCCACTTCTTCCGCCACGGTAATTTCTACGTGGTCGATAGTGCGGTTATCCCAGTTGTTCACAAACAGGGAGTTGGCAAAACGCAGTGCCAGCAGGTTCAGGACCGTCTCTTTGCCAAGATAGTGGTCGATACGATAAACCTGACACTCTTCGAAATACTCGCCGACCTGATCGTTGATGTCACGGGATGTTGCCAGCGACGTACCCAGCGGTTTTTCCATCACAACGCGGGCGGGTTTAGCATTCAGCTTTGCTTCACCCAGGCCTTTGCAGATCGCGCCGAAAGTGCTCGGCGGCATCGCGAAATAGTTAATGGTGGTACGTGATTTTTGATCCAGCATTTCGCCCAGACGGCTAAACGCGGCAGTATCATTGACGTCCAGATTACAAAACGCCAGACGACCGCTGAGAGTCTCCCACAAACCTTCGTCGATTTTTTCTTTCATGAAGGTTTCGAGCGCTTCACGCACAACCTTGGTATAGGCTGCTTTGTCCCAGTCGGCACGCCCTACCCCAATGATACGGGTTTCCGGGTTAATCTGGCCGGCCTTTTCCAGTTGATACAGGGAAGGCAGCAATTTCCGCCGCGCCAGGTCGCCCTTCGCGCCGAAAATGACCAGGTCACATGCCTGGGCTGTTTGCGTTACCGCCATGTCATTCTCCTCAATTAAGTGCCTGGTGCTTTTGCCAGACACTGGTTGTAATTTTATTACAGTGCACTGTACTGCTTTTACGTGAATCCGGAAACCGTAAACGCTTATCCAGCCGTGCTGTTACCGCGAACAGTCGCTTTATGGGCATTTGCCGTCGCAAATTGGACAAAAAAGTCGTCTTTTTTCGTACCCCTGAAGACGTAAGAAAACCCGACTCCGATCATGTAATGAAAAAAAACAACAACTATTCTGTCCATTTTGCCCCGTTGCTGCAGTAGCAGGGGTAATATCTATACACGAAATTATGCCCCGATTTCTCCGTATCATTGAAATCGTTTTTGCCCATGACCCATGAGTCTACCTACATCATGAATATGCTGGAAAAAGTCCAGTTAAAACTGGAACAGTTGAGCAAGTCAGAGCGTAAAGTCGCCGACATTATTCTTGCCGCTCCCGAGCGGGCAATCCATTCAAGCATCGCCGCACTTGCAGTGGAAGCCAATGTCAGCGAACCGACGGTGAACCGTTTCTGTCGCAGCATGGATACCCGTGGCTTCCCTGATTTTAAACTGCATCTGGCGCAAAGTCTGGCAAATGGTACCCCTTATGTTAATCGTAATGTGGATGAGGATGACAGCGTAGAATCTTACACGGGGAAAATCTTCGAGTCAGCGATGGCAAGCCTCGACCACGTACGTCAGTCGCTGGATAACGCAGCGGTAAACCGGGCAGTAGATTTATTAACCCAGGCGAAAAAAATTGCCTTCTTTGGCCTCGGTTCTTCTGCCGCAGTGGCGCATGATGCGATGAATAAATTTTTCCGATTTAACGTACCGGTAATCTATTCCGACGATATTGTTCTGCAACGCATGAGTTGCATGAATTGTAGCGACGACGACGTCATTGTGCTTATTTCTCATACCGGAAGAACCAAAAGTCTGGTGGAACTGGCGCAGCTGGCGCGGGAAAATGACGCCATGGTTATCGCCCTCACCTCTCCAGGCACGCCACTGGCGCGTGAAGCAACGCTGGCAATTACCCTCGATGTACCGGAAGATACTGACATTTATATGCCCATGGTCTCTCGACTTGCTCAACTGACCGTGATAGATGTGCTGGCTACAGGATTTACTTTGCGCCGTGGGGCAAAATTTAGAGATAACTTGAAGCGTGTCAAGGAAGCGCTCAAGGAATCGCGTTTTGATAAAGAATTACTTATCAAGAGTGATGACCGCTAAAAGCAATAACAATGTTCTACCCTTTTATCATCCGGGTCGTTCATTTACCGTTAATATTTGAGAACGGCCGGATTAATGTTCACGCAACACCAAGTTGTTTCAGTCAACGGAGTATTACATGTCCAGAAGGCTTCGCAGAACCAAAATCGTTACCACGTTAGGCCCGGCAACTGACCGCGATAACAACCTTGAAAAGATTATCGCCGCAGGTGCGAACGTCGTACGTATGAACTTTTCTCACGGCTCTCCAGAAGATCACAAACTGCGGGCGGATAAGGTCCGTGAAATTGCCGCAAAACTGGGACGTCATGTCGCTATTTTGGGTGACCTACAAGGCCCTAAAATCCGCGTATCAACCTTTAAAGAAGGTAAAGTATTTCTTAACGTTGGCGACAAGTTTCTGTTAGACGCCAACCTTGGCAAAGGCGAAGGCGACAAAGAAAAAGTCGGTATTGATTATAAAGGACTGCCAGCTGACGTCGTCCCAGGCGATATCCTGCTGCTCGACGACGGTCGCGTACAGCTTAAAGTGCTGGAAGTTCAGGGCATGAAAGTCTTCACCGAAGTTACCGTCGGTGGCCCGCTATCCAACAATAAGGGCATTAACAAACTGGGCGGCGGCCTCTCTGCGGAAGCCCTGACCGAGAAAGACAAAGCCGACATCGTCACCGCTGCACAAATCAGCGTTGACTATTTGGCCGTTTCCTTCCCGCGTTGCGGCGAAGATCTGAACTATGCGCGCCGTCTGGCGCGCGACGCAGGTTGCGATGCGAAAATTGTCGCCAAAGTAGAACGTGCAGAAGCCGTCTGCGACCAAAATGCAATGGATGACATCATCCTTGCCTCCGACGTGGTGATGGTGGCGCGTGGCGACCTGGGTGTTGAAATTGGCGATCCTGAGCTGGTAGGTATTCAGAAAGCGTTGATTCGCCGCGCACGTCAGCTGAACCGTGCGGTGATTACCGCCACGCAGATGATGGAGTCGATGATCACCAACCCAATGCCGACCCGTGCGGAAGTGATGGACGTGGCTAACGCCGTCCTCGACGGTACCGATGCCGTTATGCTCTCTGCAGAAACTGCCGCAGGTCAGTACCCGGCTGAAACCGTCGCAGCTATGGCGCGCGTCTGTCTGGGTGCTGAGAAGATCCCAAGCATCAACGTCTCTAAACACCGCCTTGACGTGCAGTTTGATAACGTTGAAGAAGCGATTGCCATGTCAGCGATGTATGCCGCTAACCACCTGAAAGGGGTTACCGCTATCATCACAATGACGGAATCCGGTCGTACTGCGCTGATGACCTCACGTATCAGTTCTGGTCTGCCAATTTTCGCGATGTCTCGTCATGAGCGTACGCTGAATCTGACCTCCCTGTATCGCGGCGTCACCCCGGTTCACTTTGACAGCGAAACTGACGGCGTCGTTGCCGCTAATGAAGCTGTGAACCTGCTGCGCGATAAAGGCTATCTGGTTTCCGGCGATCTGGTCATTGTGACGCAAGGCGATGTCATGAGCACCATTGGTTCAACGAATACCACGCGTATTCTGACCGTCGAGTAATGCCCCGTTTGATGTCAAAAAGCCTCTCGTTTGAGAGGCTTTTTTTTTATTTCTTCGGATAAAGATCTTTGCGCTTATAAGGCTCGATTTCACCGGGTTTGCGCGTCTTAAGCAATTTTAGAATCCAGGTGTATTGCTCGAGATGCGGTGCCACAAAGATTTCCACCTCTTCGTTCATTCGTCTGGCAATGGTGTGGTCATCCGCCGTCAGAATGTCATCCATCGGAGGACGGACCTGAATCGTTAACCGATGCGTTTTCCCATTGTATACCGGGAACAGCGGCACCACGCGGGCGTGACAAACCTTCATCAGGCGACCAATCGCCGGTAACGTTGCTTTATAGGTAGCAAAAAAATCCACAAACTCACTGTGCTCAGGGCCATGGTCCTGATCCGGCAGGTAGTATCCCCAATATCCCTGACGTACAGATTGAATAAACGGTTTGATGCCGTCATTACGCGCATGCAAACGCCCACCGAAACGACGGCGTACCGTGTTCCAGACATAATCGAATACCGAGTTTCCCTGATTGTGGAACATCGCAGCCATTTTCTGTCCCTGGGAAGCCATCAGCATCGCCGGGATATCTACGCCCCAACCATGAGGAACCAGAAAAATCACTTTTTCATCGTTGCGACGCATCTCTTCGATGATTTCCAGACCCTGCCAGTCAACCCGATGCTGAATTTTTTCCGGGCCGCGTATGGCGAGTTCCGACATCATGACCATCGCCTGAGGTGCAGTCGCAAACATCTCATCGACAATAGCCTCACGCTCAGCTTCGCTGCGTTCAGGAAAGCAGAGGGATAAATTGATCAGTGCTCTGCGACGCGAGCTTTTTCCCAGCCGTCCGGCCATTCTTCCGAGCTTTGCCAGAATTGGATCACGAAATGATGCTGGTGTTAACGAAATGCCGGCTATCGCCGCCACGCCCAGCCATGCCCCCCAGTAGCGCGGATGGCGAAATGATTTGTGAAACTCAGGGATATATTCAATATTCTTTTTTTTCGTTTCCATGCTCTTCCAGTGTCTGGTGCGGCGAAAAGTAGATCTGCTGATAGTGTAGCGGCGCACGATGCGCCGTACAAAATAAAAAAGCCGGCACGCATAGCGTACCGGCTCTGTCAGCGTATTAATTAATCGAAACGCAACTGAGGAACAACCTCTTTCACCTGCGCCAGGTAATCGGTGCGATCCGAGCCGGTCAGCCCTTCTGTGCGCGGCAGTTTCGCCGTCAGAGGGTTCACTGCCTGCTGGTTGATCCAGACTTCGTAGTGCAGATGCGGACCCGTTGAACGCCCGGTATTGCCTGACAGCGCGATACGATCGCCACGTTTCACTTTTTGCCCTGGTTTGACCAATAACTTACGCAGGTGCATATAACGCGTGGTATAGGTACGACCATGACGAACCGCAACATAGTATCCGGCTGCGCCGCTGCGCTTCGCAACAACCACTTCGCCGTCACCCACCGACAGCACCGGCGTCCCCTGCGGCATCGCAAAATCGACACCTTTGTGCGGCGCAACGCGTCCGGTCACCGGGTTCAGACGACGCGGGTTAAAGTTGGAAGAGATGCGGAACTGCTTAGCCGTAGGGAAACGCATGAAGCCTTTCGCCAGTCCAGTACCGTTACGGTCATAGAACTTACCGTCTTCAGCACGGATTGCGTAATAATCTTTGCCTTCAGAACGCAAGCGTACGCCCAGCAGTTGGCTTTGCTCACGTTTTCCGTCAAGCATTTCGCGGGACATCAGCACCGAAAACTCATCGCCTTTTTTCAGTTTGCGGAAATCCATCTGCCACTGCATGGCCTTAATCACTGCGCTGATTTCAGAGCTGGTCAGTCCGGCATCTTTGGCACTGGCGACAAAACTTCCCCCCACGGTGCCTTTGATTCGGCTGTTAACCCAATCGCCCTGCTGCATTTCGCTGCTCATTTTGAAACCCGTCGCGGTGCGATCGTAAGTACGGGTTTCACGACGGGAGACTTCCCAGGTCAGGCGCTGCAAGTCACCTTCCGCGCTTAACGTCCAGGAAAGTTGCTGACCAATTTTCAGGTTACGCAGTTGTTTGTCGGAAGCAGCGAGCTGACTGATGTCACCCATATCGATGCCGTACTGATTCAGAATACTGCTCAGTGTATCGCCCGTGGAGACGACATACTCGTGCACGCCGGCTTCACCAGACGTTTTGTCATCCAGCTCATCCTGTGGAATGGCTTCGTCTTCCTGAGCGGCCTGATCGATAGGTTCGCTGGCCTCAGGCAATAGCGAACGAATCTCGCTTTTTTCCAGCTCGATAGTTTTAACGATGGGTGCTGAATCAGGATGGTAAACATAGGGCCGCCAGACGGCGACGGCCAATGTCAGTACGGTAAGCGACCCCAGCATAACGCGATGGGGCCGCGGCAGATTATTAAATGCCAGAGCGACAGAGCGGGCTATCTGTTGCACGTAATCACTTCCTCATTAATCTCCTTTCAGGCAGCTCGCATACTGGTTGGCTAATTGGTTCAAAAACGCTGAATAGCTTGTTTTACCCAGTTTGATATTCGTTCCGAGCGGATCCAACGTTCCCATTCGAACGGATGTCCCTCTCGCGACGGATTCAACGACCGCTGGCCTGAACTGTGGCTCAGCAAAAACGCAGGTTGCTTTTTGCTCAACCAACTGTGTTCTTATTTCATGTAAACGCTGCGCACCAGGTTGAATCTCAGGGTTCACGGTAAAGTGACCAAGCGGCGTTAGTCCGTAGTGTTTTTCGTAGTAGCCATAGGCATCATGAAAAACGAAGTAACCTTTTCCCTTGAGCGGCGCGAGCTCGTTACCTACCTGCTTATCGGTTGCGGCTAATTGTGCCTCAAAATCCTTCAGGTTGGCGTCAAGTTTGGCTCGACTTTGCGGCATAAGTTCCACTAATTTTTCATGGATTGCAACCGCTGAGGCCCGTGCTATCTCTGGGGAAAGCCAAAGATGCATGTTGTAATCGCCGTGATGGTGATGCTCGTCACTTTTTTCACTGCCGGCAGCATTATGTCCATCATCATCATCATCGTCGTCAGCACCTTTCATGAGTAACGGCTTCACGTCATTGAGCTGCGCAATCGTTACCTGTTTTGCGTTAGGAATATTCTTGACTGATTTTGCCATAAACGCTTCCATCTCAGGTCCAATCCAAACGACTAAGTCCGCGCCCTGTAAGCGTTTTACGTCTGAAGGACGCAATGAGTAATCGTGCTCGGAAGCCCCGTCAGGCAGCAGAACCTGGGTGTCAGTAACCCCGTCAGCAATGGCGGAGGCGATAAACCCCAACGGCTTAAGAGAGGCTACAACAGCAGCATTTGCCGACTGTGTTGCACTCCCCCAAAGAGCAGCAGATAATGCTGCGAAAAGAAGCGTATTTTTATGTAACATAATGCGACCAATCATCGTAACGAATGTAAGAATTGTGATATTATAACATTCTAAAACTTCTGCAAGACTAAAATTGATATGACGACTTTGGTTTCACTGGAAAATATCTCGGTCTCTTATGGTCAACGCCGCGTCCTTTCTGACGTATCGCTTGAACTTCGACCCGGTAAAATATTGACGCTTCTCGGCCCAAATGGGGCCGGAAAATCTACGCTGGTGCGCGTTGTATTAGGACTGGTAGAGGCTGATGAGGGAGTTATCAAGCGAAATGGTCGATTGCGGATTGGCTATGTGCCGCAAAAACTGTACCTCGATACTACGCTTCCACTGACGGTAAGTCGGTTTATGCGCCTACGTCCAGGCACCAAAAAAGAAGATATCCTACCCGCACTGAAGCGCGTTCAGGCCGGACATCTGATGAATGCACCGATGCAAAAACTCTCTGGCGGGGAGACACAACGCGTCCTGTTGGCCCGTGCTTTATTGAATAAACCTCAGTTGCTGGTGCTTGATGAGCCAACCCAAGGGGTGGATGTCAATGGGCAGGTCGCACTGTACGACCTTATTGACCAGTTACGACGTGAACTGGATTGCGCCGTACTGATGGTTTCTCATGACCTGCATCTGGTGATGGCAAAAACCGATGAGGTACTGTGCCTGAACCATCACATTTGTTGTTCTGGTGCGCCGGAGGTGGTTTCCATGCACCCGGAATTCATCTCAATGTTTGGGCAACGCGGTGCCGAACAACTCGGAATTTACCGTCATAATCATAATCACCGCCATGATTTACAGGGTCGTATCGTCTTACGCCGGGGAAATGGTCACTCATGATTGAATTGTTATTACCCGGTTGGTTAGCCGGGATCATGCTGGCCTGTGCCGCTGGCCCACTCGGCTCGTTTGTAGTCTGGCGTCGAATGTCTTATTTCGGTGATACGCTGGCTCACGCTTCGCTACTGGGGGTCGCCTTTGGCCTGCTGCTGGATGTAAACCCTTTCTATGCGGTCATCGTCGTCACCTTGTTGCTGGCTGGCGGTCTGGTATGGCTGGAGAAGCGCCCCCACCTCGCGATTGATACCTTACTGGGCATTATGGCCCACAGCGCACTCTCATTGGGGCTGGTTGTCGTCAGTCTGATGTCCAACATTCGTGTGGATCTGATGGCCTACCTGTTTGGTGATTTGCTCGCCGTGACGCCAGAAGATCTTATCTCCATCGCCATTGGGGTGGTTATCGTTCTGGCGATTTTGTTCTGGCAGTGGCGTAACCTGTTGTCAATGACCATCAGTCCGGATCTGGCATTTGTGGATGGCGTGAAGCTGCAACGCGTTAAGCTACTGCTGATGCTGGTCACAGCATTAACTATTGGCGTGGCGATGAAATTTGTCGGGGCGTTAATTATCACCTCGCTGCTTATCATCCCTGCGGCAACCGCCCGTCGCTTTGCCCGTACGCCAGAACAGATGGCAGGGGTTGCCGTTGGTGTGGGAATGATAGCGGTTACAGGTGGGCTGACCTTCTCGGCCTTTTATGACACCCCGGCAGGTCCTTCCGTGGTGCTGTGCGCCGCGCTGCTGTTTATCTTCAGCATGATGAAAAAACAGGCGAGCTAATGCGTATTTTAGCCGGATGGAGGCTATCGCCTTATCCGGCTTTTTATTTCATGAGCGAAATGCCCCTCTTCCCGCGGTTTATTAAATGTTTATCCCCACAGCCATATAATCAGCGTTAGACTATAAAATTGATTTTGTAAATTTAGCAATTACAGTAAATCACCATAAAATCAATTAGTTAATAAAAATCGCCTTGGACAATTTCAGGCAATGTGAGTCATTTCATCGCCCCACATCATGCCCCAAACTGATTTTTTCCCCCAAATTTGCCCCTATTTAAAGGGCTTCCCCGAGCATGGTGGGAAACATTTTCAGTACGCCATATTCAGCCTCCCGTAGTTGAACATCACACTTCCACCAGAATGTCCTTGCAGAGGCCGGAAAATATGCTGCATCAGGTGTTTTGTAGAATCCCACCGGGAGGAAAAAAAGGTTAAGAAAGTAACAGATTAAAATATAAAGATTGATGAGAGTGTTTTTTGAGACTAAATAGTGGTTACAGGCATGATTTTGTTTCGAACTTCGTTATGGCCGATGGGAGTGTACCTTGCAAATTCGACTAATGGATGAAGCTTCTTTGAGCATGTGGGTTGGGCTTCGAAGTCAGCTATGGCCAGACCATAGCTGTGAAGATCATATTCTGGATGGTCAACACATTTTATCATGTCCCGATAAATATGTTTCATTCATGGCAATAAATAACCAGAGTCGGGCAATAGCGTTTGCCGATGCCGCGGTTCGCCATGATTATGTGAATGGTTGTGAAAACAGTCCGGTGGTTTATCTTGAAGGGATTTTTGTTATTCCTGAGCAGAGAGGCCATGGCGTTGCCAAACTACTGGTTGCAGCCGTACAGGATTGGGGGGTGGCGAAAGGTTGCACCGAAATGGCAAGCGATGCGTCTTTAGATAACGATATATCCTATCAAATGCATCAGGCTTTAGGCTTTGAAGAAACCGAACGCGTGGTATTTTTCAGAAAAAGATTAGCCGGTTAAAAGTAGCCACCAGATGGTAGCGTTTGATTGTACAAAAATAGAATACCCTTTCAGTCAGCGGCCCTGATTTTCTGGGGGCCGCTGTGTCCAAATAACTAGTCTGCCGTTAAAACTCTCCTCTGAGTTAGCCAGTGCGCATATTTCGTATAGTACTGCCAACCTTTAGCATAGGAAAATCTCCATTTCCCAAGCGGACGTCTTAACCACCACAAAAGGGGAAGGCTCATATTTAAACAGTATCAATGAGAGGGGTTATGTTCATTGAACTGGTTTACGATAAGGAAAATGTTGAAGGTTGAGCTGGTGCCCGAAAGCTCATCTTGCCCGAACTAACGAAGCGAGTGTGCCAGATTCTCCCTGATGCAGACGCTAAGGTTAAGCTAATGCAGACTAACGGTGTGAATAGCGATATCAGCAAATGCGACCAGGGAAAGCTGAACCGTATGCTGGAGGATATGTTTGAAGAGGCTAATATGTGGCTGGTTTCGGATTAAACGCCTTGAACCGTCATGTTGCTTAAGTACAATCCGCTTCGACTGGCAATCATTCAATACTCGCAATGTCGAACGTTCGCCAAGCAGCCGCAGCCCATTTTTATATTTGACGGACGCGGTATCAAAGACTGCGTTTTGAATTCCTCAAGCATCTGGCCAATGTAAAATCAATAGTTCTAAGAATTTTACCCCTCATCCGTCCACTTGTAAATAATTTGTTAACTTGATGCATATCAAATAATCGTCATCATCCGTGTGGCATAAATAACCATCCAGTCTGGATGCTGGGTGAAAGATTAATATTGACTCATATAGGTTACTGTTTGGGCTGCTCTCAGCCCACTTTTTTAGTGTTATTTGCGGAAATTACTGCCCGTAAATTCCTTAAATAATGATAAAAATTGGTGTTATGCAAGCATTGGGGCGACTTATCGCAGCCCCATTTTTTTATAGTGATTTGCGGAATATATTCATCTGCTGTAGCCGCCTCCCCATTAGAACGAATTCAGAACAGAATCGACGCATACAGTTTCAGTGTAGAAAAAGCTGGTTTTCCTGCTACCGAGGAGCACCTGACCTGTCCGATTACATTCGAGGTCCCCAAGATAGGAATTTTTGCCAGAACATCTTTGCAGTCTGACATTTGTTGTCTATACGATGCTGCTGCACTAAAATATCTCGTTGGCCAACAACTAGCTCATCCTCTCAGCCAGGAAAAGATAACGATTTCTCATATACTCCATCCGGAACAGTGCCATTTCAATTATGAAAAGGGACATTTTATGATCAGCATAAAATAAATGGCAAACTGAACCAGAAGTGCATAGTTTTATTTGTACCTGATGCTTGGCTCAGATACATTTTCTTAAAAAACGCTCAACACAATTCAAAGAATTACTACAACACATGGCTTCTCCTGTTAGTGACAAAAACCATTTATTAAACGCATTAAGAAAGTCCAGAGTTGCTTTATTTTTTGCGAAAATAAAAACTTCTTATCGCCCATATTCCCTTAATATTATCCGTTAATCGTGCCTTCTCCCGCTGACCGAAAACTACAAAAACGCAGATACCCTCATCGCCATCTGTATACCCCGGTAAATATGCCCGGCGTCGCTGGAGTGTACCATGTCACCGCCTGTGTACAGGTCCTTATTGGCCGCATTCACCACGTCCCTGACATCAACGAATGCAACGCCCAGACTGGCACACATCTCAGCCTCAGCCTCCCGGATGGCATTCAGCTGTGCCGTTGACCCGACCGGGGTGGCAGGACCAATAACGATAATTTTCGCCAGGGGACAGATGCGCCGGGCAGCCGTCACGGCTGGCGGGAATGCCGCCC